>Ga0105047_10008243_pt1 | contig 17387 bp, 10 predicted proteins | sample MAT04_FD_78384 | JGI IMG/M metagenome (GOLD analysis project Ga0105047, IMG submission 78384) | Freshwater microbial communities from Lake Fryxell liftoff mats and glacier meltwater in Antarctica - MAT-04 (megahit assembly) | ecosystem: Environmental > Aquatic > Freshwater > Ice > Liftoff...
TCCCCACAGCCGCCGTCGCCATCGCCGCCATCGCCACCATCGCCACAATCGCCGCCATCGCCGCCATCGCCGCCATCGCCACCATCGCCACAATCGCCGCCATCGCCGCCATCGCCGTCGCACGCACCGGCGTCAGCGCAGTCGGCGTCGGGGCCGTCGGCTTCGGGGCAGTCGGTCTCGGGGGCGCACGACGGCGTCTCGGTGACCCGGCTGTCACCGTCGTCGCTCCGCTCGACCGGAGGACAGAGGCTCTGCTGAGGCTCGCAGACCTTCGGCTGCGGCTGGGGCGCGCACGATTCCGGCTGCGGCTGCCGCGCGCAGGCCATCGCTTGCGACAGCATCCGCACGTCCACCTTGGCCAGCATCATGCTGAACATCGCGCCGAGCGCGTTCGGTGAGCTCGACAGGCAGGCGTCCATCAGGCCGCGCGAGTCGTTCATACCGAGTCGAAAAGAGAGTCGAAAAGAGAGTCGTTTCAGCTCGAGCGTGGTTTGGGTTTCGATGCGCGTCATGAGGACCGTATCGCCAGTCCAGCCAAGGAGTTGCGCTGAATGCACATATCCCGAGAATGCACGTCGGTCAGATGACGTATAAGACGTCCGTTATACGATCTTCGTCCTACTCGATGCCCACGAAGCCGCCCTGATCGTCGAGGTCCATCTTGAGCCCCGCCGGCTTCGCGCCGAACCCGGGCATGGTCAGGATGTCGCCCGAGAACACCTTCACGAAGCCCGCGCCGGCGGCGAGCTGCATGTCGACGACGGGCAGCGTGAAGCCGCTCGGCGCGCCGAGCAGGTCGCCGTCGTGCGACAGCGAGAACGCGGTCTTGGCCATGCACACCGGCAGGTTTCCGAAGCCCCAGCCGGTCAGCTCGACGAGCTTCTTCTCGGCCTTCTTCGACAGCTCGACCTTCGCGGCGCCGTAGACCTTGGCGGCGATCGTCTCGATCTTGTGGTGGATCGACGCGTCGTACGGGAACAGCGGCTTGAACTCCGCCGGCGTCGTCTCGAGGACCTTCATCACCGCGCGCGCCAGCGGGGCCGCGCCTTCGCCCCCCTTCGCGAAGCCTTCGCTCACCACGGCGTCCGCTGCGCCGAAGCCGATCGCCAGCTCGCGCAGCACCTCGAGCTCGTTGGGCGAGTCGGTGGGGAAGCGGTTGATCGCGACGACCACCGGCAATCCGAACTGCTTCACGTTGCGCACGTGCGCCTGCAGGTTCGCGGCGCCGAGCCGCAGGGCCTCGACGTCCTCCTGCTCGAGCTCCTTCGGCAGCGGCTTGCCGACCGCGACCTTGACCTTGCCGCTGTGCGACTTGAGGCCGCGCACGGTGGCGACGACCACCACGCAGTCGGGGCCGCGCCCGAGCTGCGGCGCGACCAGGTGGCAGAACTTCTCGAAGCCGAGATCCGATCCGAAGCCGGCCTCGGTGGTGACGACGTCGGCCAGCTTGAGGCCGAGGCGATCCTCGATCACCGAGTTACAGCCGGTGGCGATGTTCCCGAACGGCCCGGTGTGGGCCAGCATCGGCGTGCCCTCCAGCGTCTGGATCAGGTTCGGGCGCACCGCGTCGCGCAGCAGCACCGCCGCCGGGCCGTTGGCCTCGATGTCGCCCGCGGTGATCGGCTTGCCGGCGGTCGAGGTACCGAGCACCAGCCGCTTCAGCCGCACCCGCAGATCGGCGTAGTCCTTGGTCAGCGACAGCACCGCCATCAGCTCGGAGGCCGCGGTGATGTCGAAGCCGGTCTCGCGAGGGGCGCCGTTGGGCTTGCCGCCGAGCCCGGTGACGATCTGGCGCAAGCTGCGATCGGTGACGTCGAGGACGCGGTTCCAGGTCAGGCCGTGCGAGGCAAAACCGGCCGCGTTGCCGTGATAAACGTGGGCATCGGCGATCGCCGAGATCAGGTTGTGCGCGGCGGTGATCGCGTGGAAGTCACCGGTGAAGTGCAAATTCAGGTCGCGGCCCGGATAGGCCTGGGCCCGACCACCGCCGGCCCCGCCGCCCTTCACGCCGAAGGTCGGCCCGAGCGACGGCTCGCGGATGCACACCAGGGCTTTCTTGCCGATGCTGGACAGCCCGTCGCCGAGGCTGATGGTCGTGACCGTCTTGCCCTCGCCCGCGGGGGTCGGGTTGATGGCGGTGACCAGGACCAGCTTGGCGTCGGGGAGGTGCTTTCGCTTCTCGAGCGCATCGAGGGAGAGCTTGGCCTTGTATTTCCCGTAGAGATCGACCTCGTCTTCGTGGAGTCCGAGGGAGGCGGCGACTTCGGCGATGGGGCGCGGCATGGCGGCGGACGCTAGCCCGCGGCTCGTAGCGGGTCTAGCCGGCATGTTTCATCGGGGCACCGTCGCGAGAGCGCGGAGGCGGGCGCAAGCGCGCGACGCGCGGAAGGAGACGCGCGGAGCGCTCCTGATCCGGACCGCGAGCACGTTGACTGAGCACGTCGCGCCCGCAGGGCCTCGCGGAGCGCGGCGATTGCGCCTGCATCTGCGCTCGCAGCAGGTGACCCGGTGAAATATGCGGGCTAGCATCCCACACTATGTTGCTGTCCACCTGGGCCGCGCTCCTCGTGCTCGCGGCGCCCCCCGAGCCCATCGAGCTGGTGGTCCTCCCGCCCGAGCCCCAAGGCGGTATCAAGCCTGACGTGGCGATGCAGATCTGGAAGTCGGTGGTGGCCGAGGTCGACCGCTCGAAGAACGCGCTCGGCGTGAGCGTGAAGCTGCAGAACGACGCGAAGGCCGCGCTGGCCGGTCCGGCGCGCGATCAAGCCTGGGAGTGCAAGGGCGAGCTCGCCTGCCTCGTCGATCTCGGGACGACCATGGGCGCCGGGCTCATCCTCGCGGGCTCGGTCGACAAGGACAGCGTCAGCTTCCTGGTGGTGGACGTGAAGGCGCAGCGGCGCATGCTCGGGGCCAAGAGCACGAAGAAGCTCGAGCGCGCGGGCTGGCGCAAGCAGTCCGACGTCGCGATCAAGGGGGTCCTTCAGGGCCTGGAAAAGCTGCGAAAAGCGCCTCCCGTCGAGGCGCCCCCGCCCCCCGAGGCGAAGATCGATCCCAGCGTCGCCGAGATCAAGATCGCAGCGAGCGAGCTGGCCGACACGAAGGAGCTCACCATCGACGGCCTGCCGATCCCGAAGACCGGCGACGGCGCGGTGGCGTGGAGCGGCGTGCCCGGGCGCCACGTGGTGGTCGCGGTGAAGAACGACGGCCAGCGCGCCGTGCACGAGCTGACGCTGGACGGCGGCAAGTCGCTCTCGCTCATCCTCGCCTTCGGCGCTCCGCCGACCGCGCCTTCGTCGCCGCCGCCCGCGGTGCGCAACGATCCGCCGCCTCCCGCGCTGGTCGCGAGCGCGCCGCCGCCGCGCGATGACGATGATGATCGCAACAGCTCGCCCCTGTGGGTGTGGCTGGCCGTCGGCGGCGCGGTCGTCGCTGGCGGGACCACCGCGGCCCTGCTCGCGCTCGGAACCAAGGGCGGACCGAGCACGGACTCGGCGACCGGCTCCATCACGGGGACCTACTGACCATGTCGAAGAAGCTGCTGCCTCTGATCCTCGCCGTCGCCGCCTGTGACTCGGGCTCGACCGGCGGCATCACCGCCAAGCTGGTGATCGACGATCACGGAAAGACGCGCCAGGGCCTGCGCGCCGAAGCGGTGCCGACGGAGGTCGGGATCCTCACGATCCAGGCGTTCGCGACCGACGGATCGACCCTCGCGACGACGATCCTCTCGACGACGCCGTCCGGCCTCGAGCTCCCGCTCGATCCGGCGGGCGGCACGTGGCAGCTCTCGGAGGTGCCGGCCGGCGAAGATCGCATCGTCCGCGCCAAGGCTTCCCTGAAGGGAGATCTCGAGGGGGGGCTCGCCGGGCGGCTGGCGTTCGTCGGAGAAAAAGGCGGCATCGACGTGGTGGGCGATCAGACCGCCGACGCCGGCACGATCACGCTCGAGCTCGTGCCCAACATCCGCATCCCGCGCCTCGACGACACGCCGCCAAACGCGCCGGGGCCGGTCACGCTCACGCCGTTCATGGGCGGCACCATGTTCAACGTCGCGTGGACGCGCCCGCGTGACGCCGACGTCGCGGGGTACCTCGTCGCGATCACCGGCTCGTCCACGGTCGCCCCGCCAATGCCGAGCGCGCGCGACTTCGATCTGATGGCCGGATCGGTGCTCGCCCCGCGCGTGGTGGTGGTGGCGTGGATCAGCAGCGCCGACAACCTCGAGACGACGGCGCTCGCGATCCCCGGGAGCGCGACCCACCGGGTCTTCGTCTACGCGTACGACGACGAGCTCAACGGCAGCCCGCGCAACTTCTCGGCGCCGGCCGTCGCGCTCGCCACCGCCGGCGACACCGACCCGCCCTCGGCGATCGGCAACCTCGCCGTCGCGAGCAACGGCGTCGACGGCGTGGTGGTCACGTTCTTCGGCGCGAGCGACGACACCATGAGCGGCGGTCCGCCCGATCGCTACGAGGTCCGCACCTCCACGACGCGCGCCGATCTCGACAATCCGACCCGCTTCGCGAACCTGCCGCGCCGCGATCCGCCCGCGGTGGTCCCGCCCGGCGCGATGGGGATGTTCGACGCGACGTTCGTCGATCTCGCCCAGCCCGGTGATCTGCCCTTCTTCGTGGGCATGCGCGCGGTCGATGAGGTCGGGAACGTCGGCCCGATCGCGGTCGCGCAGTTCACGCCGGGCATGCTGGCGGCGCCGGTGATCTCCACCGTCGATCCGGAGATCGCGGTCGCCGGTCAGATGGTCTCGGTCGAGGGGCGCTTCTTCGGCTCGAGCACGGGCGACGCGTTCCTGCTCGTCACCACGTCGACCTCGTTCACGATGCACACGCTGCCGATCTCGAGCTGGACCAACACCCAGGTCAACGTGACCATCCCGGCCAACGCGCGGACGGGCACGCTGGTGGTCTCGCGCTTCAGCGATCACGTGATGGCGGTGGCGGAGCTGCCGATCCTCGCGCGTCTGCCGCTGGTGCCGCTGGCGATATCTCCGATGTCGGAGATCGCCAGCGCGACCGTCACCGCGCGCGGGCCGATCCACGCGGTGTACGAGGTGGTGGACCTCGGCTCGGTGCTCCAGCACAGCGTGCGACTCATGACCGGCGACACGCTCGGACCGCGGTTCGCGCAGCTCATGGCGGCCTGGCCCAACGCGATCTCGGCGACCTACTCCCGCTGGTACGATCGCTTCGTCTTCGCCGCGGCGACGCCGGGCCTCATCACCGGCGCGCTGGTCTCGACGTCGACGGCGGTCGCGCCCATTCGCCGCACCATCGCCAACGTCATCGGCGCCACCGGCGTGGGCCTCGCGCTCCTCGGAACCTCCAGCACGTCGACGATCGGCGCGCTCCCGGCGATGCTCGCGTTCTCGACCGACGCCGCGGTGCGCACCGCGACCGTCGCCGATCTCACGACCGACGACTTCACGCGCTTCCAGATCGTCTACACCAGCACCCGCACCACGTCCGGCGCACAGCTCCTCTACACCGGCACGCCGACCGTCGCCGAGGCTTCGTTCCTCGCGTTCCGCGTGGGCACCGGCACCACCACGCAGCTCTCGCTGTGGTCGCAGAGCGGCGCGCGGATGGGCGGCTTCGTCGAGGACGGCGCGGGTCGCGGGCCGCCGATCGCCGAGCGCTTCGTGATGCTCGACGTGCCCGGCAACGGGCTGATGATCGTGTACGAGCACCGCAGGTTGGACGGGACCATCGCGCCCCGCGTCCTCTCGCAGCGCTCGTTCGGCCTGGGACCGGGCCTCGCGCCCTACCCGCGCGACAACGTCGATCGCCACCTCGCCGACGCCGGCCTGGTGACCCGCGGCGGTCGCACCTGGATCGCGATCGCCACCACCACGCCGGCCGCGGGTGGTGGACAGCAGCTGCACTACGCGGAGGTCGATCCCAACACCGTCGCCGCGGACGGCTTCGGGACCACCCGCGGTGTGCGCCTCGACATCGCGCTTGCGGCCAACCCCATGATCGCGCGCCTCGGCGGTAAGCCCAGGGCGGTCCCCGGCTTGCCGCTCATCTGGAACGGCGAAAACGGCGGCGGTGCGGTGTACGTGCGTCGCTAGCGCAACTCCCGCCGCGCGCCCGGGTTCGGGGGGCATGACGAGCAAGACGAACCTTCGGTGGCCCCTCAACCTGGCTCTGAGCTGCGCGCTCGGGGCGTTCGCGGCGTGTGGTGGCGCGACGTCGCCCGCCGATGAAGAGAGCGATGTGATCGGTGAAGGTGCGGCCTATCTCGCGAGCACCGAGACCGAGGAGGCCGGTGAGGACGTCGCGGACGAAAACGCAGTCGCCGGCGCCGAGGACAGCGAGGTCGACGCGGTCGCCGAGGAGTCGAGCGAGGACATGGGCGGCGACTCGACGATCGAAGGGCCGGAGGGCTGCGACTTCGGCGGCGCGCGTGGCCGCATCAAGGCCGCGTTCGACGCGAACGGCGACGGTCGGCTCGATGCCACCGAGCGCGCCACCCTGATCGCGGAGGTTCAGGACAGCGGCCGCGCCAACCGCATCCGCGTGCTCGTCCGCCACCACCGCCACCACGCTTTTGCCCGCCTGCGCTGGGCGTTCGACGTCGACGGCAGCGGGTCGCTCGACGCGGCCGAGCGCGCCGACCTGGTCGCCGCGATGGAAGCGCGCTGCGAGATCAAGAAGGCCCGCATCGACACCAACAGCGATGGTCAGATCGACGCCGCCGAGCGCCTGGCCGCTCACGAGGCGCGCCGCACCGCCGCCCGCGCCCGCTGGGAGGCGTTCCTCGCCGAGCACGACACCGACGGCGACGGCCAGCTCTCCCGCGAGGAGCGCCACGCCGGCCGGCGCGAGGATCTCGGCGAGAAGCGCGACCGGGTGAAGGACCGCTTCGACGCGAACGACGACGGCCACCTCGACGACGCCGAAAAAGACGCCCTCAAGGCCGCCATCCGCGACCGCATCTCCGGGGCCACTGGCGACCGCATTGCGAACGGGCCTTCGTAGGGCATAACGGGCCCTGGAGATCCTGAGCTTGAGCACTCTCCCTGAGCGGGACCCGTCATCGAGGACGATGACACCCGCCTCGCCGCGCAAGAGCGGCGATCGGAACGAGCTTCGACTCCATCACGACCGGAAGATCTTCGCCTCGAGGACCGCCATCGCCTCCGCCGCCCGCATGCGAAGCCGATGATCGACCAGCGCTGAGACCGTCGTCGCGCCCGGGTTGATCTCGATCGTCGGCACCCCCGCCTCCGCCGCCTCGATCACCGGACCCGCGATGTACGGGAACCCGCTGGTGGTCCCGATCGAGACGACCGCATCGAAGCCGCGCTGGAGCTCGTTCTGCAGCAGATCGACGGCATCGAGCGGCAGCATCTCCTCGAACAGCACCACCTCGGGGCGGATGATCCCGCCGCAGCGATCGCAGCGCGGCGGCAGCGCCGGCCCGATGCCGTCGTACGAGGTCACGGCGCGGCGATCGCCGCTGCCGAGGCAGAGCAGGCGGTGGATGTCGCCGTGGATCTCGATCAGGTTCTTGCTGCCGGCCTTCCGATGCAGCCCGTCGACGTTCTGGGTGAGCGTCCAGACGCGGCGATCGCTCGCCTCCAGCCGCGCGATCACGGCATGGGCCTTGTTCGGGAGCGCGCCTCGGCAGCCGCGCTCGACGTTGATGATGTGCTTCCAGGTGACCTCGGGACGAGCGCGGAACATCGGCCCCGACACCGCCACCTCGATCGGGATGCCCTCCTCCGCGTCGTCGTGCTCGTACAGGCCGCCGACGCCGCGATAGGTCGGGAGGCCCGAGTCGGCCGACACTCCGGCGCCCGTGATGAAGAGCATGGAGCGGGCGCCGCGCAGGATCTCGGCGACCGCGTCGAGCTCACGCATCGCGCGGCTTCCAGCTCAGGCGATGGGAGCGCGGCTCGCGCTGGATCGACCAGCCGGCCCGCTCGGCGCGCGCGATCAAGCCCACCGGGCCGAGCCGGCTGAGCACGCGGGCGCGGGTCGGGCGCTCGAGGCGCGAGATCATCAGATCGAGCTGCCCCACCGCCTGGCCGAGCGCCTCGGCGATCTCGCTCTTGACCGCGCCGGCCATCTCCAGCACCGCCGCGTGCTGCAAATACAGTCGCCACGGCTCGTCGGCGCGCAGCGCGCCGCGCTTCACGAAGCGCATCATCGCCGCCTCGCTCTCGCGGCGCCCGCGCTCGGGATCACCGGCCACCGCGCGCGCGTGGCCCAGGCAGGCCTGGACCGGGATCGCCAGCGCCGGAGCCTCCGCTCTCGCGTGCTCGAGCGCGCGCGCCAGACGCTCCACCATCGCCTCCGCGGTCCGCGCGTCGAGCCACTCGTCGGAGCCGTAACCCACCGCGAGGCAGGCCCACGCGAGCGTGGGGAGGATCGCCATCGCGCCGCTGGTCTCGGACGAGAGGCTCGCCATCTGGTTACAGGCCTCGTCGATGCTGCCGCGCTCCGCGAGGACCAGCGCGCGATCCGACCACAGCGCCGATGCGCGCGTGCGATCGGAGGCCAGGCGCTCGGCGCCGTCGAGGTAGCGCAGCGCCTGCTCGGGATCGCCGGATCGCCGCGCCACCGCGCCCAGCCCGACGAGCGCCTCGAACAGCCCGTCGGCGTCGTGCACCGCGCGGGAGTGCACCAGCGCGCCGCGGAACCGGCTCTCCGCCGTGCGCCCGTCCCCGGACGCGAGCGCGATCCGCGCGAGGCCGGCCATCACCCGCGCGAGGTGCCCGCGGTGCGCCTCGCCGTCGAGTCCCGTTACCGGGACCATTTCCGCCTGCGCTTCGACCAGCGCCTTCAGCGCGCCGCGATCGTCATCGGCCGCCTCGCTGGCCTCGGCGAGCAGGAGCGTCGCCTCGTGGTGCGGGATGCGCAGCGAGCGACACAGCTCCGCCGCGCGGGTCGCCATGGCCGTCGCGTCCGCGAAGCGGTGCCGCTCGAGCGCGATCCGCGCCCGGTGCTCGAGGGCCCGCGACACCGCCTCGTCGGGCCGCGCGATCCCGGACAGCGTCTCGTGCGCGCGCTCCGCCGACTCGAGATCGCCCGAATACGCCAGCGCGCGGGCCGAGGCCTCGAGCAAACGGGCGTGCGCGTCCGCGCTGACTTGCTTGTTCTCGCAGAGCTGGATGCCCTCGTCCGACAGCGCGATCGCAGCGCCGAAGTCGCCGGCCGCGATGCTGCGCTCAGCCGCGGTCCCGTAGAGACGCGCCGCCGGCTCGCGCGATCCGGCCTGCACCAGGTGCCCCGCCAGCACCGAGGCCTCGCGCTCACCTGCGGTCTCGAGGAAGCGCACGGCCTGCGCCTCCAACTCCCGCCGTCGCGGCCGCTTGAGCCGCGAGAGCACCACGCTGCGGATCACGCCGTGCGCGAACTCCAGCTCCTGCGTGCCCTGGTAACGCGTGGTCCCGCGCCGCCGCACGAAGTCGGGCAACGTCAGCCGATCGAGGCGCAGCATGGCCTCGTCGAGATCGATCCCCAGAATGCTCGCCACACCCTCGACCCAGAACACCTCGCCGAGCACCGCCGCTGCGCCGAGCGTCTCCTCGAGCTCCGGCGGGAGCTTGCCGAGCCGGGCGCGAACCGCCGCCGCGACGGTCGGCGGCACGCGCTCGACGTCCTCGGCGTCGTTGGCCAGACCCGCGAGACGCAGCTCCCCCGCCTGACCCGGGGGGCTACGTTCGCTCTGCTCACTGCGCGCCGTCGGCTCGGTCGGGCGGAGCCCTCCACTTCGCCTTGGGGCTTGCGGGCCCGGCGTGAGCACCTCGGTCTCGCGGACCGCGCGCACCAGCTGCTCGAGATAGAGCGCGTTGCCGCCGGCGCGCTGCACCAGGATCTCGAGCGCGTCGGCCCGCACCGGCGTCCCGAGCACCAGCCGCGCGAGCTGCTTGGAGGCCCCGCCGTCGAGGACCCCGAGCGCGATGCGATCGACCCGGCCGGCGATCCACGGCGCGCGACCGCCGGGCGGCTCGTCGTCGAGCGTCGTGAGGCCGAGCGCGATCACCACCACCGGCGACGACTCGCCGCGGATCTCGCCGAGCCCGCGCAGCACCTCGGCGCTGGGCCGATCGAGCTGGTGGGCCTCGTCCACCAGCAGCACGAGGCCGGCCTTTCGCGCCCGCTCGCGCAGGACGAGATCGAGCGATCGGCGGGTCTCCATCGCCATGATGCGCGGATCGCGGCGCGCCGCGGCCCACGCCGGCGATAGCGGATACGCGACGTCGAGCGCCTCGCCCAGGAGCGCCAGCACGAGCTTCCGCTCCTCCTCCTCGCCCGCCGTCTGCGCGCGCGACGCGCTGGGCTCGTCGACCTGGAACGCGTCGCTCATCGCCGCGACCATCGACGGCCGCTCGGTCCAGCGCTCGACCTTGGTGAAGCGGGTGCGCTCCTCGCTCTGATCGGCGTGCATCGCCACCGCGCGCAGCGCCCGCGCCACGTCGTGCGCGTCGGGAACCAGCGCCTCGAGCTTGGCGCGCTTCACGTCGAGCGCGTCGTCGGGATAGATGCGCGCCTCGGCCAGGAGCACCCGCCGCAGGAAGCCGTAGGGCGTCGATCGCGCGGTGTCTTCCGCGCGCGCGGTGAGGACCACCGGCGGCGAGGTCTGCGATCGCAGCGCGCGAGAGAGCTCCGTTCGCAGGCGCGTCTTCCCGATGCCCGCCGGGCCCACCACCGCGATCGTGCGCGGCGTGCGCTTGGTGATCGCACCCATGGTCGTGTCGACGATGCGATCGAGGATCGCCTTGCGCCCAATGAGCGGGAGGCCGGCGCGCGCGAGCACCTGCGAGTCCCCCGAAGGGAGCAGCGGCGGGATCGACGCGAGCGGCGCGCGCACCGCCACCGGCTTGTCCTTCTCGGGCGGCAGGCTGGGCCGCCGCGGCGGGATCACTGAGACGCGCGGATCGGTCGAGAGATCACGACGCGGCGGCGGATCGGGCTGTGCGCCGTGCGGCCGCGCGCGATCGACCGGGCGCAGCGCGACGCGGCAGGCGGCGAGCGTATCGCGCACCTCCTCCATCGTCGCGGGCCGGGCATCGGCGGTCAGCGCGAGCATGCGATCGACGCACTGCGCGACATCCGTGGGCACATCGGCCCGCGCGTCGCGCACCGGCAGCGCGCGCTCGGTGAGGATGCGGGCGAGGCGGGCCAGGTCCGAACGGCTCGACCACGGCAGCCGCCCGGTGAGCAGCTCGAACAGCACCACCCCGAGGCTGAAGATGTCGGCGCGTCCGTCGACCGCCATCGCGTAGTTGGCCTGCTCGGGCGCCATGTACGCCGGCGTCCCGAGGATCGCGCCCGCGCGCGTGAGCCCCTCGTCGGGACCGTCACCCGGCGTCGCCACGCCGAAGTCGATCACCCGCACGTCGGGCGGCCGATCCGGCCGAGGATCGATGAGGAACACGTTGGCCGGCTTGATGTCGCGGTGAACGATGCCCTTCGCGTGCGCGGCGGCGAGCGCGCCGGCGACCTGCTCACCGATCTCCAGAACCGCGCCGAGCGAGAGGCTGTCCTTCATCAGGTGATCGGCGAGATCGCGGCCGCTCAGCCACTCCAGCACGACGAACATCTTGCCGTCGGGCATCGTGCCCGAGCCCTGGTAGCCGACCACGTGGGGATGGCTCATCGAGGCCAGGATGCGCACCTCGCGCTCGATCCGGAGCGTCATGCCCGGCTCGTGGGGCACGGTGATCAGCTTGACTGCGACCTTTTGCGCGGTCCGGCGATCGAACGCCTCGAACACCATCGCCGACCCGCCGGCCCGCGCCGCGCGTACGATCTCGTAGCGATCGGCGATGGATTCTCCCGGTCGCAGAGCCTCAATTTCTACACCCAGGAGGACAGCGGGGACAGACCGCTTGCCCGTCCGAGCCTGCGAGGCTAAAGCGCCGCGGATGGGCGAGCGCGCGCTGGAGATCAAGGTCGGCGCGGTGATCCTCGCCGCGCTCCTGGTGCTGGGCGGCTTCGTGCTCCTGCTCGGCGACCTCGGCGGCCCCTCCGGACCACGAATCCTCGTCGATTTCGGCTTCTCGGGCGCGGTCCAGGCGGGCGCTCCGGTCAAGGTGTCGGGGGTGAAGGTCGGCCGCGTGGACGAGCTGAGCTTCCTCGGCGGCACCGGCGGCGACGGCGTCCAGGTGCGACTCACGCTGCGGCTCGACGAGGTCGCCCGCCCGGTCCTGCGCGAGGGCGCGCGCTTCTACGTCAACACCCAGGGCCTGCTCGGCGAGTATTACGTCGAGATCGTGCCTGCCGCGCAGCCCGGCCCGCCGCTGGCCGAGGACAAGCCCGTCCGAGGCGTCGATCCGCCGCGCATGGATATGCTGGTCCAGAAGATGTACGACCTGCTCGACGCAGCGTCATCCTTGCTGGAGAGCGATGACGGGCGCGTCGGCGAGCTCATCAAGTCGAGCGCGTCACTGGCCAAGACCCTCGACACCGCGCTCCAGGAGAACCAGGGCGACGTGCGCCGCGCGATCGCCGGCGCTGCCGATTCGATGGAGCGCGCCGCGGTGATCCTCGCCAAGACCGAAAAGGCGATCGGTGATCCCGCGAGGATCGACGCGATCATCGAGGACGTCGCGCACACGACGCATCTCATCGACAAGGAGCTCCCCGCCGCGATGGCCAAGGTTCAGGCCTCGCTGGATCGCCTCGACAAAGCGACGCAAGGGATAGACCCCAATGATCTCGCCGCCGCGATCCGGGGCGCAAAAGAGGCCACGGCTCAAGTCAATCTGTTGCTGACCGATGCTCGAACGGTGACCGCTCGCGTTCGAGCGGGCGGCGGGACCGTAGGTAAGATCCTGCAAGACGACGAAATCTACGACGATTTGAAGGAGCTTATACGCGACCTCAAGCAGAACCCCTGGAAGCTCGTGTGGAAGCAGTGAGGCCTTCATCCCACGGCTTGACTCGCGATCAAGCCGGGCACAACGTTCGCCCCGTCTTGGAAGCCCAAAAGGGCACGAACGGTTCGGCGCAGGGCTCGTCTCGGACGAGCCAGAGGCCGGTACCCAAAGGCGCCGAAGAAGTCGGCCACGCCTCTCACCTGTCGCCCAACATCGGCGACCTGGTGGAGCTTGCGAAGGGGAAGAAGGCCTTCCTCGCGCAGGCACACGACTACCCCGATCCCGACACGCTCGCGTCCGCCTACGCGCTCACCTGGCTGCTCAAGGAGCTGGTCGGCGTCGAGGGCCAGATCGGCTACGGCGGGATCGTCGGCCGCGCCGAGAACCGCGCGATGGTCCGCGTGCTCAGCCTGAAGCTCAAGAAGATGAGCCCGGCCGACTTCGCGAAGTACGATCTCATCGCGTTGCTCGACACGCAGGCCGAGTCCGGCAACCACTCGATCCCGAAGGATCGCACGCCCGACATCGTCGTCGACCACCACTTCGCGCGCGAGCTGGCCGGTGATCAGCCGGCGTTCTACGACGTCGGTGGCGAGTTCGGCACCACCTCGACCAAGGTCACCGAGCTCGTGCGCAGCTCCGGCCTCGAGCCTCCCCCGGAGGTCGCGACCGCGCTGTTCTACGGCCTGAAGAGCGACACGCTGAACCTGGCGCGGGTCACCACGCCGGCCGACGTCGACGCGTACTTGTGGCTGTTCCCGAAGATCGATCGCGGGATGCTGTCCGAGATCGAGCACCCCCAGGTGCCGCTCGAGTACTTCCGCATCCTCAACAAGGCGCTCGAGCGCGGCAAGATCTACGGCTCGATGATCGTCGCGGATCTGGGCCCCATCTACACCCCGGACCTGTGCGCCGAGCTGGCCGATCGCCTCCTGCAGGTCGAAGGCATCAAGCACGCGCTGGCGACCGGCTGGTACGAAGACAGCCTCTTTTTCTCGCTGCGCACGCGCGCGAGCCGGAAGAACGCCGGCAAGATCATGCACGCGATCATCGCCGAGGGTGGCTACGGCACCGCCGGCGGTCATGGTCCCATGGCGGGCGCGCGGGTCCCGATGTCCGGCAAGGGCCAGCGAAAGCGCGCCGATCTGCGGCGAAAGTTGGTCGGCGAGGTGCTCGCGCGCTTCGGCGAGGACGATCAGCACTTCCAGCGTTTGTGCTCCGAGGCCGCGGCCGAAGAGACGTCCTCCCGCGATTGACAGCGCCGGTGTGAGGAGCGAAGGAGCCTCCATGGCTTTCACCCTTCCCGAGCTTCCCTACGCCAAAGACGCGCTCCAGCCGCACATGTCCAAGGAGACGCTGGAGTACCACCACGGCAAGCACCACAACGCTTACGTCGTGAAGCTGAACCAGCTCACCGAGAACAAGCCCGAGGCGGACAAGAGCCTCGAAGAGCTGATCAAGACGACCGAAGGGCCGATCTTCAACAACGCCGCTCAGATCTGGAACCACACCTTCTTCTGGCACTGCATGAAGCCGGACGGCGGCGGCGAGCCGACCGGCAAAATCGGTGACCTCATCACCAAGAGCTTCGGCAGCTACGAGAACTTCAAGAAGGAGTTCACCGCGGCGGCGATCGGTCAGTTCGGCTCGGGCTGGGCCTGGCTGGTGAAGGACGGCGACGACAAGGTGAAGATCACCACCACGTCGAACGCCGGCACCCCGATGAAGGACGGCACCATGCCGATCCTCACCTGCGACGTCTGGGAGCACGCCTATTACATCGACCACCGCAACGATCGCGCGAAGTTCGTGGGCTCCTTCTGGAACCTCGTGAACTGGGACTTCGCCAACAAGAACGTCTGATTTATTTAGATTACAACGCGACGGCGCCCCCGCTGCCCGAGGTGCTGGACCTGTTCGTCCGCACCCAGGCGGCGGTGTTCGGGAACGCCTCGTCCATCCACTGGGCCGGCCGCGAGGCCAAAAAGCACCTCGAAAAGGCGCGAAATTCGATCGCGGCTCGGACCGGTCGCCGGCCGAGCGAGGTCATCTTCACGTCCGGCGGATCCGAAGCCGACAACCTCGCGCTGACTGCCGCGCGCAACGGGCGGATCATCGTCTCCCGTATCGAGCACCCCGCGGTGCTGCGCCCCGCAGCGAACGCCGAGCTCATCGACGTGAGCCCCGACGGGGTGATCGATCTCGCCAGCCTCGATCGCGCGCTCGAGACGCCGGCCGCGCTGGTCAGCGTGATGGCGGTGAACAACGAGACCGGGGTCATCCAGCCGATCGCCGAGGTGATCGCGCGGGCCCATGCGCGCGGCGCGCTCGTGCATGTCGACGCGGTCCAGGCGGCGGGACGGATCCCGCTGCCGCTCGACGCGGATCTGATCTCCCTCTCGGGGCACAAGCTGGGCGCGCCGAAGGGCGTCGGCGCGCTCCTCGGTCGCACCCGGGTCCATCTGCAACCGCTCATCGTCGGCGGCGCGCAGGAGCGCGGGATGCGCGCGGGGACCGAGCCGGTGGCGCACGCGGTGGCGCTGGCAGCCGCCCTGGATCGGGCCCTCGATCACGACGACACCGCCCGCCTGAGGGCCCTCCAGGCCCGTCTGGAAGCGGGCCTGACCGCCATCGAGGGCGTCACCATCGTCGGCGCGAAGAGCCCCCGCGTCGCCAACACCACGCTCGCCGCGTTCACCGGGATCGAGGCCGAGACCCTGCTGCACGCGCTCGATCTCGAAGGGATCGCCGCATCGAGCGGCAGCGCCTGTTCCAGCGGGAGCGTCGAGCCGTCCCCGGTGCTCCTGGCCATGGGGATGTCGCGCGCGCAGGCGCTGTCCGCGGTGCGTTTTTCGACCGGCTGGGCCTCGACCGAGGCCGACGTCGACGCCGTGATCGCGGTCCTGCCTCGCCTGGTGGCGCGCGCCCGCATGTGAGGCCCGACGACCCCACGCAAGTCGTCGTATCCGACATCTTTCGCCGGCCATGCTAAGGTCTCGGTAGGTTAATGGAATGTCGCTGAGTCGGGCGCTGTGCTTCCTCGCTGTCCTCCCCTTCGCGTCGTGCTCGTGCGGCGACGACATCCTCGTTCCCCAGGTCGCGGGCACTTGCGAGCCGACGTTCGTGTGCCCCGCGAACTTCGAGTACCGCCTCGGCGCGTGTCGATCGCAGCGCTGTGCCGGCGACACCGACTGCTGTCCCGGCCAGACCTGTAACGCGGCCCTCGGTCTGTGCATCAGCGAGTTCGAGAACACGGTCTGCAGCGACAACTCCCAGTGCGAGGTCCCCGGCCAGGAGTGCATCACCTTCCGCGGCGGCCAGTTCTGCGGCTACCCCAACAAGACCAACGCGCTCTCCACGAACGGCACCCAGCGCTGCGAGACCGACGCCGAGTGCGCGCTCGGTCGCAGCTGCTTCGGGAAGCGCTGCATCAACGCGGCGCCCTGCGAAGGTGGCTGCCCGTCCGGATCGATCTGCGAGCTCGACAGCAACACCTGCTATCCGTTCATGGCGTGCGAGGCGGTCTGCGGCCCGGGCCAGATCCAGATCGTCGCCGACTCCGACACGATGTCGGCGTCGCAGTGCTGCCTCGTCGAGTGCAAGTGCGAGACGCTGCCCGACGTCATGCCGGGCATCTACGGCTGGTACGCCGCCTCCGCCGCCACGCCCACCGAGATCCTGGTGAGCGCGTACGATCCCAACTACGGCGATCTCGTCGTCGCGCACTTCGGCCTGGACGGCGTGAAGAAGAGCGTGGACTACGTCGACGGCTACCCGACCTCGGGCCCGGTCGTCGGCAACCCGCAAGGCGTGCGCGACGGCCGCATCGAGCCCGGCCCGAACGTCGGCCTCCACACCTCGATCGCCGTCGATTCGACCGGCATCGCGCACGTCGCCTACTACGACAAGGATCTCGGCGCGCTGCGCTACGCGAACAACTCGGGCGGCCTGTGGAAGACGGTCATCGTCGATGACGAAGGCGACACCGGCTACTACACCTCGATCGCGCTCGCGTCCGACGGCTCGCCGCGCATCGCGTACATGATGGTGAACGGCACGCTGACCCCCGACCCCACGCCGAAGACCGCGCTCAAGCTCGCCACCGCGCGCAGCAACCTCCCGCTCCTCGCGACCGACTGGACGATCGAGGCGGTCGATTCGCAGATCAAGCCGGAGCTGGTGTGCGGCGGCGGCTGCGCCCGCGATCTGGCCTGCGTCGATCTGGGTATGGGCCCGGTCTGCGCGCCCACCGCGGTCGGCTGCGGCACCTGCGCTTCGGGCGAGGCCTGCGTCTCTCACACCTCCACCGTGACCTGCGAGGGGCGCATCAACAGCCTCCCGCTCGACGACCTCATCGACGGAACGGGCCTCTTCGCGTCGCTCGCGATCAAGTCCACCGGCGTCGTGTCGATCGCCTACTACGATCGCTTGAACGGCGATCTGCGCCTCGCCACCACCACCGCGACCGGGTTTTTCTTGTTCCAGCCCCAGACCGCATACGAGATGATGAGCCCCACCGACGTCGGCCAGCACTGCA
>Ga0105047_10008244_pt1 | contig 17387 bp, 16 predicted proteins | sample MAT04_FD_78384 | JGI IMG/M metagenome (GOLD analysis project Ga0105047, IMG submission 78384) | Freshwater microbial communities from Lake Fryxell liftoff mats and glacier meltwater in Antarctica - MAT-04 (megahit assembly) | ecosystem: Environmental > Aquatic > Freshwater > Ice > Liftoff...
AAATTCCCCGCTACTCCCCATCTTGCCCCCTAAATCCCCTATTGTCAACCAATGCTCCCCAATTTCATAGCTTCTTGGCGCCGCGCTCGCTTCTTGCTCGGAACGTGATGAAGTAGTGGGCGCAAGCGGGCGATATCTGTGTCACTCAACGACACGTCACTCAACGACACGTCACTCAACGACACGTCACTCAACGACACATCACCAACGGCTGAACAGCAGCCGTCGATTACGACTGCCAATCCAACGAATCCGTCCAACGATCCGCCAAGGAGTAACAGCGTGGCCATACCGCCCGATGACCTCGCACACCTATTGCGCCGAACAGAGTTCGTCGCGCGCCCGGACCGCATCGCCGCGCTGTCGTCGCTCGGTCTCGCCGCCGTCGTCGAGGACATCCTCGCTGTCGACACGACCGCCGCTACGCCAGCCAGTCTGACGAACTACAGCGCAAACGGATGGCAGCAGTACGTCGATGCCAGCGACTGGTGGATCAATCAGATGGTCACCCGGCCGAAGCCCTTCCTCGAGAAGATGGTTCTGTTCTGGCACGGCCACTTCGTCAGTGCCTGGTGGGACGTCGAGCACGGGTCGCACCTGATGCGGCAATTGCAGACCTACCGCACCAACGCGCTCGGCAACATGGTCACGCTGACGCAAGCGATGGCAATCGAGCCGGCGATGTTGGTTTACCTCTCCAACGCCGAGAACGTGAAGGCAGCACCGAACGAGAACTTCGCTCGCGAGATGATGGAACTCTTCCTGCTCGGTGCCAACAACGGCTACACGCAGGACGATGTGCGCGCCGTTGCCCGCGCGTGGACCGGATACAACGCACCGTGGAACGCAAATCCGTTGCTCAGTCGCGAATTCGTCTTCAAGTCGAACAAGCACGACTACAACGTGCAGTCGCTGTTCGGTCTGCCGCTGCGGGCACTCGGGCTCGGGTGGACTGGCCCAGAGGTGATCAACGAGATTCTGACCGGGTCGCTCAAGCTGCTCTCGGCGAAGTACATCACAACCAGGTTGTGGACGTTCCTGGCGCACCCAACCCCACCGGCGGGTGTTATCGATGCCGTGGTCGCAGCCAGTGGTTTCGCCGACAACCGTGACATCAAGAACCTGCTACGCGTGATCCTGAATCGCGCCGAGTTCTATCTGCCAGCAGCGAAGCAAGGATTGGTGCGCTCGCCGATCGAGTACTTCGCTGCGCTGTGTTACCACTGCCGCCCGATGACCGCCGACGACCTCGGACTCGCGTGGCAGGCGGAAACGACCGGCCAGCAGATGTTCAATCCGCCGAACGTGTCGGGCTGGCGGCCGAACGGGTACTGGCTGCACACCAGCGGCATGAGCGGTCGCGCCAACATTGCTCAGTACGCAACTTGGTGGCTGACGCGGACCGGTCGTCCGTTTGACGACGACACCGTCATCTCGAGCAAGACGACCGCTGCCGCCGTCGACTACGCCGCCAACTTCTTTGGTCTCTCGCTATCGACCGTCACCCGCGATGCGATCATCGCCGCCCATCAGGCCGATCGCAATTCGCATAGCTACTGGAGCTGGTACACGGTCGGCAACTTACTGATGATGGTCATCATGTCCCCCGAAATGCACATGGCGTGAGGAGCTACGACATGCCTGATCCCCACGACGACACCGCGACTGCCCGCCGACTGCTGTCGAGTCCGGTCATCGACACGCCGAACGATCGCGGCCCCAACGGATGGACCCGACGCGGGTTTCTGCAAGCGGTTGGGATGGGCGCATTTGCCGGCGTCGCCTTCAACGGCTTCGCCGACGTGCTCGGTTTCGAGGTTCCCGATGCGTGGGCCGCGACACCTATCAGCCCAACCGACGGCGTGTTGGTCAACATCGTGCTCTTCGGTGGCAACGACGGATTGAACACCGTGGTCCCCTACACCAACGGTTTGTACTACGACCGCCGCGGTGCCATCGCAATTCAGCCGGGCGCGGTGCTCGCGCTTGATGGCACATTTGGATTGCACCCGAACCTCCCATACCTGAAGGCATTGTGGGACGTCGGCTGGGTCGGCATCGTGCACGGAGTCGGGTATCCGAACCCCGACCTCTCGCACTTCACATCGATGGCCACCTGGATGAACGGTCGCTTCGGTGGCGGTGCGCCAACATCCGGCTGGGCTGGCCGCTGGCTCGACGGCCAACCATCCGCTTCTGCCGAGATGGCAGTCGCGACCATCGGTTGGTCGGTGCCGCTGCACCTGCAGGGTGTCTCGCGTCGAGGTCTTGGTATCCCGCCGAACGGCGATCTGTTCGGTGCTGGCACCGCGTCGTACGAGCAACGCATGTACAACGGCATGAAGAACTACTCATCAGCGCCGGCCGGTCGGGGCCAATGGCACGACATGTTCGCCAGCGTGTTGAAGACGCAACTCACGGTTGCCACCGAGGTCTCGCCGATCTTCGCGCCGTCGCCGACAGGTGCCGAGTTCGTACAGAAGATGACCGTCGCAGCGCGGCTCATCAACGCCAACCTCGGCTTCCGCATCGTCGACCTCGGACTCGACAGCTTCGACACTCACGACGGCCAGCCCGGCGATCAGGCCGATCTGCTCGCCGATCTCGACGCGGGCTTGGCCGCCTTCTACGGCGCCCTTGATCCGTATTGGCGCAATCGCGTCACGTTGCAGACAATGTCGGAGTTCGGTCGCACGGTGTACGGCAACGAATCTCAGGGCACCGACCACGGCACTGCCAGTGTGCAGTTCGTCATCGGGCAACTGGTGAAGGGCGGCCACTACGGTTCGGCTCCGTCGCTGGCGCTGCCCAACGAATGGGACCGACTGCCGCACACGGTCGACTTCCGCAGTGTGTACGGCACCGTGCTTGACGGATGGCTCGGCGGCGGCGCATCGACAATCCTCAACGGCAGCTACGAGAACCTCGGCTTCTTTCACAGCGCGGCTGGTTCGGCGCCGCCAAGCAGCGCGTTGCCGCCGATCATCGGCGCGCCGTCGATCCCTACCGAGTTCGTTTCGATGACACCAACGCGTTTGTTCGACACCCGCGACGGAACCGGTGGCCGCCTCGGTGCAATCGCTCAGGGCGAGACCTGGCCGTTCACAGTGGCTGGCAAGGTCGGCGTTCCATCCAACGCGGTCGCCGTTGCGATCAACCTGACCGGCGTCGGCGCGACACAGCCAACCTACGTCACGGCCTGGCCGGGCGGCCTGGCGCGGCCGACGACGTCAAACTTGAACCTCGCCCCGGGAATGGCAGTGCCCAACTTGGCAATCGTCCGCCTCGGTTCCGCCGGCGACATCAACTTCTTCAACCCGACTGGCTCGGTACATCTGCTTGCCGACGTCGTTGGTTACTTCCGAGACGGAACCGATGTTGGGTTGGAGGCACTCGTTCCCGCCCGCTTGCTCGACACGCGCGGCAGTACCGGCGGACACCAAGGCAAGATCGGCCCTGGGCAGAGCATCGATCTGCAGATCGCCGGAGTCGGTGGCGTTGCCGACACTCCCGAGGCAGTGGCACTCAACGTCACGGCCACAGGACCGACGGCGGTCAGCTATCTCACTTTGTGGCCATCGGGCGCGACGCGACCAAACACGTCGAGCGTCAACATGGTCGCCGGTCAAACCGTGCCCAACATGGTCTTGTGCAGTGTCGGCGCGAACGGCAAGGTCAGCATCTTCAACTCAGCCGGTTCGACCGATGTCATCGTCGACGTACTCGGGTGCTTCAGCACCGATGCGAGCGGCCGCTATGTCGCGTTGGCTCCCACTCGCGTGCTCGACACGCGCTCCGGACTCCGGGCGCCGCTCGCCAAGGTTGGCCAATCGCCAATCGCGGTTGCGCTATTGGGTGCAGGCGGTATCCCCGACGACAGCGTGAGTGGAGTGATGCTGAACGTCACCGCCGTGGCCCCAACCGCCAACACGTACGTCACCGTCTATCCCGGTGGCAGCACGATGCCAACGTCTTCCAACCTCAACCTGACCGCTGGCCAGGTGCTGGCGAACATGGTGCTTGCCCGTTTGGGTCCGGACGGAACCGTGATGCTGTACAACGACGCGGGTGTCGTTGATCTGATCGCTGACGTCGTCGGCTATTTCACTGACTGAAGCGCGGGCAACTGGCGCACGAGCGCCTCGCGTACTGCGCTGCATGGCGCGGCAACGGTCGCGACGAGAGCGACGAGATCAGTCGCCAACGGACGCGGTGCGGCGACTAGCGCGGCCACCAACTCCGGCCGCCAGCGCAGGTGACACAGCGATTGAAAACGCGCTGCGACACGCGTGCGTCGCTGCGACACACCGGCAACCTTGCGCTCGCCCTGCACGACCTCGCCGTAGCCCAAGCCTGCGAAGCACACCTGACGCGACCATGTTGCATTCAAGACCGTGCCCCCCTGGTTTACTGCGGTCGCGAGCCCGAGGTCGCCGAGCGCGCGCTGCCAGAGTTCGCCGACCCACGCCATGGCGCGCGCGACGTCGTCATCCCATAACGGATCGAGCGCGGGGATGACGAGATCCAGCCAGACGAACTCGTCGGGGATGAGAAGCACTGCTCCCCCGCCGCTGCGACGTTTGACGACGGCGATGCCAAGGGCGTCAGCAACGCGTGAATCAACATCGCCCTCACGCTGCCCGGACCCGAGCACGAGTGTTGGAGTCGTAACGGCATGAAACGTCGCCGAACGAACGGGTGCTGGATCGGCGGCGTGAAACCCGCCAGCGTCACCAAACGAGTCGTGAACCGACCAGCCGTCACTCATCGCGGTACGAGCGCGATGTCAGCTGGCGCGCGCGAGGAACGGTAGCCACGCCTCGGGGACGCGCGCGACCGACGCGCTGATCCAGGCGTGTTCGCGCGGAGCGCTCGGCGGTCGCGTCAGTCTCATTCCGGCCTCTGCGGGCGTGCGATCGCGCTTGCGCAAGTTGCAAGGCCGACAGGCTGCGGCGACGTTTTCCCACGTGTGCTGTCCGCCGCGTGAGCGGGGCACGATGTGATCAAGCGAGTCGGCATGCCCACCGCAGTACTGACAGCGCGAGTCGTCGCGAGCGAACAGTGCACGCCGCGACATTGCTGTCCGGCGGGCATAAGGAACCTTCACCACGTAACGTAACCGCACCACCGATGGGCTAGCGATGCTCATGTGCGCCGAATGAACCATGTGGCCATCGCCGGCGACGAGGTCGGCCTTATCGGCCAGAACGAGGCACACCGCTCTGAAGGCGGGCACGACGGAAAGCGGCTCGTATGTTGCGTTCAACACGAGTGCGCTTCTCATGACTGAGAACCTAGCGACCCGACCGGTCGGGTATCGGAGAGATTGTCGTTAAGTGCACGTTGTCGTTGAGAGACACGTTGCTGGTCACTTGACGCGGCCCTGTAGTCGGCACCATTCGAGGTAGTTCAGCACATCGTCGGCGACTAGCGGGTGATCGGCGCTCCCGTATTGCGTGATGGTGCGAAAGCGCAGGTAGTCGCCGGTGGGCACCGGCAGGAACGGCCGTTGCCGCCACCACCGTTTTGGTGTCGTTCGACGCCATTGTGTGAGGGCGGTGCCCCACAGTCGCGGTTGGCGCGCAACCGCCGCCATCACGCGACCGCCGACTGCGAGCTTGGCGCGCAGGTTCAAGTCAGCGCGGCTCTTTGGGAAGCCCCAACACCATCTCGCCAATGATGTTGCGCTGCACTTGCGACGAACCGGCGTAGATCGTGCCGGCCCGCGCGTTCAAAAACGTTCCGAACCAACTCGCTGTGCTGTTCGGCGCACCGGCGTCGTCGGTGCTGAACGCGCTGGAAGGGCCACGACCCGTTGGCGTCATGGCTTCGGCGCCGATGATATCGAGGGCAAGCTCGGTGACCTGCTTGTGGTATTCGCTCCAATAGAGCTTTGAGATCGCCGCGTCTGGCCCGGGATGATGGCCGCCGAGGAATTGCGTTAGCACGCGCATTCCGCTGTACCGCATGATCTGCACTTTCGAATAGCAATCGGCCAAGCGCTGACGAATCCGCGGATCGTTGATGACGCCGCGTTCCTTGGCCAGCAGCAACAACCGATCGACTTCCGCTTGAAAGCGAATCGGGTTCACAGCGGCAGCTTCCCCGCGCTCGAAGCCGAGCAGCGTCATGGCAACGGCCCAACCGTTGTTGACCCCGCCGACGACATCGTCCTTGGGGACAACTGCATCGGTGTAGAAGATCTCGTTGAACTCGCTCTCGCCGCTGATCATCTTGATCGGGCGTACCTCGATGCCGGGCTGGCGCATGTCGACGAGCAGGAACGAGATTCCCTTGTGCCGCGGCGCATCCGGGTCGGTGCGTGCGAGCGTGAAGATGTGATCGGCGAGATGACCGGCGCTCGTCCAAATCTTCTGGCCGTTGAGGATCCACTGATCGCCGTCCAGTTGCGCCTTAAGACCGAGGTTGGCGAGATCGCTACCGGCGTTCGGCTCGCTGTAGCCCTGACACCATGTGTCGTCGCCGGAGAGAATCCGTGGCAGATAGTGAGCCTTCTGTTCGTCGGTGCCCATCCGCAGCAAGGTGTTGCCCAGCATCTGAATACCGAACACATCATTAGGACCACCCGTCGGCACACCCGCTTTTGCGAACTCTTCCGCGATGATCACTTGCTCGAGCGCTGACAACCCAGCGCCGCCGTACTCGATGGGCCAGCCAGGTGCGAGGTAACCCGCGCTGTACAGCGTCTTGCGCCAGGCCATCACAAAGTCCATGAGCTCCGCGCCCTCAAGCTGACCGATGCCGCCCCACTTTGATGGCAGCTTCTCGGCGAGAAACGCCTGCACCTTCTCGCGATAAGCCTCGGCTTCGGGTGTATAGGTCGGGCGCATGTGACGACGTTACCGGCTGCCATTGAACTGGCCCGTAGCCAAGCCACGACGAACGAGAGCGGCGGCACCGACCAGCGGGGCAAGTTGGCCGAGGCCAGACGGAACAACCGTGAAACCCTTCAAGAAACTGAGCTTGGCCCGCTGTTCCAGTTCTGTGCGCAGCGCGACGAAGAAGGGCTCGCCGAAACCAAGTGCGACCGAGCCGCCGATGACGGCCATATTGAGGTCGCACACGGCGCCAAGCGATGTCAGCGCGCGCCCGATCAGAATTCCGGTGCGCTCGACGACACCCTGCGGTGCGCGCTGGGGCGGGCGGCCTGTTTCTTCCTCGATCGCTCGTCCACTGCAGTACGCCTCGACGCAGCCCTTGCCACCGCAGAGGCATGGTCGACCATCGGGTTCGACGACGATGTGACCGAAGTGGCCAGCGTTGCCGTGATGACCGTCAAGTAACCGACCACCGCTGACGATCCCGCCACCAACACTGGTGCCCAACGAGATAGCAGTAAAGTCGGACACACCAACGGCCGCGCCACACCACGCTTCCGCGAGCGCGACCGCTTTCCCGTTGTTGTCGACCACCGTCGGAAGTTCGGTAATCGCCTGCATCTCGGCCGCAAGTTCAAAACCCTCCAGGCTTGGAATGTGCAGCGGCGAGACCGTGCCTTCCTTTAGGTCGGCCGGTCCACCACAGCCGACGCCACAGCCGACGGGCGTACTTGGGGCTGAAACTTGCACGCGCGTGACGAGCCGAGCGAGTGCGGGCCAGACATCGCGTGGCGGAGTGGAAATGCGATCGCGCACCAAGACTTCGCCGTCTTCGCCGACGATTCCTGCGGCCAATTTCGCAGAGCCGACGTCGATCGCCAGGTAGCACGCGGGCATGACGTTGACCGTAGTGGCACGCCTGGCTACATCGGCGGCAACCGTCTACCCTTGCCGCCGTGACGGCCACGACCTCAGACTTCGCAGCGGCATCCCCTTCCAGAACGTCACCGGCACCAGCACCGGCACCAGCACAGCCGGGCAGTCAGCCGTCGGCCACCTTCGGGCAGTTGTTCGATGCGATTACGGCCAACATCGCATCGGTGGTCCATGGCAACCGCCGGGCGATTGATCTCGCCGTCATGTGCCTGCTCGCCGAGGGCCACCTGCTGATCGAAGACGTTCCCGGCGTCGGCAAGACCAGCCTGGCCAAGGCACTCGCAGCTTCGATCGATTGCACCTGGAAGCGCGTGCAGTTCACCCCCGACTTGTTGCCCACCGACCTTGTTGGTGTGGGTGTGTTCCAGCGGGCAACCGAATCGTTCGTCTTTCAGCCTGGTCCGCTGTTCGCCAACATCGTGCTCGCCGACGAAATCAACCGCGCCTCGCCAAAGACGCAATCGGCGCTCCTCGAGGCCATGGAAGAACGCCAAGTCAGTACCGACGGCGTCAGCCATCAGCTGCCCTCGCCGTTCATGGTTGCCGCCACCCAGAACCCCGTTGAGCAAGAAGGCACCTATCGCTTGCCGGAAAGTCAGCTCGACCGATTTCTGATGCGCATCTCGCTCGGTTATCCCGGTCGCGAGGCTGAACTCGCGATCCTCGACTCGAACGGCGCCGCCGATGCGTTGCTCGCGCTGCGCCACGTTGTCACCGCCGACGAGGTCTTGCGCATGTGCATGGCAGTTCGCACCGTCCATGTTGCTCCGGTGCTGAAGGCTTACATGATCGACCTTGCCGAGACAAGCCGTTCGCACGCCGGCCTGCTGTTGGGTCTGTCGCCGCGCGCGACGTTGCAGCTCGCCCGCGCAACGCGCGCGCACGCGGCGGCACATGGGCGCGACTACGCGATCCCCGACGACGTGAAAGCGGTCGCTTCACCGGTGCTGTCGCACCGTGTCATGCTGCGTCCCGACGCGTCGTCGCGTGGACTCGATGGTGTGATGGCGATTGAGGAAGTTCTCGCGAGCGTGCCGGTGCCGGCGGGGCGCTGATGCCCACCCGCCAAGGCTGGTCGACACTGTTCGGAGGCATCGCCTCGATTGTTCTCGGGCGGTTGTTCGGGCTGATCGAGTTGTACGTCGTCGGCTCCGCTCTCCTCGCGGCCTTCGCCCTTGGCTTACTGATCGTCAATCGTCCGCTGCCGCGTCTTTCGGTGCGTCGCGTCGCGCGGCCAGCGACCGTCGGCGTCGGCGAGGCTGCCCGCGTCGACATTCAGGTGGCAAATCACTCAAGCGTTCGCGCACCGAAGTTGACACTGTGGGAACCGGTCGGCGAGAAGGGTGGCGCGCCGATGCAGTTAGCGCCGCTCGGAGCTGGCGAAGCAGTCAGCGCCGCCTATCGCGTGCCGACCAATCGTCGCGGAATCGTGCGCACCGGTCCGCTGCGCGCCGAGCGCTTCGATCCGCTTGGCCTCGCGCGTCGTTCGAGCTGGCTCGCCGGTGCTGGCGAGGTGCTTGTAGTTCCGCAACAACTCACGCTGGCGTTTCCGACAGCTGGCAGCGCTGGTCGCCTCGGCGAGCACTTACGACTCAAGTCGTATGGTCAATCAGGCTCCGAATTTCATTCGCAGCGCGAATACATCGCCGGCGACGACCTGCGGCGTATCAACTGGAAGAGCTCCGCGCGATCGACCACGTTGATCGTGCGCGAAACTGCGATGGAGGGTATCCAGCGCTGCACTGTCGTTCTCGACACGCTCGCCGAGGCGTACGACCACGACGGTTTCGAACGCGCTGTCATCGCGGCCGCGAGCGTGATCGCCGCTGCCTCGGCCGCCGGCATTGCTGGCCGATTGCTGGCACCCGGTCTTGACCTGCGTGGCCCTGACGTTGCACCACTTTCGCTGCGGTGGCTGGCGACGGTTGAGATGAGTGATGAAGTCGTCGATCAGACAGCGGGCGGACGTTCGGGTAGCGACGGCCTCGGTGTCGTCGTCGTGATCACCAGTCACGTCACGTCACACGCAGCTGCTGCGGCGATGGCTGCAGCAGCCCCAGACGAGGTGGTGATCATCGTGTGCACGATGCTGGCGTCCGCAAGCAGCCGTGGGTTCGTGGTCGACGCGACCAGCCTTGCTGAATTACATCACAGTTGGAGCAGCCTGGTGATGGGGCGCGCAGGAGTTCGAGCATGAGCAGCACAACAGTCACTGGCAGAGAGCGCGTCGAGCAGGCCCAGCTGCCGGCCACGCTCTGTCTCGTCGCACTGACCGCTGCGACCGCTGTTTCGCTGTGCCGCGTCTTCGCCGATTGGGAGTACTTGCGGCCGATGCTGGTGGTCGCCATCGGCATGCACGTCCTGGCGGCGGCACTGCGACTGTTGCGTGCCCCGCTGTGGGCTGCTGGCCCTGCGATGCTGCTGGTCGGCTTTGAGTTGCTTGGCATCGTCTTCTATCGCGACACGCTGAGCGGCCCGCTTCCAAGCTCGCGCACACTCGAACTGCTACGTATCGACATCTCGCTGGTCCTCAATCAGTTTCCAACGACCGTCGCGCCGGTGCCGAGCCAGGGCAACTACGCGATCGCGGCCACGGCCGCGATCGCGATGTGTGCGATCTTGTCCGACACCTTCGCGTTCCGGGCGATGGGACGGCTGGAAGCGGTCGTTCCAACCGCGGTGATGTTCGTCTTCACTGCTGCACTGGGTACCGACCGTCACCGCGAAGCCGTCGCCGCCTTGTGGATCGGAACGGCACTCGTGCTGATTGCTGTCCTGCGCGTGCGCCAAGTCGGCAGTGGTAGCAGTTGGATGGGTTCACGGCGCTGGGGAGTCGTCGCCGCCATGCCAGCGATTCTTGTCACCGTCGGATTGACAACCGTCGCGGCAGCAGCGTTCGCGCCACGCCTGCCGGGTGCTGGCGAAAGGGCGCTGATCGATACGCGCAATCGCGGCGGCACGGTGACCGAAGTGCTCAGTCCGCTCGTCGACATTCGCGCACAGATTGTCAATAACAGCGACCTCGAACTGTTCACCGTCGGATCGAACGATGGTGGTCATTACTGGCGCGTAATTGGTCTGCCGATCTTCAACGGATCACGCTGGGACCCACCCGAGGAAGACCTCGAACCCATGGGCAACCGCGCCGGTGAAGTGCTAATACCCGGCGCGGTCACCACACAAAACTTCCGTATCCTGGCGCTCGGCGGCCCACTCGTTCCGGCCGCGTACCTACCAACCTCGGTCTCCGACCCAAGCATTTTCTGGGCGGTCGATTCGAACAGCTTGGTGCTTGCCGATTCAGTACTGCAGCCGGGCGATGAAATCGAGATTCGCTCGATGGTGCCACGGCTCTCCGCCGAGTTGCTGCGCGCCTCGAGCGTCGACGGCGCGCCGAGCACGGTCTACTACGAACTACCCGGTGGATTTCCGCAAGTCGCCCGCGATGCAGCCGCGTCGGTCACGCGCGACGCGACGACCGCATTCGACAAGATGATTGCGTTGCAGAACTGGTTCCGCACCGAGTTTCGGTACAACCTCGATGTGCAGTTGAGCAACAGCAACAATGCGATCGAGTCGTTCCTGCGCATCAAGGAAGGCTTCTGTCAGCAATTCGCGGGCACCTTCGCAGCGATGGCGCGTGCACTTGGCATCCCGTCGCGCGTCGCAGTCGGCTTCACCGAAGGAACAGTCGGAACCGACGGTCGCTATCACGTGTACGGGCGCAACGCACACGCATGGCCCGAAGTGTGGTTCGACGACGTCGGCTGGGTCGCGTTCGAGCCAACGCCTGGTCGCGGCAGCGCCGATACGACTGCGTATACCGGCGTCGCTTTCGCGCAAGACACGACATCGGGTGGCGGCGATGGGGGCGATGGCGGCGGCGAACCGGCCGTGCAATCCACCGTCCCGATCACTAATCCCTTCGAAGGCGACACTGAGGGCGACGGAACTGGTGACGCATCGTCCACCACCATCGCCGCGGGCGCCACCGGCAGTAGTGGCCGGCCGGACAACTCGACCTCTGCGATTCCGTTCGTGCTTCTCGGTTTGGCTGCCGCGTTGCTTGCATGGATCGTGTTCGCCCCGCGCGTCGTGCGCACCCGTGCGGCGCGTCAAGCGCCCAACCCAACAGAGCGAGTAATCAGCGCGTGGCATCGCAGCCTGGGCGCACTGTTGCTAGCTGGCGCACCGAACCCTGCGGGCGCGACTCCGCTGGAGTACGCAACCGTCGCCGAGCGGTCGACCGGCATCGATCATCACGTGCTGCGCGAGATGGCGACCCACGTCACGCGTGCCGTGTATTCGCGCGGAGCGATTACCGAGCAAGCGGCGGTGCGCTGCGAAACACTGAGCCTTGAGGTCGCCAACGTCTGCCGCGATCGCACGCCAACGTCGCTTCGTCTGAAGGCGCTCATCGACCCGCGGCTGATGCGCCTGCGGTACTTGCGGTAGCTGCTTCCTCGGGCAGAACCCGGGGCCGCGTCAGTCGTCGGCGCGTGTGCGTTGCTGCTGACCGAAGCGACCGCGAACAGATTCCGAAAGATGGTTGAGACCAGCTTCGCCGAGCCGACGGGCGTGGCGCTCGGCAAACAGCGCGGCGACAACGCCCCCGATGAAGGCGACGAACGACAGATACGGGCTCACCGACAGCAACGCGATGATGAGTACTAGGCAAGCGATCGCAGCGGCGGTAGAGATGGCCAGCATGCGACGATCGCCGCTGGCCGCGCTGTGGAGGGTGCGGCCAAAACCAGGGTCGCGTTGGAGTTGCTCTTCGATCTGATGCAAGATCCGTTGTTCGTCTTCAGAGAGCGGCACCCAGTCATCATCGCAGAAATCTGCTGGCAGGGCAACGCGCGGTGTCGTGGGCCACACCGGCAGCGGGCCGCTAACTCGCCGGGCCCTGATCGGGTCCCCATTGCTGGGCTCCACGGCGAACCAAACGCAAGCCTGCGCCCTCAACGGCGCTTGCTGGCCCAATCGCTGCGTTTCCAAATCGCGACCGAATCGCATCGATTGTCTGCTCGGCCGCGTCCCATTCGCGATCGCCCCCACCGGCGACCTGATCAATGTCCTCCAGCGTCAGTTGTTCCTCGGGAGGATCGACGAACTGGCTGGCACTGATTCCCAACAGGCGAACGCCGGGTGTCGGGTCGAGTGCCAACAGCAACGGCGTCGCCGCAGCGACAATGGCGTGGGCTGTCGAAATCGGAGCGGGCAAGGTCGTCGCCCGCGTAATGGTGTCGAAGTCGGCGAAGCGGACCTTCAACGTCAGTGTGCGGGCAGCCTTGCCCTGTGCGCGAAGGCGAGCGGCGACACCGTCGGCCAGCCTGACGAGCTCGCGCTGCAACTCGTCGTGGCTGTGCCGATCGGTGGCGAAGGTCTCCTCGTGACCGATCGACTTCACCATCCGACCGACCTCGACGGGCCGCTCGTCGACACCCCACGCGAGCTGATGGAGGTGGGCGCCATGGCTCTTGCCCACCGCGGCGATGAGTGAATCGCGTTCCAGCTCAGCGAGATCGCGCACTGTGCGCACACCGAACCCGCTCAACCGCTTCAGCGTTGCCGGGCCGACACCCCAAATCGCCTGCACTGGCAGCGGATGCAAGAACTCCAATTCTGCACCGTGCTTCACCTCGCACACCCCGCTACCCGCTTGCACTCCCGCCGGCGTCGCCTTCGGCTTGGCCGCGACCGACGCGAGCTTCGCTAGGAATTTGTTCGGCGCAACACCAACGGAGCAACGCAAGGCCAGCTGTTGCCAGATCCGCTCGCGAATGTTGTGCGCTATCTGCGGGGCAGTGCCCAGTAGCCGCGTCGCGCCGGTGACATCGAGAAAGGCCTCATCGAGCGACAGCGGCTCGATGTAGGGCGTGAACGTCTGGAAGATCTTGTGCACATCGGAGCTGACCTGCGAGTAGAGCTCGTGATCGCCAGCGAGAAACACCAGCTGGGGACACAGCCGACGCGCGCGTACCGACGGCATCGCTGAATGAATCCCGAAGCGGCGCGCTTCGTATGAAGCCGCAGCAACGACACCGCGTGCACCAGTGCCTCCAACAACGACAGGCTGCCCGTGCAATTCGGGCCGGCGCCGTAGTTCAACGCTGACAAAGAACGCGTCCATGTCGACGTGCAGAATTGATCGGGTGCTCATATGCGCTCAGCGCGCGCGGTCGCCCGATTCGTACCGCGCAACGCGAAGCGATAGTGCGGCTCAACCTCGCCACCAAGCCACGCGCCAACTGGCGTATGCACCCACGGCGGACTCGCGATCAGCAGCTCGCGCGCGTCGGCCGCACTGGTGTGCCGCACTTCTTCAACGATGCCATCGGGATCGGCGATACAGATCTCGCCGCTGACTGGATCGGCCTCCCACGCCTCCACGGTCAACTGCCAGCCCATGTCGGGTGCGTCGACGGTGACCGTGTAGCAACGGTTCGACCAGCTGGTGACGATCAGTCCGGTCTCTTCCAGAACTTCGCGCGCCAAACCGACGAGCAAAGTTTCGCCATGATCGATGACACCGCCGGGCGGTGTCCACTCGATCGAATTGTCGCGTCGACGATTTCCGACGAGCACCAGGCCATCTCCGTGACGGATCAGGGCACCACCGACAAGCCAACGACGCACCTTCAAAGTGTGCCAGACCGTCGATAGTTAACGGCCCGCTGGTTAACGGCCCGCTGGTTAACGGCCTTCGCGGCGGCGTTTGCGGCGGCCCTTGAAATCGCTGAGCCACAACCTGGCCACCAAGACGCTCGCCTCGCGCACGATGCCGCCCGACATCTTCGACGACCCTTCGACCCGATCACGGAACGTGATCGGGAACTCGACGATCTTGCCGCCGATTCGTACCAATCGGTACGTCATCTCCACCTGGAAGCCGTAGCCCTCGGCTCGCACGGTCTCGAAGTCCATGCGTACAAGTGCCGACGAGTCGTAGGCGCGATATCCGGCAGTGGCGTCGTTGACTGCCAACCCCAGCACACCAGCCGCGTACCGATTCCCCCATCGCGATAGGCGACGACGGCCCGGGGGCCAATCGACGGTGCGTCCACCGGGCACGTAGCGGCTGCCGATGGCGAGGTCGGCGCCAAGTTCGACGTTGGCGATCAGGGCCGGCAGCAACGCCGCGTCGTGCGAAAGGTCGGCATCCATCTGCACGCAAATTTCGGCACCACTGTCGATCGCGGCACGCAGTCCGGCGCGGTACGCCGAACCCAGCCCCAGCTTTTTGTCCCGACGCAGCACGGTGATCGACCCGAGTTCAGCGCCGAGTCGGTCGACCGTGTCGGCCGTGCCGTCGGGGCTGCCGTCGTCGACGACAAGAATGCTCGCCGCAGGGACCGCAGCACGCACCTCGCGACAGAAAACCTCGATGTTGTCGTTCTCGTTGTACGTCGGAACGACCACCGTCACTCGCATGACCGACGAGCCTAGATTGCCGTACCCTAGATTGAGGCTGTGAGCGAAACCGAACGGCCCCTTTCCGCGTTGCCCTCCCCCCGCGCTCGTGCAGCGGCATTCGTCGCTGTGCTCGTTGCCGGGTTCGCGGGTGGTCTGATCGGCTTCACGCTCGTCAAACTGCAATGCGACGGGTCATGCGCCGCACCGCGTGGCATCGGCCTGCTCGTCGGTGCCGTCATCGCGGCCGCGGGCATGAGCATCGTTGCTGTGCTCGTACTGCGCGCTGTCGGCGAATGGCGCCAGATCGAGCAGAGCGAACGAGCGCGACGTCCTTGACACTTTCAACGTTGACACTCTCAGATCGCATCGAACTGCTCGCCCTGGCGACCAGGCTGGCCGTCGCCGCTGGCGATGCCGCACGCGACGGTCGCGCCGAGCGCGGCATCGCGGTTGCAAGCACTAAGTCGTCGGCCACCGACATGGTCACTGAGTTCGATCGGGCCAGTGAGGCGCTGATCGTCGGGGGCATCCTGGAAGCACGCCCCGAAGATGCGATCGTCGGCGAGGAAGGCACCGATAGACCCGGCACCAGTGGCATCGATTGGCTGATCGATCCGATCGACGGCACGACCAACTTTCTCTACGACCTCCCCGGGTGGGCAGTCTCGATCGCTGCCGCGTCTACGGACGGCACAGAGATCGGCGTCGTGTACCTACCGACTACCAACGAGTTGTTCACGGCGATGGCTGGCGAAGGCGCCTACCTCAACGGTCGTCGCCTGCAATGCAGCGATACCGACGCACTAGCGCTCGCCCTAGTGGCGAGCGGCTTCAGTTATCAGGTCGAGCGTCGTCGGCTGCAAGCGCGCCGCCTCGCCGCAATTTTGCCGCAAGTACGCGACCTTCGCCGCTTCGGTGCCGCAGCCCCCGACCTGTGCTACGTCGCTGCGGGGCGGGTCGACGTGTACTTCGAACAATGGCTCGGCGCTTGGGACCTCGCCGCTGGCGAACTGATCGCTCGCGAAGCCGGATGTCGCACCGGCAGCCTCGACGGCGGCCCGGCACGACCCGATTCAGTGATGGCAGCCAACCCTGCACTGTTCCCGTTGATGCACGCGCTGATCCAACAGATCGACGGCCAGATCGACGACGAACAACGCAACTGACCACCGGCAACAGGCCGCGGCCTGGCATCATGGTGGCGTGGGTACACGAATCCTGTCGGTAGAAGACGACGAACGCATTCGCACTGCGGTCAAGCTGGCGTTGGAAGACGAAGGTTGGACCGTCGACGAAGCGGGAAGCGGCGAGGAAGCAATCGAACTCTTCCACCGCGCCGCGCCCGACGTGGTGCTGATCGACATCATGTTGCCGGGTATCGACGGCTTCGAACTGTGCCGAACGCTGCGCCGCCACAGCGACGTCCCGATCGTGATGGTCACCGCGCGCAACGACACACACGATGTTGTGGCCGGACTCGAAGCTGGCGCCGACGACTACCTCACGAAGCCGTTTGCCCCCAAGGAGTTGTCGGCACGCATCCGTGCGCTGTTGCGCCGCATCCGGCCAACCGCTCCTGGCCACGCGAAGCTCACCTTCGGCGATCTCGAGATCATTCCCGAGGAAGGCAAGGTCGTGCGTGGTGGCACCGAACTGCACCTGACCAAGACCGAGTTCCGTCTGCTATGCGAGTTGGCGCAGAATCCGGGAAGCGTGTTCAGCCGCGAGAGCCTGCTCGACAAGGTGTGGGGTTACGACTACTTCGGCGACGGTCGACTGGTCGATGTGCACGTCCGTCGACTGCGCACAAAGGTTGAGGCCGATCCGGCCAACCCGCGCCACGTCGTCACCGTGCGGGGTCTCGGCTACCGACTGCAATCGTGACCGACTCGCCGGTCGAGCCGTCAGGGTCAGCGAGTCCGACTCGCCCGCAGCGGCCGACGTTGCGTAGTCGATGGGTACGGCTCACCGAGTGGTGGGACCGCGTTCAGCCTCGGCGACTCAGCCTGCGCGTTCGCATTCTGCTGATGTTTGCGCTCGGCGCGTTGTTCCTCTCCGAGTTCCTCGCGGCAGCCGCGTACAGCTTCGCTCGCAGCAGCGTCGTCAATCAGCGCGACAACGCCGGCATCGAGCAGTCCTATCGCAACGCGCAGGCTGCGCAGAACGACTTGCGCCTCAACGACCCTTCGACGCAGG
>Ga0105047_10008246_pt1 | contig 17382 bp, 15 predicted proteins | sample MAT04_FD_78384 | JGI IMG/M metagenome (GOLD analysis project Ga0105047, IMG submission 78384) | Freshwater microbial communities from Lake Fryxell liftoff mats and glacier meltwater in Antarctica - MAT-04 (megahit assembly) | ecosystem: Environmental > Aquatic > Freshwater > Ice > Liftoff...
CAGCAGGTCAACCGCTTCATCGTCATTCACGCCTCGGATCAGCACCGCATTGACCTTCACGGGTGCCAGGCCCGCCGCCTTGGCCGCCGCGATGCCAGCCAGCACGTCGACCAGGCGGTCGCGGCGAGTCAAGGCGGTGAACCGATCCCGACGAAGCGTGTCGAGACTGACGTTTACTCGTCGTAGGCCGGCATCAACGAGCGGAGCTGCAAGACCGGGCAAGCGGATGCCGTTCGTGGTCATGGACAAGTCCGGAGCATCGGCCAGCGCGCGTAGGTCGGCGACGACTTCGACGACATCGGGTCGAAGCAACGGCTCGCCACCGGTGAGTCGAACTTCGCCAATACCGAGCCCAACTGCGACACGCACGAGCCGGACGAGTTCCTCGCGGGTGAGCAGATCCGGCGTTGGTGTCCAGGGCAAACCCTCGGCTGGCATGCAGTACGTACAACGCAGCGAGCAGCGGTCGGTGAGCGAGACGCGTAGGTCTCGGTGAACGCGACCGTGTCGATCAATGAGGTTCATGCGCAGTTCACCCACTCGTCGGTGCCGTCTGCGAAGTACTGGTGCTTCCACACGGGCAGCCGTTCCTTCACCTCGTCGACGAGTTGCGCGCAGGTGGCGAAGGCTTCGAGGCGGTGCGCCGAAGCAACCGCTACAACGAACGCGGTGTCACCGATGCCAAGCGCACCGGTGCGATGGCTGACCGCCACGGCGGTCGCACCTGACCCGTTGATGACGGCGGCGACGACGTCGGCGAGGACATCAAGCGCCGAAGGATGTGCGTCGTACTCGAGCCGTTCAACCCGGCGATCGTGATCGTGGTCGCGCACGACGCCGGCAAAGGACACGACGGCTCCGGACGCTGGGTCGGCAACTGCTCGCTCGTGTGCCTCGACGGCGATCGGGGCATCGGTCACCATGCAGATCGCCACGCGAGTCACGGTGGTGGACGTCGACGCAGGCTCGGGTGCTTCGCTGGCTGCGTGGTCGGCGCCATTGAGTACGGAGACCGCGTGCGCGAGCAGCGGCCCCGCGATTCTCAGTCCGTCGCGGACTCCACCGGTGGAGCCAGGAAGTGCGAGCACGACGGCGGTCCCGTGGGTGCCGGCGATCAAGCGGGACAGGTCGGCGGTCGGCACCTGCGCGCGAGACGCGGCTCGGATCGCTTCGCAGATCCCGGGCAACTCGCGATCGAGGAGTGGCCGGACGGCCTCGGGTGTGACGTCGCGCGGACCGATTCCGGTGCCGCCCGTCAGCACGACGACGTCCGATCCGGCGTCGGCCGCGGACTGAACGGCGGATGCGATCTCTGCAACCTCGTCCGCGACGACTGTGCATGCCGCGACCTGGAATCCGTACTCGCGGATCAACGCAGCGGCAAGCGGACCGGAACGGTCTTGCGAGACCCCTGCGCTCACGCGGTCGGACACCGTGATGACGTGTGCCACAAGTGGCATCGAACTCATCGGTCGTCCGGACGACGCCACGGGCCGTTGCGTCCGCCGTCCTTGCTCACGACCTTCACGTCCGTCAATGCAGCCGCGGGGTCGAGAGCTTTGATCATGTCGATCACGGTGAGCCCGGCAACCGCGATGGCGGTCAGCGCCTCCATCTCCACCCCGGTGCGGTCAGCCGTGCGCACCGACGACGTGAGCTCGATCGCGTCGGACGTGACCTGCAGATCGACTTCAACGCCATGCAGTGCGATCGGGTGGCAGAGCGGGATCAGGTCGGGCGTGCGCTTTGAACCGAGAATGCCAGCGATGCGTGCTGTGGCGGCGACGTCGCCCTTGGGCACCGCTCCGTCGGTGATCGCCGTCAGTACCTCGGCCGTCGTGGTGACTCGTCCGGTCGCCGTTGCGATCCGCAGTGTCGGCTCGCGGTCAGATACGTCGACCATGCGCGCTTCGCCGTTGGCATCAAGGTGCGTCAAACCGTCCACGCGAACCCCTCTCGTCTCCTCCAGAGTAGGCGAGCCACCCGTATCCTCGACGCGTGACCACCAGCCTGCCGCCTTACGCCGCCGTCATCCTCACCGGTGGCGGTGCGCGACGGATGGGCGGAGGCGACAAGACCGCCATGGATGTCGGCGGAGTGTCACTACGCGAGCGGGTGATCGCGTCGGTGTCAGACGCCGTGTCCATCGTCGTAGTCGGTCCTGCGGTTGAGCGCCCGGTCGATGCGGCGGCAGTGCGATGGGTCAGCGAGGATCCTCCGGATGGTGGACCGTTGGCGGCATTGGCGGCTGCTCTGAAGTTCGTCGAGGCGCCGGTGGTGGTCGTGCTTGCCGGCGATTTGCCGTTTGCGGCAGGACTTCCACCGGTACTTCTGGCGGCACTGGCTGATGCACCCGCGGTCGACGCCGTCGTGCCGCGCGATAGCCAGGGCAATGACCAGCCTCTTGCTGCCGCCTACCGAACCGATGCACTCACGCGAACGTTGGCGAGCATCGGGACGGCGCACGGTCGTGCGATGCGCGCACTGCTTGACCATCTGTGCGTACACGCCGTGCCGGCCGACGAGTTGCCGCCTGGGACGCTCGATGACGTTGACACTGCGAGTGACCTCGACGCTGCTCGACGGCGAGCGTCGAGTACCAGCCTTGAACCAACGCCAACGCCGACGCTGAAAGGTGGATCTCATGCTTGACGAATGGACAGCTGCACTCGCGAAGGAGTTGGGACTCGACGTCGAGGTCGACCTCCTGCTGATTCTCGACCTCGCCAAGGATGCGGCGCACGCCGTTGCGCGACCGGCCGCTCCGGTGACGACGTTCCTCGTCGGTTTCGCTGCGGCCCGCGCAGGCGGGACGCGGGCCGATCTTGAAGCTGCGGCCGATACAGCGCGCCTGCTCGCGGCGCGCTGGGCACCTGCCGACGGTGAAGGTGCATCCGGCGCATGAGGCTCGTCGCACCTGACTGGGACACCGCGCGAGCAGAGGCCCACGCGGCTGGTGCGCTCCTGGACCTTGAGGTCGTGGGGCTGGCTGACGGCGACCGTCGGATCCTTGCCGAGCCCGTGGTGTCCGCGACCGCGCTGCCGCCGTTCGCGTTGTCAGCGATGGACGGGTGGGCAGTCGCAGGGGTTGGGCCGTGGCAAGTCGTGGGTCAGGTGCTGGCGGGTTCGGTGCGCGAGGAGGCGTTGGCCGACGGCGAGGCGGTGAGCATCGGCACCGGTGCGGCCGTGCCCGATCGCACACTGGGTGTTCTACGGACCGAACACGGCGTCGTCGCTGCGGACAGCCGAATCACGGGCAACGTGAAACCTGGTCAAGACATCCGACCCTCGGGTGAGGAAGCCCTACGCGGCGAGGTGCTCATCACGCCCGGCACGTTGCTCGGACCTGCGCATCTTGGGCTGGCCGCCGCGGCGGGTGCGGACGCATTGACGGTGTATCGCCAACCACGTGCACGCTTGCTCGTCCTCGGTGACGAGCTTCTCGACGTAGGACCGGCGCGTGGCGGGCAGGTGCGCGACAGCCTCGGACCGCAGATCCCCCAGTGGCTCAAGCGGCTAGGTGTCATCACCGACGAGCCGGTGAAGGTCGAAGACACGCTTGAGGCTCACATCGCCTCGCTCGAGGCGGCGGTCGGTGTCGACCTCGTCGTCACGACCGGCGGTACCGCGGCCGGGCCGGTCGACCATCTGCACGCTGCCATCGCCGCCGTCGGTGGGGACGTTGTCGTCGACTCGGTCGCTGTGCGTCCTGGGCACCCAATGCTTCTGGCCACGTTGCCGGGCAACCGACTGCTCGTCGGCTTACCGGGCAATCCTCAGTCCGCTGTCATCGCGCTGCTGACGTTGTGCGCCCCGTCCGTCGCGGCCATGACTGGTCGGACCGTCGAGCTATTGAGCGACGCCGTGCTTACGCAGGACGTATCCGCACCCGCGTCCGAGACGCGCTTGCTGCTCTGCACTCGGATGGGGGAGTCGGCAACGCCGCTCGAACACCTCGGCTCCGGGATGCTTCGAGGGTTGGCAACCGCTGATGGCTTCGCCGTGCTGCCACCTGGCGGTCTAGCCAAGGGCGCAGCAGCACGCTGGTTGTCGCTGCCGTCGTAGGCCGCGGGGCATCTGCTCAGTTCCGGCCAGCGACGCGCCCAGCACGTGGGGGGATGGCGTGGGAGATCCGGTTCCCGCGAGCCGCGACAACGTGCAAAACGACTTGATGACTTAGGTGTTCGAGCTGTCGTGGTTGAGGGCCGCGCGGACGTGCGCGCGCAACTCTGGGAGCACGTCGGTGACGAACCATGGGTTCTTGGTGTGCCATCGAAAGTTGAGCGGCGAGGGGTGCACGAGCGGAAACCGTTCTGGTACGAATCGACGGTAGTTGCGCACTGTGTCTGTCAATCGGCCTTGGCGCGTCGACGGGAGGTATTGAATCTGCGCGTAACGGCCGATCAGAAGGGTGAGCCGAACATCGGGCATGAGCGCCAGTAGCGGCGGATGCCACCGTTCAGCGAACGCCTTCCTCGGCGGTAGATCTCCGCTGCGCGCCGCCCCGGGGTAGTAAAAATCCATCGGGAGCAGGCCGAAAAGCTCCGGATTTCGGAACTGATCCTTACTAACACCGAGCCAGTCGATCAGGACTTTCCCGCTGGCGTCGTTCCACGGCACGCCGCTGGTCTGCGCCTTTCGCCCGGGGGCCTGCCCGATCACCACGATCCTGACGTTCTCGGTCGCCGTGTACACCGGCTGCCACCCCTGCTGCCGCATGACGGCATTGCTCTCGTGCTCGACAAGGGTTTGCCTTATTACTTCGAACGTGTTCATCACGCTGGGCGGTTGTGGGCGACGCGGAGCTTGGCCATATCGACGCGGCCGGAGCGGAACGGAATACCTTCGGCTTCGAGGAGCGCACGCGCTTCTCCGTCGTGGCAGGTTGCCGGCGTGCCGTCGGCGTAGACGACCCGCCACCACGGCGCGTCCCCCTCAAGCCGCGAAAGCGCACGGCCTGCCTGCCGTGGGCCGATGCCGAGTGCCCAACCGATTTCACCATAGGTAGCCACGTCACCTGCCGGAATCCTCACCACCAGTGTGCGGACTTCCGGTTGCACATCCATGCTCAGCCTTCTCCCGATCCGGGATACGTGATGCGCCCATCGTCCGCCTGGGCGAACGCGTCCATCTGCGCGGGCTGGGTTGATGAGACCGACATGATGTCGAACACTTCCACGCCGGCGACGATGAGCGCGTCGGTGATCAACCGGCGGTGGCACCGCCACGGCACGGCTTCGCTGCACATGATCGCCGGCAGCGACTTGTGGGCGATTCGCAGCAACCCGGCGAGCCCGGAGCTGAACTCGTCAGTCGACATGTAGTCGGCGTAATCACGGAATGCCTTCACCCGCCATGCGCCGTTGGGACTGGTGACCCCGGCCGGTGTGTGCCTGCGACCGCCAAGGTCTGGAATCCACGTGTAGGTGACATCGGATGGGAGCGCATCCTCGATCGCAGCCTGGTTCCACTGCGGAAACTTCCGAGAGGACGGAAACGAACGCACATCGACAAGTTCGTTCACCTCGTTCGCTCGCAGCATCGCAAGCACCTCATCAAAACCGCGAGTGGAGTGACCGATCGTGAATACCCGCAGTGCAGCAGGCCCTACTACCGGGTTCTGTGACATGGCATCCATGATCACTCGATCTTGGCTAATCGTTCGCGTTGTTCATTTCTCCGTGCACAGTCTCGTCGATGTGGATTTCAGTCTGCGCTCGCCTCCGCTGCCCCTCTACTGTGAATCGACGCTCTCGGTGCCTGCATCGGCGGCTGCTGCGGCGATCGCGGAGCGCGGTGCCTTCTCGCGCCAGTGATTGGTGATCGGCAGGCGACGATCGCGACCGAACGCTTTGAACGACACCTTGGGGCCCGGCGGGTACTGGCGACGCTTGTATTCGGCGTGGTCGACCATGGCGAGCACGCGCTCAACCGTCTCGAGGTCGAATCCGTCACGCACCAATTCGGCCGCGCTCCGATCGCCCTCGACGTAGTCGTCCAGCACGTCGTCGAGAAGTCTGTAGTCCGGCAGGCTGTCGGTATCCAGCTGGTCGGGGCGCAATTCGGCCGAGGGTGGCTTGGTGATGCTGCTCTCGGGGATTGGCGGCACCTCGCCCATCTGCTCGGCCACGCTGTTCCGCCAGTTCGACAGGCGCCACACCCACGTCTTCGGCAGGTCCTTCAAGGGTGCGAAACCACCGACGGCATCGCCATAAATGGTGGTGTAGCCGACGGCGAGCTCGCTCTTGTTTCCGGTGGCCAGGACGAGGTGGCCTTCCTGGTTCGAGAGCGACATCAGCGTCATGCCGCGCACCCGCGCCTGAAGGTTTTCGACCGCGACGCCGTCGATGACGATGGATTCTTGGAAGGCGTCAACCAGCGGAGCGATCGGCACGCTCATGAAGAACAGGCCGATGCGTTCGGCCAGATCTTCGGCATCGCTGATCGAGTGGTCGCTGGAGTGCACGCTTGGCATGCTCACTCCGTACACATGTTCGGCGCCAAGAGCATCTGCGGCCATGACGGCCGTGAGCGCTGAGTCGATGCCACCAGAAAGTCCCAGGATCACTGATTCGAACCCGTTCTTCTCGACGTAGTCGTGAAGTCCGGTGACGATGGCGGTGTACACCTCTTCCTCATCGCTCAATCGGCCGGCCGACGGCGCTCCGATGGGTTCGTAAGGGGCAACGGCGTCTTCACTGATGAGCACGCGCGTGAGACGGTCGGCCTGGGGATCGTCGGTGCCAGTCGGTGCATCGTCGAGTGAGAGATCGACGATCAGCACCTCATCGGTGAACTGCCCACTGCGGCCCAGCACTTCGCCGGTTGCTGACACCACGATCGAATCGCCGTCGAAAACGAGTTCGTCTTGGCCGCCCACGAGGTTGACGTAGGCCAACGGGCATTGGGCTTCTGCGGCTCGGCGGGTGCACAGCTCGAGTCGGACGTCGTCCTTGTCAATTTCGTAGGGGCTGCCGTTGATGACCACGAGCAGGTCGGCGCCGTGTGCTGCGGCTCGCGAAGCCGGTCCGGCGTCGTTCCACAAGTCTTCGCAGATGGCGATGGCAACGTCGACGCCGTTGATGCGCACGATCAGGTCGTCCACGCCCGGCGCGAAGTAGCGATATTCGTCGAACACCCCGTAGTTCGGCAGGTGCTGTTTGGCGTAGCGGGCGAGGACTTTGCCGCCGTGAAGGACCGCCGCAATGTTCTGTGGGGCGTTGGTTTCGGTCTGGCGCCCAAGGCTGCCCAGCACGATGACCATGTCGTCCAAATCGCGTCTCTTGAGCGTGCGAGCCAACGTCTGGAGCCGGTATTCGGCGGCGTCGGCGAACGAGGCGCGCAGCGCGAGGTCTTCGATGGGGTAGCCGGTCAGGAACATCTCGGGCATCACCAGCACGTGGGCCCCGCGACGACGCGCTTCGAAAGCGGCGGTAACCACCTTCTCGGCATTGCCGGCGAGGTCTCCCACGATGGCATTCTTCTGTCCCAAGGCGATGCGCAACTGATTCACGGGATACAGCCTAGGCAGCGTTCTACGGGTCTCGCGCGGGGCCAGCGCGGGCTTGTGGGGCCTTGGCGGCCCGTAACGTTGACGAAACACGGCCTCGGCACACTGACCGTCATGGATAAGCAGACTGAATTCGTCCTGCGCACCCTCGAGGAGCGCGACATCCGATTCGTTCGACTTTGGTTCACCGACGTCTTGGGCTTTCTGAAGTCCGTGGCCGTGGCACCGGCCGAACTTGAAGCAGCCTTCAGCGAAGGCATCGGCTTTGACGGGTCGGCGATCCAAGGGTTCGCCCGCGTTTCGGAATCAGACATGCTGGCGCGTCCCGATCCCGCCACGTTCCAGGTGTTGCCCTGGCGTGGTGAGTCGAACGGCGTCGCACGCATGTTCTGCGACATCTTGATGCCTGACGGCTCGCCAAGTTATGCCGATCCGCGGTACGTGCTGCAGCGCGCGCTGGCCAAGGCCGCCGACCAAGGCTTCACGTTCTATACCCACCCTGAGATCGAGTTCTTCTTGCTCGACAAGGCGCCATCTGCGGGTGAAGCCCCGCAGCCCGTTGATGCCGGTGGCTACTTCGACCACACCCCGCACGGCGTCGGTCACGACTTCCGTCGTGAGGCCATCACGATGCTTGAGTCGATGGGCATCTCAGTGGAGTTCAGTCACCACGAGGCCGCCCCGGGTCAGAACGAGATCGATCTGCGATACGCAGATGCGTTGACCACGGCTGACAACATCATGACGTTCCGCCTGGTGGTCAAAGAAGTGGCGCTGGAGCAAGGCGTGTACGCCACCTTCATGCCCAAGCCATTCGCTCAATACCCCGGTTCAGGTATGCACACCCACTTGTCGCTCTTCGAAGGCGACCAAAACGCCTTCTATGAGGCGGGCGCGGATTACCAGCTCTCGAAGACCGGTCGCTCGTTCATCGCGGGCCTGCTGAAGCACGCGCCCGAGATCACAGCGGTGACCAACCAGTGGGTTAACTCGTACAAGCGTCTGGCCGGTGGGGGTGAGGCCCCCTCGTATGTCTGCTGGGGCCACAACAACCGTTCGGCACTTGTGCGCGTGCCGATGTACAAGCCGCAAAAGGGTCAGTCGACGCGGGTGGAATACCGCGCTCTCGATTCGGCCTGCAACCCCTACCTGGCCTTCGCTCTGCTCTTGAACGCGGGCCTGAAAGGCATTGAAGAAGGGTACGAACTGCCAGCGGGCGCCGATGACGACGTGTGGTCGCTCTCGGATGCAGAGCGCCGCGTGATGGGCATTGAGCCGTTGCCATGGTCGCTCGATGACGCGATCAAGGTGATGGAGAAGTCCGAACTGGTCGCGCAAACGTTGGGTGAGCACGTGTTCGACGTGTTCCTGCGCAACAAGCGAGCCGAGTTTGAGGAGTATCGCTCGCAGGTGACTCCCTGGGAGCTGGAGAACGACCTGCCGGTGCTCTAGGGCCCTAAGGTCTCAGAACAGGCCAGTGACCCGATGCCTCCGAGTCGGCTCTGCCAGTAGCGTGCGCCCGTGACCTCGTCGGCGAACCGCGGAAGCACTGAGCGCGGCCGTCTGGTGCGCAGCGGCTTCGTTGATCCGCAACGGGCCACCGACGCGCTGATGCTGTTGTGGGATCGCGGCTTCTTCGCAGGCAAGGACGAAGCGACTCAAGAGGCTGACGAGGCGCTCTGGATCGAGGCGTTGTCAGAGGCCGCCGATCCCGATCTTGCGTTGGCCGGCCTGGTGGAGTTGGCCGCTGTGTCCGCGCCGTCATCGGCACCTGAGTTGTCGGGTCGGCCCGCATGGGCTGACGATGATTCGATCCGTCCGCGATTGATCGCCGTCCTGGGAGCCAGTCAGGCCCTGGCCCAGCACTTGGCGCGCCACCCTGAGCAGGTGGCCGATCTGGTGGGGTCGCTCACCGAACTGCCTGCTGGCGAACGCCGAACGCTGATGGTGCAGGCGGTTGGCGGCAATGCGGAGTCCGCCGATCCGATCGCGGGCGCTGACCACGGCCTCACGATGGATGCGTTGCGGGTGGAATACCGCCGACAGCTGCTGCAGATTGCCGCGGCTGATCTGTGCGGGGGTGCCTCGATGCCGTGGGTCTCCGAACAGTTGGCCGACCTCGCAGCCGCAGCGCTCGAGGGCGGCCTGGCCATTGCGCGCGCGCAAGTCGATGGTGCCGAGCGATGTCGACTTGCAGTGATCGGCATGGGCAAGTGCGGTGGCCGCGAACTTAACTACATCAGTGACGTTGACGTCATCTTCGTAGCCGAGCCCGTCGAGGGCGTTGACGAACAAGACGCGATGGCCATCGGCGCGCGGCTGGCTGGCGCGCTGATCCATGCGTGCGGTGACGCGACACCAGAGGGTTCGTTGTGGGAAGTGGATGCAGCACTGCGTCCCGAGGGCAAATCGGGTGCGTTGGTGCGCACGCTGCGCAGCCACGTGGCCTATTACGAGAAGTGGGCGAGCACCTGGGAATTTCAAGCCCTGCTCAAGGCGCGCCCTATCGCCGGTGATCAAGCGTTGGGTGATGCGTACATCGAGGCGATGGCTCCGATGGTGTGGGCCGCGGCATCGCGTAAGGATTTCGTTGTCGATGTGCAGGCCATGCGTCGCCGGGTCGAGCAGAATATTCCTGCAAAGGATGCTGGCCGCCAGTTGAAGCTTGGCCCCGGTGGACTGCGCGATGTCGAGTTCTCGGTGCAACTGCTTCAACTCGTGCATGGCCGCGACGACTTTCGCTTGCGCAGCGCCACCACCCTTGACGCGCTTGAGGCGTTGAGCACGCACGGGTTCGTCGGGCGCGATGATGCGGCTGAGCTGGATCGCGCGTACCGCTTCTTGCGCACGATGGAGCACCGCATCCAACTCGTGCGCTTGCGTCGCACCCACATCGTTCCTGACGACGATGTCGAATTGCGTCGCCTCGGTCGGTCGATGGGCTTTCGCACTGACCCCGTGCAGGAACTGCTGAAAGCCTGGCGTGGTCATCAACGTGAGGTGCGCCGACTGCACGAGAAGCTCTTCTATCGACCGCTGCTCGATGCCGTGGCCCGGCTCGAACCCGGTCAGGCGCGTCTGACGCTGAAGGCGGCTCAAGCGCGGCTGGAGGCTCTGGGGTTCGCTGATCCGGCCGGCGCCTTGCGACACATTGAAGCCTTGACCAGCGGAATCTCGCGGCGAGCGACCGTGCAGAAGGCGCTGCTGCCGGTGATGCTGTCGTGGTTTGCCGATTCACCCGATCCGGACGCTGGCTTGCTGGCGTTCCGTCAGGTGAGCGATGCACTCGGCAGCACTCCTTGGTACCTGCGGCTCTTACGCGATGAGGGAGCCGCCGCCGAACGGATGGCGCGTGTATTGGGTTCGAGCGGTTACGCCGCCGATCTGCTGTTGCGCGCACCAGAAGCCACCTCGATGTTTGGCGATCAGGATGACCTTGCGCCGCGCTCGATGACGGCGTTGGTCACCGAAGCCACCACGACCGTGCGTCGACAGGTTGATTCGGATGCGGCGATCGCCACGGTGCGGGCGATTCGTCGACGTGAACTGCTGCGTATCTCGATTTCCGATGTGCTCGGTTTCGTCGATGTCGACACCGTGTGCCAGTCCGTGAGTGTGGTTGCGCGAGCGGTGGTCGAATCCGGACTTGATGCAGCCATCCGCGAGGTGGAGCGGCGACGCGGGTCGCCCATCCCCACCCGATTCGCCGTCATCGCGATGGGGCGATTCGGCGGACGTGAACTCGGCTACGGAAGCGATGCAGACGTTCTGTTCGTGCATGATCCGTTGGCCGGTGCTGACGAAACCGAGGCAGCCGATTCTGCGCTGGCCGTGGCGAACGAACTGACGCGGTTGCTCGCGCTACCAGCGCCTGATCCGCCGCTGCTGATCGATGCCGACCTTCGACCCGAGGGTCGTCAGGGTCCGCTGGTGCGCTCGCTGGCCTCGTATGCGGCGTACTACGCCCGTTGGTCTTTGGTGTGGGAGAGCCAGGCGCTGCTGCGGGCAGAACCCGTGGCAGGCGATGCCGATCTGGGCCACGCGTTCATTGAACTGATCGATCCGGTGAGGTATCCGGCCGGCGGTCTCAGCGCCGATGACACGCGCGAAGTGCGTCGGATCAAAGCGCGAGTGGAAAACGAGCGGCTGCCGCGGGGAGCCGATCCGAAGATGCATACCAAGCTCGGCCCTGGGGGGCTGGCCGATGTGGAGTGGACCCTTCAGCTGCTGCAGCTGCAGCACGGTCACGCGATGACTGATCTTCGCACCACCTCGACCACGCAAGGTCTTGTCGCGGCGCGTCAGGCAGGACTGATCAGCGCCTCGGATGCAGAGGTGCTGCTCACCGCGTGGCGGACCGCCACGGCCATCCGGAACGCGGTCATGCTGTCGAAAGGTCGGGCGGCTGACAGCATCCCCACCCAGGCGCTCGACCGTGCCAGACTGTCGCGGTTGCTGGGATACGACGATGCGCGAGGCCGACTGGGACGATCGGGCGACCTCGTAGAGGATTACCTGCGCGTGACGCGTCGCGCCAGAGTCGTGGTCGAAAGGGTGTTTTACGGATGAGCAGGGCGAGCAGCGGATCGGGGTCTGGCGCCGTGCCTTACCGCGAACTCCTGCGCAATCGTGAGTTCTCGTCACTGGTCTTCGCGCAAGTGGTCAGCGGGCTGGGCGATCAGGTGGCGCGCATTGCGTTGGCCCTGCTCGTCCTCGACCGCACCGGTAGCGCCTCCCTCTCGGCCGCTACGTTCGCGGTGTCTTACCTGCCACTGGTCTTCGGTGGCACATTGCTCGGTCCGTTGGCCGATCGCTATCCCCGCCATCGCGTGTTGCTGGCCAGCGACGGGTTACGTGTGGTGATCGTTGGACTGCTCGCAGCACTCGCCGACAGTTCATCACCGATCGTGCTCTTGCTGCTTCTGCTCTTCGTAGCGGAACTGTTCACGCCAGTTTTCGATGCCGCATGGGCGGCGACACTTCCTGAAGTGCTGCCCGATGGTCGCGACTATCTGGTGGGTTCGGGATTGCTGCGAACCCTCCACTTGCTTCAGCAGGTCGCGGGGTTGGCGTTGGGTGGCCTCGCTGTCGCTGTGCTCGGCGTGCGCGGGGCGCTCGTGGTCAACGCGATCTCGTTTGTCGCATCGTTCGTGATCCTCTACTTCTTCCTGATCCGTCGGCCGGCTCCGATCCCCGACGTTGAAAACTCCGGAATGCTGGCCGACTTCACGGCCGGTGCGCGCGACCTGTTTAGCGATCCCGTGCGCCGCATGCTGGTGCTCGTCGGCTGGGGTTCGGTGATCGTCATGATCACGCCGATGGCCGTGGCTCTTCCGTATGCCAAACAAGTCAGCGGCAGTGCGTCGTTGGGCGGCTTCTTGATGGCCGCCACCGTGGGTGGTGCTGCGTTGGGTGCCGTGCTGGTGTCTAGGCGTGAGCCACGTTGGCAGGTGGATGCGATCTTGCCGTTGTCAACGCTGGCCTGCTTGCCGCTGCTGGCTGTCGCTTTCACGCCACCGATACCGATCGCGTTGGTGTTGTGGGCGGCGTCGGGCGCGGCGACCGGCTTCCTGGTGCCACTGATTGGCACCATCGCGTTGCTCACCGCGCCGTCGATGCGCGGCCGTGTGATGGCGTTGGCAGGCGCTGGCTATAACGGATTGGTGGCGGTGTTTTATCTGCTGGCCGGTGCGATGGCCGACGTCACCGACCCCTCGGTGTCGATCACTGTGGCCGGCGTAGTGGCGCTTCTTATGGTGGCGTTGGCTCGAGTGTTCTGGCCCACGCGTGCGGTGCGCAAGGCCGTGGACTCCGCGTATCGCGAAGCCGAAGAGGCCGCGGATGCATACGTCAGTGAGCCCGTCGATGACGCCGAGGTGGATGCGTTGTTCGACGGCGTTCCCACCGTGACGTCGTCACCTGACGACCCTGAACTCGAACCGCAGGCGCCACGGGAAGAGCGAGTACGCGAACGCAACTATTTGCCCACGATCGAAATCGTGCTGCCTGAATCGCCGGTGTCTACAACGGCTGAGGGTGGTGGCGAGGGTCTTGGCGCCAATGCGCCGACCGGAGACTTCTGGGAACGATTCGGCCGCTGACCTCGTTCACGCGAGGTGCTGCGTGGAGTGATCAGCGGCCGAATCGATTCAATGCTGGTGGCTATGAAGTGGCATCGCTTCCGAGCGTCACCGTCGCGGTTGCCGAGGCGGCTCCGCGGCTGTAGGTGATCTCGATCTTGTCGCCGGGCTGGCTTGAGCGAACTGCGGCGACTAGCGCGTCAGCGCCATCGATGCGCTGCTTGCCGAAGCCGGTGACGACGTCGCCCACCTTCAGTCCGGCAGCCGCGGCCGGCGATCCAGGAGTGATGCTTTCCAGCGCCGCACCCAGCGCCGGTGTCCTGGCATTTCCAGCGCTCACACCGAGCTTGCCGTGCTGGACCTTGCCGGTCTTGACGATCTGCTCGGCCACCTTCGAGGCTTGGTCGATCGGGATGGCGAAGCCCAGGCCGATCGAACCGGCCTGACCTTGGCCGCTGCTCAGGCTGGCAATGGCCGAGTTGATTCCGACCAAGCGGCCGGCGAGGTCGACCAATGCGCCGCCGGAATTGCCCGGGTTGATCGCGGCGTCGGTCTGAATCGCGTTCAGCACGGCGAGCTGCGAGTCGGCGGAGGGGCCATCGCTGCCACCGGTCTGCACCGGACGATTGAGTGCACTGACGATGCCCGAGGTGACGGTGCCCGACAGTCCGAGCGGCGATCCGATGGCCACAACGGTCTGTCCGACGGCCAGGTTGCTCGAGGAACCGAGCTGGATGGCCGACAGGTTGTTGAGATTCGCCACCTTGATGACGGCAAGGTCAGATCCGGAGTCGCGGCCCACGATCGAAGCCGACGAGGTGCGGCCATCATTCAACGTGACCGTCAACGTGCCTCCGTTGGCTGCGCCTTCGACGACGTGGTTGTTGGTGAGGATCAGACCGGCCGAATCGATGACGACGCCTGATCCACTTCCGCCACCGGATGCACCGCGCTCTTCGATCGACACGACGCTTGGCAGCACGGTGTCGGCCACCTTGGCCACGCTTCCATCGGGAAGCGACACGTTGGTGTTGCCGCTCGTCGCCGGCGCGGTGAACGTTGAACCGGCTGTCGTTGATGAAGACGAGTTCGATCCGAACTGCGTGCCGATGACTCCGCCTGCAGCACCAGCCATCAGCGCGGTGGCCGCCACGACCGCCACGAGGCGCTTCTTGCTGCCACCAGAGCGCTCACGGGTCACCGGCATCGGCTGAGTCGAAGCGGCGTACGAGGGTGGGGCCCATGGGTCGTACGCGGGCTCGGTAGCCGACGCGAAGACCGGTAACGGGGGGAAGACCGGTGACTCGACAGCTGCCGGTGCCCGAGGGAAGACCGGTGCCGACTCGTGGTTGGGAAGGCCGGTCGGTGCTGACGCAGGGGTTGAGTCAGCACCGACCGACGGCGGGGCCGTGTCAGGGGAGGACGGCCCCGGGTCTGTGTCGCCAGAGGGGGTGGCGGCATCGACAAAGGGAGAGGGATTAGAGGTGGACGCGGCATCGTCGGAGGGGGTCGCGTGCCTGCCCTGCGTGGTGTCGGAATCGGCGGCGTTGGTGGGGGGCTCGAAGCCCTCGAAGCCCGAAGGGCGCTCTGTGGTCATAGATCGAGAATGCCCAGCCACCCTGAGAAGAGCCTGAGGGATGGGTAGGACGTTCCTAAGAAAAATCAGGCGTCCGTGGCGTCGGGTTCATCGGTGGGTGCGGCCGACAGAAGGGTGTCTGCGCCCTGGTCGTCGCTTGTTGGCATGTCGGGGCTTCCGGGTAGGCGCAAGATGAGTTGAGCGCCGCCGCTGGGCGCGTTACTAGCCTCGGTCGAACCGCCGTGTCGCTCGGCGGTTTGCGCCACGATGGCCAGCCCCAGCCCCGAACCAGGCATCGCGCGGGCATCGGGGGAGCGGTAGAAGCGGTCGAAGATGTGGGGCAGATCAGCCTCGGCGATGCCCACGCCTTCGTCGGTAACGGCCACGGTGCCTTCGTCCAACCGCACGTGAACAGTGCCGTCGATCGGGCTCCACTTGACGGCGTTGTCGAGCAGGTTGGTCAGGCTGCGTTCGATCGCTGTGCGTTCGCCCGTGATCCACCACGACGAGGTGCGAACGTCAAAGTCCCGCCCGCCGGCCCGAGGTTTGATGCGTTCCACTGCATGGTCCACGGCCTCGGCGAGGTCGAAGGTCTCCACCGCTGCGGCAACGGGTGCTTCCTTCGAGAGTTCGGTGAGATCGGCGACGAGCTCGGTCAGTTCACTGAGCTGGGCGCGCACGTCAAACAGAAGTGCATCGTGGTCGGCGGCCGAGAGTGTGGGGGCATCGGCGGTTTGGCTGGCGGCCTGGCTTTGCGTGAGCAGATCGATGTTGGTGCGCAGCGAGGTGAGCGGGGTCCGCAACTCGTGGCCGGCATCGGCGACGAGGCGTCGTTGGCGTTCGCGTGAGGTGCCAAGCGCGACCAGCATCGTGTTGAACGACTGCGCCAGGCGCGCTAGTTCGTCGTCGCCCTCGACAGGCACTGGTGTGAGGTCTTCAGTGCGCGCCACGCGCTCGGTGGCCTCGGTCAGGCGTTCAACCGGGCGCAGCGCGGTGGTGGCCACCAGCCGGCCGACGATGGCGCCAAGCATGACGCCGAAGAGCCCGACGAGTGCGAGCACCCATCCCAGGGTGCGAAGGGTGGCGCGCACGCTGTCGGTCGAATCGGCCAACACCAAAGCGGTGCCACCTGCGGCTGGCACCGCCACCACCCTGAGTGACTTTCCGTTCGACTCAACGACGCGCACCGATTGGCTCGACTGTTGGGCGGCAACGGCGAGTTCGGCCGGGCCGACGGGGGGAGCGATGCCACCGCGCGCCGAATACACCAGCCCGCGCGAGGTGACGATGGCGAATTGGGCGCCGCCAAAGGCATCGCCCGGCACTTTGACGAGTTGGTTCGGGTCGGCAAGAGCGCCGCCGACGGTTGCTTGGGCTCGGGCCAGGAGATCGTCGTCGAATCGCGCGTAGAGCTGCGAGCGTGCGGTGACGAACACGGCCAGCGCGGCGACCCCGACGGCAACGGCCACCGCGACAGCGACCAGCCAGCTGATGCGATTGCGCAGGCTCATGCGCTGCTTGGTGTTGCCGCTCATGGCGCGTCCTCGCGGATGACGTAGCCGATGCCTCGCATGGTGTGGATCAGGCGCTTTTCGCCGCCTTCTTCGGTCTTGCGGCGCAGATAGCCGATGTACACCTCGAGCGAGTTTGCCGTGGTGGCAAAGTCGAATCCCCACACATCGTCGAGCAATTGGTCGCGGCTGAGCACCTGTCGTGGCCGGCGCATTAGAGCGTGCAAGAGATTGAACTCGGTGCGCGTCAGTCGCAGGTTGCGATCGCCGCGGTGCGCGTCGCGCGTATTCACATCGAGCACGAGGTCGTCGTAACGCAAGATCGCTGGATCATCTTGCTGGGTCGGAATGCGTCGCAACATGGCACGCAGGCGAGCCAGTAGTTCTTCGAGAGCGAATGGCTTGGCCAGGTAGTCGTCGGCACCGGCATCCAGGCCAGCGACTCGGTCAGAGACTTCGTCGCGGGCCGTGAGCATCAGCACCGGAATGTCATCGCCGGCCGCACGCAATCGTCGACACGTCTCTAAGCCATCGAGCTTGGGCATCATGACGTCAAGGATCACCGCGTCGGGCCGTTCGGCGGTGATGGCCGCTAGCGCGGCGGCCCCGTCGTTGGCGGTGTCGACCGTGAAGCCGTTGAAGGCCAGCGATCGTCGCAGAGATTCGCGGACGGCTGGTTCGTCGTCGACGATCAGGATGCGCATC
>Ga0105047_10008247_pt1 | contig 17381 bp, 20 predicted proteins | sample MAT04_FD_78384 | JGI IMG/M metagenome (GOLD analysis project Ga0105047, IMG submission 78384) | Freshwater microbial communities from Lake Fryxell liftoff mats and glacier meltwater in Antarctica - MAT-04 (megahit assembly) | ecosystem: Environmental > Aquatic > Freshwater > Ice > Liftoff...
TCTGTGTTTTGAGATGGGGCATCATCTCATACTGTCTCAGTCGGTGGAAGTCCCTGCGAAAAGCACGGCATCCGGCGTTCACGGCAGAAGCCCCTGCCTTCAGGCATGGGGAGTATGTCACTTCCACTCCCATACTTGTTCACCTGCCAAGAGGCGGGTGATTTGCTCTGGGAAGCGATCAGGATCGAGAGGTTTGCCCAAGAAACCGTCAAAGCCTGCTTTTTGGGCGCGGCGCATTTGATCTTCGCTCGCTTCCGCTGTAACAGCGCAGATGATCGTATCTTTAAGGCGCGGATTTCCTCGTACTTTTTGTAAGGCTTGATAGCCGTCTTCATAGGGGAGACGAATATCCATGAGGATCAGATCAATACGGGGCAGCGTCTCGGCAAATTGGACGACCTGCCAACCGGAAGTCTTCCACTCACAGCGCTGTACACCCATAAAGGCCAGCATTCGCGCGATGAGGACAAAATTGGGAACATTATCCTCTACAACCAAGACATGCGCTTCGCTAGGTTCAATCGGATTGCGTTGTGCCATAGCCCTTATTACCTTAGATATTGTGTAATTTCGTCGGCAAAAGTATCGACATCAATCGGTTTGCCGATGTAACCATCGCAACCCGCGTTGAGCGTTTTTTCTTTGTCGCCTTCCATCACATTTGCTGTGAGGGCGATAATCGGAATATTGTGAATATCCGGTAAGGTGCGAATGTGTGCGGTGGCGGTCAGGCCATCCATCCCCGGCATACTCATGTCCATCAGGATCAGATCAGGTGGATTGCTCTGCGCCATCTCAATCCCTTTTCTTGCGTTATCCGCTTCGTCAACCTGAAACCCATACGCCATTAAAATACGGCGGACGAGCATCCGGTTATTCGCATCGTCTTCAATGTATAAAATTCGTGCCATGTTGATATGCTTCTCCCGAAAGTTGTGGCTCAGTCCCGCGCATGGATCAATGTACTTTGTCCTACACGTTTAGTTTAGCTTCTATCAACACTTTATTTATTATCATACAGAGCGCAGATGAATGCTACTGTGTTGTGCCAAATTCTAACCAAAAATCCCGTGCTATCTTACGGAATTATATCTTGATAAGTATATCGCCACTATATATCGGTGTTGAAGGTGCTTAACATGAAAAGGATACACCTGAAATCTCGTATGAACCATTAAACCTATTCATCTGGGGAAAATTGCTTTTTGGCCTATAAGCCCAATTCACCGATCACGGGGGAATTTAAATTCTGGCTATGCGCCGCCACAAACTTTCTATTACACTTAAGCCTATAACCCGATTGGGTAAAACCCAACCGCTTATCATGGATTACTCTAGGAGAAAATAATGAAACAGTATGACAGCGCCCTTGAGATGCAGATCGACCCGACCAAGACTTATGTCGCCCACTTCACTACCTCTAAAGGCGAATTTGATGTGCATTTATTTGCCCAAGAAGCGCCCATCACCATCAACAATTTCGTTTTTTTGGCGCGTGACGGCTTTTATGATGGCCTGAAGTTCCACCGTGTGATCTCCGATTTTATGATTCAAGGGGGGGATCCGGCGGGCAATGGCACAGGCGGCCCCGGCTACAAATGGAACGATGAAGCGGCTGCGCTGCGCCTTAAGCATGACGGCCCCGGTGTCTTGAGCATGGCAAATGCAGGCAAGAATACCAACGGCAGCCAATTCTTTATTACCCATCTTGCGACACCACATTTAGATGGCAAACATGCAGTTTTTGGTAAGGTGCAGGGGGACGGGCAAAAGATCGTCAATGCCATTCGACAGGGCGATACTATTACCTCGGTTACGATTGTCGAAAGCTAGTTCATCAACAAAAGTGTTGGACAATAAGATAATGCCGATTAACAATTAAACGCGGAACTTGTAGGGACGCGATATATCGCGTCTGCCACGAAAATTAAAGCGGACAGTATGTATGCTGTCCCTACAAGGTTCTCCATATTCGTTTATTAAAGCGCATAATCCCTTTGCTCATCCTGTATCACGTTTAACCGTGTGATCTTATCTCTTCTTTACACCCGCCCGCGCCATACCACCCACGACTAAATGGTGAAAGGGACGAATCACATTAAAATAAACGGGTCCTGTCCAACGGTTGTAATGCACAATCGTGATGACATGAAAACGATTTAGATTGTTCGGCAGCGGTTCCATCACTACGCCGAGTGCGGCTTTTAAGTGTGATTCGGATATTTCCGCCACATAGTAGGAATCTTCCTGCGCCATTTTGACGGTAAAAAATGCCGCTTTTGTGCCGGGGATCATCCCGACATCTTCTGATTTTAACTTCGGTGGACGCGGAATGCCTTTTTGTTTCATCCCCAGGAAACGCACAAAGACTGCCCGTACTCCATATAAAATTGTGACCCAACCTGGTTGATAATTAAACATGGCTGCCAGAAATTCCCGTAAAGTGACCTGGCCTTGCACGGTTTTAACATCAATGTGATCTGCACCTTCCAACACCGAGGCGATCTGTGGAAATTGCTCGATAAACCGAGTAGTATCCATTCTGTATTCCTTTGTGAAAAATTGAACAATTTATCACAGTCTATCTTGGAACAGGCCTACGGTCAATAAAAAGGGCAGTTTGATAAACTTCATAATTGTAGTTTTGTGTATCAATCTTTATCGATAAACCGCGCCTGCACCCGCCGAAGCCAAGCAGCGCTGGATTTCCAGTAAAAAAGTGCTTATACCGAAGGGCTTGGAGATGTAGCCATCAAAGCCAGACGACATCACACTGCGTTTGCTGCCCCACATGGTATGCGCCGTAATTGCAATAATCGGAATATCTTTCGTTTCGGGATTCTCCCGGATTTTATCCAGCAGAGTCCAGCCGTTCATCTGCGGCATGGTTAAGTCCGAGAGGATAAATGTCGGAGTGATGCGCGTGAGCATGTTTAACGCTTCCGCGCCGCTGGCTGCCGTAACGACTTGTGCGCCGAGGAAATTCAGCAATCGGGCGATCACGCGCAGATTGTCACTTTCATCATCCACAATCATGACTGTCCAAATAGAGCTGTCGCTGCGGCTGGCGGCGACGATTTCTTGCGTACTTCTTTTGTCGGTTGCGTTCATTGTATCATTCCCTCTTAACGTGCGTAATGTCGATTGGGTTTCCAGACCGTGCGCCCCTCAGATGCTCGCTTATCTAGGCGCTCGCTTATAAAGGAATCATAAGAGTTTTAAGGGAAGGTGGGTATTCTTTTTTACGCACTTCGGGGAAAAATTACGAATTTCTTCATAAAATGACGCAAAAACCTATTATTTTAACGATAACTGTAACGTAATGTCATGAATCGACTCTTTACGCGATTCAGAAGGTTTTTTCTAGGTTACAGACCGCGTTTGAATGAGGTTTATGCGGCAGCGGAGGCAATTTACGTTTTTGGGAAATAGTGTTATTCCCGATTGCTGATTGGGAATTGGTCATTTTCGTCTTCGGGCAGGCGGGTAAGATTCATGACGGGCAGCGTAAACGCGAAGATGCTGCCGCCGAGGGGATTTTCTTCAATCCAGATGCGTCCACCGTGCGCTTCTACTACGAGTTTACAGAAAGTTAGCCCCAAGCCAACGCCGCGCCGCACTTTACGCCGCCCTTCCACCTGTACATAACGCTCAAACAGCGTCTCACGATATTCCGGCGGGATGCCCGGCCCACGATCTGACACATCCACGCGGATAAATTCTGGCGCTGCGCCTTTTGTGCTGGGAGGATGCGCCCGAATGACGATTTCGCTATCGGCGGGGCTGTATTTAAGGGCATTATCGACCAGATTCAGCAGCAGCCGTTCCACTTTGTCGCCGTCGATGTTCAAAAGGGGCAGGGCTTCGTCAAGCTGGGATATGATCTTGATTTCCAATTCATGTGCCAAGGGACTCAGTTCCACAATCACGTTATCCGCCAGCGTTGCCAACTCGGTCACATCAGGATCAATGCTCAATCGACCGCTTTGCATCCGCGCAATATCGAGCAGACTATCGACTCGGCTTAAGAGTTTGCGAATGGCGCGGCGACTGGCATCAGTGGTGCTTTCGACCAAAGCACGGAAGTCGCTTTCCGGCGGGACGAATTCACGCAGCAGTTTAAGGCTGGTTGTCACAGCCGTGAGTGGGCTGCGGAGATCATGCACGATCATACGCGAAAGTTCTTCACGGGCGCGATCCAGTTCTTGCTGTTCGGTCTTGTTATAAAAGACTAGAAGTGCGCCCATAATTTGGTTTTGATCGTCTTTTACGGGGATGATGTAGCGCTGGAGATAGAGTTCGCCCGTATCCACTTGCAACGCGAAGACTGACGGAGCATAGCCGTTCCAATCTTCCGGCATTTTCATGTCCTCGACTAAACCGAGCAGTTCTTGCCCCGAATTAAAGCCAAGCCGAGTCGCTAAGTTCAGGCTGGGCTGTTTAAGCAGTTCCGTTAGCGATTGATTCATGAGTCCTTCTGGCATCAATCCGGTGAGGGCAATGCGCGGATTCGCCAAGGCGATCTTGCCGCGTGAGTCGATGAGGATAATTGCTTCTTCCATCGCGTCCAAAATGACCTGTAAGCGGTCACGCGCCTCAGTGATGCGTTGGAACAGACGCGCATTATCAATCGCAATCAGTGCTTGGTTACAAAGCTGCGCCACGAAAGAACTGTCTTCCTCGGTAAAGCGAGCCGTTTTGCTGCTTTCCAGCGTAATAAAGCCTATCACGACGCTGCCCTGCATAATGCTATTCCGCAAAATCGGGACGTTCAACTGGGAGCGTGTGCTTTCTACCAAGCGCAGATAATTACCCAGTTTGCTCACATCATCAATCCGCTGTGGCTGCCCATCCAGCACCCCCCAGCCAATACTTTTCTTGATGGCCTCATCATCTTTAAAAACATCATCAGGATAACCGATTTGCGCCATGACACGCAGTTGTCCCCCATCTTGATCTTGCAGCACTACCGCGCCCGTTTCGGTATGGGTCGCGTCCATCGCGTGACGTAGGATGAGTTCGCAGATCGTCTTAAGATCAATCGTTGAGGTCAACATGCGCCCAATCGCGGAGAGCGAAAGAAGCTGCTCCACGCTGCGTTGGAAGGCCTCATCCGTCATGGCATAGGTACGGGCATTATTAATGGCTTGGGCGGCTTGGGTGGAAAAGGTGCGTAATACTTCCAGACGTTCACCGGAAAAATATTGGGTATCTTTAAAATAAACGACGATCACGCCAAGTCCGGTTTCGCCCATCACCATCGGCAGTTCGACTAATGCCGCGATATTTTCTCTTGCCAGCGCGGAACGCAAATCAATCGCACGTCGATCCGTCATTACATCGGCAATCGCAATTGGCATTTGTCGGGCAAGCGGAATTTCTGGTTGGCGCAGCAGCAGCGGCAGCGTGGAAAATTTCTCGTCAAGACCTGCGACGCGGATGTAAGGATCATTTTCTTCGCGGGCGGTAGCATCCATAAAGACATAAACACCCACAGCGTTGGCTTGTGAAAGGGCGGACGCGGATGAGATGATCGTATCCAGCACCGAATCCGGTGAGAGCGTTCCGCTGAGAAGCTGCGCGATGTTATTGAGGATGCTCAACTGCTCGGCGCGTTCTGTCTGCTGGCGATACAGTTGGGCGTTTTCGATGGCGATACTGGCGCTGGCAGCGACGATATTCAGCAGGCGCAAATCTTCTGGGCGGAACGAACGGCGCGGATCCTCTGATTTGACCGAGATTACACCAAGAGAACGGCCTCCCGCCAACAGCGGTACACCCAGCCACGAAGCCGGGACTTTCTGCGGCGGCACCAGCCCCAACTTCCTCATGGTTTCGGCTGCATCTTCCGAAATAAGCAGCGGTGTACCTGTCGTTATGACATGATGAAAAAGCGGGTCGCCGTATATTGCGGGGCGCTCATCAAGATCGGTTGTGCTGTCTTCTTCACCATGCCGGATGACCAACGGAAAATCGAGCCGATTGCGGTCAGGATTAAACAATGCAACGGTGAAATCATCCGTGTTGAGCAAATGCGCTACCTGCAAATAAACGGTTTTTAGCAGCGCATCCAGATTCAAATGCGCCCGCATCGCCCGTGTGACTACCGAGAGCGTCCGCAGTTCGTCTAGCTGCCGCCGCAGACGAAATTCCGAGTTGCTGACGGCGTATAGGCCAGTGATGATGAGCATCAGCCCTAATATGCTGATAAATTCCAGCGGGGCGGAAAGCTGATTGGCGATGACAGCGGCCAGGATGGCAAAAGGCACAGGCAAAAATAGAACGGTCAAAATCGGCACAATATCCGACTGGCGGACGCGCTTTGTGGGGACATATTCGATCAAAAAGAACATGACGTACAGAACAATATAGGCCAGGCAGTAAAGGCCGAGCATAAAAGCTGAGGGCAGATCAAAATCCCACGTATCGCGCTTAAGTGGCAGGATTCCGCCCACATTCAAGTAAAGTTGTGCAGCCAGATAAAAACTGAGAATTTGTTGCGCGATGACAAACAACAAGCCATGCCAAGTGAGGCGCGGATGGCGGGTGTCGCGGTTGTGGGAGCGCAGGAATAAGATGATGCCACTTAGGAGGCTGCCGAGGGTGATGGCCCAAAGCGCGGCGGGTGCTGCCTCTTCCGGGAGCGCCAAAAATGCCAGAATCCCAATAGCGTGGGCTGGGCTGAGTTCGCTGTCTGCCAGAATACAGGCGAAGAACATCGCTAACGCCGTCAAGCCCCCGTAGAGCAGTAAGCGACCTCCGTAGAGTGAGAAGGCATCCGCCGACGGCACATTGGCGACAAGGACAACAGCAGCAAGCAGCGCTAACGCATAAGACAAAGATTGTGTTAGCCGATTTTGGTTTGTTGAACGCAGCATGAAGAAACGCTTTTGTGATAAAACTCGGTTAATTTTAATATCTCTTAGAAGTTACGCAGTTCACAATGATTAGTTTTTAGTTAAAGCACGCTATAAGGGACAATCATTTGTCCTTACTAAAAACTTTTACTAAGAAACTTATAGATAGACGAAAAAATACCAATCCGATTTCATTTGCCCATTAGATAATCGCGTAAGTTCTTATCTTTATCATACACCGAAAAGGGAAACCATCGCCACGACAAACGCGCTGCTAACCGCATTGTTACGGAAATTTCGGATGAAGCTAGTGCAAAACAGACATCAAAACATGAAAGAATTCAGCAACGGCTGTGTTTCAAAATGAGCGCACAGCCGTCGGCGCAATTCGGGCGAGGTCAATTCGCCGTCTGGCTCATACACCGCACGTTTGGCATGAACCCATCGCGGCTCAATCGGGTTCAACCAGAACAACAGATAATTATCATACAGCACCAGCAGCGGCTCCGCGCTCCTTGCGATACTTCCACGCCGTTTCCGCCAGCCCCTTTATTTCTTTCACTGTGCGCCGCGCATCCACCGTCCGGTTGCTGACCAGTCGTTTTTGCGAGTCGTGGATTTCGCTTTTATGGAACGCCAAATACGGGATCGTCACCGGCTGCGGCAGATGATCTACCCCATGATGATAGATAAACATGCCGATCTTAATCACTGACGTTACGCAGCCAGCCGCTCCGGGTTCAAAACCCAGAGCTACGCGCAATCTGGAAACCTCTAAAGAGGTCAAGAATCTTTACTTAACCCCTTCAGGGGTTTCCAAACGCTTTAGCTGGCAGTTTTGAACTGCCAGTGTCTAGTGATTTGAGTGTCTGCGTAACGTGAGTTAATCACTGACGTTACGCAGCCGCCTCTGTTTCTGCCCTCTCCCTCATGGCGAGGGGAGGCAAACGCACAGCGTATTTCAAAGTCCTTCTCCCTCATGGAGAAGGATTTAGGATGAGGGCTAACTGCGTAACATCAGTTACTCAGCACAGCCTTTCGAGGCAGGGTTTTTGCTCTGCCTAAAGTTGGAAAACTGAATGTGCCTTGCTTTCCCCGCGAAACTTCGTCGAAATCATACGCGGATGATGTCGGTTTCTTCCCCAATCTCTGCATAAAGACGGCGATCTTGTTACAATATCCTCCCACATAACCTTAACGTTAGGAGCATATCTTTTATGACCAACAAAGTACCCATCACCGTTGCGTATGGGGATGGAATCGGCCCGGAAATCATGACGGCCTGCCTACAAATTTTAGAGGCAGCCGGAGCAGAATTAGACATCGAAACGATTAAGGTAGGGCGTGATGTCTTCTTAAGCGGCAACACCAGCGGCATCGAACCTAACGCTTGGGACTCGCTCAAACGCACTGGCGTATTCTATAAAGCGCCGATCACCACACCGCAAGGCAGCGGCTATAAGAGCATCAACGTCACTATGCGTAAGACACTCGGTTTGTATGCCAATGTGCGTCCGGTGCGCTCGTATTATCCGTTTGTAGAAACGAAACACCTTGCCGTCGATATTGTCATCGTGCGTGAAAATGAAGAAGACCTTTATGCTGGGATTGAACATCGGCAGACGGCGGAAGTCTATCAGACGCTCAAGCTGATTACCCGCCCTGGCAGTGAGCGCATCTGCCGCTATGCTTTTGAATATGCCAAGCGCAATAACCGTCACAAAGTCACCTGCTTTACAAAAGATAACATCATGAAGATGACGGATGGCCTGTTTCATAAAGTCTTCGATGAAGTCGCCGCTGAATATCCTGACATCGAAAACGAACACATGATTATCGACATTGGCGCGGCAAAAATCGCCAATCGGCCTGAATTGTTTGATGTCATCGTCACATCGAATTTGTACGGCGATATTGTCAGCGACATCGTGGCGGAACTTTCTGGGTCGGTTGGGCTGGCAGGCAGCGCTAATATCGGTGTGCATACCTCCATGTTTGAAGCAGTGCATGGCTCCGCGCCCGATATTGCCGGACAAGGGATCGGGAATCCTTCTGGCTTGCTGCTGGCGGGCGTGATGATGCTCATCCATATCGGGCAGGCCAAAATCGCGGAAAAAATCCACAACGCTTGGTTGAAGACCATCGAGGACGGAATCCATACCCGCGATATTTTTAGACCGGGCGAAAGCAAAATACGTGCTAATACCGAAGGCTTTACCTTAGCTCTGATTGAACGCTTGGGGCAGCGCCCCCTTTCGCTCAAGACCGTAAAGTACAGCGCCGACAGCAATATGCCGCTGGCGATTGAGGGGCGTATGGTCAAGCATGGCAAAAAAGAATTGGTGGGCGTGGATATGTTCTTGGATTGGGAAATGAATGAAAACGGTAAAACCACCCGCGATCCTAATCAACTCGCCGATTCACTAGTCAATTTAGGCGGCGACGGCCTCACCTTGCAAATGATTAGCAATCGCGGATTAAAAGTATGGCCTGATGTGCCGGAAGATGCGTTCTGTGCCGATCACTGGCGCTGCCGTTTCATCGCACCGGAAGGCAGCACGATTAATCACAGCGCTATCATCCATTTGTTGGAGCGCGTTCATGCTGCTGGTTTCGACTTTATCAAAACCGAGAATCTCTATAAATTCGATGGTGAGCCGGGCTTTTCGTTGGGACAAGGGCAGTAAAAGTGATTCGTAATGAGCAGTGAGTGATTAGTGATGAAGAGGAGGATTGATTACTCTCCGAGCTTGCCCTATTGCTTCATGATTACCCCTGGTGAAGAAGGGGATAGCGCGATGCAGCATCAAGACCCAATCCCGGAACCGGAAGGTGTTGGAACGGGAGATTAAATTGGCCTTCTTTAGCGCGGCGCGACATAACACAGGTGGGTGCTGTCTAAAGTACCTAACCTCAGTTTTGGATAGCATACTTTGATTAACTTTTATGATTTCCTCATCCCCCAACCCCTTCTCCATTGCATGGCGAAGGGGAGGAAAATGGTTCACAATGGTTCTTTAAGTCCTTTCTCTACGAAGTGGGGAGGGGATTTAGGGGTGGGGATAGAATGAAAACACTGTCCGAAACTCAGGTTGCCTACCTGTTTTTATGGTACAAACGCTCCATAGGATTGGGGTACAGCGGTCAATGCCTTTTATAATTGGATGCGATGTGCATTTATCCTCTTAGTTGAGAAAAAAGGTAAAACGTCATGACCGTACCCCAATCTTCATCACAATATAACGTTTATCAGAATGTCGTCACGAGCGCGACTCCAAACCCGCTTATCCAAAACCCCGATTCTATCGATGAAGCCTTCGTTCAAGATGCCAATCAGGTGTTGCAAAACGCAGCCGAAGTGGCGCGTGTCCTCTTAAACGCCCATCAATCCGCTATCGCCATCATCGTCGAAGGCGATTGGTCATCTGTGCGGAAATATTTTTCGCTGTCGGAAAAATATGCGGCATGGGCGGACTATAAAGCGCCAGCAACCGGCTACGGGATTCACAATTGGATCCTTCAGCAGAAAACACCGATTCGGCTGACTCAGGCCGAACTGGAAGCGCATCCCGAATGGAAAAATTCGGCAAGGAATCGTCCCATCATCCGCCCATGCGCGGCTGGTTGGCTGCTCCGCTGCTCGATAAGCAGGGTAAAAATTGGGGATTGTTTCAACTCTCGGACAAAGTTGAAGGGGAATTTACGGAAGCGGATGAAGCACATTTCGTCATGCTGACTCGTCTGGTTTCTCAGACTTTGGAAGCGCTGTGGGAAGTGCGTGATTTGCGGAAAGCCCAAGCCGAATAAGAAGCTGTCGCATCGTTAACATGATTTGCGGAGCATTTGCCATTTTATACAAGACAATTCACCTTGGTCAGGTTATGATACTAATGTTCTAAAAAGCGATAATCCAAGCCAAAGGGAGTAGTAACCGATGCAAAAAATCACGCCATTCTTGTGGTTCGATGACAACGCCGAAGAAGCCATGAATTTTTATATCTCAATCTTCAAAAACGCGAGCATCGTAGACCTTACCCGCTACCCGGATGAAGTTCCGGGGCTAGGCGGGAAGGTGATGTCTGCAACTTTCCAGCTTGAAGGGCAAGATTTCATGGTGTTAAACGCCGGCCCGCAGTTCACATTCAATGAGGCGGTCTCCTTCTTCGTGAGCTGCAAGACACAGGAAGAAGTCGATCACCTCTGGACGAAGCTCACAGCCGACGGCGGCGAAGAGAGCAACTGCGGCTGGCTGAAAGACAAATTCGGCTTGTCGTGGCAGATTATCCCGACTCTTTTGGGCGAATTGATGGGCGATCCTAATCCCGTAAAAGTGCAAAATGTGGTGCAGGCCATGCTTCAGATGAAGAAGATCGACTCGGTGCGGTTGCAGCAAGCGTATGAGCAGGGCTAAACCAAGTCTATCTTAGTTTTCTCTACCCAAGCTGCATCTGTTTAACTTACCTTCCATAACCTCATGTGTTGGATAGCGCACTTTGATTAACTTTTATGATGTCCTCATCCCCCGACCCCTTCTCCATTGCATGGAGAAGGGGGGAAAAATGGTTCACAATGGTTCTTTAAGTCCCCTCTCTACGAAGTGGGGAGGGGATTTAGGGGTGGGGATAGAATGAAAACACTATCCGAAACTCAGGTTACATAACCTCATGTTTTTGGGAACGCTGGTAGTTTGAAACTGCCAGCTAAAGTCTTTGTAAACGGGTCGAGTAATGTATAAGCAACCTCTTCAGGCGTTTCAAATCTTAGGTTTAGCGCTAGGAATCTGGCGTGACATAGCTGCCAAAAGCATCGTTGCTAGGATCACCAGCGATAGATTATTTCCCAAGCCGATTTTTAATTGATCTAAGGCCAGTCAGAAGCTATCGAACTGGGTCTGAAGCGGGAATTCTTGCGCGAATCATAAATTATTATAAGAATTGATAGAGAAAACTCGCCAAAGTTGATTATGTGTTATATCATGCAATACATTGACAGGTAACAAAATCGTACAGTCGATTGCGTTAAACTTTCCACTTCATTTTTTATGTAACATCTTTCTTCTCTCCTATGTTCCCAAACACCTGTCGTTAACGCAGATTACAGTTACTTTCTTAGGAGGAAAACGATGAAACGTTTGATTAGCACTATTCTATTCCTTTTCAGTTCACAATTATGGACGCGCCTGCGGCAGGCACCAGGGCGTACCAGTTTTTTGTCCCGCTGGTTATTCCGCTTGGGGCTTTTGGCTTCGGTCTATCAGTATTTCCGCCGCAATCCAGCAACGATAACGCCTCCTCGTAAAAACGAAATTGTGGATGCGCGATAAAATTTCTCGCAAAAGAAGTTTAATTTGAGCATTCAGTACCATGAAACAAAATGCCCGACGATTTGATCGGGCATTTTTGTTGATTGTGTTTGATGCAGCAGGCACTTATATGCGCGGTGGGCGAGCTTAGATCCGCTCGCGCATCGCTTCAATAGGCCAAGGCGCAGGTAGCTAAAACCACCGCCTATTTATTTGCCTCTTGACAAACCTACCGTCCAGACGGTATTTTTTATATATAATTTACCTACCGTCCAGACGGTATTTTAGAGGTGTTTTATGGCAGTAAGACAGGCAGCAGCCCAAACTCGTGAGCGCCTCATTGATGCAGCCGTTCAAACGATCCATGCTGTAGGGGCAGCTAATTTGACCTTAGATGCGGTGGCGAAAGAAGCAGGGGTCAGCAAAGGTGGCCTTTTGCATCACTTTCCGTCTAAAGATGCCTTGATTGAGGCGGTTTTACGGCATTTCTTCGTGGCGTTTCAACGAAGTGTGCAGCAGCAGTATGAAAGCGAAAAGAGTACGCCGGGACGATGGACTCGTGCTTATGTGCGGGCGACCTTCGCTGAAGACTTGCTTCCTTTGGAACTTAGCACCATGTTAGTTTCTATGCTGGGGGAAAATTCTATTTTGATGGCGCTGATGCGGGAGGATTTTGCCTATTGGCAGGTGCGCTTGCTGAATGACGGTCTGCCTCCGGCACGGGCAACGATTATCCGTCACGCTGCTGATTCGTATTGGGTAGAACGCCTATTGCAGGTTGAATCGGAAAATCAGCCAACGCGCCAGCAATTACTAGACGAATTATTGCGTCTGACTGAGGTTTAACCCTGATGACATTAACCCTGGCGGTTTCGATTATGGGCATTGCTGTGGTAGACAGCCTGAATCCTTCGCTGTTCATCGCGCAATTTTACTTGCTGACTACACCGCGTCCGGTGCCGCGTCTGCTCAGTTTTATTGCTGGCATTTTGGTCGTTAACTTTGGCGGCGGTGTATTGATTCTGGCAGGGGTACGTAGCCTAGTCGCTGATGTATTCAGCAGCATGAATGGCAATACCCTGCATGGCCTGCAACTCGCGCTGGGGATCGCCTTGCTGGGCTTTGGGTTGTGGTACAAAATCCAGCCAAAAAGTAATTCGGAAGGCAGCATCGAAGCCAAAAAACCACGCTCACTTTTGCCCATTCATACGTTTGTGCTAGGTATGGTGGTGATGCTTGACGAGATCACTACAGCCCTACCATACTTTGTTGCGATTGAGCGCATTACAGAGGCGGATTTAAGCAGCTTGAACAATCTAGTGCTGTTAGCCCTCTATAACATTATATTCAGTCTGCCGTTGTTGGGTTTTATCGGCTTATTTGTGATGTACCGACAGCGTTTTGCCAGCCAATTGGCACGCATCAGCCAGTTTGTCCAAATCTGGGCACCACGTTTAACGAAATATTTTTCGGTTCTGTTCGGCGGTGTGTTTATGATTAATGCCGTTGCTTATTTTGTGCGAAACCTGGAGTTCCTAAAATAGGATGCCAGAGGCTTTTGTTGCACAGCATAAAACTTAGCGCTTGGGCTTACCTTCGTTGAAGATTCGCAGCCATTCTTCCACTTCTTTTTCCGAGACATGCACATGCGCGGCTTCATCGCGTCCCGGCTTAGCAGGTGGCGGCGGACGGCGCAGGATTCCGGTGAACTGCGCCGAGGTCAGCGTCTGCATTTTGTAGCGACGGGCGGTGGAAAGCACCTCATTATCCGACGACACAACCGTCCATTTTTGTGGCTCACGCTCTTTATGGATGCGATCAATCATCACCCGATCTGCGCTTGAACCGTGCGAGGCAAAGACGACACGGACGCTGCGGGTGGACATCTTGCTTGAGCCACCGGGCAGACCATGATCGAACACCACGACACAGAACACTTTCGCCCGCGCTACTAAGCTGATCAGCTTTTGTACGAGGAGCGCTTCATCATTGGGATCAGTTAAGGAAATATCTGGCAGTTGACCAATCAGATTGTGACCATCGATGAGGTACATTGAGGTTACTTTTTTCAATTTGTCTTTAGCGATTGTGAATCTGCTAAAAGCCCGGACGCATGAACGCCACTATAACAGACTTCCATTAGAACGGTTTTAAGTCTTTCCAAACTTTAAGCCAACCTCATGCGCCAAGCCCAAATTGCTCTTAGGCAGGCTCTGTGCTAGGATTCGGCGCATGTAACGCGAATGATTGGATTCAAATTTATGCCTAAAGCGACTCGCTGATGGCTAAGAGCTAAGGGAAAATCGATGCAGCGACGTGGATTGATTACGTTTGTGGTTTTGAATGTGGTGATTTCCGCCGCGATTGTGCTGGCGATTTTGCGATTGCACGGCGGTGGCGGTGGTGGGGCTTCTGATGAACGTCTGGTAACGTTTGAGGTGATCGTCACCGCGACTCCGAATCCCAACATTACGCCCGTAGTGATTATCGTCACCGCGACCCCTGATGGGGGTCGTGCGACTTTGCCTCCCAGCGTGATTGAAGGCACAGCGCCCTCGGTGGCAGCCGTGCAGACGGTTGACCCGACCCTTTTAAGTGAAGATGCAGTGCTGCAAGAGACTATCGCCGCACTACCAGCGAACTGCGTCCCGCATTCAATTGCCGATGGCGAAAATCCGTCGATCATCGCGGACATTTATGGCGTAAGCGTATTCGATCTCTTAGCAGTGAATGGGCTGACGGAAGAAGATGCAGCTTTCCTCCAGATTGGTGAGGTTTTAACGGTTCCGCTGGCAGGTTGCTCACTAATTCCGACTGAGCCAATTATTGTGTCCTCAGAAGAAGAAACGCCCGAAGTGACGGTTGAATTGGCAAGCGCAGGGACATCAGCCTCCGAAGGAACGGCAGAATCAACCGCTGTTGTCACGGCATTACCGACTATTCGCCCGACCATCACGCTCGCGCCGACAGCAGAAAACGCGCAAGTCGTCATCGATCAGGTCATTAATGCTGGCGACATTACGCGGGAAGAAGTCGTTATCCGCAATACGGGCAACACACTCAATTTAACCGGATGGACACTCAGTGATAGCGATGGCAACGTGTTCGTCTTTGATGAACGCCGCTTGTTCAGCGGAGCGACTTTGCGAATCAACACCCGCGCCGGGCAACCGACTCCGGTTGTGCTGTTCTGGGGACGAGATGAGGCTGTGTTCGCGCCGGGTGATGTAGTTGTGCTTGCAGATGCGAATGGCGCGGTACAAGCGACCTTGCGCCTGCCTGCGTCAGGTAGTGATTAGAACCACAACCGCGCAGAAAGTAGGTTTGCAAAGAAGATTGAAAAGATTTAACCGCAGAGCGCACGGAGAACACAGAGATTTAAGTTCAAAATCTTGGTGTTCTTGGTGGCGGCGCTGCGCTTAGGTGGTCAAAAATTGAACGACTTTCATGGTTTTACTGAGGAAAATTTGTATTTCCTTTGCTACAAGCCGACAGCTAAGCCCTACAACTTCGCCATAGCATCCTTAAGTTGATATGGGCTGACGGGCTTAATCAAGAGTTGATCGCCCGGACGCAAATCCGCCCGTAGCACATCCGCCAGCAGCATATTGGCCGTCGAAATGACAACGGGAACATTCCGCAAACGCGGATCAGCCTTGATTTGACTGTAGATATAATTGCCCGAAACTTGCGGTAAATTGATGTCCAAAATAATCACACGCGGCACAATACCTTCTAAACGTGCGAGGGCGGTTTTGCCATCCATGATAAGTTCCGTCTCAAACCCGGCGAGTTGCAGCGTTGTCACGTAAATGTCGCCGATCTCGCGGTGATCTTCAATAATCAGCGCTAACCCCTTCGCCATAAGAAGTACTCCATGTTTTTGCCTCGGCTCACTTTAATGAGAACTCATGCAGTTTAGAGTAATTAGTTTTTAGTCAAAGCAGAGGATAAGGGAAAATCGTTGCCCTCACTAAGAACTATAAAACTAACAACTTTTACTAAAACCTTCGTTGACTGCGTAAGTCCTATTTAATTATAAACCATCCTTGAGTTTGTTGGCTCTATTTTAAAAATATGTGAAAATTAGCACAATCAAATCGTGAAAAAAGGAGCAATATCATGTCTGATCGATGGGAAACGGCAATTGACAAGGCCATTCGTGAGGCTATGGATAAGGGGCAAATGCAAAATTTGCCCGGTTCAGGTAAGCCGCTGGATTTGAATAACGACTCTAACGTGCCGGATGATCGGCGCATGGCGTTTAAAATCCTGCAAGAAAATGACATGGCCCCAGAGTGGATTGAAATGCACAAAGCGTTGGAAGCGGCAGAATCAGCCTTAATCGAAAAAGCTCACCGCGCCATACGGACTTATAAAACCGCTTTGGTCGATGCGGAACGCGCTGCGCCCCACACCGCCGAATCCTATCGTCACAATGCCCGCGCACTTTGGATGCAAAAACAGCGTGAACTAGTCAAGGCGGCGGAAACCCATAATAAACAGGTGACGGGCTATAACCTCAAAGTGCCACGTGGCGTTAATCATCGGCGGCATTTGAACATGGAGCGCGAAATCGAGCGATTGATGAATGGTCATTAGGGAGTGGTTGTTAGGTTTTAGTGAAATGATAACCTAAGAGAATGCTTCTAACCACACCATTATTTTTGTAGGGACACGGAATACCGTGTCTCTACGCATCTTCACCATAGCCCTAAATTAGAGGATTTCGTTTTCCTTCTTTTTGGCTTCGGCTTCCGCCTCTTGCTGCCCTTCACTTATCCCTTTGCGGAAATTGGTGATGGCAGAGCCAAGTTCGCTACCCAATTTAGAAATACGTCCGCCGCCAAAGAGGACGAGTACGATAATCAGGATAATGAACAGTTCGGTTGGTCCAAGTCTCAACATGATTTAACCCCTCAATTTGCTAAGTGTCCTCATTATACCACCGTCAGCAGGCAAAAAGTCGAGTTTACAAAAAATTAACGGGTCTATAATTTTTAGTTTCGGCGGTTGTACGCTTGTTCGCAAAATGATAGAATCAAAGGCAAGTAAAGGAGCATTATTCCCTTGCCAGAACAAGCCTTATACCTCAAATGGCGACCCCTCTCGTTTGATGATGTCGTCGGTCAAGATCATATTGTCCGTACCTTGCGGAACTCACTTAAAACGGGGCGGATTCGCCATGCCTATCTTTTTAGCGGCCCACGTGGCACAGGCAA
>Ga0105047_10008248_pt1 | contig 17380 bp, 12 predicted proteins | sample MAT04_FD_78384 | JGI IMG/M metagenome (GOLD analysis project Ga0105047, IMG submission 78384) | Freshwater microbial communities from Lake Fryxell liftoff mats and glacier meltwater in Antarctica - MAT-04 (megahit assembly) | ecosystem: Environmental > Aquatic > Freshwater > Ice > Liftoff...
AATATCATTTATATCAACAAAATTCAAAGTGTCCCCCCTGTTGAATGTTAAAGTTCCATCCGCATATTTCATATTAGTAATATCAAAACCATTCAAACCATCACATATATGAAATGTTTGGCACTGAAGAAAACTCCAGATAAGAAGAAATAATACTATTAATCGATATTTCATATCACGGATTTTTTAATTATTTTTATCTCTGAACTGATATCAACCCACTAAGTAAAAAATTCTGAGGTGCATTTGGAAAAGGATTGACTCCCAAAGTATCCACATCAAAACAATACTGGGACGACTGATTCGGCCAACAATCAATACATCGGAAGGTTTCATCAGTAAAACAACGCTCAGTATATACCGCAATAGGATAATTTCCATTTTCAACGGGTGACCGTTTTAAATATTTTATAATCATAATTATCAATTATTATTCCTATAATTGGGGGTTTAAAATAAATGTTGATGTTATTCATAATAAATAAATATAAAAACGAATTATTAATTGGAAAATATTTTTTAGATGTTATAAGTGAGTAAACAAATTCATAAACAAATAAATATTGTTGGAAAACAAAATGTAAAAAAATAAATACTTAAATTCAAAAAGCAGATTATATACCGACGAAATAAACTTAGTAAGTGTTTTTTAACAATTGACATTCTTATACAGCAAATTATAACGTTAAAAAAAGAGAAATTATATTTTTGTTTTACTTTACACTTTGGTTACAATCATTAAGAGAGCAAAAGTTTTAATTTTATTTATCCATTTATATTTTTTTAAGTACATGTGCATAAATCGGTTTAAAAAATTAAAGATGAATTTTCATAGAATAATAGTTACATTTGATTCTGGCGCTCAAAATTTAATGAAATTACCATAAAATAGGCGATTGAATAAATAGGCGAATAAATTTCACTTTTTTTTTAAAAAATTATGTCATCTTTTCCTTCAGGTCCGAATACCTTATTCGTAATTTGTTGCTCATTGTTCCTATTTTAAAAGCAATATTTTTTTAGACTAGGTTTTCTATAAAGAGAAGATAATGTTTAGTTCTTTTTTTTATAATAATTTGTAATTTTGTACGAATGCAAGGAGCTGATCTAAAATGAAATAAATTATTATTAAAATGCAAAAATCCTTTGAACCAACTAATAAAGTCTTACGATTTATTAATCAAACCAATCAATCGATATTTCTGACGGGTAAAGCTGGCACGGGTAAAACTACCTTATTAAAAAAAATTATTCAGACCACCCACAAAAATACAGTTGTTGTCGCCCCAACTGGAATTGCAGCCCTCAACGCTGGGGGAGTTACCATCCATTCTATGTTTCAATTGCCTTTGGGTGGATTTGTGCCCGATATGAGTTTTGAAGCAGAACTGAATGATGGGATTAAACTGGAATCCATTGCATCGCTGAGCAAAACATTCAAAATGAGTGGCATCAAGCAAGCGGTCATAAGAAGTATGGACTTGCTAGTGATAGATGAAGTAAGTATGCTACGTGCTGACATTCTGGACGCCATTGATTTTATCATAAGAAGGGTACGTAGGAGTGATCAGCCATTTGGAGGTGTTCAGGTTCTATTTATAGGTGATTTGTTACAATTGCCTCCGGTGGTAAAAAATGAAGAGTGGCGCGTCCTGCAAAATTATTATCCAGGTATGTTTTTTTTCCATTCGCAAGTGATCAGGCAACATCCTATACTCTATATTGAGTTGAAGAAAATATACCGGCAGACGGACGATCGATTTATACATGTGCTCAATAATCTGCGCAATAATATCATCAGAGATGAAGACATGCAAATATTGAGTGCTTATGTAAAACCTGATTTTAAACTGCAAGAGCATCCTGGATATGTTTATTTGACCACACATAATAGTAAAGCCGACAACATCAACAAACAATCGCTTGACAACCTGAAAGAAAAAATCTATAGCTACAAAGCCGAAATGGAAGGAGAATTTCCGGAAAAAATGTATCCCATGGATGAGATGCTTCATCTAAAAGAAGGGGCACAAATCATGTTTACAAAAAATGATCTCACGCAGGACAAAAGATTTTTTAATGGCAAAATGGGAATCGTAAAGTCTTTGTCCAAAGATGAGATTTATGTGCATTTTCCGGAAGAAAACTACTCCATAGAAGTTGAAAAATATGAATGGAACAATGTAAGGTACAGTATAAATGAGAATACAAAAGACATAGAAGAAGAAGTAATTGGCACTTTTGTCCATTACCCCATAAAACTGGCTTGGGCGATTACTGTTCACAAAAGCCAAGGATTGACTTTTGATAAAGCTGTGCTGGATGTTGGTGATGTGTTTCAGCCAGGACAAGCCTATGTCGCTTTGTCCAGATTGCGAAGTATGGATGGATTAGTGCTAGTGAATATGCTAAAAATGCATGGTATAAAAAATGCTCAGGATGTGATGTCCTTTGCAGAAAATGAAGCCGACGATTCTACCATACAAATTCACCTTGATTACGGTACAAAAATATTTATCTATCAGTATGTCAAAAAGAGTTTTGATTTCTCATTTCTTATCAGTCAATGGCAAAAACATAATACATCCTATACTGATACGGCTATAAATGCTGAAAAAACCAAATACAAAGGCTGGGCAAATACGCAGTTTTTGGCTTTGAATGACCTTAGTATTGTGTCAAAAAAGTTTTTAGGCTGGATCGACCTTCAGTTTTCTGCCAATAAAGTGGACTATCCGGCTTTAGCTGTAAAAATCAATGGCGCTTACGATCATTTTTTTCCGAAACTGGATCCTGTACTAAATGAAATACTTACCAAAATCGAAGAACTCAAAAGAGTTAAAAGGGTCAAAGAGTATATAAATGAGCTGATGTCGCTCGAGGAATTGACCACTCAGATTATTCTTGGTATGAAAAAAGCAATATTAATCGTTGATGCTTATATCAATGACAAAGAACTAAATAAGGAAAACTTGTCCAATCAGTTTATAAAAACCTATAGAGCTCAAAAAATAGAACGGATCAAAGAAAAGCTCAAATCAACAAGAAAAGAAGTCATTATTGAAGAAGAAGACATCGAAGATTTCTCCTATTATGTACGAAAACCAAAAAAGTCAAAAGAAAATAAAATATCAACCTATCAGACTACATACGAACTATGGCTGGAAAAAAAATCTATGGAAGATATAGCTGCCGAAAGGAAGCTAACCGTCAATACCATTCAAGGCCATATGGCACGCCTGATAGAAGAAGATAAAGTCTTCATCTCGGATGTCTTAACTTACGAAAAAATAAGAATGCTGACACTATTGTTTGAAGGCTTTTCAGGTGGCTCGCTGAGTGAAATGAAAGAAAAAGCAGGAGAAGAATTTACTTTCGGAGAGCTAAAAATATACAAAGCAAGTCTTGGCAAAGCGTAGTTTTACCATTCTATAAAATTGCCTAAATCCAGTGTCCAGTCATATGTAGATGTCTTAAGTCGGATATCTTTATCGGGTATAAGACCATATTTTAACAGAATATTTTTTATCCCATCAAGTCCTCCGAAATCACCTCTGAACCAGCTGAACAGACTGGTTATATACGCTGTATTTTCATCCTTTTTCAAGACTGTAAATTTGGACAAATAAGCTTTTGTGCTCTTATCCAATTGTTCTGATAATCTTGTCCATTCATATACTGCTACAGGCGGACATGATTTGGCGCCACAATTCAGCGCAAAGTGGATCCTATAATCTCGATGCTTTACCCTGAATTTTTTTTCAAAATCACTGGCAAATGGTCTGGTAAGGTACCCTAAAAAGAACTCATGTTGCGACCTGCGGATGATACCATGTTCAATATCTGCAAAACTAAGTAATCGGCCCGCAATAGGTATTTGTTTACTTTTAAAAAAAATACCCCGATCATTGTATTTCTCAGGATTTTTATAAAGGATATCCTGTATATAAGCATTATAAATATTTACCCAAAAGGCTATTTTTTGCTCATCCGTACCCAATTGTGCTGCAAGCTGATCTTCATTTGCAAGTTCAAATGTTTTGCGAAAATTGGTTACATCCTCTTTATTTTTTATGGCAGTAAGCATTTCTTCTGCTGTAGCCAGATAGTCTATGGGCGTTGTTTTCCCGCTGTTTATGAACAATAGATTACAAAGTAGGAAAAATAAAGAATACTTCAGCAAAACCATAAAATATTTGATCTGATAGATGAATAAGCAAACAAAATAAACCACTAAAAGTTATTAGCCAGCAGAAGATAACAAATAACTTTGTAAATTTGGATTTTATAAATGAAATCGGTTTTTGCATTGAAGTTATCCATAATTATTCCCACCTTAAACGAATATCAAAATCTTTTGAAGCTTGCTGCTTTTATTGGGGGAATAAATATGGATAATGTAGAAGTCATTGTAGCTGACAGTAAATTTACCAATGATAATAGTATGTCTATTGGGTTTCCGTTTAGATATATGCAAACTGGTATGACGGGAAGAGCAGCTCAGATGAATCTAGGTGCAAATGTGGCATCAGGAGATATTTTGGTTTTTTTACATGCTGATGTGAAACCACCTGTATCGTTTGTAGAGGATATTATATATTGTATCAAAAAAGGAAATGAATTTGGTTTTTTTGCCTATCGGTTTTATCCTTCTTCTTTTATGGTGGATATCAATGCAGGTTTTACTGGACGTAAGGGTCTTTTTGCTGGAGGAGGTGATCAGATACATTTTATGACCAGATCTTTATTTATGACCATAGGTGGATATAATGAAAAATTTACGATCATGGAGGATTTTGATTTTGTAAGAAGATTTAAAAAACTCAAAAAACCATACCAAATAATACAGAAACCAGCCCTAGTTTCATCACGTAAATATTTTCATAATTCCTGGTTAAGGGTTAATACAGCAAATCTAATGGCATTTACATTATTTCTGATATATATAAACCCGGAGTTAATTAAAAAGTGGTATTACAAAATCTTAAAGTAATTTTTTCTATTTATTTGAAAATACCCTGTATTCCCACGCCGTCAACTCCATTGTTTCCCCATCTTTCATAGTTTTTGGGGATTTTGAAAACACATCAGTATATTCACCTGCCAGATTTGCTGATGATAAAATTGCTTTTTGCTTTTGGGAAGAAAGATTTAAAATTACAATAACCTTATCTCCGTCTTTTTCTCTTGTAAAAGCATATATATTCTCATCGTTCCCAGTCGGTATTTTCACCAAAGGACCACCTTGCTCTCCATTCCATAGTGCTTTATTTTGATGTTTCAGATCAAAAAGTGTTTTGTAAAAGGATGCATAAGAATAGTCACCCCAAGGAATACTATCTTTTTCAAAGAATGCTAATTGTTTATCCATAGCCGATTCCTGACCGGTATACAGCAAAGGTATACCATTAAAAGTGGCCGTTAAAACAGCAAATGCTTTGTGGCCGTCACCCATTCTTGCAAATTCGGTGCCTGCCCAAGAGTTTTCGTCATGATTGGATGTGAATTGCATCTGATATCCTTTTTTGTATTGTTCAGCTTTTTTCATCAAGACTGCATCAATGTCCAGAGCTGTTTTTTTAACTATCTTTTTTTCGCCTTCCTTCACATTTCCCTGCACTACATTTGCTGCTTTCTTTCGATTGGCACCTTGACTTTCAGCTATCTGATTGAGGGTATGATGCATTTCCCAACCATAATCTGCGATGAATGTACCATTATTTACTATTTCAGGCACTTCACCCTCTGATAGCATGAAAAGTGGTTTGAGATGATAAAGCGAATCCGCACATTGCTCCCAAAAATTTACTGTCACACCATGAGCTACATCCATTCTGTAACCATCTATGCCCGTCTCATTGATCCAGTATTTGAGTGCATCTATCATACCGACTCTCATATCAGGATTATCAAAATTCAGATCTGCAACATCTGTCCAACCCCATGATTTGCCTGTGTTGTAATCTATAGGATCAATGATATTTCCATCTTTGTCTTTGGTATACCAGTCAGGATGTTCTGTAATCCATGGATTGTCCCAGCCAGAATGATTGGGCACCCAGTCAATAATAATATACATACCAGCGTCGTGAATAGCCTTGACCATATGTTTAAAATCTTCTATGGTGCCAAATTCAGGATTGGTTTTGTAATAATCCCCTATTGAGTAGGGGCTTCCAAGCTCTCCTTTTCTGTTTTTAAGGCTAACCGGATTGATAGGCATAAACCATAAAATATCTATGCCCATTTCTTTGAGTCGTGGGATATGTGCTTCAAAAGAGCTGAATGTATTTTCTTTGGTGAAATGTCTTAAATTCACTTCATATATCGTAGCATTTTTATGCCAATCAGGTACACGTGGTTTTTCGTATGAAGTATCAGCAGTATCGGTACTTTTGCCCACATTCCTGCATGACGAAATGAAGAATATCACTGCTACAGCAATAGCCACCAAAACAAAACTTATTTTTGAGAATACCATATTTAAAGATATTTATTTTGTGTTTTCCGCGATTATTTGACTAATCAAAGATACATAACTCTACGGATATGTTATATACTATTTCCTTCAATTATTTTAATCCAAAATCCGCATTAGAAATGAACTACATGAAAATCGGACTTCATATTATCTCCACGTAGGTCAGATGACCAATGTGGTAAATGGTTCTCAATTTTATGTCATCGCTGTAACTTAGGCTACACCTGCGGGATAAAATCTCCTAGCAATGCCAACTATTTTGTCATATATTCATTCGGATAAAGTCTAATGCGAAATTTGGGTTTGACATTATGTCTATGGTCTCAGCTATCTAAATCATACCACTCCGGTACTTAGTATGCAATTAAAGTACATTTATTGCTTTTCTATAGAGACAATAAATATCCTTACCAACCCAAAATAATAGCAAAAATCAATGGCGCTACGATGGTTGCATCACTCTCGATGATGTATTTCGGTGTATTGATATCCAGCTTGCCCCACGTAATTTTTTCATTAGGGACGGCTCCGGAATAAGATCCGTAACTAGTGGTACTATCGCTGATTTGACAGAAATAGGACCAAAACGGTATATCATGCATCTCCATATCCTGATACAACATCGGTACCACGCATATAGGAAAATCTCCCGCAATTCCTCCGCCTATTTGGAAAAATCCGACACCTTTACCTCCACTGTTTTTTGGATACCAGTCAGCCAGCCACATCATATATTCAATTCCGCTTTTGGTAGTGGATGCTTTAAGTTGTCCTTTTATACAATAGGATGCAAAAATATTTCCCATGGTACTATCTTCCCATCCGGGCACTACAATCGGAATATTTTTTTGCGCTGCAGCAAGCATCCAGCTATCTTTTGGATCTATTTCATAATATTGTTCCAGATCACCACTTAGCAACATTTTGTACATAAATTCGTGCGGGAAGTATCGCTCTCCACTTGCTTCAGCATCACTCCAAACTTGGATCAGGTGCTTTTGTAATCTCCTGAATGCTTCTTCTTCCGGTATGCATGTATCTGTAACTCTGTTATAATGATTTTCGAGCAGGTCCCATTCGTCCTGCGGGCTTAGGTCCCTGTAGTTTGGTACTCTTTTATAGTGCGAATGCGCCACAAGATTCATAATATCTTCTTCAAGATTAGCTCCTGTACAAGAAATGATCTGAACTTTATCTTGTCTGATCATCTCAGCAAGTGATTTTCCCATCTCTGCTGTACTCATGGCACCAGCAAGGGTGATCATCATCTTACCTCCATCAGTTAGATGTGCTATATAGCCATCTGCAGCGTCAATCAAGGCTGCGGCATTGAAATGTTTATAGTGATGTTTTAAAAAATCTGTTATTTGCATATGTAAAAATATTTCTTTTGAGAATACAACATTCTAAAAGCAATGTCTTTGATTTCAATTAATATCCGAGTATCTTTAACATTTGATCTACGGTTTGTTCTTCCCGATACAATCGGTCCACCATGTTTCCTTTATCATCCCGATCAATAATTATCTGTTGTGGTGATGGTATCAGACAGTGTTTAATACCACCATATCCACTGATGGCATCCTGATATGCGCCGGTGTGGAAAAAACCAAGATACATTGGTTCATCTTTTTCAGGATCATAGGTAGGGAGGTAAATCTCCTGATTCATATCTTCAGAATTATAATAATCTGAGTGGTCACAGCTGATACCGCCTATACTTACTCGAGCATATTCATTGTCCCACTTATTGACAGGGAGGAGAATAAACTTTTCAAAAATTGACCAGGCATCAGGAATGGTATTCATCAGACTATTGTCAATAAGGTACCATAATTCTGAATCATTTTGTTGCTTTTGTTCAAGGACAGAAAAAATGATGGCTCCACTTTCACCTACAGTATATTTTCCAAATTCAGTAAAGATATGTGGTTCATCTATGCCTTCTTCCAGACACACCTCTTTAATATTGGTAATGAGCTCGTTGATCATATATTTATAATCATACTCAAACCCCAGGTTATTTCTGATAGGAAGTCCGCCGCCCAAATTTATAGAGTCCAGACTTGGGCATATTTTTTTTAACTCAGCAAAAATTTTAAGGGCCTTTCTGAATTCTCCCCAATAATAAAGATTATCCTTGATGCCTGAATCTACAAAGAAGTGTAACATTTTAAGATGTATTCTCTTCTTGCGTGAAATTTTGTTTTTGTAAAAATCAATAATATCTGCGCTGCGAATTCCTAGTCTTGATGTATAGTACGCCGATTGTGGTTCTTCGTTGATGGCCATTCTGATACCTATGGTTACATCACCTTTGGTTTTGGCATAAATTCGATCCAGTTCAAGTTTACTATCCAGTACGGGTATGACGTTTTCATATCCATCATCAATAAGTCCAACGATCTTATTTAGATAATCTTCAGTTTTGTGTCCATTTTGAATAAGGATAGTTTTTTTATTTATCTTACCTTTTTCGCACAATATTCTGACTATATCAATATCAAAGGATGATGATGTCTCCAAATGAACATCATGTTCCAACGCTTCTTCGATTACATGTGAAAAGTGGCAACATTTTGTACAATAGCAATAATAATAATCTCCTTTATAATTATTGGCTTTCATTGCCTTATGGAAAAAATTCTTTGCTTTTTTGATTTGATCCCCTATCCGTGGCAAATATGTCAACCTGAATGGTGTTCCGTATTTATCGATAAGGTATTTTAATGAGATTCCATGAAAAGTTAAATTTCCTTGATTCAGGTCGAATCCTTCCTGTGGAAAATAATAAGTTTGGTTAATAAGTTGAAAATATGTGTTTTTCATTTAAGAGCATAAAGGGGATTTTGATTAAAACGAACACAAAGAAACGATAAAAATTGTGATAAAGTATTGATTAAAACAAATAATTACTGACTGAAATAAAATAAGTTCTAAAAGCTTATGTCAGGTTAACAGTGGAAAGTCTTTAGAATGAATGCCAAGACCAAATAACGCATAATCATATTTAACAGGATCTGCCGGATCAAATACCCGAAGACAGTTTGTCACTTCTTCTACAGCGGACCAATCTCTCTGTTTTTGAGTAAGAAATCCAAAATGTCTGGCATATTTTTCAACATGCACATCTAAAGGAATCATGAGTTCTGAAGCGGGAATCGATTTCCATAAGCCAAAATCTACTTTTCGGTCATCCGATCTGACCATCCATCGCAAGTACATGTTCAATCGTTTACAAGTTGATTTTTTAGCAGGCGTGGCAATATGCTTTTTGGTCCTATGGGGAACAAAATCATGATTAAAAAACATTTTGTGAAAATGTATAAGTGCTGACTTTTGGGTATATTTAATGGCTGTATCAACCCTGAATGCCGATTCCAAAGAATCATATGTATTATAATACCATTGGAGCCTTTCAACAAAATATAACAAATCAGTGTCTTGAAATGTCCTATGTTTGAATCCTAATAAGACTTTTCGGTCATTTTCTGTATGATTTTTTATGAAATCATACGGTTGATGGTCCATTAAAGACATCAATTCAATCGATTTGTTAATAATGGTTTTTCGGTTACCCCAAGCGAGTATGGCACTAAAAAAGCCCGCTATTTCGATATCCTGTTTGAATGTAAATCTGTGAGGAATACTTATAGGATCCAAAGAAATAAAGTCTAAATTGTTGACTTTATCCAAAATATCGTCCAGATAGTCCTTAATGTTCGATTTTACTTCTGTATTTATGTTCATTCCTATTTTAGAATGAATTATTTCAGTGTCTGTTTGATTTCGATGATTTCATATCCTTCTATGACGTCTCCTGCTTTGATATCATTGAAATTTTTAATGGTTATACCACATTCAAATCCTCCTTTGACTTCCTTAGCATCTTCTTTGAATCGCTTCAGTGAAGAAAGTTCTCCATGTGCTCCTTCTTTCATCGGGAAGATGACAATACCATCCCGGATGACTCGGATGTGAGTATTTCTGGTTATCTTGCCTTCAGTAACATAACATCCGGCAATAGTACCAATTTTTGACATGGTATAGGTTTCCCTAACTTCGACTTGAGCCACGATTTTTTCTTCCTTGGTAGGCTCGAGCATTCCTTCCATCGCGGACTTTATCTCTTCTATGGCTTCATAAATGATAGAGTAGGTTTTGATCTGTACACCTTCTCTTTCTGCAAGATTTCGTGCATTGGCAGAAGGTCTTACTTGGAATCCAATGATGATGGCATCAGAAGCGGAAGCAAGCAATACGTCTGATTCTGCAATGGCACCCACAGCTTTGTGGATAACATTAACTTGTATTGTTTCAACAGATAGTTTGATCAATGAATCGGACAATGCTTCGATAGATCCATCCACATCACCTTTGACAATCAAATTCAGTTCCTTAAACGTTCCCAAAGCTAGTCGTCGTCCTATTTCATCAAGACTTATACGCTTACTGGCTCTATTGGATTGCTCTCTTTCGATTTGCGCTCTTTTTGCGGCAAGTTGTCTGGCATCCTGATCAGATTCCATTACTTTAAATTTTTCACCTGCCTGTGGTGCACCGCTTAAACCCAGGATAAGTGTAGGTGTCGATGGTCCTGCTTTTTTGACTTTTTTACCCAGTTCATTAAACATGGCTTTTATCTTACCAGAATATGGTCCTGCTACAAGTGAATCTCCTACTTCTACCGTACCATTTTGAACCAGAATTTTGGTCACATAACCTTTACCCTTATCTAAAGATGCTTCTATTACTGTTCCTATACCTGGTCGGTTTGGATTGGCTTTTAAATCCAAAACTTCCGCTTCGAGAAGTATTTTTTCCAATAATTTATCAATATTTAAACCTTGTTTAGCAGAAATATCCTGTGATTGATATGTTCCGCCCCAATCTTCAACAAGAAGATTCATTGCTGCAAGTTCCTGTTTGACTCTTTCCGGATCTGCTCCGGATTTATCTATCTTATTGATAGCAAAAATCATCGGAACACCTGCAGCCTGTGAGTGACTGATGGCTTCTTTTGTTTGTGGCATCAGATGATCGTCCGCAGCTATTATGATGACTGCAACGTCGGTTACTTTTGCACCTCTTGCTCGCATGGCTGTAAAAGCTTCGTGACCAGGAGTATCCAGAAAAGTTATTTTTTTATTTTCCGGCCCTACTTTTACTTCATAAGCACCGATATGCTGCGTGATACCACCAGCTTCACCACTCACCACATTGGCTGACCTGATAAAGTCAAGTAAAGATGTTTTACCGTGGTCAACGTGTCCCATGACCGTAACAATCGGTGCCCTCTGTTCGAGATCTTCTTCTGAATCTTCTGAAATTATATCATCTTCCGCATCATCTTCAGCACTAATAAACTCTACTTCATGTCCAAATTCACCAGCTACAAGTTCTATAATCTCTGCATCCAATCTCTGATTTATGGATACAATTATACCAAGACTAAGACAAGTGGTAATCACTTGAGAAACAGGAAGGTCCAGAAGGCTGGCCAACTCTGAAACAGAAACAAACTCCGTCAATTTCAATTTTGAGTCAACGCTCTCATTGTCCAGAAGTTCTTGTTTTTCTCTTTTTACATCTCTATTGTCTCTTCTTATTTTCTGGCGCTTATTTTTACCTCCTGTGTTGAGGCGGGCCATGGTTGCTTTGATTTTATCATCTATCTCTTTTTGGGAGACTTCTTTTACTTCTTCCTTATATGGTTTTGGTTTTATTCCTCCTGATTTTGCTGCATCATTAGACGTTTTTGGATCAGAAACAGGTCCACCTGAACTTAGTTTTTTACGTTTACGTTTACGCTTTTGTGCATCACTTGCTGCACTACTTTGGGCTGTCCCATCTGTTTTCACAGGTTGACCAGCTTGAGGTAGTTTAGGTTTTTCTGAAGGTTTAGGTTTTGTAGAACTGTCAAGTTTGCTGGTATCAATTTTACCCATGATTTTCAATCCCTTCAGTTGAGGCGTTTTAGCTCTCATCATTTCTTCCTTTTCAGGTTGGGGTGAAGAAACAGGCGCCACTTCAATTACCTCCGGTTTTTGTACTACCGGTTCTATAATTTCAACTGGCTTGGGTATTGGGGTAGGTTCAGTTTTGATCTCTTCAACCACTTCTTTAACTTCGGGCACAGGTTTTGGCTCGAGTTTAGGTTTATCAAGATCTATTTTTCCCAAAACTTTTAGCTTTGGTAGTTCTGACTTACTTGTAAAAATCTCTTCTTTTACTGATTCAGTGACAGGTGCTGGAGGAGTTGCATCAGCTATTGCAACAGATACTGGAGTAGCTACCACTGGTTTATCTAAATCAGATAATTTAGGTAGGGAAAACAGAGGTTTTGGTACAACTTTTTCTTCTACATGATGACCAGGCCGCGTACCTATTACGATTTGATCTGCTTTTTCTTTTTCAGCCATAGAAGACCTGAACTCTTTCAAGAGAATACTATGCATCTCATCAGAGATCATAGAAGTAGGTTTATTTTCGATAGTATGCCCCTTTGTTGTAAGGAAATCTACTATAGTTGCCACGCCTACATTCAGTTCTTTCGCTATTTTTACTAATCTTTCTGCCATCAGCAATTTAAAATAATTTTAAAATTTCTAGTCGTCGTCAAACTCAGAAGCTAGAATCTTCAACACATCATCCACGGTCTCTTCTTCGAGGTCTGATCTCCTTATTAGTTCTTCTCTATTTAGAGCAAGAACACTCTTAGCTGTATCACAACCTATATTTTTAAGCGCTTCTATTACCCAGTCTTCGATCTCATCTTTGAATTCATCGAGATCCACATCTTCTATTTCATGTTCTTCAGTATCTCTGAAGACATCTATTTCATAATTGGTAAGCTTACTGGCTAATTTGATATTGCTTCCACCTTTTCCTATGGCCAATGATACCTGATCAGGCTTTAGATATACAGATGCGCGCATATTTTTATCATCAAGACTTATACTCGTAACCTTAGCCGGCGTAAGTGATCTTTGAATAAAAAGCGAAATATTATTGGTATAATTTACAATATCAATATTTTCGTTTTTCAACTCTCTGACTATACCATGAATCCTTGACCCTTTCATACCTACACACGCCCCTACAGGATCTATTCTGTCATCATATGATTCTACTGCTACTTTTGCTCTTTCACCCGGAATCCTTACTATCTTTTTAACAGTAATCAAACCATCTTCAATTTCTGGTACTTCCTGCTCCAGTAACTTTGCAAGAAAGGCATTATCTGTTCTTGACAACATCACCATAGGTGTTCCATTTCTCATCTCCACTCTTTTGATGATACCCCTGACCATATCCCCTTTTCTGAAGAAGTCTCCTTTAATCATTTCAAGTCTCGGGAGCACAAGTTCGTTTTGTGTTGCATCGTCCATCACCAATACTTCCTTTTTTAGAATCTGGCTGACCTCACCTACCACCAGATCACCAACCCTGTCCATGTATCTTTTATATACATCGTCTTTTTCAAGATCCATTATCCTGGAGATCAATGTTTGTCTTGCGGCCATAATCGATCTCCTTCCAAAATCTTCCAGAGTGAGTTGCTGATAACATTCTTCACTTACTTCATAAGCTTCATCAATGGATTTTGCCTCTGTAAATGATATCTGACCTAACTCGTCAGTCACCTCGCCATCAGGTACAATCATACGTACCCGCCACATCTCAAGGTCACCATTTTGTGTATTTACGATAACATCGAAATTTTCATCAGAACCATACTTTTTTCTGATCAATGTTCGGAAAACATCCTCCAAAACACGAACCATGGTAGGTCTGTCTATATTTTTACCTTCTTTAAACTCGGAAAAGGACTCTACTAAATTCATTAATTAAAACTTATTTTAATTTTTGACTCAATTATATCTTCAAATTTTATTTCTTCAGTCAAAATGACTTTTTTATTCTTTTTACCCTCTTTGACCTTGCTTTCATATTCCACACTGATCAGAGCATTGTTAACCCCTTTTAATACTCCTCTTACATTTCTTCCGTCTCCATACTTTATATCTATTATCCTTCCGATATTTTTAGGATATTGTCTCAATAATCTAAGTGGGCTGCCCACACCGGCTGAAGAAACTTCAAGTATGTAATTCTCACCAAATGTCTTTTTTTCATCAAAAATGGCTTCCATCCATCTGCTTAACTTCTGACATTTCAGAAAATTAACCCCATCATCACTATCCAGAAATATTTCTATCTTATTGCCTTTGATCCTTGTTTCTATAAGATACGTATCTTCGAATCCAAGTTCTAAGAGACCCTTATTCACCAATTTATCTACTTCTGAATGCTGCATAGAAAGATTCAATAAAAAAGGGAACTCCTTGTCCCCTTTCACAATTACTTCTTTGAGCCGCAAATATACAAAGAGTTTTGCTATATCTTATAGTCTGACCTTACTTATTTTAAAGTATTAAAAGGATTGGGTAGTAATACATTAAAATTCATGTATTTGTTTGCTTTAATCTTCCATTAATTCTTGTTACTTTTGCAGCTCATTAAAAAAGTTTAAGTGGTCAAATCAATTGCTCTCCAATCCGCAGATAACATCCGTATACTTTCAGCCGCGATGGTAGAAAAAGCAGCTTCCGGTCATCCTGGTGGTGCCATGGGTGGTGCAGACTTTATTCACATCCTATATGCTGAATTCTTAAATTTTGACCCTGATGACACAACATGGGCTTTCAGGGACCGAATGTTTCTGGATCCCGGCCATATGTCTGCCATGCTCTATTCGCAACTCACCTTATGTGGCCTCATGTCATTGGAGGATCTTAAAAGTTTCAGACAGTGGAAAAGTCCTACTCCAGGTCACCCCGAAGTCGATATCAAAAGAGGGATAGAAAATACTTCAGGTCCATTAGGACTTGGTCATGCTTTTGGTGCAGGTGCTGCCATTGCTGAACGATTTCTAGTCCAACGATTTGGAGAATGGTTGAGCCATTACACCTACATGTATATTTCAGATGGGGGAATTCAGGAAGAAATTTCACAGGGTGTTGGGAGAATTGCAGGTTTCCTTGGACTCGGCAACATCATTATGTTTTACGATGCCAATGATGTACAGCTCTCTACTAAAGTAAATGAGGTCACCAGTGAAGATACTGCAAAAAAATACGAAAGCTGGCATTGGCATGTGATAACCATAGACGGAAATGATGAGAATCAAATCAGAAATGCAATAAAAGATTGTCAATCTGAAAAAGGCAAGCCTTCCCTAATCATAGGTAAAACTATCATGGGCAAAGGTGCGGTCAAAGAAGATGGTTCTTCCTATGAAGGGCAGGTAGAAACACATGGTAAACCGTTGGGAAAATCCAAAGCGTCATTTGTAAAAACCATTGAGCATCTCGGAGGCAATCCTGAAAACCCGTTCGCGATATTCCCGGAAGTTGAACGCTATTATGCTGAAGTGCTGGATTCTAAAAGAAAATATGTAAGTAAGCAAAGAGAATTATATCGTGAATGGCAAGCTGTTAACCCAGATAGAGCAGCAACATTAACTGCTTATCTCAGTGGAAAGTTACCTAAACTTGATTTAAGCAAAGTAACTCTCGCGCCCAATGATGCAACCAGAAATGCTTCGTCAAAAGTGTTGGGCTACTTGGCAGAACATGTCGGAAATATGATTGTTGCATCGGCAGATTTGTCAAACAGTGATATGACTGAAGGTTTTCTTAAAAAAACTACTGCATTCAAAAAAGGTGACTTTTCGGGTTCATTTCTTCAGGCTGGTGTATCTGAGTTAACCATGGCGGCACTTAGCACAGGTATGGCACTTCATGGAGGAGTAATCCCTGTATGCGCTACTTTTTTTGCTTTTTCTGACTATATGAAGCCGGTGTTGAGAGTTGCCGCATTGATGGAACAACCTGTAAAATTCATTTGGACACACGATGCATTCCGGGTGGGTGAAGACGGACCTACTCACCAGCCAATCGAGCAGGAAGCGCAACTACGTTTACTCGAAAAACTTAATAATCATTCAGGAAAACCATCTTTTGTGGCACTTCGCCCCGCGGATAGTGCTGAAACAGCCAAAGCATGGGAATTATTACTACACACCAATGATCGTCCAGGTGGCCTTATACTTTCCCGACAAAATATAAACGATTTACCGGCGTTAAATGTGGATCGTTTTGAAGAGAGTGCCGGACTTTACAAAGGCGCATATATCGTGTATGAGACGAGTGATGATGCAGACGTAATTCTGCTCGCCAATGGATCTGAGGTGTCCATTTTAGTAGATGTAGCCCAAATGATAGAAAATAAGACACACTATAGAGTTAGGGTTGTTTCAGTGCCTTCAGAAGGTATATTCAGACAGCAATCGAAGCATTATCAACAATCAGTTTTGCCGGATGGAATACCTGTTTTTGGTTTAACTGCTGGTTTGCCAGTAACGCTTGAAGGTCTGATCCGAGACAATGGTAAAGTTTTCGGTATGACCCATTTCGGATATTCTGCACCTTATACGGTTTTGGACGAAATGTTTGGTTTTACATCAGAGCAGGTCGTTAAAGAGGTAATGGAACTTATTAATGAAAACAATTGATCCTTATTAACATCCAGAATAGAAAGTGACACAGGTCTTTGAATAGGGCTATTTTTAGTATGATAATTTATTGAAAAGGTTTGCTTTCACATGATCAGACCATTCTTTCTTTAAAATGCTGAGCACAATACTGTCTCTACGGCTTCCATCAGAGCAATAACCATTGCTGCGCAATATTCCTTCTTCCGTACAACCTATGCTTTTCATTGCTGCAATACTTCGTTTATTACGGTGATCGGCCCGGAATTCTACTCTGTATACTTCCATTTTCTCAAATGCAAATTCCAGCAATAAATATTTACAATGTTTATTTAATCCTG
>Ga0105047_10008250_pt1 | contig 17375 bp, 17 predicted proteins | sample MAT04_FD_78384 | JGI IMG/M metagenome (GOLD analysis project Ga0105047, IMG submission 78384) | Freshwater microbial communities from Lake Fryxell liftoff mats and glacier meltwater in Antarctica - MAT-04 (megahit assembly) | ecosystem: Environmental > Aquatic > Freshwater > Ice > Liftoff...
CTTCATTCCACAAATATTTGAGCATTAAAAATGCTATATGACATTGTAGCTACATTGCCAATAGTTTGTAACTGGGTTCAAGAAAAATATCACAAATTACCAGACAGGCCCGCCTATGGCGAGGCAGACACTCCCGGGGTGGGGTTCTTTTAATTACATTGATATAGTCTATATCCAATCGCTGCAGAACCTCCATAGAATCCACTAACTTCACCACCACCATTTTTACATTTACCTGGGTCATCTGTGAGAATGTTAACCTTTAATGAATTCATGCCTGTGTCTTTTACTACGTTGTTCAGATCTGATTGACTATATTGAGAAGTTGGTACAGATGAATTGTTGGACACACTGAGTCTTGACCCGATTACGCTCCCGGCTAATAATCCAGTGGCACATAGGCCAAGTGCTGATAGGCCAAATCCTCCAGTAGCTATAGCAAACAACCCAGCACCAACAATACAACCAACTGCTCCAAGGCCTATTTGATTTGAAGTTATTTGTTGTTTTTGCTGTTCGGCCGATAATGGATTTGTATCTACTTGTTCCGCGACATCTGTTTTTACTAATTTGTAGGTAACGGCCCCATCTTTAAACCCTGCTGGTTGGCATTCATAACCAATTGTTTTAGTAGCTTCGCATTGTTGCTGGGCGGTTTTACCAAAAGTTCCGGTTGAGGGCGCATATATTGTCCCTTCGTTTGTATTGGGAGTTATGGGAGATTGATCCGCGGGCTGGGCGGGGGCGGGGGTGCCAAACGTAATTTTAATATATGGTTGATCTATTACTATTTTATATCCCATTCCGCTCCCCGTACCGGATGACGCCCCTGAAATATGTTTGCATTTTTCTCCAGCCCGAACTGCTGTTTCACATTCGAATTCATTGGTATATGTGGTGTCAGAAATATTACCTATAAACGAGGTTGGTCGGCCGGCGCTTGCGCCGGTGTTGTAGGAAATAGAGGTTATATTTGAATTCTCCTCGACAACCACGTAGCCACCACCTTGCACCGGAATACACTTGCCCTTAATAGTTGCTGCGGCAGTTTGACATTTCGCAAGCCCGTCATTATTAGTGGCTGCATTATATGAAGTAGAAAGAATCTTAATCTTATCTGCCTGAAGACGTGCGACTTTTGCAGCATCTGTTTCTTCTAATGTAGATGTTGAGCTCGCTGATGATGAATTGTTGATTCCTAAATCAGACATAATTGTGGCTCTGGCAGGATCGTATACGCGAAAAGCTTTGAAGAAATCTTCAAGTCTTTTATCGATTATTTTTGTATCAGTATTATCGTTGATATTGAGAACATTGTAGATTTGGTCTTTTGTAAAATGCTTAGCGACGTTGGCCGCACTGTTATCAAAGTAGATATCTGCTTGTATTAGGGTAGAGGGAAGATTGATGACACGAAACTGAGCGTCACCATTTGCATCTTTCCAGCAGTAGTAACCAGAGATACTAATCTTACAACCTTGAGCCTTGTCGTCGCCCCAGGCGAAGTCGTAGGGACAGCCGAAGGTGCCTTGGACACAGGAAGAAGAACCACTGCTCTGTTTTGAATCAGAGCTGTTTGTCGGAAGATTGGCCGTGGCTTGAAGATTCCCGTTTTCATCTAACACTGAATCCGATTTTGAGGGGATAATCGGAAGATTGGCCGTGGCTTGAAGATTCCCTTTTTCATCTAACACTGAACCCGATGTCAATGCATTGGTTCCCTTTAATTTAATTACAGCCGCTTCTTCTATTTTATCTAGATCGTCAAGTTTTTCACCGTTGGGTTCAACCCTAACAACATGAAGCATTGTCCCAGCAATATAGAGTTCTTTGACTGCGTCTTGATGAGCTGTCGAATCTGTTTTGTAGCGCGATTCTTTTTGAGCAGCTTTATTGACACGATCGATAATTTTCTTTTCTATGCTGGTTTTGGCGGTACTGGGATCCTCTTCCATTATTTTATTAATGGAAATAGGAGTAAGGATCGGAGGAAGGATTTGATAATAGTATGCGTTAACTAAAAATAGAGTTAGCATTGTAATCCCAAGAAGTAGACTACTAATGACGACTAGCTTGCGATTATGTAAATATTTTTTTAATTTTGATTTTGTTTTGATCATATCACTCCTGGGCAATAGTAATGGATTGGACTGTCATAGTCATGTCTGGGCTTAGAACACCAGTCACAGTGGCTGGGACCGCGATCAAGTGATCGATGCCTTGGACGTCAAGGGTGATTATGCGCATGTCGGAGAGGGCGAGGATAAAGTTGCCACTCTGGCCAGCTGGGGCGTCTTTTTGGAGTGTGCCAGTGATGGTGGTATCACCGTATTTTATAGAGGTGGGAGTAATCTTAAAAATGGGTGCGGGCTCCGCACGTGATACGAGATACTTGAAGCCAGCAAAGGTCATTGAAGAGGCAAGGAGGAGAATAATTATCAACGACCAGCGTGTTTTGCGTGTCTTTCGTTTCATTATTCTACTTTGACATAAAAAGGATATTTGTGCAAGAGGCTTTAAATCGCAAAAGTTCCGATCCTCGCCTATAAGTCGCGCAAGGATCGAAACTGCGGGAACGGATTACATCATGCCACCCATGCCTGACATATCAGGTGAAGAACTAGATTTTTTGTCTTCTTTGATGTCGGTCACGAGACATTCGGTCGTTAAGACCATACTAGCCACGGAGGCAGCGTTCTGGAGAGCGTGCCGAGTGACTTTGACGGGGTCTAAGACACCCATAGCGATCATGTCCCCAAACTCGAGAGTAGCAGAGTTGAAGCCGTAGCTCGCGCTCTTGTTTTCCAAGACCTTGCGTACTACCCAGCCGTCGTCGGCGCCACTATTTTTGGCGAGCCAACGGAGAGGTTGCTCTAGGACTGCCCGCACGATTTTGATGCCCACGGCTTCGTCTTCGTTCTGTGCAGTTAGCTTGTCCAGAACTGAAGATGCGCGTAAGAGCGCAACTCCACCCCCGGCGACAATTCCTTCTTCAATGGCAGCTTTGGTCGCACCCACGGCGTCTTTGACTCGCTCTTTAACTTCTTTGAGCTCAGTTTCTGAAGCGGCCCCAACTTTGATGACAGCTACTCCACCTGTAAGCTTGGCCAGACGTTCGGCAATTTTTTCTTTGTCGAATTCGCTGGTTGATTTGTCGGATTCGTGGCGTAGTTGCTCGACACGTGATGCCAGCGACTTTTTATCGCCTTTGCCACCGACAATTTTGGTTTCATCTTTGCTTGAGACTACTTTGTCGGCTCTCCCCAAGTCTTCGACTTTGACGGAGTCGAGCTTGCGACCAAGCTCACTCGAAATGACGGTTGCACCTGTGAGGATGGCAATATCCTCGAGCATGGCTTTCCTACGATCACCAAAGCCTGGAGCTTTGACGGCGAGAACGTTAAATGTTCCGCGCATTTTGTTGAGAATCAAGGTGGTGAGTGCCTCCCCTTCGACGTCGTCGGCAATGATGACTAGATTTTTGCTGACTTTGACAAATGACTCGAGGAATGGCACCATTTCTTGAATGTTCGTCACTTTTTGATCGGTGACCAAGATATAGGGATCAGCCATTTCGGCTTCCATGTGCTCTGAGTCGGTGACAAAGTAGGCAGAAACGTAGCCTTTGTCAAAAGCCATGCCATCTTTATGCTCAATTTCGATTTCAAAGCCTTTGGATTCCTCGACCTCGACTACCCCATCTTTACCAACTAAATTAAGAGCCTCGGCGATTTTCTTGCCAATACCCTCGTTTTGGGCAGAGATCGTGGCAACTTTGACCCAATCCTCTTTTTTGACGTCAGTCTTGACCCTTTTGAGCTCAGTAACGACGGCCTCTACGGCTCGGTCGATACCCTTTTTCATCATCATTGGATTGCTCCCAGCGGTAACATTTTTCATGCCAGCGGCGACGAGCTGCTGAGCAAGGAGAGTGGCGGTTGTGGTACCATCGCCGGCGGCATCGTTGGTTTTGCTGGCGGCTTCTTTAACGAGCTGAGCACCCATGTTTTCAAAAGGATCATCAAGCTCGATTTCTTTGGCAACTGAGACACCATCGTGGAGTATAGTGGGGGCACCCCATTTTTTGTCGATTGCCACGTTGCGACCACGAGGGCCCAGAGTGGTGACGACTGCAGCAGCTAGTTTATTGACACCAGCAAGTAATTTTTGACGAGCATCATCACCATAGATAATTTGTTTAGCAGTCATATTTATTTATCCTTATTTAATAATAGCGAGTATGTCTTCGAATTGAAGAAACTGATATTCGATTGTATTGATTTTGACATCGTTGCCACCCCATTTTTTGTAGACGACAGAATCTCCAACTTTGACCGGAGATTTGAGCTCTATCCCGTCTTTAAAAGTATTGTCACCGATTGCGATAACTTTGCCTGCCTGAGGCTTTTCGGTAGAATTTTCTGGTAAATAAATTCCCCCAGCGGACTGAGTTTGTTTAGACTCTGGCTCGACTAAGACATATCCCGGCATGGGTGTTAGTTTATTTGGATCTAGTTGCATAATTCCTCCTATATTTAAAATAATATATTATCACTCAACGTGTTCGAGTGCTATATTAACAAAGTTGGAGGGGAGACGTCAACTAGATCAAAGTAGGTTAGCGCGTGAGGACTTGATCGTCTGGGAGACGGAAAAGAGACTCTCCTAAACGTTTTTGGTCGAGATAGTGTGCAATAAAACCCACTGAGCGAGATAAAACAAAAATAGCATTGAAGAATTCGGCTTCGATCAGTGTGTTGATTTCGTCATGGGCGAGTTTTTCTTCCTGAATTAGGAGATCGAGAAGAATGGCTGCGAGGGCTCCATCTACATTGAGAATCAAATTGGGCTTCTTGGCTGTGGTTAACTTTTCGATAGATAAAGCAAAATCGAGATGAGGGTGTGGCATATCACCAATTAATTTTAAGAGAATAGGAACACGAGGATCGGGAGCGTCGATGCGATATTTTTTGTGCCCAATACCTTGGATATATTCTTTGCGAAGTGCAAAGTCTTCGACCACAGTCGCGGGGTCAAGTTTTTTTGAAACCGATTCGAACCAGATTTTGGCGGCACCATTCACCGCCCCACCAAAACGAGGACCAATGGTCAGGAGACCAGAGACGAGGGAGGAAACCAAGTCTTTGCCTGCTCTAGCACTAATAATAGTGTTTACTGCACCAGAAACGTAGGGACCATGGTCGACTAGGAGGCGAAGAGATTGGTCGATAATTTTTTCAGTTTTATCCGATTTGAGTGATTGTCCCAACCATAGCGAACCAACGATTCTGGCGAATGATTGAGTCGTGGCAACTGTTGTTAAGTTTTGACCTAGGATAGTGGGCTCTCCACCCACATCACCAGTAATAGTTGAGGTAAATAGTGAGTGTGTGCGGTCTGTGAGATCTTGCATAGATTTATTGTACCGTAAGATCCGTTCTTTGTTTTACAAAGAACGGATATTTGTAACTAGTTCTATAAATTCGGAAAAGGAGTTGGAAACAGAGAAACCAACCCTGCGAAGTGCGGATCGCTTGGCGAGCGCTGTAACCTTCTCTTTGTCTGCCTTGGCTTTGGCGTGACCAAACTGGGGAGACTCGGCAAATAAACTGGCGACGGTGCCGGCTATGTGAGCAATAACATTTTTAGTAAACTTGCCCTCCTCTTTTAACTGAAGTAGTTCATATTCATCTTCGCCACCTAGCTCGCCGTAGTAGAGAACGGTTTTGGTGTCTGGATCTGACTCGGCAAGGAGAAAGGCGTCACGAGGAGATAAAATGGGGAAGCGGTCACCACCGAAGCTAAGTGCAAAAGATAGTTGGTGGCCTGCCAGGGTTGCGATACTCATTAGCTCGTTAGTCATGCCACCACTAGCAGACATAACCGCAATACTGCCTTTGTGTGTAATTTTACCTTCTAAAATTTGCTCAGGAGTAATACCACCGATTGGGCCAAGCTTTAAAACCCCCGGGACAAGGAGTCCAACCGAGGCGGGACCAACAATCAACTTGTCGTTTGAATCAATAATTTTGAGAGAGTGTAGCTCTGGAACATTTTCTGCAAATAAAGCACCACCAACAAAATTAGTGGCAAGTAATTCTTGGGTAGAGGAGAGGGTGCGACGACCAGACAGGAGATTGAGGAACCAGAGATTGTAAGTTTGTGAGAGGAAAGATTGGTCTACCCCTACAAAGGTTGGGATAAGAATTTCGCCACGCCCGAAGAAAAACTTGGCAAAACCGGCCCTACCCGTGATGATACCGACAATACTACCCTCTTTTTTCTTAGATAAATAATCAAAGTCCAGAATAGATTGGATAAGCGACTCGTGATTGCCTAAGACAATAATTTTATTATCTTTGGTTCTAATTTGCTCGATGGTAATCATGTGAGATACTCCTTGACTTCGTTTATCACTAAAGTAAGGGGGTCGTTGTGAGAGTGAACCGAACCGAGCAATTTAGAATCGGTTAAAAACTTCTTCATTATCGCTAACCCCCTTGATTCGTTGGGACCACCACGACGAACAAAAACTTTTACCCCAGCTTTAAGGAGTAATAACTTTTGTTCATCAAAAGCCTGAATGAGGCCCTTGAAGGTTTGAGCTACATCGGTAAAATTGGCGACTCCCCCAGCTACAACTAGAGCTTTGTGCTTTGTCTGACTAGATTTTAATAGTTGATTGAGAATAATTTTGGTGTAGCTATAAACGTCGTCGCTTTTGGGAGCTCCAGAGTATTCGCCATAATTAGCTAATTCGTTACCCATTTCCTGATCGGCCACTTCGTCGGTGAGGACAAGACTGGCCCCTCCCCCAGATAATAACATCCAGATTCTCCCATTGGGATTAATGAGTTTAAATTTGAGACTCGCAGGAGTGGCGGTGTCGAGAATATGAATTTGTGATTCAGAGGGTGAGGTATGACTTTCTTCTACGGGTGTCAAAGTGGAACCAGTATCATCAACTTCGGCGGCCATGTCGAGAGGAATCACGGTTTCACCACGTATAAGAATGGGGTTCATTTCTAAGAAAACTAGGTGATTATTCTCCATGATGGTGAGTAGTAAAATTATAAAATTCTTTATGGTTGGACTGGGCACTTCCGTCCAGGTCAAACCCTCGAATCGCAGGAATGTCTGCTTTATACTGCCCCAACTAGACTCTACCTCGATCCCCCCTCTTTTGGAGTAAGAGACTTGCCACCCAGAGCGAACTCGCTCAAGTGCCAGATAATGCTCAGAATCTGAGGAGTGCTCGACAACTGGCTCCACAAGAAATGATGACCAACCAAGATTAGACCAAGATTGAATAATGTCTGGAATTTCGGTTGGTGTTACATTGACTTTAACCAACCCTAGTTTCCCTCGCTTTTTTATACCTTGGTCAACTTTGACAACCAAGTTTTGGTTAGGAAAATGTGATTCAATTTGCATGACGGTGGTAGAGGTTGTGGCACAGAGACCATGATAGTTAGAAAGGAGAAGACTTTTTGCCTGATACTCGGAAATTTTGACTCTAGCCATATGGCTATATTACCCTACTGCTACCTCTGAAAGCAAAACGCCTTCACAGATGAGTCCGCGGTTCTGGAACTCTAGGTTGAGCTCTTCTTTGAGAGTTTTCTCTAGGGAAGCACGAGAGTTTTTGACTACGTTGGCGTCGACTGTGGAGAAAATAGCTGATATTTTGGAGCGACTGAAGGGACGAATGACCTTGCTGACAAAATGCTCGCCAATATTCTCCCACAACTCTGGGGCGTTGGCTTTGTCAATTTTGAATAAGATGGAGCCTTCCACCACTACCCCTACCCCATCTTTGGTGGTGGATTTGATCGGTTCATCACCCAAAATCTCGCGATTTTTGAGATCAAAACCTTTGTGAATAGTATATTCAAGTACCTGGGCGTTAAAGAGCTTTGCGACCTGCCAAAAAGGAATTTTTAAATGTAGTCCTGGGCCAAAAACGTTCTTGAGAACACCGCGTCCCCTGTCATACACGCATGCAACATGGCCAGGAGGAACAGAGATGAAAAATCCACCCACCACTTCGTCAGCCAAAAACGAGACAACTAGATTGTCGAACATAGGCAAATTGTATCATGATTCGGGATGTTCGGGAGGAGCGGGTACTACTATTTCTGCTTTTGGTGTAAAACGCTCAATTAATTTATTGCCCCACTCCTGAATTAGGCGAAAAGAAGTATATAGAGCTGAAAAAACAAGAGAGGTGATCACAAAAATCTTTTTTCCTGAGGGGAGAAACATAAAGATCAAAAAAGAGCCGATGGGAAGTACGATCTGGAGGAGAGCCTTGTCTTTGCGTGAAATTGGAAATGGGGAACGAAGTGCAGCGAGGGCTTCTACAATAAAAATCATGATTGATTGAACTAGGTTGAGCGTAGCATTGGTATGGGAGAGATCATATTTCCCTAAAAATAATAGATTGATTCTTCCGGGTTGGGGAATAAAATCATAAAGCAAGTAAAAATCGGCACCCTCTAAGCCTGTTGTAAATATACGATACAGCATAACTATGATTGCAAGACCGATCAAAATATTGGCTGTCGTGGCAAGGACGCTACGAAGATTTGCTCGCATGATAGATTTGATTGATTCGCGGAGCTTGATTGGTTCATGAGAATATATTCTCTTAGCTTCCTCAACTTGATCAATAATCTTTTTTTTCTCTTCTTCTGAGCGCTCGCCGGCAAGACGCAAAGGAAAAAGAATGAGTTGGATAATAATGGAGAAGACGATGACCGCGATACCCATATCGGCTAGGTCTGGAGAGATACGACCAAGGATCTCGTAGAGACCAACAAGGATATTGAAAAATGGCTGATAGACGTACTGTTCGAACATAGATGAATTATAGCTTGGATTGGGAAATTATTTTAGATGTAGAGATATTGGGATTAAATTCGTGGACAACGACAAGCTTCCCACCATATTTCTCAACTAGAAAATTTTTACTTTTGAGATGATCGGAATGGCTCGAGACGGCATAGATTTCGGGACGAATTGCAGACATAAGAGAATCGTAGGCTTCGAAATTGTTAAAATCTTCGCCGAGTGCAACGATGTGGTTCGCATATTGACTAACTTTGGCACAGCGAGTCTGCTGGGCTTGGATGGGACGATCTTCCCCTTTTGTAATTCTGGCCCGTTCGTCTGACTCAACTGCGACGATTAACAGATCGCCAATCTTTTTGGCTTTTTGCAGAAAATTAATGTGTTCTGCGTGGATAAGATCGAAAAATCCGGTAGCCAATACTAACTTTTTACCTAAGGCATGGAGCTGATTGCATAGGGGAGAAATGGTGTCGATTGTGTAAAACATAACGTGATTATAACTCAGGAGCGGGATTGTGAGGGTGAAAGAAGGCTGAGTCTTTGGTCACGTACTCGTGGGTAATTTTTTTGTGCATGTAGGAGAGTTGAAGATAGTAAGCAAAGGACTCAATCAAATCCCAAAAGCTCCAAACACTCGTTTTTGAAAAGATTTGGAACGGTGGGGAAGGAAGTGGAAAATTTGGTAAATAACCACGAATCCAGGAATTGGAAGTAATGAGAGCAGAATGAGTATCCTCGGGATCATAAAGCGGAACTGTCTGGATGAGTTCGTAGGCAGTATAAAGAGACCGCTTAGAACTTGGGAGTAAATAAGTCTGAGGAGTCAAATAAAGATTGAGACATAGTTTGCCAGTATTTTGTTTGGATCCTGGTGTGCGTCTATATCCCAAGAGAGAGGTATAGATCGTAAGAAGTAACCTAGTCGTCCACAAGCGACCTGGGCGAGTAATGATCATAAAATCGATATCAGAATTAGGTGTCGAGTTGCTCATGGATAGGGAGCCAGTCAAGTATATCGAGAGAACTCCAGGAATGATGGCCAAGCTACCTGCGAGAGACTTGGCACGCGAAAGCATGGGTTGAGAAATTTCAAGGTTTCGCCTACGAAGTGGTGCTAAGGAAGAGCGACCCCTGAGATGATAAAAATTATTGGTTTTTTGAATTTGTTTAGATATGATCATGGAACGCAAAGTTTTAAACACTAGCTCTTGCGAACAAAGTTTGGAACTGTTCACCCCCACAAGACGTAGACAAATTTCTACCGCTGTAAGGGGAAAATCAAAATGATCAGAGTATTTGAGAGTGGAGATAATCGCCGCAGAGAGCGTCATTTTGCCTCGGGATATTTGGCAGAAACTTGAGCCACTCCCTCATCGAGAGTTTTTAAAACAGCACCAATGGTTGAACCACCATTTACTGCGTTGATAGCATCTTCGTAATATTTACTAAACTCATCATTAACCCCTTCGTCGTAAGTACGATCTGCCATGTACCAAGAAACATAGTTTGATGCTTGAGAGATGTAGGGTCCGGCGAGTGGATCATTGGCAAGACTAGCTCCAAGACTGATGAGGGGGTATGGTTCGCCGAGGGCTCTAATTTGACTGGCGCCGGCGTACATTTTTTGTAAAACAGCAGGAGAACTTAAATACTTGATAAATTTCCAGGCTTCTTCCGAATTTTTACTGGTGAGGGGGACCGCCTCTGCCCAGTATGATGCCCAAGCATAATTGGCAGAGGGTAAAACTGGGGCGGGAGCAACCTTGAAATTGAGATTGGGATTGATAGCTTTAATTTCTGATACTTGCCAGGATGGGGCTAAAATCATAGCCACTGTGCCTGTGGCAAAAGCATAGACAGAGTTGGGTTGAGAGACGTCCCATGATTTGTCTTTGGCTGAAATAGTAGTATAAAAAGTGAGAGCATCTTGGACGGCGGTCTCACTAGGTTTGCCTGGATTGCCGGAATTTTGAAGAATGAGTAGACCAAGAATGTCGGACCAATGCTCGACATTGGTCGTGGTACCAAGGGCTACACCAGCACGCTCAATGATCTTGGTTTCAGGATTGGTCTTGGTTAAATCAAAAGCAAGCTTGCGAAGCGTGTTCCAATCAGAGGGTGGAGTAGCCCCGGTTTCTTTAAAAATGTCGTCGTTGTATAGGAGTGCTAAACCATCAATCTCAAGTGGTATGGCGTAGACCTTGTTTGCACTAACGAAGTTTTTCTGGACAATTGGATAATAGATTGAGAGATCTGCGACTTTGAAAACAGAATCTGGGGCGGGAGAAAGAGACTTTTTGACCATAGGTAGCCAGGTATTGTGAATCCGAACAATATCGGGTGAGTTTTCCTGGTTCCCAGCTGATAAAAATCTAGTACGATAGTTTTTAGGTGACTGCATGGTGTAGTTGATTTTAATATTGGGATTTTGTGTTTCGTAGTCTGCGATAACTGCCTGCATAACTGAAGTTGGCTCCCATAGTCCCCAGTAATTAAGAGTTGCTTGAGTGGTTTTTTTGGTAAATTTGGGAATAATGATAGCCACGAGAACTATTAATATCGTAATAGCTACTAAACCAATCCCAATTGGAATTATGTTGCGAAATGGACTCCCAGATAACTGTGCTTCTGGAGCCATCTCTTTGGCATTGTTGTGCTCGATGTGCGGTGATGACTCTGAAACAGGTGCTTGATAGATAGGCTCGGGAGGAACCTCGGCAACTGGCAATTGGTTGACATCGATCGCTCCCGCTACTGGAGAGGCACCGTAATCCTTGGTTGGGTCTGGAAACTTGGGCATGGTACTATCTTATCAGACATGAAGAAAATTAAAAATGAAAGACACAGACGACCGCATGGGTCGCCCCTACAAATAATATTATTTTTTGGGCTGGGAACCATCATGGGAATGATCCTTCTCGTGGGCGTGGCTCGTTTGACCTGGCACAGTAAATTCTACCCAGGAGTGACTATTGGACGTGTTGAGATCAGTGGACTCGAACGAGTGGAGGCTAAGCAAAAAATTGTCGAGAAAATTAATAATTATCAAACCAAGTTCAGTTTTAATGGTAGTAACTGGAAAACGTCGGGCAGTTCCACGGAATATTTAATTGAAGAAAGCCTGAACGAGGCCTATCAATATGGAAGGAGATTTAAAATCCAGGATTATCTACTGTTGTTAATCAATAAAAAAACTAACTACCCACTGAAAGTGGCTGAAGGACGGATCAAGGAGCTAGAAAATTTAATTAATGAAGTCGCTGGAATAATAGAGATATCCCCGATTGAAGCTGAGGTAGAGATCTTTAAACAAAAAGTGTCAATCATAAACGGAAGTGACGGAGTAGTAATTGATGACAAAGAACTAGACTCGCGGACTAGAATTAAACAATCTAACTTGGACGAAGAACCAATTACCATTCCTACTAAAGTGATCAAAAATCAACTATCCCCTGACTCGTTGGCACAACTAAAGATAAGGGCGGAAAAATTGATCGGAAAAAATCTTACCTTAAAATTGAATGATTCGATAATCTTGCTAGGAGAGAAAGATCTAGTATCTCTACTCTCTAGAAATAATGAGAAGAAAACATTTAAATCTGAGAATATTTCTCAATATATCGAAGGACTATCACCTAAACTAAACAAAGATCCACAGGATGCAAAATTTGAATTTGAAAACGGAAAAGTAATTGAGTTTGCTGAGGGAAAAGATGGAATTAAAGTTGATGAAATAGAAACCGCCAAATTAATTGAACTATCACTAAATAAACTCTTGGAAGATGGGCCTAAAAATGAATCTATAGAGATAGTAGCCGAGAGAACTGCGCCTCAAGTAACGACGGATAAAGTGAATGAACTGGGAATAAAAGAGCGCATTGGCCGGGGCGAGTCATACTATGCCCACTCTATTGCTAATCGTATCTATAATGTGGGGCTGGCAGCAACACGCGCCAATTCGGCGCTGATTGCTCCAGGGCAGGAATTTAGCTTTAATAAAGTGGTGGGGGAGATCTCGGGTGCGACTGGTTACCGAGAGGCGTATGTGATCTCTGGAGGACGTACAGTGCTTGGAGATGGAGGCGGGGTATGTCAAGTATCGACTACCCTTTTTCGAGGAGCGATGAGTGCGGGACTCCCGATTGTTGAACGCTGGGGTCACGCGTACCGTGTGGGATACTACGAACAAAACAGTAAGCCTGGGATAGATGCCACCGTCTATGCTCCGAGCAAAGATATGCGATTCCTCAATGATACTCCTGGACATATCTTGGTTCAGACTCTAAATGACCCAAAAACTCTACACTTAGTAGTCGAAATTTATGGCACGTCGGACGGACGCGTGGCGACTACGAGTGAGCCAAAAGTATGGGGGAACACTCCCCCACTCCCCACTATCTATCAAGATGACCCAACTCTACCCACTGGAACTATGAAGCAGGTGGACTGGGCGGCGTCGGGGGCAAAAGCCAGCTTTGAGTATAAAGTTGTGCGAAATGGAGAAACCTTGCAACAGAAAACGTTTAGTACGACTTACCGACCATGGGCAAGTGTTTTTCTTAAGGGAACTAGCCAGTAATCTGGTAAAATAGTTTTTATATGGCAATGGATTCTAAATTTGACCACAAGATAGTGGAGAAGGATATTTATGACCAGTGGGAACGGGGTGGTTTTTTTGCGCCTGACCCCAAAGCTAAGGGTAGACCTTTCACCATCGTGCTCCCTCCCCCTAATGCCTCGGGCAAGATGCACATGGGCAACGTACTGATGATCGCGATCGAAGATTTGATGATTCGCTACCACCGGATGAAGGGCAACCCTACGCTCTGGATCCCTGGGACCGACCACGCGGGGTTTGAGACCCAAATTACCTACGAACGAGAACTGAAAAAACAAGGTAAATCACGATTCGAATTTGACCGCCAAACCCTGTACCAAAATATCTGGGAGTTTGTACAAAATAATAAATCCCAGATTGAAGGACAGATCAAGCAGATGGGAGCCTCGGTAGACTGGAGTCGCTATACGTTTACCTTAGATCCACACGTAATATCAACAGTTTATGAAACTTTTGCCAAGATGCACAAAGAGGGATTGGTCTACCGTGATAACTATATGGTCAACTACTGTCCTAAATGTGGGACGACGTTTGCTGATTTGGAAATTCTTCACGAGGATCGGGTTGGAAAGCTGTTTTATGTGAAATACAAGTTGGTCGGTAAAGATGAATACATTGTGGTGGCGACAACTCGTCCAGAGACTATCATGCTTGATACCCATATGGCAGTGCACCCTGATAACTCCAAAACTAAGCATTTGATAGGAGCTAAAGTAGAAAATCCACTAACTGGGAAAGAGATGGAGATTATTACTGACTCGTTTGTGGATCCTGAGTTTGGTACGGGGATAGTAAAGATGACCCCAGCTCATGATAAGACTGATTATGAAGTTGCCAAGCGTCACAACCTTCCACTCATTATTGGCATTGGGATGGACGGCAAAATGACACTGGAAGCCGGCAAGTATGTTGGTAAAAGCGTATTTACCGCTCGCAAGGAAGTGGTAGAAGAGCTACAAGAAAAGGATTTTATCGAAAAAATTAATGATAAATATGAAACGGCTGTAACAGTTTGTTACAAAGGTGGACATGATATCGAGCCCATGATCCTACCCAACTGGTTTGTAAAAGTAGAGTTGCTCAAGAAACCAGCGTTAGAGGCGGTAGAATCGGGTAAGGTAAAAATATTCCCAGAATGGCGCAAAATAACCTATACCAAATGGATGGAAGAGATGCGCGACTGGCCAATATCTCGCCAAGTAGTGTGGGGAATCCGGATCCCAGTGTGGTATCCAGTCGAGAAAAATCCTGAGCTACAAGTGACATTTTTGGCGAAAGATAAGGCTGTGGTGACGGGACAACTAGGAGAGTTGTTAAAAAAATATAGTTTTGCAGAAATTCGTGACGGGTTACAGACCCTAATTGCGCCAAAGGGATCAGTTGGTGTTGTGTCTGTTGAGTCGCCAAGTGGTGACTACCTACAAGAAACAGATACGTTTGATACCTGGTTCTCATCTGGCCACTGGCCACTAGTGACCCTCAAATACCCAGATAGTGAGGACTTTAAAAAATTCTATCCTACCTCGGTACTAGAAACTGGATGGGAGATCATCCGTTTCTGGGTGTCACGGATGATTATGTTTGGAATTTATCTCACTGGCGAGCCTCCATTTGAATATGTCTATCTGCATGGCATGGTGCGAGCGGCGGACGGCCGGAAAATGAGCAAGTCGATCGGCAACGTGATCAATCCGGATGAATATATGGAGCAATACGGCGTGGACGCGTTGCGGATGGGACTGATTGCGGGGACAGCGACGGGGAAAGACTTTTCTTTCCCTAAAGATAAAATTGTGGGATACCGTAACTTTGGGAATAAGCTGTGGAATATGGCAAGGTTTTTCTTGATGATGAGTGAGGGGAAAGAAATCCCTTGGTATGACCCCAGTTCGCCTTTGGCTATGCTTGGAGCAGAAGACAAAGAAATATTAAAAAAACTGAATGAGACAATAACGTCGGTGGATAAATTGATTGCAGAGTTTAGATTTGCTGAGGCAGGTGAGACTATCTATCACTATATGTGGGACGAGGTGGCGGCAATTTACTTGGAACATATTAAAAATAGAACTGACTTGGAAGTGGCACTTCCAGTTTTGCGACATATTATTTTGACTGGACTAAAGCTTCTCCATCCATTTATGCCGTTTGTGACGGAGGCGATTTGGAAAGAATTAAACCCTGAGAGCGGGATGTTAATTGTGGCGAAGTGGCCCGTGGTTAAGTAGCTTTTTGTTTTTCTTGAATCAAGAATTTATTGGGACCCCAGGCGGTGATTGTGTCACGGGTGATGGGGACGGATAGTTTCCAGAGGGCCTGGTGGATGCCGATTACACTGTCTGTCCAAATTTTGGAATTTTGTGTAAATCTCGTGACTGTTGTCATGTTTTAAAACATTAAAACAAAATGAATTACGGTACAATCTATAAATGAAAAGAAATCTTCAAATCGCGATCCCTCTTTCGTTCATTAGCATGCTGTTTTTCCCGGGCGCAACCTGGATATTCTTTTTCACCCAATACCTCAATTTCCAACAAATTGCGAGCATTATGGGAATTAGTGCTCTGTTTACCCTTTTGATGGAGATCCCAACGGGAGTATTTGCAGATATTGTGAGTCGAAAATGGGCAATATTTTTGTCTTTTTTTTGTTTGCAGTTGCCATGATTGGGACAGCATTCTCGACTACTTATCTTGCATTCTTGTTTTGGACACTGGTCAATGGACTAGTGAATTGTCTTTACTCTGGGAGTATGGAGGCTTTGATCTATGATACTTTGAAGCAAGAAGGGAAAGAGAGCGAATTTGACCATTGGACGAGCCGGATGGAAGCTGTCACGTGGGTAGGACTATCAATGAGTGTGGTGGTTGGTGGATATCTTTATGCAGTCAACCCCGAGGCTCCTTATTTGGTGCAGGCAATCGTGACGGGTGTTGCGACGATACTTGCCATGATGTTGGCTGAGCCAAAAATTGATTCTGTGAAATATCAACTGAAAGATGTTGTTTCAAAAAATATTGCTGGATTTGGAGAGTTGTTCAAAAATTTTAGAATTTCATATTTAACAATTATTTTTATAATTATTGGTTTTGGTTATTATGTGGCTGCGGATATATTGGGGATATCGCAAGTGAGGGAGTATGGGCTAGATACAAAGCTTGTTGGGTGGGTGTTTGGGGTGGGCTATATCATTTCGGCACTCGCTTCCCATTATTATCCAAAAATCAAAAATATGTTTGGGGAGATGAGATTGGTGTGGATTTCGGCAGGGATGCTGATACTAAGCTTTCTGCTTGCGAAATATGTAGGAGTTTGGGCTGGTGTGGGTCTGATAATTATGAGAATCGCTTCATCATCTACTTTCCGAAATAGCAAATCGATCATCATCAACCGAGAAATCGGATCGAGCTCGCGCGCGACTACCCTCTCTACACTCACTCTCCTGACACAGCTACCTTATGCAATACTTGCGATATTTATCGGAGCGTATATCGACAAAACGAGCCCCAATCAGTTGGCGTTTGTGCTAGGGGTGGGGATGGTGGGGGTGTTGGTGATAGTCCAGATATTTATACGAAGTTATCACCCCGGGGGTGATAAGTCGTTTACTTTGCCCTAGCTAATTTGTAGTAGGTCGAGCGCCCAGTGAAGTAACACTAAATAAATGTCTTTGCTTCGCTAACAAAATTTGGCGTAAAAACCAAAGCATTATTAGGCGATTCTCCCTCTAAATTTAGTAGTTCTACTACTGGATCTGTAAGGGCAAGAAGGGTAATTTTGAATTAATAAACGTTTTGAAATGGGCGCTTTTTGGGTATTGTGAACTTTAATTCCATGTTTTGATTATACCCTTACAGATCCCCTTCTCGCAGATATGCCTGATGGCTTTGTTTAAGATATTGACAAG
>Ga0105047_10008251_pt1 | contig 17374 bp, 4 predicted proteins | sample MAT04_FD_78384 | JGI IMG/M metagenome (GOLD analysis project Ga0105047, IMG submission 78384) | Freshwater microbial communities from Lake Fryxell liftoff mats and glacier meltwater in Antarctica - MAT-04 (megahit assembly) | ecosystem: Environmental > Aquatic > Freshwater > Ice > Liftoff...
GCCGCCGAGGTCCACGACGCCTTGGCCTCCTCCGCCGAGGGTCGGCGCCTGGCCACCTGGGAGCAGGTCGTCCGCCTGGCCCGGGACCTGCTGGTGGTGGACCCGACGGCCCGGACCGAGGCGTTCAGCGGGTGGTTGCGGACCATCCTGCGCGATGAGGGTCCCGAGCGGATCATACAGATCGATCGATGGATGCAGCGTGGTCGCGGGGTCAATCGTGATCGTGAGCTGTTGGCCGGCATTGAGGTTGACCGTAAACCCGTCGGTGTCGGTGGCAGGGTTGATGGTCCCGGCAATGGCGGTCGAGCGATAGATCATCGAACCGGACGGCGCGACCGGGGACAAGGTCGGGATGGGCGCGTCGCCCGTGGCGCTGAGCGGATATGACGCGACGAATGCAGCGCCGTTGAATCCGTAGATATCCTTGACCGCCCCTGCGTTGATCTGCGCGCTCAACGTGGAGGCCGTCTCGTCGTTCACACCGGTGAGCGTGAAGCGCACGGTGTTTGGGGAAATCAGAACCGCCGACGTCGCTTCGCCAAGGCTCAGGATGAGATCACCCGGGTCGATGCTGGCAGGGTCGAGCGCTTCGTTATACGTGACATCCAGTTGCAGCATGGGCAAAGCGACTGTGGTGCCGCTGGCGGGGGAGGATGCGGTCGGCGCGAGCGGAAGCGCGTCAAACTTGAACGTACCATTGAATGCAGCGATGCCCGATCCGTCGGAGGATCGAAGAATGGCGCCCGCCCCAATGCTCATCGTCTGCGTGCCCGATGCGGTCATCGGGGTTGTTGTGAAGTTAAATCGCAACGTGTCCGCATCAACCTGCGTCACCGATGTCGCGCTGATATTGTTGACGGCAAAATCTGCAGCCTGCACGGAACTGGCGCGATAGGTGGACGAAAAGTTAACGGTGAACTGCGTGGCCGCGCTGGTGAGGGTTGACCCGACAGCAGGCGTCGTGGACGTGACGTTCCATGGGAGCGCTAGCGACGAGATTGCCGATGCGACGTTCAGTCGACCGGCACCGTTGGCGAGCGGGGTGCTTGTCCAGGACGACGGCAGGGTATCGACGTTCGTCAAAATCGCGTTGCGGATCGTTGATCGTGCCGTTGCCAAACCCGCAGCATCCCACAGCAAAGCGACCGCGCCAGCGACCAAGGGCGCCGACTGGCTCGTGCCAGAGCGCTGCCCATATTGCCCCCCGGGCAGGGTGCTGTAGATACCTGTACCGGGGGCCGCGATATTCACCCACGATCCGAAGTTTGAATCCGAAGCCTTGTCGTCGGTCTGCGTGCTGTTGGCGACTGCGATCACGCCGTTTGCCAGCGCGCTGTTGGCATCGCCGCTGTAGGCGGCCGGATAAAACTTCGTCGAGTTCGCATTATTCCCCGCAGCCGCGACGAGCATTCCGCCGGCAGTGGTGTAGGCGGTGATCGCATTTTTCAGGGAAGTATTGTCGGTCAGCGTGCCCCAGCTGGCGCTGGCGACTTTTACGTTGATGCCATGCCCGATCAGGTTGGTCAGATAGTTGAACCCCTCGACTGCATCCGCAAGTGAGCCCACGCCTCCGCTGTCCAGGACTTTGACGGCCATCAGGTCGATGTTCCAGTTCGTCCCTGCTACACCGACGGAATTATTGCCCACCGCGCCGATGATGCCCGCACTGTGCGTGCCGTGGCCGGTTGCGCTGTCGTCATATGGGTTGGAGCTATTGGCGCCGACAAAGTTGTATCCAAAGCGATCGTCGATGTATCCGTTGGCGTCGTTGTCGATTCCGTCGTTGGCCGTCTCGCCGGGGTTTTGCCACATGTTGCCGACAAGATCAGGATGCGTGTAGTCAATCCCGCTATCCAGCACCGCCGCGACCAGATCACTGTTTCCGCCCGTGGTTGAATCCCACGCTGCCGGCGCGCTCACCTTGCGCAGTCCCCACTGTCCTGAATTGTTGTATTGAGGATCGTTGGGAGTACGGTCCTGTGCCCAGACCATCGCGTTTGGTTCGACATACTGTAGGCCTGAGAGATTGTTGAGGGCCTTGCTGACCGTTTTGTAGGACGCAACCTTGGGCACTTCAACGAGGAAGGTTCCGTCACTGCCGACCTGTCGAATCACTTTCACGTCCGCACCGAATTGCTTTTCAAACCGGGAGACGCGCTTGGATCGATCAACCGCCTCCTGCGCAGCTTCAACAGCAGTGCCGGACTTCATCTGCAACCGCTTCAATCGCAGCAAAAATTGCCCGTCATACGCAAGCCCGTTCTTGCCGTTGATGCGCACCTGCTCAACGCCGAGGTTCTGCAGTTCCCCCGACATGAACGGGACAACTGTTTTACCCACGCGAACCAGGGCAGGGTCGGCACTCATCAATACGCGGCGTTCAAGCGCGTCCATCACGCAGGCTTGTCGGATCGAATTACGGGCGGCTCGCTTGCGCGTGGTGAGGTGTTGCGCCTGGGCTGCCTGGCCGGTCGTGTTTCGATATACCATCGCTGAACTCCATCAATGAGCGTAAATAGGCCTGCAATTTTCGCAGCCGGGCCGGTCGAGGTGTAACCCCTACGACCGCCGCGTTCGACGTAACAGCAGCGTGAATGTGAACAACAGACTGAGACTGGTCGGCTCGGGCGCGATTGCCATTTGCTGAAGAAAAATCGACGGGCTGCCTGCGAAGTTCCATGAGAACTTCAGCGAGCCGGGGTTCACGCCCGCGGCCGGCAGGTTGAACTCAAGAGCCGTGTCCCAGTCACGCGTCGGCCCCTGGTATTCTCCGTAGGCAAGGCGATTAAAAATGTCGTCACCTTCGTGATGCCCGACATACTGGAACGACCCCGCCATCTGCGAGAGGCTTGCCAGAAAAGTGGAAAGCGTGGCGCCGGTTGCGCCCTCAAGGTCGATCAGCACATACACCGGCCCGGCGGGGTCGGTCGGTCCGGTGGAACCATCGTTGTTGGGCGTGGGAAGCGAACCCAGGACATCGACATAGCCACTGTTAAAACCGTTCGGATTCGTCGGTGGGGTGGAGAGATCGAGGACGTTGGAAACATACGCGCCGTTGCTTCCCTGAACGGTGATATCGCCTCGGTCGGTGCCTACGCCGGTCAAACTCAGGCCGACCTGGTTGGTTTGCGCAGTCCCGTTCACCTGCAGGCGCAGGCCCTTGGAGGTGGGGTAGCCGACAGGGTCCCACACACGAGACCAGCTCAAGCCAGGCGAAAGCGTCGGCAAGGTGTAGACGAAGTTGGCGCCGGTGTCGGTTCGGCTGTTGGTCTCGCGCAGAATGTCAAAAAAGTTCCCCGAGACGGGCACGAAACTATTTTGAAACCTCACATTGAGCGTGATCGTGTTTTGAAAAGTGTGATTGGTAGCGAGGACGACATCGTAGGTGCCCAGCTGTTCAAACCCGCTGGTGGCGCCCGTCGTCCCACCCAGCCGAAAGTTGATGCCTGCGTTGCTGTAGGTGAAGTTGGTCTGGGTGATCAAAACGCCCGCCCGCACCTCACCGGCCGTTGCGATCATCAGGGTCAGTCCGAGGAGCGCTACACATGCAATAGCTCGCGAGCACGCATCACGCAGCCCGCGGGTCATGCGCCCGAATATGCCAAGGTTGAATCCCATACAGTTGTGTCCCACAGGTTTGGTGTCGAACCGCTTGACGGCGGAAGCGCGAGCAGGGTAGCGACGCTTTCTGGCGCAAAGCTCCGTATCACATTCGGGTCTTGTTAAATGAAGGTGAACCCACTCAACAACGCGCTCATCAGACTGAAATAATTTGCCCGCCAATGAGAAACGGAAGGCACCGTTCGATGCCTTCCGTCAGGATTGATCACACCGTCCGACGACGGCGACGCAGGCCCAACGCCGCTGCGGGGAAAGCGAGCATCAGGGTCGAAGGTTCCGGCACATAGCTGAGGACAAGTGCGTGATCCTGCCAGTCGATCAGCCAGTTGGATTCATTGCCCGGCAGATTAAATCGCACCGCGTCGAGGTTGCCGGTGATGCTGCCATACTCAACCAGCGTAAACGTATCTCCGCGACTGAGTGCGTAGCTGCCCCACAGATTCAGATCGATGACAACCGGCGCGCTCTCCGTACCGTTGAGCACCCAGTTGGCGATGTTGGCCTGGTCGTAGAAGCCCGCACCGAAGTTGCCGAACGACGAGGCCGGATTGAGCCCGCCGATATCCATTGTTAGCGTGCTGTTGGCCTCGAAGGTCGCGTTGGTAAGCGACATATGGCCGGGGCTGAAACCGGGATCGAGATCCCCACCATCCAGGCGGAACTCACCTGAGCCAGTTTGGTTGACGTATCCTTTGACGAGTCCGAAGAAGACGACCTTCGAATCCACACTGCTCGCGCGGATTTCGGTGACATTGAACGTGTTCAGGTCAACCGCACCAAGATAGACATCCTTGTAGAACGTCAGTGTCGAGGTTCCCGAGGCGATGATGGTCGGGGCGTGGTTCCCGATCGTCGCAAAGTCAGCGAAGATGTCAGCCTTGGCGGAGAAGTTCACACTGCCGCCGGGCTTGAGGAAGATTCCTTGGCCGGCAAGCGTTGGCGGGTTCACGCCCGGCGCGGAGCTCACGGTGATATTCTCCGGCCCGATGAGCGTCCCGTCGCCCACCAAGCTGCCCGAAATATCGATTCCGTTGACAAACTCGAGCGTCCCCTGGTTGATGACCCGCAGTGTGCCGGAGCTGCTGTTGCTCGTACCGGTGAATCGCAACAACTCATCGCTCGACGCCCGCACCTGCCCGGCGTTGGCGAGGTTCGCTCGCACTTCGCCGGTCCCGTAAATCAGACCCGCCGACGTGTTGGTCAAAGCTCCGCCATCAAGCAGGCTGGCCGAATCAGCGAACTGGATGGTGCCCTGGTTGACAGTCCCCTTGGCTGAATTGACCGTTCCACCCGTGAACTTCAGCAGCGCGCCCGTACGCACCTTCGTTTGAAAGTTGGAAGCCAGCGGCGTGCTGTTCACATCGACCACCAGCCCCGTCGGAATAATCTGCGTGCCCTCGCCGAAGGTCCCGGCGGGGGTGCTGCTGTCACCCAGGCGGCGGACGACGAAGTCCTGCTTGTTCAGGTCGATCGTCCCGTACGACTGACTGAGATTCATCTTCGGCGCACGAATCGTTCCGGTGCTGAACGTTCCGCCTTGCAGGAAGAGCGTGCTGAGCATGTTGGTTTCGTTCTCAACACACAGCGTTTGATCCTGCTGCACGGTCAGCCGCAACTGCGTGCCACTGCCCACGCCGATTGCACGGGAGATCGATCCGGTTGCCTGCAGCGTAAGGTTGTTCTGATAACAAAGCTCACCGGAATAAAACAGGAAGTTTCCGCGATTGTTGTCCATGTCGAGCGCGCCCAGCTCGATGCATCCGCCTTCGACGATCACGGTGTCGTTCGCCCACACCTTCATCGTTCCATCGACACGCAGGCACGCGTTCTGCCCGACGGTCAGCAATCCGTTGCCGACGTTGCTCGTCGCGCTGCCACCGACGTACAAGCTACCGCGGTTCCACCATTGCACTTCGGTGGGGTTGACCAGTACGTCGCCACCGTCGAGCGTTACCACGCCATTGCTGGAATTGCCGACGAAGCCAGTGGTGTTGTTGATACGCGACTGGTTCAGCACCTGTGTCGTGCTGCCACCCGAAAAGTTCACAACCCCGCCCGTGTAGTTCGATCCGCTGCCCATCGAGACCGTTGCGCCCGAATCGATGAACACGTTCGGGCTCTGGCTATAGCTCAGCGTACTGGTGCTACCCGTGCCCGACAGGTTTGATCCGATCGTTACCGTGCCGGTGTTGTTGAAGGTCGCGTTGCCCGGCAGGGTGATCGGGGCTGCATTCGGTGAGAACCCTGTGTTGTTGAAATCAACCGACGTATTGGTGTAGCTGCCGGCAGTCAGTTGCACCGTGCCATCGATCTCGGTCAGACCGTTGACTGCGGTCGTGGTGACATTTCCTCCGGCCTTCAACGCGCCGGTGAACGCGCCAATCGTTCCGCCCGATAGATAAATCCCACCGGGCGCCGCGATACTTGCGGTCGTGCCCGCGACAAGGGTGTTGGAGGTGAAGATGCTTGGGTCAGCGGTCGTTGCGGTGAACGACGTGCCTGTCTTGATGCGATCCGTTGTCACGTCGCCTGTGTGCGTGACTTGGGTGCTGCCTGCGATCGTCAGGAGTACGCCCGTGCTGTCGAACGTTGTCGCGCCTGTGCCTGCCGACACAAAGTTGCCAGTGCCGGTTGTCGTGACATCACCATTAAAATCAACCGCACCACCGTTGGCGGTGACCGTGATGTTGGACCCCGCTGCGACTGTGCCGTTGACCGTGAGATTGTTGCCCAGCGCGCTGATCGTGCTGCCTGCCGACAGATTGCCGGTCGTCAGCGTGCTGCTGTTGGTCGTGTTGATCGCGATCGAACTCCCCGTGGATGTGACCGCGTCGGTCGTCACGTCGCCGGTGTGGTTGAGCGTGACTGACCCGCTTGCAACCACCGGCCCGCCGGTCGAGTTAAAGTCCATGCCCGCTGCGACGTTGCCGGTGCTGGTGAAGTTTCCTCCTGTTGCAATCACTCCGCCTGAAACCGTCGTGTCGGTACCGTCAACGGTCGACGTCAGGGTTATTGCGCCGTTGTCCGTCTGCAGCAACCCGTCGGCAGTAATGCCCCCGCCGTTCATGGTCATCGACGTACCGGCCCGCACCGCGCTGGTGCTGATGGAGCCTGCACTAGCTGCCGGGCTGTTGGTGATGTTCACCGATCCACCGGTCGAACGAAGCGATATTCCCGTCGATGCAAATGATCCGGCAGCCGTATTCAACGAGGTGACGTCGCCACCCACCAGTGAATCGCCGGTGATGGAAATCCCGCCGGCGCCGTTGACGCGCAGGTCGAGCGTCGTGTCCGAGTTCAAGCTGCCGGCCGTGATCGAATCGGCTCGCTGGATGTTCGTCCCGCCGGAGATGTCGAGGATAACGCCTGTGCTGTCAAACGTGTTGCCCGTGGTGTTGGACGTGAAGTTCGCGCCGGCAGTGGTCGTGACGTTGTCGTTGAAGTCCGTCGCGCCGTCGACAGTCAGAACAACGTTTCCACTGGAGATGACCGTCGCGCCGGCGTTGCTGGTCAGATTCGGAGCCGTGATGTCAAACGCGCCGGTCGTCACCTGGCCGTTGAAGGTCACATCACCCGCATGATTGATGGTCGTCAAACCATTGCTGGCAAGGAGCGTCCCCGCCTGCGTGACGAAAGTCGCGCCGCTGCTGCCCGTCCCCTGGCTATCAAATGTTGCTGTCGAGAAGTTGGCACCGATATCGACTGGGCCGGTGATGTTTAACTGCGTGTGATCGATTGCCGAGACGATACCTGTTCCCGTGGTCGTGAATGCAGCTGCGTTTACTGACAGACTTCCTCCGCTGAGTGCGAAGGTGTTGTTGACGGTTGTCGTGCCACTGAGCGAGGTCAGCGTGGCCGCACCCGTGCCGAGGACCGCGCCATTCAACGTGATGAAGGTCGGCGCGGTGATCGAGATGGATGATCCGGCCGTCTCGCCGTTGGCAGTGATCGCGTTGGACGTGAACGATCCGCCGGTGGTGTTGGCAAGGAACGACGTGCCTGTGGTGGTGTCGTTAAGCGTGAAGTCGCCCGAGCCATCGAGCGACACGTGTCCAGCGATGTTCATCGCGACAGCCGTGCCGTTGAGCGTGTCGAACGTGGTCAACCCGGTGGCATCGAAGTCGCCTCCAGCGGTGGTGGTGACATCCGCGTTGAAGTCGGCGGGGCCGGTGGGGGTCATGGTCAGACCGAAGTTGCCTGCCGACGTGATCGTCGCGCTGCTGGTGATCGACTGTGTCGACACGGTCAGCGGGCCGACATTCACCACGCCATCAACCGTCGTCGCGTTGGTGATTGTGAGATTGGTCGACCCAACACCGGTGCCCGTGCCGACGGATCCATTCGATGTGACGGTAAAATCGTTGGCAGCCAGCGTGAAGGCGTTGCCGGTGAGATCAAAGCTGTTGTTGATCGTGGTCGTACCCGACACAGACGTAAGCAGCGCATCGCCGTTACCGTTGGTCGGCCCGTTGAGCGTGATGCCCGTCGGCGCGTCGATGTGGATCGACTGCCCGGACGTCGCACCGTTTGACGTGATGTCATTGGCAGTGAACGACGTGCTGGTGATCGCTTCAAAGCGTGCGCCGGTCGTACTTGAATGCAGGGTGATATCGCTTGAGGCGTTGATCGAGGCGTACCCAGCGATGTTGAGCGTGCCCTGCGTGCCATTGAGCGTATCAAAGGTGCTTGCACCGCTGACGTTGAGGTTCCCACCAGCCGACGTGGTGAGCGTCGAGGCGATGTCGACTGCTCCACCGCTAAGCGTAAACGTTGCATCACCCGCTGAAGAAACCGGGGCAGTGCTGGTGAAGGTGTTGGTGCTGACAGTCAGCGGGCCGACATTCACTTCACCATCGACTTGCGTGGACGTACCGATGGTGAACGACGTTGCGCCCACCGCGTCGGCTGCGTTCGCGCCCACGCCGATCGTTCCGCTGCTTGTGACGGCAAGCCCGTTGGCGTTGACCGTCAATGTATTGCCATTGAGTCCGAAGGAATTGTTGAACGTCGTCGCGCCGGACGATGCAGTCAGGTCGGCAGGCCCGTTACCCAGGACCGGGCCATCCAGCGTGATGGCGGTGGGGGCGCTGATCAGGATCGCGTTGGTGCTCGTCACGCCGTTGGCGGTGATCGCGTTGGACGTGAACGAACCACCCGTCGTGATCGCGCTGAAGCTGGTGCCCGTCGTTACGGTGTTGAGTGTGAAATCCGTCGACTGATTGACTTCAAACCGCCCGGCGATCTGCAGGCTCACACCGGTGCTATCGAAAGACGTTCCGCCATTGCCTACGAGGCTGCCCGAGCCGTTGATCACGACGTCGGAGTTGAAATCAGTGGCATCGGTGGTGGTGAGAACGACATCCGCGTTGGATGTCAGAACCGAAGCGCTACCCGTGGTAAAGCTGGTCGAAGACGAAGTCAGCGAGCCGACGTTGGTCGTCCCATCAAAGTTGACCGAGCCTGATTGATTGAGCGTTGCTGCTCCACTGACCGAGAGCGTCTGCCCACCCACGGTCGCAAGTGTCCCGCCGAAGCTGTTGAAGGTGGTGGCGGTGACGTTGTCGTTGAAGTTGGTCGCGCCGCCGGCGTTAGTGATGTCCAGCGTCCCATTCGTAACGTCAATCGCTGCGATGTTCGTGAAAGCCAATCCCGTTCCGCCCGTCAGGTGATTGACGGTGAGATTGTTAGCGGTGAGCTGGTGCTCGATGCTGATGGTCGATACGCCACGCAACAGCACATCGCCCGCAGCTGTGATCGCGCCAAAGGTGTTGACGCCGGGGTTGACGATCGAGTCGCCTTCGATGGTGATGTTACCTGCAACGGTCGTCAGGCTGTCGTTGAGAATGACAGCTCCTGTGTGATGAATCTCCAACGCACCGTTGGAAGCGACGATGGGCAGATTGTTGGTGAATGCCACGCCGGTCGAGGTGAAGGTATTGGCGACAATCGTTCCGCCGATGGTGACGCTTCCGGTTGCGCCTGTGCCTGCCAAGGCCGTGACGTTGAACGTATTGACGGGCGATGTCACGCCGACATCGCTGCTGAACGTGCCGGTTGCAGTGCTGATGAAATCACCTGCCAGAATCGCAACGTTGCCACCGACATAAAACGGATTGCTGACCGTCACGTTGCCGGTGTGCTGGAAGGTTGCATTGCCGGTCGTCGTGAGCGACACACCCGCCGCGGAGTTATCGAACGCCTTGCCCGCGCTGAAGAAATTGCCGTCGTGCAGATCAATGGGAGCCTGGATGATGACAGCGCCGGTGGTGCCGATATTCGTGCCATATGCACGTGGGCTTCCGGCGATCAACGACAGGTCGAGGCCCTCCAGTGACGTGACCGTGTCGCTGTCGGAGATGATTCCGTTGGAAGTGATCGTGACGTCGTTGGCGGCCCGAAGCGTGAGGTTCGGGCGAACCGGGTTGCCAAGTAGATTCGTCGGGATCAATCCATTGTAGTCGACCGCAATGTCCAAGGTGAGATTGCCTGCCTCGTTGTTCGGCCCGCCGATACCCGTGCGGACGGTGGTCACCCGCTGATCCATTGACCCAACGAGATCGCCTACGTTGAGCGTCTGCGAGCTGTTGCCCGAAAAGAACCCCCGGCTTCCGGTGACCGGATCGACCTGCAGGAATACGCTGGACGTCGTGGTATTGCCGTCAATCGTGATGTTATTGCCACCGACAAAATCCGCCTGTGGCTGAACGACGAACACGGATGAGATTCCGTTGAAAACGTTGCCCGTGGGATTATTCGTGGGGGTGATGCGTGCGCGCACTCCCGTGATCGGGTCGACCTGCCATAACGCGCCCGATCCAGAGGTCGTGTTGGAGGACGTACCAAGCCAGATGTTGCGATCAAAGTCAAAATCGGCACCGGTCACACCATTGAGATAGGTGACGGCAGGGTTGATCTGCGAGCCAGTCCAGCTGCTTGGGTCGCTGGGATTGGAAAATTCGTCGAGACGATACAGCCGGCCACTGCCGGTGCTGTTGTTGGCCCACGTTCCGTAGATTGAGTCCTGGGTGATGGTCCCGTCAACTGCCTGACGGTAGTAGAGACTGATGGCCTCCACGCCGTTGGTGTACTGCATCGAGCTGTTGCCGACGGTGGTGTAGCGCGATGTATTCAGGTCGAGAGAAAGCAGCCCCCCTTTGCCAGTCGCGCTACGGCTGGACGTGCCCATGAGAATACGGTTGTTGGCTGCATCGAAAGCGAGGTCGCCGACGCTGTTGGAGAAAGTGTTTGTTCCGATCTGGGTGGCAACGCCACTGCTGCCATTGACGCTGTAGACTTTGCTGGCGCCGCTGGTATTTCGCGAGTTGGTCCCAAGATAGATGGTGTTATCCGCCAGATTGACATCAAGTCCACCAATGCCGTTGGCGAAGGTGGTGCTGCCGATCTGAGTGGTGGTGGAAGCGCTGGTCTGGGCGTCAAAACTGACCCGATACAGCCGACCTGCACCACTGGTGGAACTGGCTTGCGTACCAACAATCAGGTTTCCCTGATTGTCCATCGCCAACCCGCCCACACCGTTGAAGAAGCTCCCGCCGATCTGTGTGACGGCACCAGTCGTGGGGTCGTACACAAAAAGTCGACCGGCTCCTGCGGGATTCTCGGCATTCGTGCCGAAGACAACGTCTCCGGGCTTTAGTTGCACCTGGGCGTACACCGGAGCGGTGAAGGCCGTGGCCGCCACTGCAGATACAGCCAGCAGTAGTTTCGAACGCGTTGCTTTGCTCTTGATCCTGGTCATCGCCTCAACCTTTTGACTCACGGGCCGCGCGACGATTCGGTTTTTTCGTTGACCGACATCGGCGCGCCGGGTGGCAAGTCGATTCGCTCCCAACTCACAGTTCTTCAACAACACTTCTGCGGGCGGTCGGACATGCATCGCGATGATCTCTTCGCGTCGGTGCAGTCCTGTCACCTTCTTCACTAGCCCGATGACAGGACTGCCGACCGCGAAAATAAATCGCATGCACGTTCCGCTCGATCAGGCCCGACGGCGTCGGGCGCCCAGAAGCACGCCCAGACCCGCAAGCACCGACAACGAGCCGGGTTCCGGGACGAAGGTCACGATCAGCCCGTTGCCGGTCTGCGTGATCAGCCAGTGGGCATCGCCATCGAGGTTCGACCCGTCGAAAGTTCCTACAAGGCTGCCTGCGCTGATGACGTTGAATGCCTGACCAAGCGTGGGGATAAACCCGCCGTACAAGCTGACGTTTAGATCACCGTCCAAGGCGAGCTGTCCACCGACACGGAGGGTGTCGTAACCGGTTCCTGGCGTCGTTCCGCCGAGTTCGATTGTCAGCGTCGAGTTATCGGAGAAGCTGAGGCTACCCGCGATGTTTGCAGCGCCTGGGCTGAAGCCTGGGCTGAAGCCCCCTTCGATCAACATAGTGCCGTCACCAACAACGTTGATGTCGCCTCGAAGATCACCATAGAAAACCGCTGCCGCGCCACCGCTGATGGTGAGCTTGGCGTTGGGGTTGTTCGCATCACCTGACGCGCCGAAGACGACATCGTCGTTGAAATAGGCCGTTCCCCCACCTGAGACGACGACCTGGCCGTTGGTCCCGGAGGATGCACCAATGATGCGGATGGACCCGAAGATGTTGGTCGTTCCGCTGAGTTGCAGGCGGCCACGATTGGTCAAGCCGCGCACCGGGGCGGCGATGTCGTCGCCGTTGAGCGCGGCAAATCGCAACGCCGCGTTCTGGGCGGTGATGCGTCCACCGACGCTGTTGTCGACCAGGGCGTCAACCTGAAGGTCGGCATAGGTCGAGCCGTTCAATGCACCGGTCACGTTAATCTGACCAGCATTGGTCACCGTGCCGTACGAGCCATCGGCGAGGGTGCTGGTGATGACCATCGCATCGGATTGATTCAATCGGATTTCACCGGCAGCGGCGTTCATGAATACCGCGTTGCCGTTGTCACCCGTATCCGGGACGAGCACGTCAATGCGCCCCGTGCCCTTGACCAGGCGATTGTTCGTGAAGCCCGCGCCGCTCACCGCTCCACCGTCTGGGACACTGACGATGATTCGGCTGTTATCGTTCGTGAAGTTGATCGTTCCACCGTTGACCACGCCTGTGCCTGCGGTCACGGTTCCACCCGAGAGATTGACTTGGCCGTTGGAGGCGACAGCCAGCGTACCGGTGCGACTTCCACCGGCGGAGTCGCTCAAGGCGTAGGTCTGACCGCCACCGACTGTCATCGCGACGCCGGCATTGAATCCACCACCAGAGCCACCGACTTGGAGGTTCTGGTTGGTAAGGCCGAGTTCACCGCTGGCCAGGGTCAGGAGTGAGCCTGACAGCGATCCGACATGAAGGCTTCCACCCTGGATTGTGTAGGCCGACGAGGCGACGTTGAACTGCCCGGAAACTTCGACCGCTTTACCGGCTCCGAGGCTGGATCCGATGAGTCGTGTGGAGACGTTTCCTCCGTTGGTCACGTTGCCGTTGATGCTGACCGTTCCGCTGGTGAACGTGACGGCCGTTCCGCTGGCGACATTGCCTGAGGCGATCTGAAGCGTGCCCCCGACCATGTTGACTTGTGGGAGTGAGGCAAAGAGCGATCCAAGCGACAGTGTGCCGCCAGGGTTGACGTTCACGCTTCCCCCTCCCGTGAATGCAGTCGTGACGGCGGTGGTTCCACCTTCAATATTGTAGCTGCCCCCGCCTGAGTTCAGCGTGCCGGCGGTGACATTGCCACCCGCGGAAAAGGAGTTCCCATTGAGCGAGATCGTGCCGGCCGTCACCGAGCTGGCGGATGTGGAGCTTACAGTGATGCCCGATCCCGTGACTGTGAACGCAGACGTTGCTGCCACTGGAGCATCGATCGTGATCGCCTGCCCGCTGGCAGTCGAAAGACTGACGTTGCCACCGGAGACGTCGGACGTGATCTGTATTCCGGCCGTCGTGGTGATTGATACGTTGCCGGTGGTCGTGATGGTTCCGCCACCGGAATTATCGAACGTCGCGCTGGAGGACGTGAAGTTACCAGCCGTAAGAGAGATTGCAGCGTTGATATCAACCGCTCCGCCAACCGGATTGGTTCCGATGACAGCGGCGTTATCGCCGGTGATGCTGAGGTTCAGGCTGCGAGCACTGAGTGTATCACTGTCGCTGATAGGTGCGTTGATGGTCACATTGCGGCTGGCCTTGATCGACAGGGTGCGGTCCGCAGTGAGCCCGTCGTAATCGATGGCTGCCGAAATGGTGGCGTCGCCGTTACCCGCGTTTCCACTGCCATCGGCGCCACGGGCGGTGACTGTTCCGCTGTTCAGGCGACTGATCAGGTCACTGATCTCCAGGTTGGCGCCGTTCGCATTCGTACGAGCGTCGCTCCCGTTTTCAATTCCGCTGGTCGGATCGGCCGAGATGGTGAAATCGTTCAAGCCGGTGAAACCGGTGAAGCGGATAGGCGATTCGGTTGGATTGCCCAATCCTTTGTATTCGATCCCGCGTGATGGCCCAATGCTTCCCTGGCCGAACTGGCTGTCGCCCCAGTTTTGCCCTGGGTTCCAGCCATTGTTATATCCCCACATGGTCCCACCTTCATAATTTGTGGTGATCCAGTAGGAGTCGCTGATCTGCGCAATGTCACGCGACGTGCTTTGGCCCCACGATGTCCAGACGCTTGACCATCGATTGCTGTCCTGGCCTAGCGTAATTGTCGAGCTGTTCTCGGTCCCACCAAGGAAGTAATAATTACCGCTGGCGATGCGTTGACTTACCGACGTGGGGCTTCCACCTTGCGAGCCAATGTTCCAGCTCGGGCTGGAGTTTTCGGTGTTGTTTGCGCTGTTGAAAGTCGTCCAGCGACCGTTGCCCGCATCGGCGACGGTGAAGTTGTCGGAGCTACCGTTGCCACCGTCAGCGGTGGTGAATGCGATCCCGCGCCAGCGTGATCCCCCCCCGTAAGGCGACAGGGAGTGGATGTAGTCACCGGTGTAGGCATTATAAACACGAATCTGGCTGTCGTCGGCGGTGACGTAGAGGCGATCGTTGAAATACGCCATGTCGAAGATCGTGCCATTGGTCGGCATGTTCGAAAGCGTCCAGGTATCCGCGAGCGTCGCGTTGGTCGTGCCGTTATCGAACATCACCTGCACGGTATTTCCGCGGCCGATGTAGAACGCGCCGGTGCGTGCGTGATCCCAGACAATCCCGCCCGGAGTGTTGTTGCCAGTCGGGGCATTGGGAACCGTCCAGCGATATTGCTCAACGGGTGTGCCGTTCTGGCCGTTGTGGCTCATGGCGATGACCTGCCCGCTGCTGTTGTAATAGAAGAGGCGATTACTGGATTGATATTGCCCCATCGCCATTGATGAGAACAAAGGAAGCGCGACACACGCAACGGCGGTGGCGAGCTTGGACTTGGACGGCTTTGAAAATGAACCTTGCATCGAAAAGCTCCTTTCCCTCCCGTTTCCGGGGCGGGCTTGTAAACCAGAACGGGACGCGACCATGACAAAAAATGAGCCGGGAAAACACTCCCCGACGATCTGATCGCATCCCCGTCACGAGCACTTGCCCGCACGGACCAAAGACGCGACATGCACAACCTGGAACGGAGAAGACTTGTGAAACCCACTGCCTTGGCAGGGGACCATACACAAACCGATCTCTCCCATCCCGACACATGAAAACCCACGATCACCGGCGTCACCTGACGCCTGCCCTCATGTGCGGGCGGAAGAATAAACTGTGCTCCTAGTGAATGCGTCGAAACTGCAATAAGTTCGCGTAAATTTGATATGTGGATTTCATCAGCATCGCGTGCCCACCAAAATCGATCAGTGAAACAATGACGCCTTCGCCCACAGTTGCCCCCCAAAAAGAGTTGAAGTGAAGTGTACGAATCACCCCGCGTGACCATCACACGTTTCGCCGCGGGGCTTGCCCCGCGCTTCCATCGTGCTTCCCTTGTGCAATCGCACATTGTCGCAAATGATCGCAGCCAGGATACGAACCATCACTCACGAGGCACGCGATTTCAGAACGCACCCTTACCCATCGCGCAACAACAAGTCCCGTTACCGATCAAACCCCACATTCGGGGGTCGCTGAGGCCACGGGCGCCAGAACGGCGATGGCTGGGTCGTCAGATTGAGCGAGTAGATGTTGTATGTCTGACCGGACGAAAAAGGCACGAAGTCCGGCCCGTCGAACACCACCTCTGCCACCGGACTGCGCGACCAGATTCCCGGACGAAACAACGCGACGTGTCCATCAAAATAAAGCGCGTTGGACCCGCGACGGCCTAGGTGCCGCTGAAAGTTTGGCGTGATCGTCCCGTCGTCGGATGTCATGTAGAAATAGCTGACCGACGGCGCGCCGCTGTCCATCAGCAGCATCCCTTCATGCGGTCGCGTCACCAGTTTGATCGGAAATGCCGAGAAACGGTGATACTCCGGGTGCAGGCTGACAGGCCCGCCGTCGTCGTTGGGATTGGGGGGCGTGGAAAGCGATTTGCCAATCAGCCGGCCGTTGCCGGAGGTGATGTTTCCGTTGATCGCATAACCAATGACATCGTCCGCCCGTTCGTCCCCGCTAGCGCCGATCAAACCGTCGCCATCCATCGATGGGCAAAACGCCACATCCTTGGAGAGCGCCTTGTCGCGAATCAGGATATCCGCCCAGAGAAACGGTGCGATCCCCGCCGACGCGGGCGCGTAATTGAATACGCTTCGATCTTCCGGGTTGGCAGGCGGAGTGGTTGCGCTGGATACGATCAGCGGGGGGATGCGGTCCTTGTTGGCGTTGCGATAAAGCTGGTATGCGAGCCCGATCTGGCGCAGGTTGGAGGCGCATTTGACAGTATTCGCCGCCTGACGGGCACGCATAAGGGCCGGCAGCAAAATCGCGATCAAAATAGCGATGATCCCGATGACGACGAGCAGTTCAACGAGCGTAAACCCTTTGCGATGTCGATCGCGCCCAGCACATTCAAGATGCTCGCCCGTGACACGGGCTTCCATCGCGTGCTTGGAGGCTCGCAGAGAAAATTGACCCATCTGCCTTGTCCGAAAAAACTTTCGCATCATCCTTGATCCTGCTTCGTGAATTGATCGTGGTTTCATCGCCGGCGCCGACCTGCAAGGAGCGTTGCTCCCAACAGCCCCGCCAACCCCATCGAAGGTTCGGGCACTGCGACAAGTCGGTCGATGCCCACGTTCGGAAACTGCAGAAAGTTCCAGGCGAAATCGAGGTTGCCCGCTGACGCGGTCGCAGGGGTTTCGAAGTTGAAAATCACGTCAAAACCACCGCCATAGGCAGCGTTGATCTTGTTGAAGTTTACTCCGCTGGTCTCGACTGCATGGAGCACCGCGCTGTTGGTCCCGCCGAGGATCGAAGTGGTGTTTGCATTCGCCAGGAAGTTGGCGACATCGTTGATCCCGTCACTTGGAGTGAGGTCGATCAGATCGGCAGCGACGAGGATGGGCGATTCATCGGTGATGGGCACGTCCGCGGCGGGTGTTGGCAGCGTGCCGAGGATATCCACGCGTCCCGAACTGGCGTTGACGGCAGTATCGAGAATGGTCGAGGTGTAGAGGTAATTCGACCCGGTTGTGTTGATATTCTCGTACGAAGGATTATCACCGAAAGCGCTGGCGTTAGAGAACAGGCTCACGGTCGAATTGCTGCTGAGCAGCACCGGCGCGCCGATGGTGCGCGTGCCATTCGCGAGATTCTTCGCCCCGCCACTTTCCTGCCATACGGTCTGGAGGTTCGTGCCC
>Ga0105047_10008252_pt1 | contig 17374 bp, 12 predicted proteins | sample MAT04_FD_78384 | JGI IMG/M metagenome (GOLD analysis project Ga0105047, IMG submission 78384) | Freshwater microbial communities from Lake Fryxell liftoff mats and glacier meltwater in Antarctica - MAT-04 (megahit assembly) | ecosystem: Environmental > Aquatic > Freshwater > Ice > Liftoff...
AAATTGAAGGCCAACGCCGAACGCGTCGGCTGGGAGCCGACCTTGCTGTTGGAGTAGCAGGTACCTTTTAGTAATTGAGCGAATGGACACCCCCGCGGCTTTCTGCGGGGGTGTTTTTGTGGAGGGGGATGCGATGATTAACGAAGTTTGGATTCGCAACTTCAAGAGCCTGCGCGATGTCCGCATCGGACTGGAGCGATTCACGATTTTCGTGGGGCCGAATGCTTCGGGCAAGTCGAGCGTCCTTCAGGCGATGCACGCCGTTTGCCGGAATTTTATTCAAGGTAATATCAACGCGAATGAAGATGTGGAGATTCGCCAAGCTCAGAGCCGTGATGCTAAAGAGCCAGTAGAACTTAGCGCCAAGTCGCAAGGGCAATGGTTCCGCTATCGGATGCCTATAGCCATAAATACGAACTTCCCCGGAGGCTTTCCCGGCGGCTTCGGCGGGCAAACGCCGGGACTGTCATTCCGCGTGGCAGGCCCGACTCCCGAAGGAAACGATTTGAAAGTCTGGCAGCCGAAGGCCGCTTCCGATCTGTTACCACAATCGGTGATTCTACAGCTCGAAGCATCGAAATTGATCCCTCCTTCGGTTAACAATCAGGGGAATCAGGGGAATCAGACGACGATGGCACCCGATGGAACGGGCATCCACTTTGCCTTATCGAGCATGGCACTCAACGAACCCGACACTTGGCAAGAACTGCAAGCGGACCTGCGAAGTATTATCCCCACCGTCCGTCGGTTGAGGCACTCGAAAGTACCTCACGGCCAAATCGCTCAGCTGCTTTTCGATACAGTTGGTGCCGACTCACTAACTGCGAATCAAGTCAGTGAAGGCACATTACTAGTGCTAGGGATGCTCGCGGCGCTATATGCCCCCGATCGACCGAACCTCATTCTCCTTGACGACCTTGATCGGGGTCTGCATCCTAAGGCGCAAAAAGACCTCATCGCACTCCTTCGCAAGCTTCTGGATCGCAATCCGAATCTCCAGATCGCGGCGACGACGCATTCGCCTTACATGCTCGATTGCATGGAACCGGAAGAAGTCCGCATGACCTGCCTCGATGAGAGCGGCGCGACCGTCTGCGATTCCATCGAGAAGCACCCTAAGTTCGAGAAGTGGAAAGACGAGATGGCCCCCGGCGAACTCTGGAGCCTCTTCGGCGAGAAATGGCTCTTGGAACGGAAGGTGGCCGCATGACCAGGAAGTTCGCGGTCGTGTTCGAATACCACGCGGATTTCCAGATCGCGACCGAGTTGGCGGATCGTCAGTTATCAGCCGCTATCGAATGGCTTAATCAAGACCAAGGCCTCGTTGAATTCCAACGCGAATGGATCCACAGATCACCGGAAGGCGAGCTTTTGGCGTGGTCGAGAATTGATGACTTGGCCAGAGACGCAGGTATCCGGGCGCGGGGCCACTTCGATGGTCAACCCGCCGAGCCCGATGCGGTCGCGGCACGGCGGGCGATTCGCTACTTGCGGAGTGTGTACGACGATCTCGAAGCGATTGTGCTGATCCGCGATCAAGACGATGTCCCGGATCGGAAGAAAGGCCTCGAACAAGCTCGCGGTGAGAATCACGGTGGACTTCCTATCGTCGTCGGGCTCGCCATCGTCGAGCGCGAATCATGGGTCATCTGCGGATTCGATCCGCTCGATGAAGCCGAAACGGCTCGCGCGGAGGCCGAGCGGCAGAATTTGGGATTCCATCCCATGCACCGCAGTCACGAGCTGACAGCGTGCAAAAACGATCAAGCGAAGCGCAGCCCGAAGCGAGTCTTGGCCGCACTTGTCCTCGGCGACCCAAATCGCGAACGCCACTGCTGGCGGACGACACCGCTCGCCACTCTCCGCAAACGAGGAACCGAAAACGGCCTTACGGCCTACCTCGATGAGGTGCGAATCAAACTCGCACTACTCATCGGCCATTCCCGACCATCCGAGTAGGAGCTGAGGATTGGATTCGTCCACGAGATGGACATTGCTCCGGTTCGTCCAATCCGATTCGTCCAGCTCCCACTTCGACTCCGTCGGTCTGCGAGCGGCGCAAGTCCTGGCCGTGTCTGATTTTTCGACCACCAGACCCACATCGTTCCGATTCGTCCAACTCTTCCAATTGGTTCCAAAGTAGGGTGTCACACACTTTGTTGGAATCATTTTCCGCGTCGCGACTGTGCCTCGGTGGTGAAGACTCCGAACTCCTGCTGGCAGATCCGACCGTTTGAGCGACGGGAACTTTCCGAGGAGGTTCTGGCAGCGGATGAAGGCTCGGTCGGGCAGCGAGGGATATCGGGGGAGTCAGAAATATCGCAAGAAGATCGAGGAGGTGTTCGGCTGGTTGAAGGAAGTCGCGTGGGCGGGGCCGATTGGTGGGGAGGTGGAAGTTGCAGCAGACGATGGAACTGGCGGCGGCAGCTTACAATGTGGTTCGACTCAGGAAGTTGGCCCCGGTTGGGTGAAGGCGGGGAAGGATCGGGAGTCGGAGTCGGAGTCGCCGGGCGAACCCCTGGGCTCCTGAAGAGTCGCGAAGGCGAGCTGATTCCGTAGGAAATGGCCGGTTTTTCAACACCCTGTTAGAATCCACATTGTGCCGTCGATTCCCGCAACCCCGGACGCCCCCGCCCATGCCGCCGCTCCCCGAAACGATTCTGCAATTCGGCTCCGGCCGATTCCTGCGGGCCTTCGCCGATCTGTTCGTGTCGCAAGCGAACGCCGCGGGGCAAGCCATCGGCAAGATCGTCGTCGTGCAATCGACCGGCGACGGCCGGGCGGGCGGGTTGAACGCCCAAGGCGGTCGCTACCACGTCGTCGTGCGCGGCTTCGAAGCCGGCGATGTGATCGACCGCGTCGAAGTCTGCGACAGCATTTCTCGGGCACTCCACGCGGGGTCACAGTGGGACGATGTGCTGAAGGTCGCGCGCTCGCCGGAGTTGCGCACGATCCTGTCGAACACCACCGAGGCCGGGTATAAGCTCGACGGCGACCTGCCGACGGACGAGGTGCCGAAGTCGTACCCGGCGAAGTTGCTCGCGGTGCTGCGGGCGCGCTGGGTCGCCGGGTTGCCAACGCCGACGGTGATCCCGTGCGAACTCATCGAAGGGAACGCCGACCTTTTGAAAAAGGTCGTGCTCGATCTCGCCGCGGTGTGGAATGAACCGACCGCGTTCTGCGAATGGCTCTTGAACGCGCCCTTCTTGCACACGCTCGTCGACCGCATCGTCACCGGCACCCCAGCCGATCACCCGTTGTTGGCGACCGATCCGATGGTCATCGTCGCCGAGCCGTTCGCTTTCTGGGCGCTCGAAGATCACCCGGACTCGCAGTTCCAATTGATGCACCCGGCCATCACCCGGACAGCAAATGTCGGGCCGTATTTCCTTCGGAAGGTGCGGATCTTGAATGCGGCGCACACGGCGCTCTTGATCCGAGCCGTGCCGCGCGGCTTCCAGATTGTCCGCGACGCGGTAAACGACCCGGAGCTCGGGGCATGGCTGCAACGCCTGTTGAACGAAGAGATCGTGCCGACGTTGGAGGGCCGTGTCGAAGGGGCCCGGCGCTTCGCGGAGCAGACCGTGGAGCGGTTCAAGAACCCGTTCTTGGATCATAAATTCGCCGACATCGCGCTGCACCACGAATCGAAGATCCAAGTGCGATTGGTTCCCACGGCGACCGAATTTGCCGCGAAATTCGGACGCGAAGCCCCACTGCTGACGGAGGTGATCCGCGCGGGGCTCGCGTCATCGGGCCGTGCCGGCTGACGAGGTTCGCGAGGGCCAACGTCCGCGACAGCGTCCGGTTCATGGGCACCCCGATCGGAACTCGCCCATGCGATTTCGGCTGTCACGCCCGTTTCCAATCCCCTGGGATCGGTCGCAGCAGACTCAGGCCGACACCGGCCGCGAAGAGCACCGACGCCCCCGCGAGGACGGTCCGGGTCGCATCGCCGATAGCGGACGCCAAGTAAAGTTGCCAAACGCACACCCCGATGACGAGTGCGCAACCGATCGGCAGGAAGTACTTCAAGCAGGTCATCATCACTTGATCGATCCGCAAGCGCGGCAGGCTCCAGCGGATCCACATCATCACCAAGACGAGCAGCGAACTTTTGCCGATGATGACGCCGCTGTTTAGCAGGTTGCCCCACCAGTAACCGAGGCGGTCGGTCAATTCGAACGGCAGAAATCCGGTATGCCAGCCGCCGAGGAAGAGCAGGCAAGCCAAGCTGCTGACGGCGAACATGCTGCCGTACTCGGCGAGGAAGAAGAAGCTCCAGCGTAAGCCGCTGTACTCGGTGTGGAACCCGGCGACGAGTTCGCTTTCCGCTTCGGCCAAATCGAACGGGGCCCGCTTGCAACTCGCGGTCGCCGTGATGAAGAACAAAAAGAAAGCCACGAAGCTGAACGGGTTGTGGAATACGGCCCAGTTCCAAAACCACCCCGTCTGCTGGCGGCCCATTTCCGTCAGGCTCAGCGTACCCGAGACGCAGATGGGGACGATGACGCAGAGGGACCGCGGGACTTCGTAGCTGACGACCTGCGCCGCCTCGCGGATGCCGCCGAAGAGCGACCATTTGCTGCCCGAGGCGTAGCCGGCGAGCATGACGCCGAAGACTTCGCTCGACAGCACGGCGAGGACGAAAAAGACGCCGATGGACAAGTTTTGCGAAACGAGATCGTCGCCGAAGGGGAGGGCGAGGAATGCGCAGAACGTGGCGCAGAAGGCCAAATACGGGGCGATCTTGAACAGGAACGGATCGGCGGCGGTCGGCGTCGTGTCTTCTTTGGTCATCAGTTTGATGCCGTCGGCCAACGACTGGAGCAGCCCGAAGGGACCGGTGCGGGTCGGGCCGAGGCGGTCTTGCATCCGCGCCGAGACTTTGCGCTCCGCCCAGATGTAGAGCAGGGCGGAGACGCCCATGAAGCCGAGGACGAGGCTCGCCGCGACGCCGGCGAGCGCCGCATCCACGAGGAAGCCCGGCAGGTATTCGGCGGCAAGTTCGTGCATCGGGGGAAGTGTAGCGGGAAGCGGATCGGATTTCTACGTGGCCCCTCACCAAGGGGTGTCCCTTTCGATAGTGGCGGTACGCGGATTATGATTCCGCGTTTTGGCGGTCATTGTCCCGCATCGGGTCAATGTCAGAACGATGACCACCAAAAATCACACTGGCAGAAAGGGAGCTGTCGAACGCTCCTTTTTGGTCTTGCGAATGGGTCCGCTTTAGCCCGAATCACTGGATCAGCGTAACCTGGATCCCGGACTGCATGATGCGTTCGAGGCACAGGCGCATCTTCTCGATGCGGCCACCGGGGTTGGTGGGACTCTCCGGCAGGCTCGGATCTTGGCGTTGGTACGGGCCGGTGATGACCTGCTCGAACGGAATCGCCGTGCCGGGGGGGTCGCCGGGGCCCGAGGTGTTCCCCACTTGTTGAACCCGCAAGACGAATCGGAGCGCGCCTTGGGCAGTGGCGTTCAAGCTGTTGAAATTGGTCCCATCGTACCCGTTGAAGAGATAGCCGAAGGCGATGGAATACACGCGGGCCGGGGTGTTGGGTGTGGAGTAACCGGCAAAGGGTCCGGCGGAAGTCTGGGCGACCATGCGGTTGACGATGGCGACACCCGCTCGGCCGTTGCTGTTGAGCGCGCCGTCCCCGCCCCACGTCTCAGCGGTACCGCTGTTTTGATAGCGGGTGTTGACGCCGGAACCCGTCAGCGACCAACTGCCCGTTGTATTCGGAATTCCGTCCGTCTCGAAGATGACGATCTTAGCTGCGCCTTTGCGAGCGTAAGCGCCGTAATCCGCTGCGGAGAGGGACGTCGACGACGACAGCAGGTTGAAGCCGACGGCCAGCCCGCTGTTCGGATCGGTGGAGCCGCTGGCATTGGGGATTTGCGAAGTATTGTTCCCCATGGTCGACGTGTATGGTCGGTGTTCCAGCGAAGAATTCGCGTTCGCCTTCAACGCGGCGACGGTGTCTTTGCGGAAGAACAGCGAGTTCTTGAGCGAGAACCAATCTTGGCCCATCGGCACGAGTGGAACGTTGAAGTTGCCGCGGTTGGCGAAGAACGCGAGCCCGCAGAAATCGTTCGGGTGGTTTTTCCGCACGTCGTCGAGCACGGAGTTGATCGACGCCTTCAACTGCCAGCACTGCGATTGATGGATGGTCCCGGACCACCACGGGCGGTCTTCGCCGGCTCGGTTCATGAACATGAGCATGGACAGTGGCCCGAACCAGAAGTGGCCACGGGGACGATTGACGTTGTCGGAGTAGGCCATGTACGGTTCGCGGTTCGGCGACACTTTGCCGGTCGGGGTGAAACCCGCACCGTCCGTTACGGCGAGGGTTCCAAATGGATTGCGCGATTCGACGCCGGCGAACATGGCCGGGGAGTTGTAGGTCCACGTTTGGATCGGCGCGTTCGCCGCGTCGAATTGATCGACCCCCATCACGTAGTGGATATACGCCCGTAGGAAGCGTTTGTCGTTGATGTCGCCGGCCGCCGATTCCGTGACGTCGTCCGGGAACGAACTGTAATAGAGGAGCCGGCCACCGCGGACATTCGCCGGCAACGTCTGCGGGCCGGATTTGATCCACGCGATGATCGCCCGATAATTCAGCTGGTAGTATCCCGGAGTATTCGAAATTCCCAAGCTCGGATTGGTGGTTACGACGTTGAGCGTGTGGCCGGAGGTCGTGCGGAACAAGATCCTGTTGATGTTGTCGATCTGCGGGTCGAACGCTGCGCCGTCACCACGGAGGAAGAAGCGGCGGCGCCAATCGCAAATCCAGTTGCCGTTGGTGTCTTTGGTCGGGTTGGCCGCATTGACCGAGTGCGGCAGGACCGCTCCGCCGCTGACCGTGCCGTACGTGTTCGAGTCCGCGCCCCAGCGCGGGTCGGGTGGCCAGACGAACGGCGTTTTGCCCCAGTAGCCCGGCCCCATCGAGTAACCCTTGTAGCGGTCGCCCGTCGGCACTAAGGCCACAGTCTTGGTCGCGGAGACCTGCGCCCGCAGGCCGCTCATATCAATGTCGTAGCCGTAGCGCTCCCAAACCGAGTCGAGGAACGAGGCGTCGGTCGTGCCGCCGTCGACGGCGTTGGGCACGAGTCCAGTCGCATTGCCCCCGGCGGGTAACCCGATGTTGACGAGGTCGCGGCCGGCTGCAGCGGTGACAGAGGAACCGAGGAACTGCTTGGCCGTCTGGGCGCCATTGTCGGTGAAGGTGCTCCCGCTCAGCGTCGACCACGCGGCGACTTGATTCCCGCGCGAGCCGTTCATCCGAGGCCATTTGTCGCCGAGATAGGCCACGGGCGAATCGGCTTGCACCGTGTAATTGTCCGGGGCCGGAACCGCTTTGGTGAAGTCGCCGGAGGCGATGGGCGGGTAGCCGGTGTAGTCGAAGGTCGCCGGGGTCAGGGTCGTGGTATTGGCGAGACCCGTCTTCATGGGCGCCCACATTTTGAAGGCGTTCGTCGAAGCGAGCGACGAATTGATGCTCGCAGGATTGCCGGCATAGGTCACGAAATCTTCGACCATAGCGGGACCGCCGCCGGTTTCCATCGTGAAGTTGTTGGGGGAGTAATTCCCACTAAAGCCCTTCATTTGCAGCGGATTTGGCCGCGCCAACGGGCTCGCATTGGCCTGCCCGGACGGCGATGTGTTCTGGTAGAAGGTGTAACGCGCGTAGTGCCCGAATTGCGGATACGCCGGGTCGGGGTTCATCGTCCCTTCGATGGTCGCGCCGCCGTTGGGCCAGTTGAGAGACGAGTCGTACCCCATCGAGCCGGTGAAGTCGAGGACGAAGGCGATGTCCCGCGGGCGGTGCACCGCGACCGAGACGGCCCCCGTTGGCATCGATGAAATGCCGAAGATTTTCGCGAAGAACATCGGCTGATTGGCCGTGATGTTCACGCTGACGGCCGACCACGATTTCCCCGTCGGCTTGGCCCCAGGGAAAGTGGTAATGAATTTCTGGGCGGTCGCGTCGTAGTCGTACAACCCCACTTTCACGTCGCCGGCGTTGGGCAAATTCAAGGACGTGAAGTTCGCATTCATGTAAACATTGTTCGTCACGGTGGTCGTCGCCGTGGAGATCGCGATGGCACTGTCGTTGTCCGTCGCCGTGTCATTGTTGTTTAGCACGCGTGCGCCGGCGAGCGCGCTGGAGTCGGCGGAGTTTTGACACTCGGTGCGGACGACCGTGAGCACGCCGAGGTCGATGGTGAGCGCGACGAAACCGAACATCCCCGTGACGGTGAGGGCGAGGATCGGAACGATGGTCCCGGTTCGGACGGCGCGCGTCTTCGGAGCGAGCATGGAAATCTCCCGGAATCGGATGGGCCAGAAATCGACTCGGACGCGTTACCCTTCGCTGCCGGCGGCGGCGGTGATCACGATCGGCACGGTATTGCTGCCGCCGCCGGTGTAGAGGAAGATGAACCCCGGCAGAATCGGCTGGTATTCGCCCGTGATCCGCACCGCGATGCGCTCCGTGAACGACGCTTGATTCCACGCGGGGCTGCCGGTTTTCGGGATGATCTGCGGCGGGTTCTGGTAGGTGCCGTTGATGTCGCAGGGCCAAGCCGTCACGTCGAAGCCGAAGATCATGGTGTCGGCGCCGCCCATCTGGCTCTTGACGTGATTCTTGATGCAGAGAACGCCCCCTTCGTCGACGGTCACAAAGGTAGCCGATTTGTCCACGTTCACGGTAGCGTGACGGGCTCCGCTGCGGGCGGCGTTGGTGCCCACTTGGAGCAGCATCAGCAGGCGCGAGTACTCGAAGACGCCGAACAAGAAGAGCAGGAAGATGCTGAGGAGCAAGGCCGCTTCGACAATCGTCACGCCTCCGCGACGGCGGCGGGCAACCGGACACTGGCGCATGATCGATTCTCCAGCGCGGGGTTAGGGATTATTAGAGGGGAGCACGGCGTTGATGCTGAACGTTTCGTCCACGAGGATCCGCCATTGGACGGTGAACTCGACGGACGTCGGCCGCACGAGCCCGAGAGCCGTCCAGAGGCATTTGGTCTTGAGTGCGTCGCCGTTGGCGACAGTATCTTGAATCAGCACCCTCACGCTGAAGAGTTGACCCTTCACCCCTTGGAACGGCTCCGTGGCGCCCGGAAGAAAACCCGGGGGCGAGTCGAGGAATGCGAACGTCACGTCGACGTCGGAATAGGTCAGTCGGCTGAGTCCCGCCCCCGAGAGGTACTGCATCACCGCAGCCTTGACGTTCGGCGCTTGGGTCGGGTTCGGCCAGACCGAGGTCATGATTTGCGTCGGCGTCCCCGTCTGGTTGATCGTGTTCGCTTGGGCCGCCATGCGCGCCCCTTCGCGGGCCGAATCGGCGACGATCTGCGTCACTTGGATGACTCGACCCATTTCCCAGAGGCCGATCATCAGCGGCACCATGATGAAGTTCATCACGAGGGCCATTTCGGCGGCAGCAGCCCCCCCGCGGGTTCGGGCACTCGATTTTCGGAGGAGCATCTTCCACCTCGCACGATTGCGGATCGCACCGGACACCGGACAGCGGGACCGAAATCCCACCGTTCGAACCTAGAACACGTTCCCGCGCCCCGCGCGGATTCGGCGGGAGTGTCCCAGTGTTTTTCTCGACGCAACCGCGCCCCCGGCGCGGAATTGTGTCGTAGACTCAACTCTGTTTGGCGTTCTTAAGCCCCGACCGGAATATCACCTCCCATGCCGCGCCCCTTGACCCTCACCGACGCGATCGATCTCGTTCGCAAGTGCGGGCTGGTTGAAGATCGCGCCGTGAAGGAATTCGTCTCCCGCACGAAGGAGGACGGCTTCCTCGGACTCACGCCGGAAGGCCTGCTCGCGCGGATGGTCGCGGACGATTTGCTGACGCCGTTCCAAGCTGAGCAATTGGGTGAGGGCCGCTGGCGCGGGTTGGTCCTCGGCGACTACCATTTGCAATCGCGCATCGGAAAAGGGGGCATGGGCCAAGTGTTCCTCGCCGAGGACCGCGCGCGGCGTCGGCCGGTCGCCATCAAAGTGTTGAACCCCGACTTCGCGGACGACCCCATCGCCAAAGCCCGCTTGGTGCGGGAAGCCCACGCCACGGCCTCGCTCGACCATCCCAACGTCGTCAAGGTCGTCGCCGTCGACGCGGCCCATTCCCCGCCGTTTTTGGTGATGGAATTCGTCGATGGCCTCAGCTTGCAAGCCATCATCTCCCGGACGGGAACGCTGCGCGTCGAAGCGATGGCGCTCTGCGGACGTCAAATCGCCAACGGCTTAGCGCACGCGGCCGATGCCGGGCTGGTTCACCGCGACATCAAGCCGGCCAACGTCTTACTCGACCGCAGCGGGGTCGTGAAAATCCTCGACTTGGGGATCGTGCTCTTACGCGGGGAGACTTCGCGGCTCACCCTCGATGCGGACGGACGCTGCCCGATCCTCGGCACGCTCGATTACCTCGCTCCCGAACAGGCACTCGATAGCCATGCGGTCGACGGCCGGGCCGACATCTACTCCCTCGGCGGCACGCTTTACTTCCTACTGGCGGGTCACCCGCCCTTTCCCGAGGGGGACTTGCACCTGTTCAACGCGCGGGCGACCGAGGCTACGCCGATCCACTATCTCCGCCCGGATGTCCCCGAAGAAGTCTCGGCTGTCCTCGCCACGATGCTCGCATACGATCCGGCGCAGCGCTATCAAACCGCGCTCGAAGCCGCCGAAGCCCTGGCGCCGTGGGCTATCCCCGTCGCCGGTTTCCCCGAGGACCTCTTCACCCAACTGCCCGCGGGCGATGGCACCGGCGAGTTGCTCGCGCTGGCGGGCCCCGGCTCGATCACGCGCCGCAACGGGTTGGCGATGAACGGCAGCAGTGTCCACGCCGCGTTGTCGGTGACGCTCTCAGGTGTCTTCGCCCCGGCCGATACGCGGACCCCGCTACTCCGGCCCGCGCCAGCCGAGCTCGCCGCGAGTGCGGTGCTCACCCCGGCTCCGCAATCGCAGAAAACCCGGCCGCTGCCTTGCCTCCCAGTCGTGGGAATAACGGCCCCGACGCGGTCGATGTCAAAACCACAAGTGACGCCTACCCCTTACAAAATCGCCGGGGTCGTCGTCGCGGTCGCACTGCTTTTCGGGATCGTCCTCGCTCTGATCCTCCGGCTTTGAACAGACTCGAACTGACGAACTGGGAAGATCTGCTATTGCGACCACGCGTTCCGAACTAAACTGTAATGATCATCGTCTAGGTCGATCATGCCTGCGCCCGCCACCACGCCCGAATTGATCGATCGCATCCGGAAGAGCGGCCTCGTGCCGACCCCGGATCTTCAAGGCTATTTATCCGGGCTGGGCGCCGTCCCTTACGGGCCGAACCCGGCCCAACTCCTCGACGGCCTCGTCGACGCCCACTTTCTCACGCGGTTTCAAGCCGACCGACTCGCCGCGGGGAAGTACAAGGGTTTCATGCTCGGCAGCTACACCATCCTCGACCGCTTGGGCGCCGGCGGCATGGGGCAAGTCTTCCTGGCCGAGCACGCGGCCATGCGCCGTTTCGTCGCGTTGAAGGTCCTGCCGGGCAACGTGTACGAAGACGATATCGCCCGCGAGCGATTCTTCCGCGAGGCCCGTGCCGCGGCGACGCTCGATCACCCGAACATCGTCCGCGTCTTCGACATGAACCGCGAGGGGAAGCTCCTCTACCTCGTCATGGAATATGTCGAAGGGGTCAGCCTCCAGGCCATGATCGAAAAAGACGGCCGGCGCTCCATCGCCGCCGCGGCGAGCTACGCCCAACAGATGGCCCACGGCTTGCAGCACGCCCACGAGCGAGGCTTGGTTCACCGCGACATCAAACCGGGCAACACCCTCGTCGACCGGGCCGGCATCGCCCGCCTCCTCGACCTCGGTTTGGTGCGCTCCGAATCCGACGGCGATTCCAAACTGACGTCGCAAATCGGTGGCCGCACGATACTGGGCACGGTGGATTACCTCGCCCCCGAACAAGCCCTCGATAGCTCGAACGTCGACATCCGCGCCGATATCTACTCCCTCGGGGCGACACTGTATTTCTTGCTCGCCGGACACCCGATCTTCCCCGAAGGCCGGGCCGGGCAGAAGTTGATGTGGCAGCAGTGGCGCGATCCGGAACCCATCGACCGCGTGCGTCCCGAAGTCCCGGCCGCGCTCGCCGCCATCGTCCACCGGGCGCTGGCGAAGAAGCGCGAAGAGCGATTCCAAACCCCGCGCGAATTGGCCGACGCCCTCGCCCCGTGGGTCGCCGGACTCGCGGTGCCGCACGGCGGATTGATCCTCGCCCCGCCGCTCCGCCCGTTCCTCGGCCGCGGGGCCACGGCTTCCGCGACCGACCGGCCGAGCAAACGGAGCATAGTGGCCGGATCGGTCCGATCGGCCCCTGAGGCGACCCTGAAACCCGAGCGCGGTGCGGTCGCCACCGCGACCCCGACTTCCGGGGTGGTATGTCTCGACAACCCTTTCCGACCTGAGCCAGCGACGCCGAACGCACTCGGCGCCGATGATACAACAGAAGATGTGCCGAGATCCCATGTCCGCGCGGAGCGGGCGAACATGGAATTGATCCGACCGCCGGCATCGCCGCGCGACCGGTCGGCGATGGTCCTCGTCTCCGCCGTCACGGCTCTCGTCGTGGGCCTGCTCTGCGCCGCGGCCGCCGCGCTCCTCTTCGCCTGCGGCGTCGTCCGGACGTGACCTCCGCCACCGGTCGTAAGCTTCGAGAGTCCTCTGCGATTGCGACTCGGACCGGTCGGCGGCGGCGAGGATCGACCTCCAATTGTCATCCGTGCCAGTCACCCCATTACGTTTATCGGCGTTCGCGGCTACAATAACGATGTAGAACCTGCCCGTACTTCGCGCTTCGACTCGATCCCCTGCTTCAAGGGCCATCCGAAATGATTCCCTCCTTGCGTACCTTCGGTTGCGGTTCGCTCCTCACCGCGCTCGGCCTGTTGGGCCTGCATTGGGCTCCGAAGACTGCGACGGCCGAACCGGCCAAACCCGCGGTCGCGGCGAAGGTGCAATACAACCGAGATGTCCGACCGATCCTTTCGGAAAATTGCTTCGCCTGCCACGGGCCGGACAGCGCCTCGCGCAAGGCAGGCCTCCGGCTCGATCAGCGCGACGCGGCCATCGCCAAGGAGGCCTTCAAACCGGGCAAATCGGGCGAGAGCGAGTTAATCGCCCGGATCTTGTTGCCGGAGACCGATGATGGCCTGATGCCGCCGGTGAAATCGCACAAGAAATTGACCCCGAAGCAGAAGCAGACTCTGAAGGATTGGATCGACCAAGGCGCCGAGTACGAACTGCACTGGTCGTTCCTCGCGCCGAAGAAACCAGCCGTGCCGACGGTGAAGGACGCCAAAGCCGTCCGCAATCCGATCGATGCGTTCGTCCTCGCGGAGTTGGAAAAGAAGGGCCTGACATTCGCTCCGGAAGCGGATCGCCGCTCGCTGGCCCGCCGGCTCGCGCTCGACACCACCGGCCTGCCGCCGCGGGTGGAAGACGTCGAAGAGTTCGTCAACGACAAAGCTCCGGACGCTTACGAGAAGTACGTCGCGAAGATGCTCGCCTCCCCGCAGTGGGGCGAGCACCGCGGCCGGCATTGGCTCGATGCGGCCCGCTACGCCGATACTCACGGTATCCACTTCGACAACTTCCGCGAGAACTGGGCCTACCGCGAATGGGTCATCAACGCCTTCAACCAGAACATGAAGTTCGACCAGTTCACCATCGAGCAACTCGCTGGTGACCTTTTGCCGAACCCGACGCTCGACCAACTCGTGGCGACCGGATTCAACCGTTGCAACATCACGACGAACGAAGGCGGGGCGATCAGCGAAGAGTACCTCGTGATTTACAACCGCGACCGCACCGAGACGGTCAGCCAAACGTGGCTCGGCCTCACTGCCGGGTGCGCGGTTTGTCACGATCACAAGTTCGACCCGTTCTCGGCCAAGGATTTCTACAGCTTGGCCGCGTTCTTCAACAACACGACCCAAGCGGCGATGGACGGGAACATCCGCAACACGCCGCCGGTGATCAACGTGCCGAAGCTCGAAGACCGGGCCAAGTGGGACAGCATCGGCAAGGACGTGATCGCTGCGAAAACGAAACTCGAGGCCCGCAAGGCCGAAGCGAAGGCCGACTTCACGACTTGGTCGAAGACCGTCAAGGCATCCGATCTCGCGGGCAAGATTCCGACCGAAGGTTTGGTATTCCACGCTCCGCTCGATGAAGCTGCGGGGGAATCGTTCACCGCGACCGTCGCCGGCAAATCGCAGAAGATCGATTTCAAAGCCGGTTACAACTGGGCGATGAGCCGGGCCGGGAAGAAAGCCTTCACGACGCAATCCGGGCCGGCCATCGAACTGCCGAGCGTCGGCGACTTCGAAAAGGGCCAAGGCTTCTCGGTCTCGGCGTGGATCGCTATTGACAAGAAAGGAAAGAATGGGGCGGTCATCGCGCGGATGGACGAAGGGAACGCGCACCGCGGCTGGGATGTGTGGATTCAGAACGACCGCATCGGCACGCACATTATCAATGCGTACCCCCAAGATGCTCTGAAGGTCGTGTCCAAGAAAGCGCTCGAACCGAACAAGTGGGTCCACGTGACCGTGAGTTGGGACGGCACGCCGAAGACGACCGGCATCAAGATCTACCTCGACGGCGAAGTGCAACCGTTCGACATCGAAGCCGACTCATTGAAATCGACGGTCAAAACGACCGTGCCTCTGAAAATTGGGCAGCGGAGCGCGGGGCAACGGGTCGCTGGGATCGGTTTGCAGGACCTGCGGTTGTACGACCGGGGATTGGCCGCAGTCGAAGCCCAGCAACTCGCGGGTTCGCAGCGCACGGTCGATTTATTGACGAAGGCTGCCGACAAACGCACGCCGCAGGAAACCGACGAGCTCTTCAATTGGTGGCTCGTCAGCCAAGATACGGGCTACAAGAACTTGGCCAACGACCATCGCAAGCTTCAAGCCGAAGAAGCGACAATCAAAGCGCGCGGCACCGTCGCCCACATTTCCGTGGAGAAGAAGACGCCAGCGGAAGCGTACATCTTGAAACGCGGCGACTACGACAAGCGCGGCGAGAAGGTGAGTGCGAATACGCCGTCGGCACTGCCGCCCTTCAAAGATCTCCCGCAGAACCGCCTCGGCTTCGCACAATGGCTGTTGAAAGCCGACCACCCGCTGACCGCCCGCGTGAACGTCAACCGCTTCTGGCAGGAAGTCTTCGGCAATGGTCTCGTGAAATCGAGTGGCGACTTCGGCGTCACCGGCGATATGCCGAGCCACCCGGAATTGCTCGATTGGTTGGCCCTCGAATTCCAAGCGAATTGGGACGTGAAGGCATTCTTCCGCATGATCTTCTTGAGCAACACCTATCGCCAAGCGGTGACCGCGACGAAAGAGAAACTGGAGAAGGATCCGTTCAACAAATGGTTGTCGCGCGGGCCGCGCTACCGGATGGACGGCGAGATGATCCGCGACGGCGCGTTGGCCGCGAGCGGGATTATGGTGCCCAAAATCGGCGGGCCGAGCGTGAAGCCTTACCAGCCCGAGGGTGTTTGGGAAGCCGTGGCCATGCCCGGTTCGGACACCCGCGATTACCGCCGCGACACCGGCGAGAATTTGTACCGCCGCAGCATGTACACCTTCTGGAAGCGGGCCGCCCCGCCGGCGTCGATGGAAATTTTCAACGCCCCCAACCGCGAAACCTGCACCGTGAAGCGCGAGCGGACCAACACCCCGTTGCAAGCGCTCGTGACGCTCAACGACATCCAGTTTGTGGAAGCGGCACGGTTCCTCGCCGAGAAAGCGATTGGTTCCTCGGCTAACGAGGACGCGCGGATCGATTACATCGCCAAGCGGTTGGTCGCCCGACCGTTCCGGACCGACGAACTCACCATCGTGAAGGAATCGCTCGCGGCGCTGATGGCCGGTTACAAAGCGAAGCCGCTGGAAGCGAAGAAGCTGCTCGCCGTCGGCGATACGAAGGTAACCGAGACGATCGACCCCGCGACGTTCGCCGCCTGGACGATGCTCTGCAATCAGCTGATGAACTTGGATGAGTTTTTGAATAAGTAGGGGCGGATTGTTTGAGGTCACAATTTGTGACCTCAAACAATCCGCAAGGTTCGATTCGGCATAGACTTGCAAATTTGCAGTCACAAATTGTGACTGCAAATTGGATTCTTGGAGCTTGACAAATGGCTAAAGCGAAGCAACAAACCACGGATGTTACCCCGCTTGTCATCGAGCCACGTATCCATCTGATACGCGGCCAAAGGATTATGCTCGATTCCGAGTTGGCGGGACTCTACGGCGTTCCGGTCAAGCGTATCAATGAGCAAGTAGCGCGTAACGCGAACCGGTTCCCGATCGATTTCGCATACCAGTTGACGCGCAAAGAGTTTGCGGCTTTGAGGTCGCAAATTGCGACCTCAAACATCGGACGAGGTGGTCGTCGCTACCAGCCTTGGGTCTTCACCGAACACGGCGTGGCAATGCTGTCGTCCGTGAAACTCGCCGACAGCAGTCCAAGTCAACATCGAAATCATCCGCTCGTTCGTGCACCTCCGCAAACTGCTGGCGACCCCGGGAGAAATCCTGACCATCGTCAAAGAACTCGCTGAAACCGTCGCCCTCCACGATGATCAGATCAAGAAAATAGCCGGTGTCCTCAGCCAGATGCTCGCCCCGCCTCCGCAACCGACCGAACCCAAACGCAAACTCGGTTTCCACCTCCCCGAATCCGGAGCCAGATCATGACCGACCGCGAACTCCTCGCCGAATCGACCTTCCGCGAATTGCAAACGCATGCCACCCGCCGACAGTTCTTCGGCTCGGCCGGGCTGTCCCTCGGAACCGCGGCGCTGGCGTCGATGCTCGGGCACGCCGGGGAAACCAAGAAGCCCGGCACCATCGGCGAGAACGCGGCCCTACCGAAGCTCGACTTCCCGAGCAAGGTGAAGAGCGTCATCTACCTGCACATGGTCGGCGGGCCGAGCCAAGTCGACCTGTTCGACTACAAACCGAAGATGGCCGACTTCTACGACAAGGATCTTCCCGAAACGATCCGCAACGGGCAGCGTCTCACGGGCATGACCAGTGGCCAGGCACGGTTCCCGATCGCCCCGTCGAAGTACAAGTTCAAGCAGTACGGCAAAGGCGGGGCGTGGATCAGCGAGAATCTGCCGTGGAAAGCCAAGATGGCGGACGACCTCTGCATCATCCGCAGCATGAATACGGAGGCCATCAACCACGAGCCGGCCATCACGTTCATGCAGACGGGCAACCAGATTACCGGTAAGCCCTGCCTCGGGGCGTGGATGAGCTACGGCCTCGG
>Ga0105047_10008253_pt1 | contig 17373 bp, 14 predicted proteins | sample MAT04_FD_78384 | JGI IMG/M metagenome (GOLD analysis project Ga0105047, IMG submission 78384) | Freshwater microbial communities from Lake Fryxell liftoff mats and glacier meltwater in Antarctica - MAT-04 (megahit assembly) | ecosystem: Environmental > Aquatic > Freshwater > Ice > Liftoff...
AGCCAGGTCGACCTTGCCGATCTTGCCGGAATGGATGTATTCCATCGACTGCCGCATGCCGGAGGTGCTGCGGCTTTGCGTGCCGGTCTGGCAGATGCGTTTGTGCTTGCGTGCGGCGTTGACGATCGCCCGGCCTTCGCGCACGTTGTGGCTGACCGGCTTTTCGACGTACACCTGTTTGCCGGCCTCGAGTGCCCAGATCGCCATCAGCGCATGCCAGTGGTTCGGCGTGGCGATCGAGATGATGTCGATGCTCTTGTCTTCGAGCACCTTGCGGATGTCTTTGACGTAGTCGGGGGCCTTCTTCCGCTTGCCTTCGATCGCTTTCATGGCCGGGCCGATGACGGCTTCATCGACATCGCACACCGTCACGATTTCGCAACCGTTGACGCCATTAAATCCGCCGACATGGCTCATGCCGCGTCCCTTGACGCCAACCACCGCGACGCGCAGTGTGTCGTTGGGCCCGACCGTGCGGCTCTCTGCAGGGGCGGCGCGCACGAAGTCAGCAGCGCTCAAACCACCCATGGCCGCGGAGATGACGGCCGACTGCTGGAGAAACTCTCTCCGGTTGAACGAACCCATGATAATCCTCTTTGAATCGGGAAAGGTAAGGTGTGAAACAGGTGGGGTCTACAGGTGAAAGTCTAACGGGCGATCAATGGTGCGGTCAATGAAGAGTTTCCGGAAATCCGCCGGGATTCATTCAATTGACGTTCTTCCTGTCACGCTATAATTGACCCGACAGTCGCCCCGGGTTGGAACATCCTTTAAGCAGGGAGTGGATCGAATGCTGCGTTTGTTTGTCGCCGGTTTCGGCGTTGCGCTGATGAGTGTGGTGCTGCTGTCCGGCAATAATTCGGTGGGCGCGGCCAACGCCGCCGCCGACCCCGGTATCGAAGACATCATGAAGAAGTTGTTCAAGGGTGGCAAGAGCCTCCACAAGACTGCCGGCAAGGCGCTGGAAGCAGCGACCCCGGATTGGGCCGACGTCGGACCGATGGCCAAGACCTACGCCGAACAGGCGGCCGCGTTGCCGAAGAACGCCGTCCCGAAAGGCGACGCCAAATCATGGGCCAAGCTGACCAAGCAGTTCGCGGATGATGCCAAGTCCTTCGACGCCGCTGTCGCCAAGAAGGACAAGGCCGCTTCCGTCGCCGCGTGGGGCAAACTCAACAAGTCGTGCACGGCCTGCCACGACGAACATCGTTAGACCCGATGCGGAGTGCGGAATTCGGAATGCGTAATGGAAGATGGGAATGTCCATTTCGGTTCTGAACTCCGCATTCCAAATTCAACATTCCGCATTATGCTAGACGGTCCCGCGATCACTGACAGTCTGGAAGCCTGCGGCATCACGCATGTCGTCTGGATTCCGGACAGCCACCTCGGGACATGGGAATCCGCACTTCTTCGATCGCCCTCCATCACACTGATCCGCTGCTGCCGCGAGGGCGAAGCGATCGCCGTGGCCGGGGGGTTGATGCTCGGCGGCGCCAAGCCTGTCGTTATCATCCAGTGCACGGGCCTGTTCGAGGCGGGCGATGCGCTGCGCAATATCGTCCATGATCTGAAGCTGCCCCTGATACTGCTTGTGGGCGTGCGCAGTCAGATCGCGCGGGAAACCACCGGGACCGGCGACAACTGCCCGACGTTCACCGTTCCGATTGTCGATGCGTGGATGCTGCCGCACGTGATGCTGCACCCGGAACGGCATGGGGCGAGCGACGTCATTGCCGCGGTGCGCGCGTTGCAGAACGGCGAGCGCGCGGGCGTCCTTCTCATCGCGGAGTAGCGGGGCATGATGACTCAACGCGAAGCACTCGAAGTTCTCGCGGCCGAGCGCCGCGAACGGGTCGTCGTCACGACGATGAGTTCGGTCGGCATCTGGCCGACGCTGTCGGATGGCCCCAAGGACTTCGCCTATCTCCCCTCCAGCATGGGACAGGGAATTTCGATCGCGCTGGGTCTGGCACTTGCGAAGCCGGGGCTGGGCGTCATCAGCGTGATGGGCGATGGCTCGCTGCTGATGAACCTCGGCTCTCTCATCACCGTCGCTTCGCACCCGGCAAACCTGGCGATCATCCTGCTCGACAACGGCCTCTACGAAGTGACCGGCGGGCAACCAGTAGCCAACGCGGGCCGTACCGACTTCGCGGGCATGGCGAGAGCCGCGGGCATCCCGCACGTGTTTGCATTCGATGATCTGGAACAGTGGAAGCAGCATGCCGGCCAAATCATCGCCGGCCCGGGGCCGAGCTTCACCTGGCTGAAGGTCCAAGCCCGTTACGGGCAGAAGACGCCGCTGCCGCCACGGCCGATGGCGGAACAAATTCAGCGGCTGCGCGGGGCGATCGGAAATTGATCGTTCATGGGTTGAATGTGTTGCTCACTTCATCATCTGCGACAGCAGCAATCGACCTGCGGCTTTGACCTGTTCGAACATCCGTTCCAACTGGCGTTCGTCGGCCTCGGCACTGACGCAGCGCAGGAACGCTACGGCGCGGGCTTCGCCCAGCAGCGTCGTCATCTGCGGAATCAGTTCTTCCTGGATGCCGACGACTTTCTTCTCCGCGGTGCAGACCGGCACGACGGCCATCGGGCCATCACCGAACTGCTCGGCCGCGGCCTTCACCGCCTCGGCGATTTGCTGCTCCTTCAACCGCGTCGGCGTTCTCCACTGGTAGGGCGGCGCCCATTCCATAGCCGGTGTCAGCAGATCGATGTGCGTTAATACGACAAGGGCCGGGGGCATCTTCAGTTCGGGGCGATCCTTGAACCAGCCGGTCAGTTCTTTCCACAATTTGACGTCGGCATCCCGGCCCGGGTTGCGCGCATGGGTGACCATGAAGATGAGATCCGCCTGCTGGGCGGCGTCGACGGTGGCGTCGAACTGGTCTTCATCGGGGCCGACCTGGTTATAGCCAACGGTATCTAGCAAGATCAGGCGCGAGTTGCCGACGGTTAGTTCATATCGACTGATATGCGCCGTGGCGGGGATGACGTCGGTGTGGGCACGCTGATCGCCCAGCAGGGCGTTGATCAGGCTCGATTTGCCCGCCTTCACCTGGCCGATGACGGCGATCGTGACGGCCCGAGCCTCGGCCGTTTTCCCGGTATCGACGACGATCGTGGTGCCGTCAGTGGCAACACGGGAATCTCGCTCAGCCGCTTCGGCCTCCTTGCGCAGTTGCTTGTAGCGCTCGACGCCGACCTTGAGCCGGCCGCTGTACAGTTCGATCATGTAAAAGCCGAGCTTGCGAACGTACTGGGCGAAGAACCAGAGGAACAGATTCTCTTTCACCAGGTCAAGCGGCTTTCCCAGTCCCGCCCGGGCAGCCACATAGCGCATGCCGGTGCGGATCGGGTCGAACACGGCCGCGGCGGCCCAGTAAGTTTGATTGGCGCGCTGGTACCACTTCACTGCCCGTTGCGCCTGCCGCACACGGTCGAGCGTGACGAGATGGCCGCCCGGCAGGTAGTCGCGGGCCATCACGCCCAGGTCGCTTGCGGCCAGTTCGACAACAGCCAGCACCTCGGGAATTGTCAGATTGCCGACCGGGTCGCTGGCGTTCGGATGATAGATCTTCGCCAGATCGGGCCCCAGCTTCTGGGCCACTTTCGAGTACAAGTCCATGCCGGACATCTCATCGACATCAACCGTGGCCGAGTCACGGATTTCCTGCTCGATCCGTTTCCAGGCCTGCTTGTCGCGATCGCTGTAGTGCATCGGCGGCGGTTCGTCGGCTACCGCGTTGACGGCCTGCTTCTGCCAGCGCCATGCGAGGATGTAGGCGGCGGCCAGGCAGCCGGCCATCGGCCACCACGCCCAGAAGATCCAGCCGGTCGTCCAAAGATGGAAGAAGCCGGCACCGATCAGGAATGCAACGGGAAGCAGGACGAGCAAACCCAGTGTGGTGAGCCGCGAGCGATTCATGAGGCTCCTGGAAGTAAAGACAGGCCATTGATGAAGTCATGGTCAATACAAGAGATAACGCCAGGCCCCGAAGTGAGGCTTTGCGAACGTCGGGCTCGTGTAAGCGGATAACAAAAGGCAGGCCACGGATGCACGGATAAGAACAGTGGTGATCAAGGATCACTGGGAGCATCCGTGGCCTGCCTTTCGTTCTTTTTTTCGCTGCGCTTACCCCGGGGCTTGCTTCTGCCAGAACCGCTGCGCGGCCGCGAGTTCCTTGTCGAAGTACTGTTTCAGTGCCTTCGATGTCGGCACATGGCCCTCGCGGATTTCCTGATAGTAGTAGCAGAACGCTCGCCCCATCGCGAATGTTGTCGCCCCGGCCAGTGCCGCCCCGGCGGCGACGCCCACGACCGGGATGATCTTGGTGATCTCGCGTGCCGCCTGTCGGGCCATCACACTGACGCCCAGTGTGGCAGCCAATTCGCGGTAGTGCTCGGCCGTGACGGTCTGCCCGTACAGCCGGGCGATGTCGTTGACCATCTTCATCTGAATTCCCGGCAGCAGCAGCAGATCGATGAACGGCACGGGGATCGCCCCCGCGCCGGCCGCGAGATAGCTGTAGCCCAGGATGATCGGCATCGCCTGTTTCAGGTAGGCATCGCGCAGTTCGCCCGTGGTGCGGTCGAGCGCCACCAGCGTCTGGCGGAACGCATCGGGCAGGCGGTCGAGGATTGCCTGCTTGAGGACATCACCGCCGTAGTCGGGTTGCGTGTAACCCTCTTCGGGTTTCGTCAGGTCGATCGGTACGATGACATCGACCAGGTCGCGAAAGCGCCGCTCCTGTTCGGACAGCGATCGTGCCAGCGCCTCGGGCACGTTCGTGCCCGGCAGCCCCTGCGGAAACGGGTACTCGGCGGGGTGCTGCACCTGCGGGTATGCTTCGTGCAGGCAAGTCAGTGCGAGGATCACGGGCCGGGACGGCTTGGCCCGGCGGATCGATTCGAGATGTTCGTACACCTTCTCCTGTGCGTGATCCATCACTTTGACGGTGACGAGTACCAGATGGGCCGAGTTGTCGAACTGCTCGATGTCCTCGGCCGGTTCGTAGCCCGGCTCGTCGAAGCCGCGTGTATCAAGGAACCTGAGTAGCGGGGCCTCGGCCGAGGGGAAGTCGTACATCCGCGAAAAACGAGTGCAGGGGCGAAAGCCGGTACCGATCTCGGCCTCTGTCGCCTGGGTCAGGTACCTCACGATCGACGTTTTGCCGCTCTGCGTCTTGCCGAACAGCCAGAGGACAGGCACAGGCGTGCGCTTCCGGGCATCGGCCAGGCGGGCCTGCACTTCGCTTTCCGGCGCGTTGCCGGTCATGGTGCGGAAGAATGTCTTGATCGAATCAAGCATGATGGCGCTCATTGTTGAAACCCCCGACCTTCGGAAGCCTTCAGGTCGGGGCGTGGCATTCTTCCCCATCTACCAGACTTCCGCAGCTTCAATTCTCGTGCCGTGGCCGAGAAATGTTCATCTTGTTTGAAGCAGCGGGTCGCGGTAAGGGCATCCGTTGTTGTGAATTGTAGAAGTCGGCGGACAAGGGCGGGATTGTCGATGCGAGCGTTTTCCACACCGATGATTCAACTCTACACCGGCGCGGCCGAGCCATCGGACGAATTCCCGGTTGTGGAACCGATCGCGCAGCCCCTGGGCGAAGTCGATCAGGCAGAGTGGTTGGCCTGCCGGGAAACCTGGCGGCCGTTCCCGTCCCGCAACCCCACGTCGCGGCAGGAGCCGTTCACACTGCCGTGGTTTGAAGAAGTCGAAAAACGCCGGTATGCCCGCCACGGCAAGTGGATCCCCAAGTACTTCGAGTTCAAGCGTCATCGCGGCGACAAGGTCCTGGGTCTTGGCGACGGTCTCGGCACCGACTGGGTCAACTACGCCCGGCACGGTGCGACGGTTTTTCATTGCGCCTCAACGCTCGATTCGCAGGATGCCGTCCGCAGGAACTTCGAACTGCGCGGCCTGATGGGGAATTTTCAACGCGGACAGTTGGCGGCCCTGCCGTACGCGGCCGACTCGATGGATGTCGTCTGCCTGTCGACGCTGGGTGGAACAATCCCGGCGCTCGCGGAGGTCGTTGAAGAGGCATTTCGCGTGCTGAAGCCGGGCGGCAAGTTGCTCGCGGCGTTGCCGGCGAAATACTCGGCCCAGTTCTGGTCAGGCGTCTGGCTGCCATGGCGGCGTATGTTCAGCGACGCCCCCGAAGACCGCAGCAGCTACAGTGTGCGCCGGGTCAAACGACTGCTGGGGCGATTCGCGGAAGTGAACTGGCACAAGCGCCACCTGCGCCGATCCGATGTGCCGCATCTGTGGCGCTGGATGCTCCTGCCCGTGATGGAACGCCTGATGGGGCGGTTCCTGGTCATCAAGACATTCAAGCCTGTCGCCGCACGCGGCGCGCTGCGGATGGCGGCGTAGCGTTCACCACGCTGCCTCATACACGCTCAGCAGATCTTCTTCCTTTACCGGTCTCGGATTAAATTGCGCGGTCCATTGCTGGCTGGCTTCCTCGGCCAGCAGATGCAGGATCGTGTCGCTGACGTCGCAGTCGCGAAGCCGGCCCGGCAGGCCCGCGATGGCTATGAATTCGCTCAATCGCCCGGCCAGCCGTTTAGCAGCGTCGCCCTGTTCCCCGATCAGTTCCGCATACAAATGTTCCGCATGGGTGGCGTTGAAGCGCACGACGTGGGGCAGCAGCACGGCGATGGCCGTACCATGCGTGATGCCGTAATGGGCCGTCAGCGGATTGGCGCACGAGTGGCAGATGCCGAGCATCGCGTTCTCGATGGCAACGCCGGCGAAGTGGGCCCCGACCTGCATGGCGGACCGTATGGCCGCATCGCTCGGGTTGTCGAGCGATGCGGCGAAGGCGGGCACAAGCAGCCGGAACGCCTGTAGAGAGAAGACCTGCGAGATCGGCGTCCGTCGGGTGCAGACGTAAGATTCGACCGCATGGGCGATTGCATCAATCCCGGTGACGGCCGCCACGCCACGGGGTTGCGACGCGGTGAGATCGGGGTCGAGAATCGCAATGCGGAACGCGGCCTTCTTGTCGCCGCAGGCCATCTTCAGATGTGTTTTCTCGTCGGTGATCAGCGCGTAGCACTGGGCTTCGCTGCCGGTGCCGGCGGTGGTCGGCACACCGATCGACGGCAGCATCGGTTTCGTGGCGCGGCCGAAACCTTTGTAGTCGGCCATGCGGCCGCCGTTGGTCAGCAGGAAGTTGATCCCCTTCGCACAGTCCATCGAACTGCCGCCTCCGATGGCAACGATCAGGTCGACCGCGTGCTCCTTTGCGAACGTCACACCGACATCGACCTGGCGCGTAGTGGGGTTCTCTTTAACTTCATCGAAGACCGAGACCCGCAACCCTGCATCCAGCATGAACTGCCGGGCGCGCCGCGGATGGCCCGCTTTTTCCAGTCCGGGATCGGTAACGAGCAGAACGTGACGACCACCCAGGTCGCGGGCCAACTCCCCCAATCGGGAGAGCGAGCCCGCGCCATGGATCACGCGGTTGAGCGGCGTGAAGTCAAACGGCGGCAGCATTTCGCTTGCCGAATCCGAGCGCCCGCTGGCGGTAGAGATGGGTGAAAAGATTGCCTTCATGCGGTTGATCCCACGCAAGCCGCGTCGTCGGAGCCGGGCCGATGTTCAGCCGTTCGATATGCGGACTGTCAAGCACGGCCCGGGTGAAGACCGGGTCCTCGGTCAGGACCATGGCGGCCAGAGTGGGACCGATCTTCTTGAGCACGTCCGCCTGCGGGCACTCGACTACGCTTGCGTAGGGGAACAGGAACTCCTTGGTGGCCAGCGGATGAGAGTACGAATCACAGTATACGATCGCCGGCAGAATCCAGGCACAGCGACCGTCACGAACAAGGCGCGGGCTGCCCCGCTTCTGCTCGGTGACGTCCACCGCGCCGGGCGTATTCAACCCTTCATCGACCATTCCCGAAATCGCCACGCCGACGTCCGGGTTCGCGAATGCGGCCAGTTCGGCGTTCGCGTCGTCCCAGGGGCGGGCCTTTACTTTCGCCAGCCGCTCGGCCAGCCCTTCGGCAATCGCTTTGCCATGGCGCGGAGCCCACACGCCCGACACGTTGATGCACGAACGCCCGCCGTTGGCGGCAATGCATTCGATCATCTCATCAAGGTAGCTTTTCCAGTTGTCAACGCAATCTTCGCCGAAGATGATCTTGCTGAAGCCGGGCCCGTGCAGTTCGACGCGGTGATCGTTCTTGTACGAATCGGTAGTTCGCGCATCGCCGAACAGCATGCTGCGGCCGGTGAGCTTCAGGATGTCGCCCGCCCCGGCATGATCGGTCGGGAAGAAGTTAAGCGCACTGGCCGGGATGCCCGCCTTCAGAAACGATTGCAGGACGCGGTAGGGGGTCCACGGCTCTTCGCGGCCCGGCTTCAGCACCAGTGGCGTCTTCAGCGCGATGGACGGTACCCACAGCGAATGCACGCCCGGCGAGTTCGACGGCAGGATTGCCCCGAACGCATCGGTCGTCGGGTAGAACGCGGCCATGCGGTGATCCTGCACGGCATAGGTTTTGTCGAAGACGTTCAAGTCCAGCCCGCGCGTCAGGCCGTTGATGACTTCTTCCACGTTGCGCAGAACGTATTCCACCTTGCCGGCATTGCGACGGCAGAACACCATCGGCGAACCGGTGGTAGAAGACAGACAGCGAATGTAGTCGTCGAACGACTGCTCCTGGTCGCCGATCGCGATGGTGCCCTTGGCGAAGATGTCGGCCGCCTTGGCGTACATCGCGAATAGATCGCGAATCGGGATGGCCGCGAGTTCTTTCTTCGCCAGCGCCATCTTGCTCATGTCGCGGCTGATCGCCACGCCTGAAATCTGGCTGACCTCGGCGACCGGTTCGCCGTTCACGTGGTGAACGAGAGTGGTCTTCTCGAGACTGACGTACGGTTTGCCCAATCGCAGCGCGGGAATATGCAGCATGATCGAAGGTGCCGATTCAGGAGGGAAAGGTGCCGGCCCGCGCTCCGCGGCGCGGGCTCACCAGCATTGTAGTCAGCCATCGCCTCAGGATCGAGACGGAGTCGCCAATGACACGTCGAATTCGAGAAGCACATCCATCGCTGCGGGGATCCACAGCGTTGCCTGGTACGGCGACCCGGTAGCGGCCGAGGACTCCATCAGTTTGACTTCCGGCGAGACCATGCCCCGCAGCGTGACCTTCTTCACGTTCGGGCTGAGCCGGCAAAATCGCATTGTGTTGTTCGTCTTGTTGATGATCAACAGGTACGGCGTACTGCGCGACGGCAGATCATCGCCGACATCTTCGACGACTTTGCCCGACACATCATCGCCATTGGGCAAGGCGTCGACGAGCAGAAAGGCTGACTTGTCCTTCGGAGTTTCGCGGGCGGACAACCTGTCGAGCGGAATGCGCGCGGTGACCTTGGCACTCGTCAACGGAGTGCCGGCGGTCGGCGTCGAGTAGATCTGCTTGACCCAGTCCGGCTTAATGAAGAAGAAAAAGATGGCGAAAATCGAGAAGATCCCCGTCACGGTGATGAGATTGCGGAACATGACTTCATTCCCCCTGAGTTCGGGGCGCAATACGCGCCCGGCTTCTTCCGCAACGGGGCTCCGACGCTCGGAACGCGCGACCCGTGCCGAATGATCGGCTGGCCGCTCACAGGGTGCCGACGGACAAACGCGGCGCCTCATCCTTGAGTACGGTCAACCGGCCGCAAGAGTATTGCATGGATGGCGAACGGGATCAAGCCCGGCGTTGGAATACCATCTAACGAGCCGCGAACGAAAAAACCTCGCAGGCAGTAAGCGGTCGACGTCGACCATTTACTGCCTGCGAGGCACAAGCGCGGTGCGAAGTAAACTTACTTCACCACAACGTCCTTCAGCACGAACGGAACGTCAACCGTGCCGTTGCGGGTGCCCTTGAACACCAGCGTGCTGACTTCCTGGTCCTTCTTCGGCCGATAGGTGAACGTCGCCGCGGCCGTGCGGCCGTTCGGGTTGTACTGCATCCGCGTGTTGATGGACTGAACGAGAGGAACTTGCTCTCCCTTGCTGTCCAGCACTTCGATGCCGAGATGGTTGACCATGCGCGGGGCAACGGCCTTGCCGTTCACGGGCGGCGCGGGGACCGGCACCGGGACAGCGTTGTTGATCTGGATCTGCACATTGCCCTGAATGATGGCACCGCCCTGGAACGGCATCGCTTCGAAGCCGAGGGGGCTGTTGGCACTGCCGGGCTGCACTTCGTTCGAGTGGGTCACTTCAACTTCAACCTTCACGTCGCCGTTGGCTTCCTTGGAAACGCCGACGATCTTGACCGTGGCATCGCTCTTGCCCTTCGCGGTCGTGCCTTTGGCGTCGAGCAGTTTTTCGACAGTCACCAGCGCCTCGGCGGGCGTGCGAATCTTCAGGGTGACGACGCCGCGAAGTTCCTTCAGTGACTTCGCTTCCTTTTCGCCCTTCTTCAGGCGGGCCTGAGTAAAGATCGTGCCGCCGGCGTTGGGAGCGCCGCCGACGTATTCGATCGCCGGTTGGGCGATACCGCCGCCGATCTGGATACGCTGAATCTGCCGTCCGCCGTTCGCCGGTTCTTCCACTCCTTCGGCATTCGCCATCAGCGATTGATCGAGGATCTGGTCGTAGTTGTCGGTGGCCCGTTCGATCTTCGTGCCCACGATCTGCAGGACCTGCATCTTGGGCTCGGCTTTGACTTCCAGAAGAACGGCTAATTCCTTCTCCGGCACCGGGCCCCAATTGTTCTGCATGCCCGGGTTGTCGATCGCACGGATGCGGACTGCTCCTTCAACATGGGTCGGTACGGCCTTCGCTTTGACAGCATCAACGAGGACGATCGTGTTCTGCGGCATGGTCGGCTGCGGACGGCCGATCGGCCGGATCACGCCGCCCTGCTGAATCTGGATCTGTGCGGGCTGATTCTGGACCTGGATCTGCGCTTGCAGGACTTTTCGAGCCTTCTGCTTCTCAGCTTCTTTCTGAGCCTGCAGCTTCGCTTCATCTTCCGCACGGCCTTTGGCTTCTTCGTCGGCCTTCTCATCGGCGGCGAACGCTTCGGGAAGCACGTCCGACTTCGGCTGTTCGATCTGACGGGGAAGCACGTCCTGCTTCGGCGGGACATCCTGCTCGACCGGGGCGGGCAACGGCTTGACGATCGGCCTGGGCAACAGGTTCCGGTTGGGCGGCACATTTTGCTTGGGCGGCAGTTCCTGCTCGACCGGCGGCAACGGCGCGGGCAACGGCTTCACAATCGGCCTCACGCGGATCGGGTTCAACGGGACAATCGGCTGAATCGGCTGCGCGGGCAGGTCGTTCGGCGAGATGGCCGCCAGATCCCCCTCGGCCAGGTTGGCCTTCTCACACAGGATTTCAACGGCCTTCCAGAACGGCACTTTGCCTGTCTCGATGGTGATTGAGCGTGCACCCAGCTTGGCACGGTCGCCGGCCAGAATGATCTGGTAGCCGCTCTGCTTCGAGAGTTCGCCAATCGCCTGTTCGACGGTCGAATCCTTGAGGTTCAGTTCGACGTAGGTGGGAGCCAGCAGCTTGGCGTTGGCGGACTTCTGCTCAATCTTCGCCACCAATGCCGAGGCACGGTTGGCGACTTCCATATCGGTGCTCTTGGCGGCGGTCTTCAGCGCGGCCAGGGCCGGCTCGCCGATTGTTTCCAGCTCGCGTGTGGCAGCATCTCGCTCACGGAAGTTGGCACTGCCCAGCTGGGTCACCAGCTGCGGAATCTTCGCCTGTTCTCCTGACGGTGCCACCGGCACCGCCCAAAGTGTTCCAAGGCTTGTGGCGGCGATCAACGCCAGCACGGCAAGTTGCTTCTTCATTCATTTTCTCCAGGGAGATGGCCGGGCATCTTGTGGAATGCCCCATTCAAGGTGTGCGATAACCCGTGCCACCATGACGAGACAGCCCGCCCGACGGATTGTCTGTGCAGGAAAATTAGCAGTTTTTTGAGGATACGACAAGCGCGGTTGCTTGTGGGGGGATTTGGTGAAGAGAAGCAGAACCAACACAATCAGAACTGGAAGCGTAGGCGACGGAACTTGTTCCATCGCCTACGCTTCCAGTTCTGATTGAAGCTTCCGGCCCGGACGAAGTCATCGCCCGCTAAACGTCAGCGGCTTCGGTTGGCTAGTCGTGACGATGGGAACCGCATTGTTGCCCGGCAGTTTCTGCGGGGCGGGCAGCGGGGCTCCTTCTTGCCGGATCAACGGCGGCTCACCCAGAGGTGCCGACGTAAAGATCGGGCTCGGGCCAATACCGGAACAGGAACAGCCACACGGCTCGCCCATGACGGCTGCCGAGTGATGTTTGGCGTGAAAGGGCCGTTCGCGAACCTGTTTGCACTTCGGGCAGCAGCCGGAAGCCAAGTGCGACAGAACCAGGACCAGACCGACCAGCAGAGTACGTCGAACCATGACGGCAGGCTCCTCCTCATTGATCACCCTCCGGGTTGGCTGGCTCGATTCCGTGTTGCATGTCAGAGAGGGAGAATCGCTTCCCTGACAGCCTTCCCCCGATTCGGCGTTCACGCAAGCGCGAGCGCAGGAGAAGTGGGAAGGAAACAACGGATTCGGCGCGGCTGGGATGAGTCAGCAAAGGGGGAGCAAACACAACAGATCGGCCGGGTAGGCCGATCTGTTGACGAGGAACGGTTGGCCCGCGCGGTCGGCGGGGAAAATTGCCGGCAATCTCAGAAGCCGCTGATGCCCGAGGGAGACGGGGACGGGGGCGGCGGGGCAAACTGGCCGCCCGGGGCCGGGCAGCAGTTGGACGGAGGCGGCGCACATGACGGCTTGGGGCCGCAGCAGCGGTTGCGCGAGCCGCAGCCGGTCGCGGGGATCAGCAGCACAAGCGAGACAAGGCAGGCAAACAAGCGATAGCGGTTCATGGTGTACACCTCAAGTAAAGGGGCGTCATGCCGATTGGCGGCCCGTCAGTTCCATCAGTCATGCAGGCCGCATTTGATGCGATGGTTCGTTTCAATAATCGTCTTTGAAAAGTTACGCCGGATATGCATGGGGTGCAACCGAATGCATGATCGACCGGGGGCAAGAATTCCACCTGATCGAACGGTTGTACCGGCTGGGCAGGTTCGGCCGATTTTGGCGATCCTGCCGACGACCGCACAGCTTGCCCCGTTTCACTGAATTCCGACCGATTGACTTGTCAGGAAACTGAAGATGGTGTAAATCACATTCGAAGAGAATTTGAACCGGAGTTAAGCGTGCTGACGCATCGCGTGTACATTCTGGCAGTCGTTTCGGTGCGGGCAGCCGCTGCCGTCGCCGCCGCACGTGCTGCTATCGCACTCACATAACTCCGGGCACCGTAACTGGTTGACTTCCACGGCCCCGGAGTGTTCCTCCGGGGCCTTTTCTTTTCCCTTGATGGATGGTGGCAGATGACACCGGCCGCGCTAACGTTCTCGGCAAAGTCCCGACGGACCCCCGAATCGCCCATCAGCTACTACATGGCCCATGCGCTGGACAACCCGGCACTGATCAGCCTCGCTGCCGGGTTCGTCGATGCCGCCGCCCTGCCGATCACGCCGATCGCCCGCGCCGTCGAGCAACTGCTGGCCGACCCGCGCACCGCCCGTGCCGCACTGCAGTACGGCACGACGCAGGGCCATGGCCCGTTGCGCGAGAAAGTGCTGCGGCACGTCAATGAACTTGATGGCACGCGCGACGGCGAAACAGCCGCAACGCCCGCTGACGTGATCATCACCACCGGTTCACAGCAGCTGCTTTGTCTGCTGACGGAAATCCTGCTCGATGAAGGCGACATCGTCATCACCGAGGCACCGTCGTACTTCGTCTACCACAGCGTGCTCGCCAGCAGCGGCGTGCGCGTGCTGACCGTACCGATGGACGACGACGGCATGCGCATTGACGACCTGGCCCTGCTGCTCCGCCGACTGGAGCAGCAGGGCGAACTGCACCGCGTGAAGCTGATTTACGTCGTCGACTACTTCCAGAATCCGTCGGGCCGAACGATGACCGCTCCGCGGCGGCGCGAGTTGTTCGACATCGTCCGCCGCTATGAGCAGAAGCAGCGGATTCTGATCCTCGAAGATGCCGCGTACCGGGAACTGCGATTCGAAGGCGACGACCTGCCCAGCATCCGCAGCCTGGATGCCGCCAATCGCTTCGTGGTCTACGCCGGCACCTTCTCGAAACCATGCGCCCCGGGCTTGAAGACCGGCTACGCCATCATGCCGCGTGAACTGGTCGAGCCGCTGCTACGCCTGAAGGGCAATCACGACTTCGGCTCGAACAACCTGTCGCAGTATGTGGTCGACCTTCTGCTGGCCAACGGCGACTACCAAAAGCATGTCGAGTACCTGCGCGGTTCGTATCGCCGCAAGCGCGACGCGATGATGGCCGCACTGGAAGAGTACTTCGACGACTTGCCCGGCGCGCACTGGACCACCCCCGCGGGCGGCCTGTTTGTCTGGCTGACGCTTGCCGAATCGATCCGTACCGGGCCGAGTGGTTCGCTGATGCAGTCGGCCATCGCTGAAGGGGTCCTCTACATCCCCGGGGAGTTCGGCCACGTCAACGAAGATGGCCCGCGCCCGACCAACGAGATGCGATTGAGCTACGGTGATGCGTCGGTCGAACAGATCCACGAAGGCATCCGCCGCCTGCGGAAGGCGGTCGACGGCGTGAGCGCCCCGCGCGGACGCATCGAATCGGAATCGCTGAGTTTCAGTTGATGGCGTATGGCGTGCATCCCGCTGGCATGCCCGCTAAACAACGCATCGCCGTTACAATCGCCCGTTTGGTGATCGCCTGCACGGAAAAACCCGAAAACTCCGCTGAATCCCGTCGGCACTTCGGGTATTCTGGCACGGCGTCCGCCCGTTACCGCACCCGGGGTTGCCATGCCGTCCGCAGCGATTCTCGATTTCGATTCCCTGATCGCTCCCGTGCCCGGGGACAACCCCGGTGGTCAGGAGCTTTCCTTTTCCACCCGCAAGCGGTTGGATGATTCGCGTCTCGAACCCGATCCGCTCGAGCCATCGACCGCGGACCGCCGGGCCGACTGGAAAGGGGTTATTGATCTCGCGTCCGACACGCTGATCAACAGCAGTAAGGATCTGCTCGTCGCTGCCCGCCTGGTCGAGGCATTGACGAAGAAGCACGATTTCGCCGGCATGCGCGACGGCATCAAGCTGTTCCGACTGCTGGTCGAACACTGCTGGGACTACCTGCACCCGATGCCTGAACCTGGTGACACCATGGAAGTGCGCGAAGGGCCTTTCAAATGGCTCAACGACAGCACCAAGGGGGCCAAGTTCCCGACCGCGATCGCCAACATCCCGGCCATCCGCGTCCGCGGCGAAGCGTACAGCTACTTCGATTGGAAGACAGCGGCCCGACTGCCCGATTTCGAAGCGGCCATCCCTGCCTGCGACCCGAAGAAACTGCAGGATGCATCGGACGATCTGGATGAAGCGCTCTCGGAACTGCGCTCGCTCGGGGCGCTGCTCGACAGCAAACTGGCTGACGCGTCGCCCGACCTGACGAGTGAAGAGAACCCGTCGAACATCGGCCAGGCGATGAAGCATTACCGCGATATGCTCGACATCATCATGCGCCGCAGGGGTATCGGCGGCGGCAGTGGGGAGGCTGCTTCCGAAGAAGCCACGGGAGACGAGTTGTCAGGCGAGGGCGATGGCGGTAGCGGCTTTAGCCCGATTTCGGTCGGCAAGACCAATCGCGAAGGGCTCTACCGGCAACTTGAACAGATCTCCGACGCCCTGCAGCGGATCGAACCGCACAGCCCGATCCCGTTCCTGCTGAAACGGGCGGTACGGCTGGGTGCACTGCCGTTCCCGGAACTGATGCGCGCCATCATCCGCGAAACAGCGGCCATTGACGAACTGGACCGCCTGCTGGGCCTGGACGCCGGGCAACCACCTGCTGAATAGCCGCTTACGGCGTCGCCCGCCTACTTCGGCATCGCGAAGTCGCTCGGCTTCAGCCCTTTGATGGCTCCGTTGAACTTGAACGGCGATGTTTTGTACTCGCCGACGATGTCGACCTTGGTCTTGTCCGGGATCTTGTCCGCGAGACCGGTCGCCCAGTAAGTCGCGTTGACCAGCAGCCGGCGCATGCCTTCGTTTTCCAGATCCGTGGATGAGCCCATCGTCGTTGTGAACACCTTGCGGCCGTTCTCGCCGATCCAGGCGACCGGCATCATCGGGTTATTCTTCTCGCCTTCCAGCGGCGCATCATCAGATTTCATGCCCACCAGCACCTGCCCCATCACCAGCGGCTTGAAATCAGCCTTCAGCGGCGTCACGGTGTAGACGTCGGTCGGCCCCCAAATGTCGCCATCCTTGATCCCCTTCAGAATCGGGTGCTCGTTGGCCCCCTTCGCCATGATGCCGCGCGTGCTCTGCGAGCCGTGCTTGCCGTGGTGGGCGACCCATGTTTCACCGAGGATCTGCTTGCCGAAGCCTCCCGCGAACATCGGGTCCTTGCTGTTATGCGAGTACTTCGCATAGGTGCCCTTGCCGATGTTGAAGCCATGCGTGGCTGTGCGCATGCCGACGATCGGCTTGCCCGACTGCACATAGTCGTCAATCAGCTTCATCTGCTCGTCAGGCAGGTTGCGGAAGCGCGTGGCAATGATCATCAGGTCGGCCGACTTCAGTGCTTCTAGCCCGGGGATGTTGTTGTTGACGTTGGGGCTGATCGTGCCATCCTTCGGGTCGATGGCGAACAGGACAGTGCACTTGTAGCCGTGGTGTTTGGCGAGGATCTTACCGAGTTGCGGCAGGGCTTCTTCGCTGCGGTACTCCTCATCGCCGCTGACGAGGACAATATGTTTGCCCTTGCCCGGGCCATCGAAGCCGTCGTACACGACCCACGGATCTTCGGCCTGAACAACAGTCACCAGTGCCAGCACGGTCAACAGAGATGCACATCGCATGGAGGAGGTCCTTCGCGGTTGGAGGGAGAGACGCCCACAATTATATGCGCTTCCCGTGGGTTTCGCGAGCCATAGAACAGCCGACGTGACAGGTAGCCCGGTTGCTCCGCAACCGGCGTATTGTCCCGGTTGCGGAGCAACCGGGCTACCATAAGGAATCTGCCGATGGATGCCGTGATCCTGGCTGCCGGCTTCGGTACCCGCCTGCGGCCGCACACGCTCACCACGCCGAAGCCGCTGCTGCCGGTGCAGGGTCGGCCGATCCTCGACTGGATCATCGGCGCGCTGCCGCCTGTTGATCGGCTGATCGTCGTCGTCAACTACCTGAGCGAGCAGATTGAAGCCTATCTCGGCACACAGAAGCACGTTCGCGATTGGGTGGCCGTGAAGCAGGAAGTACCGCGCGGCACCA
>Ga0105047_10008256_pt1 | contig 17368 bp, 7 predicted proteins | sample MAT04_FD_78384 | JGI IMG/M metagenome (GOLD analysis project Ga0105047, IMG submission 78384) | Freshwater microbial communities from Lake Fryxell liftoff mats and glacier meltwater in Antarctica - MAT-04 (megahit assembly) | ecosystem: Environmental > Aquatic > Freshwater > Ice > Liftoff...
AAAACGGCGCGTGGTCGCTCGAAATGACCGCGCAGCTTCTTGATCAAATGGCGTCTGCGCTCAACATCGCGCATCAATCGGGCGTCGTTCACAGTGATTTGAAACCCGCGAATATTCTGCTTGATCCCGAAAAGAACGGCTACCTGTCGGACTTCGGCATTGCCAGCAACCTCCGCGAGGAAGTTCACAACATCGAAGAAAACATGATCGCTGTTGGAACGCCCGCATACATCACGCCGGAACAGATTCAGAATCAACCGCTGTCGCCGCAGTCGGATATTTACAGCCTCGGCTTGGTGATCTTTGAAACGTTGACAGGCAAGCGGGCTTTTCAGGCGCAGAACATTTACGGTTATGTCTCGCAGCAGTTGACCAAAGACCTGCCCGACATCAACGAGTTCATCCCGAACCTGCCTTACGGCATCAACGAAGTGTTGGCAATAGCAACGGCGAAAAGTCCGGCGAATCGCTACCCCGACACCATGTCGTTTGCGCGTGCCTTCCGTCAGGCAACCCAGAAACGACCCGATTCATTTAGCATCACCAGTGATAATCTGGACGATACCAGCGACCTGATCACGATCACTGGGGATATTGGCACGCTGACGATCACGCCTGAACTGGTCGAGATGGAAGCGCATAACTTGTCGCTGGTCAATCCGTATAAAGGGTTGCGGGCGTTCCAGCAAGGCGATGCGAAAGACTTCTTTGGGCGCGACTCGCTCACAGAGGAACTGCTTGACAGTTTGCGCGAAACTGAAGGCACCTATCGCTTTCTGGCGATTATTGGTCCAAGCGGCAGCGGCAAATCCAGCGTGATCAAAGCGGGTGTGCTGCCCGCGCTGCGTCGGGGCGCTGTCCCTAATTCTGAACACTACTACATTGTGGAAATGGTGCCTTCAACCGATGCGCTGCGCGAACTTGAAGCGGCGCTGTTGAGCATTGCCGTTACCCCGCCGGAAAACATGACTCAGCGGTTGCGCGAGACGAAATCCGGTCTGTATGAGTTGATCAACACGATTTTGCCGGACGATGGCAGCGAATTTTTGCTTTTGATCGACCAATTTGAGGAAGCCTTCACGCAGACGACGGATAACGTCGTCCGGTCACATTTCTTAGAGAGCCTTCGCTACGCCGTGACCGCGCCGAACAGCCGTATCCGCGTGATCATCACCTTGCGGGCGGACTTCTACGATAAGCCGCTGCTGTATCCCGATTTTGGGGCGCTGGTACGCGAACGAACCGAAGTCATCTTGCCGATGAATGACCGCGAATTGGAACGGGCGATCATGGGACCCGCCGAGCGGGTAGGCGTTCGCATCGAACCCGCGCTCGTCCAAAAGATGATTGAAGATGTGAGCAGCGAACCGGGGGCGCTCCCCTTACTGCAATACGCGCTCACAGAAAATTTCGAGCGGCGTACAGGCTACTTGATGACGCTCGAAGCCTATATTGCGGCGGGCGGCGTGCTTGGGGCGCTGGCGCGACGTGCCGAAGAACTCTACGGTACGATGAACGACGAACAGAAAGAAGCGGTTCGCCAGTTGTTTTTACGTCTGGTGACGCTTGGCGAAGGTGCGGAAGACACGCGGCGGCGTGTGTTGTGGTCGGAAATGGTGTTCACCCGTGACGTAGACGACCCGCTGCAATATGTTCTGGACACCTACGGCAAATATCGCCTGTTGACGTTCGACACTGACCCGCAAACCCGTGAGCCTACTATCGAAGTGGCGCACGAAGCCTTGATTCGCAACTGGGAACGCTTGCGCGGGTGGCTGCGGGATAGTCGTGAAGATTTGCGCGTACAGCGTCGTTTGGCGTCAGCGGTCATGGAATACCGCAACGCAAACCGTGATGCCAGCTTTTTGGCGTCGGGCGTGCGTTTGCAGCAGTTTGAACTGCTCACCACAAGCCTCGATATTGCACTGACGCCGGACGAAAAAGCCTACATTCGCGCCAGCGTCGAAAAACGCGAGGCGCTTGCGGTTGAAGAAGAAGCCCGCAAAGCGCGTGAAGAGGCGCTGGAAAAGCGCAATCGTCAAATTTTGCGCGTGTTGGTGGGTGTGTTCGCGGTAGCGGCGGTCATCGGGTTAGTGCTGGCGGTGATTGCTTTCCTAGGGCAGCAGGAAGCCTCGACCCAACGGGATCGTGCTGAACTTGAAGCCGCCCGCGCTGAACGGGAAGCCGAGGAATCGCTGAGTATCATCCTCTCGCAGCAAGCCGACACGACTCCGCGCGATGGCGATCTAGCGTTCACGGGGCTGGCGCTGGCGATGGAAGCGAATCGGCTGAATGATCCACCGATTGACGCACAGCGAACGCTGGCGGACACGGTCTTTCGTGCGGGTGCAATCCGGCAGTTTCGAGGACACAACAACTGGATTTTCAATGCTGAATTCACCTCCGACGGGAGTCAAATGCTGTCGGCAGACTTAAGCGGTGTGATCATTCTGTGGGATGTAGCGACGGGACAGGAAATCCGCCGCTTCGGTGAGAATGGCATAGGACATGACGACGTTGTATTTGCCGTCGCCGTCAGTCCCGATGGGACAACTGCGCTCACAGGATCGCAGACTAAAGATTTGATCTTGTGGGATATGGCAACCGGAGAAGCTATTCGTACCATTGGCGCGAATGGCGACGGACATTTAGACGCGATCTGGCGCATCTCGTATTTGCCAGATGGTCGAAGCGCGATTGTCGCCTCAAACGATGCTGACCCAACGCGCAACTTGATTCAGTGGGATTTGGAGACGGGCGAAATTATCCGCCGCTTCGAGGATCACCCCGGCATTGTGTTCGCGCTTGATCTCAGCAGCGATGGACGCATTATGGCGTCGGCGGGCGTTGATGGGGTCGTTCGCGTGTGGGATGTGGAGACGGGCGAAGTCATTCAGCGGCTTGAAGGCTTTACCAAAGATGTCTATGGAGTCGCGTTTAGCCCGGATGCAGATCGCTTGATTGCGGCTGGAACCGAGTTGTCTTTGAGCATGTGGAATGTCGAAACGGGTGAGGTGATCGGGCAAACACCGCTCACCGCGATTGCACGCGGCTTAGATTTCTCGCCCAACGGTGAGACGTTTGCCGCCGCGCTGCTCGATCAGACCGTCGTTTTGGGAAATGCAAACACGATGGGTTTGATCGACACATTCAGGGGACACGCCGGACTCCCGTTGGGGGTTACCTATACGCCTGATGGCGGGCGCTTTATCTCGGCAGCGGCAGACGGGCTGATCTTGTGGGACGTGTATGGTCGCGGGGCGGAACTATGGCGTGCAGCGGAAACTACCCGTACCTATGCGGTTGCAGGGGATGATGAGCGTGCAGCAGTCGCATCAGCAGCAGGGGTGAGCATTCGCAGCGCCGAAACAGGCGAAATCGTTACGGAAATTGCCTCCGATACGCCGGTGTACGCTCTTGATATGCGCGGCGATTTGATCGCAATCGGTGGATTAGATGGTTCGCTCTCCCTATGGGACGCGGCATCCAGTACAGAAACATTCCGTATCAACGCACATTCATCACCTGTGCGGGCGGTTGCTATCAGCCCTGATGGAGCGCAGATCGTCACAGGGGGCGGCAACATTCAAATTAGCATAGGACGACCTGTTGATAACGACTTGATCTTGTGGGATGCACAGTCCGGCGATCAAGTCCGGCGACTGGTAGGTCACAGTGCGCCCGTGCGAAGCGTCACATTTAGCGCCGATGGAACGCGCATTCTTTCCGGTTCAGACGATGGCAGCATGATTCTGTGGGGTGTGGCGACAGGTGAACAAGTTCGTGTTTTCCCATCTGACGACCCGACAACAGCCCTCATCGAGGGACATCAGCAGAGTTTGACCAGCGTCGCGTTGAATGGGGATGGCACTTTGGCGCTGTCCGGTTCGCGTGACCAAACCGCGTTCTTGTGGGATGTGGCAACAGGACAGGTGCTTCACCGCCTGTTAGGACAGACGGCAGTAGTGCGCGATGTTGCGTTTAGCCCCGATTCACGTTATGCGCTGACCGCTTCGGGCAATTATCGTTCGGGCGCGGCGACGGATAACTCGCTTGTCCTGTTCGATTTAGAGACGGGCGATCCGCTGCGGCAGTTGAGCGGACATAACGCTATGATTCGCGGCGTCGTGTTTAATAACGCACGGGCGATCTCCGTATCGGACGATGGTCAACTGATTGCGTGGCGCGTGGATGACTTGAACGCGATGTTGGATTGGGTGTACGTGAACTATCAAGTGGACTGCGTGCCAGCCGAGATCGGCTTTGATGAACGTTTGGGCGCAAACTCGCGCTGTCAGCCTGTGACCGTCGTGGCGGCGGCAGCAGCGGATTTTGCCGCGTTCTCGCCCCCACAAGCGGAAAGTGTCGAAGCGTTGACGTGTAACGTACCCACAGCGGCAGGTTTCTTGCTGCCCTCTACGTTGATCGATACGGCTGAGTACCTCGCAGAGGCACCCTATACCATAGGTTACAGCCAAGCCTCTGACGACGCACGCAGCGCGAACATCGCGGCATGGGCGCGTTATGAAGCCAGCCTCAACGAGGACATCGAAGCGTTTGAGGTTGTGAACGCCGAAGGTAATTTAGCAAATCAATCTAGCACCATCCGTGAATGGATTGAGGCAGAGGTTGACCTTATCCTGCTAGAGCCGATTGAACGCTCGAACATGGCGTTACTGGAAAGTGCCATTGCCGATGCGCGGGCAGCGGGTATCCCGGTTGTGATGATTCAGCATCGCATGGCAACGCCTGATTATGTGACGTTTATTGGTGTCGATGATTTTCAGGTCGGCTGCATCATGGCGCAAGAATTGGTCGCGGCGATGGACGGCGAAGGCACACTCGTGAGGTTGAACGCAATTGACGCAACGCTCTCGGATAACGGGCGCAAGGCGGGCGCAACCGCAGGATTCGGCAGTTATCAAGGGATTGTGGCGGCTGGCGAATACCCCACGAACTTTGACCCGGAAATTATTGAGAGCCGCATGGGGGATGTCCTCAACACCAGCCCGCGCATTGATGGCATTTGGACGTATAACGGGGATATTTCCGCCCGCGCATTCGAGATTTTGCTTGAAGCAGGACGCCCCTCTGTTCCCGCCATCGGGGATCAGAGTACAGAACTAGCGCGGCTTCTGCTCGAAAACAACGTCAATATGCGGCTGCTGTACATCCCCAGTTCGATGGGCGCGGACGCGGTACGCACGGGGCTAGAAATCTTGCGCGGCAACGCTGTCCCCGCATTCGTTGAAATCCCCGTCGAATTGATCACGCCGACTGAAGACGACCTGAACGACGGCGCGTTGATCAACGACCTTGACGGCTTGCCAGAGGATTTCCGTCCATGAGTGTTGGTGTCAACGTGTTCGGGGATTTAACCGGAGAAGGCAGCCTGAGTGAGACGGCACGCACGTCGGTACAGGCGCTCCGTCAACGCGGGGTTGCTTTCTCCTACAACGAATTGCTGTTCCCGTATCCGATGTATCGGGACGTGCCGGGAAATGATGTCGATTATGACGGACTGCCAACCGGCATGATTTACCCGGCGAACTTGCTGTGCTACAACTTGCATCTGTTCCCCACGTTCCCCGATGAGCGTCTCGCGGAAATTCGCGCAAATCGCTACACAATGGCGCTGTGGGTTTGGGAAATGCCGGAAGTGCCGGAAGCATGGTACAGCGAATTTAACAAGGTGGATGAGGTGTGGTGTCCATCGGGGTTTGTGCGCGACAGTTTTGTAGGCGCTACGGCTAACCCGGTGATTGTCGTGCCGCACCCCATTGAACTATTATCGCAGTCGGTGGGGCGCGAGGCATTCAACCTGCCGCCTGACCGCACAGTGTTCCTGTTCACATTCAGCGCGGGGTCAGGCGATGGGCGTAAGAACCCTTGGAGCGTTATTGAAGCGTATCGACAGGCGTTTGGTGAATCGAACGCGGCGGATAAGCCGATCCTGTTGATCAAGGTGCAGCACAGCGCATATTTCCCCGAATTGACAGCAGCCCTCGCGCAAACACTGGAAAGCGTGGGCGGACGCTTGATCACCGAGACGTATACGCGCCAGCAAATGCACGACCTGATTCACAACATCGACTGTTTTGTGTCGCTGCACCGCGCCGAAGCGTTTGGCTTGGCAATGGCAGAGTCGATGGCGGCGGGTAAAGCCGTGATCGGGACGGCATATTCGGGCGTGTTGGAGTTTATGACGCCTGAAAACAGCTACTGGGTCGATTACAAACTGCGCGGCGTTCAACCGGAAGATCATCGCTACCGCCCCGAAATGCTCCAGCACTTTCGACCCGGCATGATCTGGGCAGAACCCGACATCGAACAAGCGGCGGAATATATGGTCGCCGTGCATGAGAACCCCGACGATGCCCGACAAAAAGGCGAACGGGCGGCACAGCACATTCGCCAGCATTTCAGCCCGGATGCGGTTGGCGCGATCATGCAAAAGCGAATTCAGCGCGGGTGTTTGGGCGCGTAAGCCGTGAATCTTTCTACACGGGGCGTTCGCCCTATTCGGGGTTGGAAACGGACGCGCAACGGCGCGTCCCTACGAAAATAGATTCCGTGCTTCCAGTGTTTCGATAGCTTTTGGAAGTTCGCTTAAATCGCTGATCACAATATCTGCTTGCACATCAGCGGGCGGGTGAGGCGACTTGAAAATCGTGCGAAAGCCAAACGCTTGGGGGCGTAATACATCATCCGTCACATGATCCCCCACGCTGATTTTAAGCGCGTCTGACCCGGCGTAACGGGCGTAAAAGCGAGCATCGGTCTTAAGCACCCCTGTTAGATCAGGCATAAGGAAGTCGTCAAACAGGTCTGCCAAGCCAAGCGCCTTCAACACAGGCATCTGATAGCGGCTTAACCCCATTGATGCGACAATCAATGTACGCTTTTCACTCACAATCTGGCGTAGAATGTGATCAGCGTTATCGATTAAGGAAATGTAAGGGGGTCGGCTGTACTCTACGACCAGATCGCAGACGCGGGCGGGCATTTCCCATCCGTGACGGCGAACGACGGTTTCGCAAATATTGTCCCAATCCATGATCCAAATCGGATCGGCGTTGGGCTGTTTTAAACGGATTTGCTGCTCCGCGAGAAACTCACGGGTGAGATCAGGCGCAAGCCGTTCCTCTAAATAGGGGAAAACGGCGCTTAAAAATGGGTTGACCATGATCGTGCCGTCAAGGTCGATGAAAAGAATAGTTTGGCTCATAGTGCGGACAGGATAACCTGTGTTCGGGTTTGTAGGCAATGTTTTAAATATTAAACGTGGAGAAGAGCGGCGGTTGCTGTTGTTGAGCGCCGTTGTGTTCTTCTTCATTCTGGGCATTACATGGGCGCAAATCGTGATTCCGGCGGCGTTTGTCGCACAGGTAGGCGTCGATTTACTGCCTTACGTGTTCATTGGCGATGCGATAGCCATCATCATCACCATGATGCTGTATTCGGCATTCGTGGATCGCTACCCGCATTCACGGGTGATGATCGGCATTGTGATGATCGGCTTGGTCGGCATTGCCATCGGATACCTTCTCCTTGAATTTGGCTATACCAGCATCGCTTTTATTTATCTATATTTGCTGTTCCGCGTGTTGATCGAGACGGTCAGCATTCATTTGGGAACTTATATCGCCAGCTTTTTCGACACGCAGTCGGCAAAACGCGCCCTGCCGATTTTGTTTTCCGTTTTGCGCGTGGCAGTGATCGTCGCGGGTTTGACAGTGCCGCTGCTCAATTCGATTTTGGGTGAAAAAGAGATTCTCCTGCTGTGGGGCGTCGCGTTCGGGTGCATGGCGCTGGTCGTAACCATAATACCGCGTTCGCTCCCGGCGAATCAACTGCCCGCGCCGATTGATCCTCTCGCGGTACGTCCGTCTTACATCGAGAATGTGCGTGAAGGTTTTCGTTTTGTACGCAATACGCCGTTCTTAAGGGCGATGGCGGTGACGGCGGTGCTGGTGATCATCGTATCGACGGTACTCAATTTTGAGTCGGCACAAGCATTTAGCAGTCAGTTGCAAACTACCGAAGGAATTTCCAATTTCACGGGCGCGTTGACCGCATTAGGCGGTTTGATCGTGCTGCCGATTCAGTTGTTCCTCTACAGCCGGATCGTGTCACGGGTGGGCGTGGGGAATACCAGTTTGATTTTCCCGATCACGACGCTGGCAGTCAGCGGCTTTATGATCGCTTATCCCGGTGCGTTATGGGTGGCGGGGTTGGCATTCTTCAACGTGGGAACGCTCAACGTCGCATTCAGGGCGATCACTGATGATTTGCTCTACAACGCCGTCCCCGCACAGGTCAAAGGGCGGGCGCGTGCCTCAATCAACGGGATTATTGTGCCGTTCGGCACGATGCTTGCGGGCGTCATGCTGCTCCTGCCTCAGATCGTCGGCGCGTACTGGTTCTTACCCGTTTTGCTCGGTTTACCCGCAATCAGCTATTTGCTCGGCGCATTGATCGTGCGGCGCATGTACGGTAGGGCGTTGATCAATATGCTGGAACGCGAAAACTATTCATTGATTTTGCGCTCCGCTGGTAATCTCAACTTCAACGATATGGCGACGCTCAACTACCTGAAAACCAAACTGACGGATCGCAATGACCCTAACTCGGTGATTATCACGGTGAGTCTGCTGCTCGAAGGGTTGGGTAAAGATGCCATCCCACTGCTAGAGCCGATTTTGCATGATGCCGAGCCTGATTTGCGGGCGGCGGTGCTGGATGTGCTGGTCGATTCGGATGTGCGCGGAGATTCGACTCGCCGATTGTATGTCGATTTACTCAAAGATCAGGATTGGCGTATCCGTAAACGCGCCTTACTCGGTTTAGAGACATTGGCTTCACCGCCAGATGCCGATTATTTAGAAGCAGCAGTCGCTCTACTGGATGACACAGACGAAGAAATCCGCGCACAGGTGATTCCCGTGCTTCTGAGAACGCCTCATGAAAATGTGGCACGGGCGGCGCTGGCGCGTTTGGTCTACAGTCACGATCCGCGTTTGCGTTCGCTTGGGGCGTCGGCATTAGGACGGGTCACGAATCCGCAGTATCTGGAGATGCTTCTGAACTGTTTGGGCGACCCGGTGGAATCGGTGCATCTGGACGCGGTGATGTCGCTGGAAATGGTCGTCAGCCGTATTGATGTGCCGTCGGGGTATGTTGGCAACTTGGCGGGCAAACTGCGGTTGCTGCTGAACGATCACATCGTGCGTACCCGGTTGGCGTGCGTTCGCATTGCCGGACGCATTGACCGGCAAATCAGCACGCCCATTTTGATAGCCGCGCTGCAAGACCAAAGCCGGACAGTACGCGATGCGGCGGTTGAAGCCTTGACCAAGCACGGCGATCATATTTTGCCTGCCTTAAAGCCACTGGCAGAATCGATGGACAGAAATACGCGCAAAATGGGCTTGCTTCCGCTGGCGCGGATCCGTCGGGATGAGTACGAAAGTCAGATTCACGACGCCATTGCAGAGGACATCGAAGATATTTATATTCACCTGAACCGACTGTTTCCCCTTGAGTCTTTCCATACGATGTCGAGCGTTAGCATTCTGAAATCTACCATCTACGAGTATTGCAACGACCTGTTAGAAGACATCTTCGATATGATTAGCGCCATGTACGCGCCTGCACAGGTCAATGTGGTACGCGAGTCGCTGACACGCCGCGAAGGGCATGTACGCGCTAATGCGATTGAGGCGCTAGAGACGATGATCCCGCCGTCAATGGCGTCAATGTTAGCCCCCCTGTGTGACCCTACCGTGAACGATCATGAACGGGCGCGGTTAGGTCGTCAGAAGTACAACCTCGCCGTGCCAACCGTGCGTCAGGTGTTCACCGAATTGATGCGCGACGATTGTAATCCCTGGTTTCGTGCGATTACCGCGTTTACACTAGGGGAAATGACGCCGGCTGATGTGAAAGCGCCCCCTCGTAAACGCAGTGTGAATCTGCTTGGGATGCTGGCAGAGGGTGATTCCACTGAACCTGCTAAACCAGATCAACCGTTCACACGGGCGGAAGTGGAACGGTTGTTAGAGGGACGCAGCCACGAAACATCGGAAGATGTACTCATTGCGATGGACGCGGCGCGGCGTATGATCAAAGGTCAAACGATAGTTGATGCACAACGCGAGGGGAAAATGCTGTCTGCTGTTGAAAAAGTAGTGTTCTTGAAAGGTGTCCCGTTCTTTCAGGGGATGACGGTTAACCAGTTGAAAGTTCTCGCCAATGTGTGCGATGAAGAACTGTTCCCCGAAAATACGGTCATTTTCGATGAGGGAAGTCCCGGCGGTAAATTGTACGTCATCGTGAGCGGCAAAGTGGGCGTCGAGCGGTTCAACAAGGCGACAAAAAAGTCTGCTCGTTTAAGCACCCTCGAAACACGCTCGTATTTTGGCGAGGCAACGCTGTTCGACAACAGCCCCGCGACGACGATTGCGCTGGCGCTGACGGAAACCCTCACCTTGCGTTTACGCTATGAACCTCTGGTCGCGTTGATGCAAGAATACCCGGAATTATCACTCGAATTGATCAAGGTACTCAGCCAGCGGCTGCGGGAAACAGGCGAACAGGTTGCCGCGTTGTCGCGTACCATGTCGCGTGACTTGCATCAGGTTTACGACAAGCTGTAACCGGAACTTTTACGTTTCTCGGAATTTCGGTTGCCCTCCTGCGTACTTTTGCATATAGTATATGAAACATTCAATTACGTAGGGGGTTAGATGCGCTTAAATCGATTGTTGCACCTCGTACTTTTGAGCCTTGTTTGCACCCTGTTTCTGGTTGCTGCTCCCGCCGATAGTGCGCCCGCTGTTCAAGGTGCAGACTGCACTAATCTGGTTACGCTGGCAACAACCGCTGTAGGTTTCGCGTGCGATGGCTTGGGACGAAATCAAGCATGTTACGGCAATACCATTGTCAACGTAGAATTCGCGGTGAATTCGCCATTAACTTTTGCACAGTCCGGCGACATTATTGGTTTGAGCGATATACGCCGGATCAGCACAACGCCGTATAATGCAGCTACAGGGGCATGGGGTGTCGCGGTACTCAAAGCGCAGGTCAACTTGCCCGACGCACTCCCCGGCGAAAACGTGACCTTCTTGTTGTTTGGCGATACCACGCTAGACGCGGTTGACCCCAACCTCAATATTGTGCGCGTCAACACGAATTTGACCAGCACCTCCTGTGATAATGCGCCTTCGGGTTTGCTCATACAATCTCCGACAGGGCAGCAGGTGACAATGAACATCAATGGGGCAGATATTACGCTGTCGTCTACTGCATTACTCGTCGCTGAACCGTTTGGCAGCATGAAACTGGCGATGGTCGAAGGCTTGGGCGTTGTCACGGCATTTGGCGAAACGCGCATCGTGCCACAGGGCAGCGAAATCGGCGTGCGTTTGGGCGGTGGTGACGATGGCTTAGACACAACCGGACCTCCGTCGGGATTGCGCCCCTATACTATTGCTGTAGATACCGCGCCGATTGGCATGTTAGATCGGTTGATCAATGTTGCGCCACCTCTGGATGTGACGCCGGGTGCCACAGCGATGTCGGCTGGAACAGCCACGCCAGCGGCGACTCAAGAGGGAACGTGTACGCCTCGTGCGGATTGGACGGCACGCTACACTATTCAATCGGGCGATACCATGTCTGGCATTGCGGGACGTGCAGGGGTTTCGCTCGATGAATTAGCACAGGGCAACTGCATCACCGATGTACGCCGCATTGTCGCGGGACAGTCGTTGAATGTGCCGTTTCGCCTGAGTACCAATACACCGACCCGCCGACCCGCTACCGCTACGGTTACGCCGACTGTCGCGCTTGGCATGGTTGGACCCAATCTCCGTGCCGATAACATGAACATTAAAATAGGGGAATGCACGAATATTCGGTGGGACGTAGACAATATCCGCGAGGTCTATTTCGAGGGGCAAGGCGTGGTTGGACATAGCAGTCAGCAGGTTTGCCCGTATAGCACACAAACCTATACGCTGCGTGTTGTCCGCTTGGACGGCGTAACTCAGGATTTCCAGATTATCATCTACGCCACATACGATAACGATAACAGTTAAATTTCGCCGGGTAGGACTTCTGTACCGCATGAGTCCTACCCGCATGAAACACCGGTTGCCATTAGTGACAACTTGGATTACAGTAACTTGGTGTTTCTTGAGAGGAATTTCATATGAAGGCGTTACGCAAAGCTGTTTACCTATTTGTGCTGCTTTGTTTTTCCACTGGATTTGCACAAAATACCACTTGTGCTGATATTGTCCAAGATGCGCTGGACACCGTCCAAAACGCTTGTTCAGCGACGGGACGTAATCAAGCCTGTTATGGCAACATCTCGATGCAAGCGACTCCCCGTGAAGGGGTGACTGATTTCGCGTTTGAGCAGCAGGGCGATCTCGTCAACGTGGGCGATTTGCAGACGCTGCGTCTCCGTCAGCTTGATCTAGAGCAGGACATCTGGGGTGTCGCCTTGATGCAGATTCAGGCGAATTTGCCCGATGCGCTGCCCGGTCAAAATGTAACTTTCCTGTTATTTGGCGATGTTGAAATTGAGAACGCGGGCGGCGTTAGTTCCGAAGGTGCTACGCTGGAAGCGACTTCCAATGGCGGTGCTAATATTCGCACATCGCCAAGCACGAACGGCAGTATCGCGGGGTCTCTGTCGAGCGGCGAAAAGGTCATCGTTAACGGGATTAGCGAAGATGGTCTATGGCTGCGTTTTCAAATTCCTGACAGCGATGCGTCGGGTTGGGGATTTGCTCAGTTGTTCACTGTGTCGGGAGATGTAGACAGCCTAACGGTGATAGATACGCTTGCAAGCGAAACGACATATCAACCGATGCAAGCCTTCTACTTCCGTACAGGCATTGTTGATCCGTTGGGCTGTGCCGAAGCACCCTCAAGCGGTTTGCTGATTCAGACCCCAGACGGCGCGGGCGAAATCACGCTGCGGGCAAACGATGTTGATATTCAGTTGGGGTCAACTGCCTATTTGCAAGCCGTTCCCGGTGACCAAATGACGATTAGCGTCATTGAGGGTGAAGCGACGGTTACGGCAATGGGCGAAACTGTGGTCGTTCCAGCGGGTGCGTCTGTCGGTGTGCTGATGGATGAAGAAGGTCGCGCATCTGATGCACCGAAAGACGTTGAACCCTATAACGAGGAATCCCTCGTCACTCTGCCGATTATCGTGCTGCCAAGAGAGATTGAGATTGCGCCAGCGGCAGATGAGCAAACTATCGCTGATGCACAAGAACCCGATGAAGATAGCGGCGGCATTCCGGGAGTGGGTTTACCCGGTGGTATCCTCGATTTTACTGGGATGGAAGACATTGATCCTGCCATTTTCTGCACCATGTTTGATCAAATAATCTCCAGTGCTGACATGAGTCTTGATCAATATATCTCCTTGATACGTGCTGCAATCATTGCAGTCTCCCCTGCGGATCGTGCCGAAATTGAACAGTTCATTACGATATTAGAGGCGTGTCCGTAACGTTTTCAAATCGAGGGGGCTTGGCAGGGTCAAGCCCCTTAGCGTCTATTTACTGAGCAGTTGCTTGAGTGTGTTACGTTCATCTGGCAGCCCGAAAAAGAAAGAAAAGAGATTCGTTTTCATTTTCCAGAAGGGTTCGCAAGCGATGATTTGCTCTAGTGTTTGACGTTGTAGAGGGTTCAACGGTGTGCCGGGACGATAGGTGCGATCCTCACGGGGAAAATCGTACTGCCCTTTAAATCCCCCTAAAACCTTGCCGTAAACTTGATACTTCTCCCAATCGTAAATGGGATCGCGGCGAAGTGGTTTACCACGCCCGTCAAACGCTCGATCCAGCATGAGCCGAGCAATCAGATGCGCGGGCTGAGTGGTGATCGCTTTGCTTTGCAGCGCACGCTCCATGCCTTTATCTCCAAGTGTATAGAAACACTTCAAAATATCTATCTCCCCACTAAAAAGCCCTAACCCGTAGGTTGTCGGAAAATTGAGCGCGTCGATGAGGATGTCAATTACAAAGTCAGGCACAGCGTTTGGCACACCCACAAAATCTCGCGGGCTGGAAATAATAAGCGACATGGCAGCTTGCAACCGAACCGCTTTGTCTGAATGGGTTTCGCAAAGCTCAGTGAAATAGTCGCTGTACAACGCCCCTGAGCGTGTGGTTGCCAGATGAGTGGCAAAACTATCGAGCATGATGCACAGGGTTTCTGCATCCGTTTCGGATTGCAGCGCAGCCCATAAAGCTGGACGTATTTGCTCGGTACGATCAACGAATGCTTTAAATAGTTGTGCGGCATTCCGCCGAAGCGGGCTGATTTCGCTGGTGAGTAACCTTATGTAAACGTCAAGACCGGACGCCACATGGTTGTAGGTCTGCATCTGGATTTGAAATATTCCAATGGAGATTGGATCGAGAGCATTTTCAATCACGTATAAATGCTCATTGCATGACTCGACAAATGAAATCAATAGCCTGAGGATGTTGTGACGTTCGGGGGTGTTCTGGTCGTTCAGCAGTTCAATCAAAAAAGGAACGACGGCGGGTGTCACACTGTACACACTCCCCTGATGATTGACCGCGCTGATTAAATGGTCATAAGCCTTTTTTCGTTCGCCTTCATCTGCCGAAGCCAGAAGGCGTATATACTGCGGCGTGTCTATTGCAGAGCCGTAAGCGTGCTGCAAACTTTTCCAGTCAACGAGATCGAGTCCTTCGAGCATTGTTTTCTCCACTGCTGAACGAGGGCGCTGGTCGTTAATTCTCAATGCGCCCCCATTGAGTTTTTATGATACTCGATGCGCTACATTCCCGGCGCTACTCCCGTTGTTGGGGTGGGTGGCAGCCGACTAATGGCGCAAATCTAAATGGAAACGACGGTACTTCTCACCTCTAACTGAGTTTGCCCAATTGCTTGACAACATATCCTATTTTGTGTTATTTTGAAATTGACAACGTTTGCAAGATGTTTAATGCCAAAAGAGAAGTGCTTTGCAAATGTTTTCGCCGTAACATGCTTGAAAATGACAAGACTATTCAGTGTTTATTGCAATCGATTGCAAAAAGATATGTCCGTTTCAAAGAATACACGCAAAAAATCACAGAACAGCATCACCATCGTTGATGTAGCGCGAGAGGCGGGGGTTTCATACTCGACTGTCTCGCGTGTGTTCTCTGGTTTCGAGTTTGTCAACGGGGATACCCGCGAAAAGGTGATTGAAGCGGCTAACCGACTTGGCTATGTGGTGAACTTGCAAGCCCGCAGCCTTGCCGGAGGACGCTCCAATATCATCGGATTGCTGGCTCCCGGCATTGATAACGGCTATATCAGCGAAATTGTGAGCGGCATCGATCAAGAACTCGCCCGCTCCAACTATGACTTGATGCTTTACACCACCCACCGTTACGCCGGAAAAGAAGCGTTTTACGTTAAGTCGATTGCGAATGGCTTGGTAGACGGCTTGATCCTGATTGTGCCGCTCATCACCGCCAACTACATTCAAGCCCTACCGTCGCAAGACTTCCCTTATGTCTTGATCGACCAGACGGACAGTATGCCTCACAGTTCGTCGGTGGATGCGACCAACTGGCAGGGGGCTTACGATGCGACCAACTACTTGATCAGCATTGGACATCGGCGGATCGGGTTCATCACGGGGCAGTTGCAGTTGAGCAGTTCAACAGAACGCCTTGATGGGTATCGCGCTGCGTTGCAGCATCACCACATCGCCTATGATGAGTCGCTGGTTGCTTTAGGCGATTACCAGACCAAAGGCGGATACGTGGCTGGACAACAATTGATAAATTTGCCCCAGCGACCCACCGCGATCTTTGCATCTAATGATTTATCTGCGATTGGGGCGATTGAAGCCGCCCGCGAACGTGGACTGCGGATTCCCAACGATATTTCGTTCGTCGGTTTTGACGATATTCCGCAAGCATCACTGGCGTACCCCAAACTCACGACAGTTCGACAGCCGCTCGTCCAGATCGGACAGGTGGCAGTCCGGCTCCTCCTAGAGAAGATCGATGACCCTGAAAAGGAGGCGCGGCGGGTGACGCTCTCAACAGAGCTTATCATCCGTGACTCGTGCGCTCCCCCTCACGGGTGAGGCGTTGAAAGGAGTAGAAAGGCGAACAACGTTTTTTATCGGATTTGCAAACGCTTGCAAGAATTGATAGCGCAATTTTTTAAGGAGATAGCATGAAGACTCGTAAATTCCTATTGATCGCAGTTTTGATTGGCGCGTTGGCGATCATGTCGTTTGGAGCGGTATCGGCTCAAGAACCTGTTACGATTCAGTGGTGGACAATCTTCACAACCCCGCCGGAACTGCCCGCACTCGCGGAAACATTAGCGCAAGAATACATGGACGCTAACCCGAACGTCACCATCGAAATCACGCATCTGGAAAATGAAGCCTTCAAAGAACGTCTCGCAACCGTAATGCAGTCAGGCGATCCGCCAGACTTGTTCCAAAGTTGGGGCGGTGGCATTCTGTGGAACTTTGCCGAAGCGGGTTTGCTCCGTGACATCACGCCGGAACTGACCGCCGAAGACAGCGGTTGGCAGAACTCGTTCACCACGCAAGCGGCGCTCAACCTGTATGCTTACAATGGCGCTTATTACGGCGCACCGTGGAACTTCGGCGCAGTCGGCTTTTGGTACAACACACGCCTGTTTGAAGAAGCGGGCATCGAAGCAGTACCGACGACATGGACGGAATTCCTCGCCGTCGTGCAGCAGTTGAAGGACGCCGGAATCACGCCGATTGCGTTGGGCGGACGTGACAAGTGGCCCGGTCATTTCTGGTGGGTCTACCTCGCAATCCGTGAAGGGGGTCAGGCAGCCTTTGAAGCCGCTTACAACCGTGATGGCACATTCGCTGATGCGCCGTTCGTGGCAGCAGGTGAACGCTTGCAAGAACTGGTCGCGCTTGAACCCTTCCAACCCGATTTCTTGGGTCTGGGTTACGGCGACGAAGCAGCATTGATGGGCAACGGTCAAGCCGCAATGGAACTCATGGGTCAATGGGCACCCGGCGCACAACGAGGTAACAGCGAGAGCGGTGATGGTCTGCCCGAAGGTGAATTGGGCTGGTTCCCCTTCCCGATGATCGAAGGTGGCGCGGGTGATGCCTCTGACGTGTTGGGTGGCGGTGATGGTATCGCGGTGGGCGCGAATGCTCCTGATGAAGCCGTTGATTTCCTCCAGTTCCTCACTTCACCGGAAGTCTTGACCCGGTTCGTAGAACTGAACACAGGCGTTATCCCGACGGTTGCCGGTGCAGAAGAAGCAGTGACCGATCCCCTCCTGCAAGGTGTCATGG
>Ga0105047_10008257_pt1 | contig 17367 bp, 7 predicted proteins | sample MAT04_FD_78384 | JGI IMG/M metagenome (GOLD analysis project Ga0105047, IMG submission 78384) | Freshwater microbial communities from Lake Fryxell liftoff mats and glacier meltwater in Antarctica - MAT-04 (megahit assembly) | ecosystem: Environmental > Aquatic > Freshwater > Ice > Liftoff...
GACTGTTTTAAAGTGCAGTACATACCTGTTATTAGTCGAAATACCGGCAGCAAGATCAAACTCTATATTTTGAATAAACCTGAAGTCCCATATATTGGCCGGGTCCAGTTTATCTTCCAGATAAAGGGGTATCTCAGGATTAATGGATTCAATGCCTGAAACAATTAGCTGGTATTTGCCTGCTGTACCCGAGTTCAATACCAATGGGATGCTGTTCTCAAAATCAGGCTGAGTATTGATTGCAAGCTGCTTACTATCAGTCGAGAGCGAAAATATTTGCGGATAAGACGGATCACCCAATAGTTTTATTACATCAGATTCAGATGAATAGTCATTTATTGTACCAGCTTTGACATGAATAAAAGCTTCATCAAAGTATTCTGGCTCATCCTTTTTCTGAAGGCTGAAAACAAGAAGATTAGACTCATTCTCATTGCTTTTTTTGTAAAGTGGCACATTGCTATGAATGCGCGATGAAGAAGGAATAACAAGATTCGCACCCACATTATCAGCCCTTACCATGAACCCCTGCATGGCCGGGATTATACCATCAGTAAGTGAACCTATTGAGCCATTCCAGCATTTATACCGGTAATCATCCCAAATATAAACCCCATTGCCTACACCCGACTTATCCCATGTTGCAACATCAGCGATAAGCGCTGATGGGAAAGGATTGCCAATCAGGTTAAGCCCTTTGAATTCATCAGTGTTTGATGCTGAAAAACCAGGGTTCGACAGCGACACACTTGTTGAATTGAACGGGCCGGTAAAAACCAGGGTTGAAGTTGTGCCTGAAGTGACTCTGATTCCCTGAGCATTTGCCAGCGTTTCGCCCGAACCAAGACCTTGCCAGGAAGCAGTGGATTCAGTAAACTCTTCAGGTGACATCCCTGAAAATACATCAGCATTTGTGACAGGCAAGGGAGACGAAATCAAGTGAACACCACTCAGACTGAAATCAACAAACTGTTCAGTTGTGTAGGTTCCGGTTCCGGAAGTACTACCGTTGGATATAACAGAACCTGTGCCGGTAGCATCCGATTCAATAGTGAAAATACCATTGTTCGTTATCCCTTCGGATATAGAAAGAGCAAATCCGGGCATCACCCGAACAGAACAAGAAGCATTTACTGTCATTGATTTGCAATTGGCATTAGAACTGATTTCAGTATTTCCGGATTCAATGATTGCTATTGTATTGATTCCTGGCACCCCGTTACTCCAGTTCGCAGCAGTAGTCCAGTTGCCGTTGCCGTTCCATACAGATTGATCGGATCCTGGGGCTGGTGTTATAACACCATCTATTACCTGAGCTACAGGAATTTGATTAAAATTTGCATCAACCAGAATACACCGGACAGAGTCAAGGTCTAATTGGGTTGCACCACCGTAATAGTCAAAAACAATCTCAAATAAAACGGTTCCATCCGGAAAACTCAAAGGATTGAGGTTATCATCGATCCAACTGCTTCCATATTCTATGGAAGATGCACCGTAAATCCATTCACCGGGCAATGTTAAGGTGGATATGTTTGCCGTAGTGTCATATCCAACATTCAGGTTATTGTAAAAAACATGGAATTCCGCGGCAGTAATCGGAGTTCCTCCGTTTGCCAAATCAAGACCGGTAACAGTAACCGGAATATAAACTTTAGTTCCGGCTTCCACCTCATAAGCACTTCCCAGTGCTACGGTAACTTGTGCCCGAACCTGGCTTATAGCAAGGGCGACAATAGCAATCAATAGTATTTTCTTCATTTGGGTTGACTTGGTTATTTATGAGGTTGATTATGGTCTTATCTTTATGGCTTGGACAGACCATCATCGTACTTCTTTGTAATTACCCGGATGAACTTGACCAAACAACAAAAATTGTGTTTGGTCAAGTAATCGGGCAATTTATGCTTATTTGAAGTACTCTTAAAATATGCAGTTATTGCACATCGGGTTTCTGAAATTGTTTTTTGACAGCATAACCTGCGGCTAAAGAAATAAGCAGTATTACGCCACCCCCTATCGGGGCATGTCCGCCAATAGGCTGATCACCTGGATTAGTTCCACCGGGTGCAGGAGGTACGGGTTGAGCAAAAGCATCGTTCGCTGAACTTGCACCTACAAACAGAATTGCTGTCAATGCCAATATTTTGATATATTTTTTCATTGCTTTAGAGTTGATTTGGGTGAATTAATTAACCATAACTTTGTGTGAACTAACGCTTTTACCATCAATTACTTTAACCAGGTAAATACCATTGGCTTCAGCAGAAAGGCTTATTATGTTTATTTCACCACTCTGGATTTCTTTTAATGCTACAAGCTTTCCGCTTATGTCATAAACCTGAGCGCTACCGTTCAAACCATCGATATTGATGTTATTTCCACTTGCATATACAAAACCAGTTGATTTTGGATCCTCAATGCCGGTTGAAGTGTTGAACAACAATTTGAAACGGTTGCTGGTACCTGCAGAAACATTAAAAGTGTAAGAAGGCGTTTCCATCAGGTTCACAACGGTGTTAAGTTCAGTGTCGTCCAGATAGACGGCAACATTATTGCCAAATGAAGTCAGGTCGGAAGCACTGATAGTATATTCACCACTAACACCAATAAGCACCGAAACGGGCACTTCAACAGATGAAGTGAGCTCAGACATACTGTTGATTGAATACTCAACATCCCCTTTTGAAAAAATCTGGCCAACCCCTGAATTCATCGACATCAACTTATATGCGTCGAAATCGGCATCAAACGAAGAAGTGGCCTCATTATGAAAACGGATGACGGCTTCATCACTGTATCCATTGCCAATGAGTGCTAATCGCAGGATGTTATCAATCACATCAGCTTCCTTGTAATACTGCTGGTTATTGTGAACTGCAGATGCCTTAGGGATGGTAAGTCGGGGGCTTGCAGCATTGGCATGAACAAAGAATCCCTGGGTAACAGGAATAAAACTTGTTGTACCTTCAGGTGTACCAACACCACCCACAAACTGACTGTAACCAGTTCCATTATAAAAGTAAATCGCGTTATCAATATTTGTTTTTGTCCAGCCACTTCCCAGCCAGTTAATAGCCGATGTAAACGGATTACCTACGAGGTTCCATCCATTGCCATTTGTAAAAGTAATTGTAGGGGCAACCGTTGCATTCACATTAAACGGATTGGTATTGGTTGAATTGAACGAGAGTATCTGGTTATTCAAATAGTTCAGGCTATAACCATAACCGATCTGTACATCTTCCAGTAAACCCCACATGTTAACCCAATTATTGGCAGGTTCATTGTATTTGTATATCCAGCCAGGATTGCCTGAGTATAAAATGCTGCTCAATTCAATCGTGTTGCGTAACGGGTTGGAAATAAAATGATTTTCACCACCACTTAACCAGCGTTTGATATGGGTATCACCATTAACTGTAAGAATTCCACCATTGTTAATATAAGACCCTGATGCACTTCCATCTGCCGTTGAATTAAGTGTAAGGCCCGAAACGATGAGTGAAGTTGCATTACTTAAAGTAAGAGCAGCATTGGGTTCAATAACCAGTTGATTCGCTATAGCAGGAACATCGACTGTAACAGTGCCTGATGCAATGGATGCGTTTGTAATTGAGCCCGGGATACCATTGCTCCAATTAGCATTTGACGACCAGTTGCCAGTGCCATTCCAAACGGAAGCAGTTGCCGCAGGGTTTAAAGTAACCGAACCATTGATAAACAATGCACTCTGAATCTCAGTATAGTTCACATCATAAAGCTGATTTTCACCAATAAAGTTGAGTGCACCTGTACCACCAAAGTTTGGGCTGAATTGTATCTCAAAAAGCACAGTACCATCAGGAATGCTTAAGGCCTGGGTGTATGTAGGTTCAGCCCAGTTGGTTGCAACCATGCTGAGGTTACCGGAATATACCCAGTCACTTGCGGGCATTCCTGCATAAAAGTTAGTAAGCCCGATATAGTTTACAACATTGTTGTAAGAGATAAAAAACTGCATGGCAGTTAGCGGAGTTCCTCCATTACCCAGATCGCAACCTGTAATGGAAACCGGTACATTAACAATGGCTCCTGAAGTACTGGTAACATTTCCAACGGTCAGTGCTGGTTGTGCTAACAATCCCAAAGCAAATGAAAACAACAGTACAAATGATAAAAGAATCTTTTTCATGGTCTTAAATTTTTTCATTTTTGTGATAAAGTATTATTGTACTGCAGGTGTGTAGGTTTTATCGACATCACCTCCTGACAGCATAAGTATATTTTGTGCTGCGCCACTACCACTGATTGATAATGAAGGTTTTGTAAATACAAAATCTTTTATCTGCCATTGAACCGGATTCTGGTTTGATAATTTTCTGCGCATAGTAACTGCATCAATAACCGAAACTGAAGCACCATTGGATGAAATATCAACATCACCTGCCATTATCTGAAGTGGGTCTAAGGTAATCTGCGATGCGATATGGCGACGAACCTGAACAACATCAACAACCGATAGTCCGCCTCTGGGCTTGTTAATTTCGGCATCCAGAATGTAGTTTCCGTCAACAGCATAAAGGGTAAAGTCGCCGGTTGCATTTGTAGTAGCTGTTGCCACAACAGCACTACCTGAAGAATTTTTCAGAAGTACCGTTGAGTTTGAAACTGGCACATCGGTGGCAGGTTTGTCGTAAAGCAACTTACCATTTATTGTTCTCGACCAGTTGGCAGTACCCCATACCGGCGATGTAGCCAATGGCATAAAGTCAGGTGAAGTGAGATTGAATGGATCAACAATCTGAAGCTGGGCAATGCTGTAAGCATCGTTGTTAAGGCGGGTAGAAGACCTGAAATAATCCTGAACATTGGTTGCTGTCCAGTTGAGCGGGGCTCCCGGATTTCCGGCTGCATAACCTGTTGTATAGCCAGATAGGAAAGAGTTCTCAACCTTCAGATCGTTATCGTTGGCATTTATGTGGGTAAGTGCCCCATCAATATCGAGACCAGTAGGCCATCCAACTAAAATGGAGTTGTGAATATCAATCTGGGTGTTTCTGCGCAAATGCATTGCCCGCCTGTAGAGCGTATTATAACCTGGGTTCAATGCAGGGTTTGGCCCAAAACTGCTAACATTGCTGAACGTTGCATTGGTTTCAGGCAATACCAGAGTGCCACCGGAATTATTATCAGACTCAAATGAATTGGATTGCGAAACATCAGCAATGGCCGGGTCGCGGAGCGAAACAGCAAACTGAACTTTTCCACTGTAACCATTATCGGTATCAAAATCATCGTCTTTGCCCCTGAAAGCAATCAGGTGTTTGCAATTAACAGTACCACCAAACCATTCATAAGAATCGTCCTGGTTGTAAGAAATCTGAACATAGTCGATCGTGGTACCACGACCAACACCACCCATTGTTAAACCATTGATTTCATTGTTGGCAGCAAAATCGTATCCTGAAAATTCAGTGCGCAAATATTTAATTGAACCTGAATTGTCGTCATCGTTGGGGCTTAAACCGCCACCAAAAACAGAACCTACGCCACCTTCAATTGTACCGGTACCACCAGGTAAATTTACCGAGGCATAACCACAAATGATTACTCCGCCCCAGTCGCCATAGCCTCTGGCATTAGCAGCTTCACCGGATGTGAATACAATTGGTTCGTTAGCTGTTCCGTTGGCAATGAGCTTGCCACCACGTTCAATAATGAGTGCACTTTTTGATAATTTGTCGCCGCGTATTACAACCCCCGGGTCGATGGTTAATGTAGCTCCATTGCGAACGTAAACCCATCCATACATTTTGTATGTGGTTTTTGCAGCAAGGAAATCAGGTGCAGTCAGGTTGAAAGGGTCCTGCAACTGAAGATCGCTGTTGTTAGCGAAAGTTGCATTGTTTCTTGAAGGCGAATTGAACCAGTTACCAACCTCTGTTGCAGTCCAGTTAAGCGGAGCGCCGGTTGACTGAGCCCTGAAGTTATTGGTAACCATGCCGGTAAGATATACATTCTCAATCTGAAGCAGGTTATTGTTGGCGTTGGTCTGGGTTGCAACTCCATCGAGGTTCAGCCCGAAAGGATAACCGCTAACAGAAGAATTGTATATACTACAGGCAGTGTTACGGCGCAGGTGCATACCATTGCGGTAAAGAGAATTAATGGTTGTTCCGGTTGTAACTGCAGGACCGAAAATGCTTATATTCGAGAATAAAGGCATTGTAATTGGAGTAGCAGTTGAACCTGTTGAATTATTATCAGATTCAAATGCATTTGATTCTGAAATATCGGCAACTGCCGGGTCTCTTAACGAAACACCAAATTGAACTTTTCCAACAAATCCATTGTCGGAATCAAAATCATCATCCAAAGCGCGATATGCAATCAGATGTTTGACATTAACAGTTCCGCCAAACCACTCGAAAGCATCGTCTCCACTATATGAAACCTGAACATAATCAATGGTTGTGCCGGCACCAACAGCACCAAGTGTCAGGCCGTTGATCTCGTTGTTGGCCGAAAAAGCGATACCAGGAAATTCTATACGCACATGCCTGAGAATACCTGAGTTATCATTTAAATCGGGTGAAGCTCCTCCACCAAAAGCGGAGCCTACACCACCTTCAATAGTTCCGACTCCACCAGGCTGGTTGTTTTGCGAACGTCCACAGACAATCACTCCACCCCAATCGCCGTATGTGCGTGAGCCGTTTGTAACATTTGATGTAAAAACAATAGGCTGACTGGCCGTACCATCGGCAATTAGTTTTCCGCCACGCTCTATTATCAGGGTGCCCTGATTGACTTTTGAACCACGAATGATGGTACCAGGTTGAATGGTAAGGGTTACGTTGTTGTCAACATATACCCAGCCATCGAGCAAATAAACATTTCCGGAAGTCCAGGTCTGGTTTGAAAGAATATGACCAGCCGGAATTGTTACAGTTGTGGCAGGATAAACTGTATTCTGGGGATCAAAGTTTGACCAACCCTGTGTCCAGTCGTAAGTTCCGAATGCACCTACATAACCTACCTGCTCGAAAAACGGATCCTGTAAACGAGAATTGGCAAACGAAGCAGCACCTATTAAAGGTGAGTTACTTGATGCAAGCCTTGTATTAGTAGTAATTTCACTGTTTGCACCACTAATGTCGCCAAAAACTGCGTTGTGGGTTGGATAAACAGTAGCCTGTGGATTCCAGTTGGTCCAGCCCTGCGTCCAGTCTGTGATGCCAAAGGCTCCAATGTAAGTTGTTTTTTCAAAAAACGGGTCTGCAATTTGTGCATTACCCGCAACTGAAGCCCACAAAAAAAGGGCAATCAGAATGTAATTCTTTTTCATAAATAAGGTTTTGGGTTAAAGTTTTGGTTTCGGGGTTTTTGTCTGACCACAAATATAGTCCCGGTATATTAAGTCATTGAGAAGTTAATATTAATTCCTGGTGAATCTTATGTAAAATGAAAGTTAACCCAGGAAGTCTTTTAAAAATGAATGAAATTCAAAATATGTTTTATTTATCTGTTTTAAAGCATTTTAAATAATTGCATTTTGATAAAATAAAAAAGGCTAGATCGGTAACCCATGCTTTCGTTCTCTAAGCGCAAAAAAATATGGGATAAAATAAAATGACTTTTTAAGATTTTTATGATTAATATGATTCTTATTTTCAATAACCGGAAATCCGTTTCACGAATTTCATTTTTATCTGGTCCATTACTTTAAGAGTTTACCTGTTTCAATCTTGAACCTGCTCCGAAGAGTCAATAAAGAAGAATAGACACCAGGTCTCCATTCCGATTCCGTGCGTATGGGATCGGGATGGAGACCTGGTGTCAGATAATTAGTTTTCGGAGCGGGCTTAATCTTTAATAATCAGTTTAGCAGAGATGCGCTCTTCAGTATTCTCAGGATTAAGTGTGATTAGATAAATTCCCGGGGAAAGTGAAGCTGTATTTACAGGCATTACCTGGTTTCCTGAGCCGGGTGATTCAAAATTCTGACCAAGAACAAGTTTCCCGGTATAATCATAGATTGAAACCACCAAAGTATTTCCCGATTTTTCATTAAATTCAATATAAACATTGTTCGAGGCAGGGTTTGGATATATTAAAAGCCGTTCCTTAATTTTGGTGTGCCAAAGAACACCAACCGGGCAAAGTTCGCAGGATGCAAAACAGTAGGGAGGCAATATTGTATCCGTTTCCGGAATAGTTAAATATCGGTTATTATTTTCAGCACAGTCAACCGGCACGTTCTCATATCCGGCCTCGGTGTCACCGTTAACAAATCTGAATTGCTGGTACGAGCCCACTGGTAAAGAAAAAGTAGCACTGTAAATGTTAAATTCACCTTCGGAGAGTGGAGTTGCCGATGGATCCCATCCCTGAAAAGAGCCGGAAAGATGCATACCCTGCGGAGAAACCGAAACTTCAGACATATCAACCCTGAAGGTAACCATAACTTCCGGTTGCTGACAGGAGTCACAGGCAGAGAAACAAACAACAGGCAGTATAGTATCACCGGAAATTGAATTAAAGAACCGGTTCCCGTCAATGCTGCATTGCGAAGGCACCGATTCGTAGCCCGAAGAGGTGTTGCCATTGACAAAGCGGTATTCAACTGAAGAACCTTCAAGTATTGTAAGTGTATAACTGTAAATATCATCTCCTTCATCCACCATAGATGTGGCTCCGGGTTGCCATCCCTGAAAAGAACCCGCAATGTGAATACCTTCCGGGGAAACAGTCTCATTCTTCATGTCCAGCATGAATGTAATATCATAGAATTCGGGAAGACTACCGCACTCCGCGCATTCGCCGAAGCAATAAGGGTTCAGAATTAGATCGCTGTTCGGTACACTGAAATAACGATTGCCATTGTTTGAGCATCCCTCAGGTACAATTTCAGCATCCTGAAGAGTATTGCCATTAACAAATTTATATTCGTAATACTGACCTTCTTCCAATTGAAGTGTAACTTCGTAAACAGCACCAGCACCCGCAAGTATCATTTCTGTAGAGGAATAATCCCAGTTGTTAAATGAACCGGCGAGGTGTACACCATTCGCTGAAGCTCCTGTGTTTGCCATATCAACCCTGAATGTTACATTGTGCATTGGAGGACAAACACTGCATCTGCCAAAGCACACCATACCAGTAGTTATTGGCTCATTTCCAAGCACAAGTTGCCGTTCATACTGCCCCGACCCATTTAAAACACCACAGTCGGCTGGCACAATTTCAAGCCCGGCCTCACTATTACCATTTACAAAACGATAGGTATAAGTAGTATTCTGTTCAAGTGGAAGGGTTAAAGAAAAAATTCCTGAACCATTGTTTGTCATTTCATTCAGGCTGTAATTCCAGTTATTAAAACTTCCTGCCAGATGCACCCCATTTGGCGAAATGGTTTCGCGCGACATATCAACCTGAAAAGTAACATTCTGTAATACAATACTTGCGTTAACTGCACCATTAACGGGGGTGGTAGGTATCAATTCATAATTAACATCGTAGAACTCATACTTACTGAAAACGAGTGGTGAGTTGCCAAAATTATATGTAAATTGCATCTCGTAGAGCACTGTTCCGTCCGGAATGGCTTCGGTCAGCAATGAACCATCAATCCAGTTAGCAGCCATTGTACTGAGATTTCCCGAATAAACCCATTCGCTGCCGGGCATTGCAGGATAAAAGTTGACCAGGCCAATAAAAGTGAGCATTTGGTCGTTGTAATCGATATTGAGGTCAATCGCCCCCACAGGTGTTCCGGAACTACTGGCACCGGAAACAACTGTAACCGGAACATTCACAGTTTGACCAGGATTAGCTGTTATTACCGGTACACTTACGGTAATCATCTGTGCCTGAAGGCTAAAAATCACAGATAGGAATACAATACAAAAAGTTAGTTTCTTCATATCAGGGTTATTTTTTTTTATTAAAATGTATAATTTAATCCAAAAGAGAAAGAGGGACCGGGGCGATAGGACTTGATCGTCATGATTTGGTCGGGTGTTGATTCGGCTGAGAATGTCTGGTTATAGACTACTTTCTCGTTCAAAATATCTTTTGCCCCAAATTTTAATTGAAGATGTTTGTTAACCTGTTTTATGATGGTAAGATCAAGGTTGTTGCGGGGCATTTCATAAGTATTCGGGGTATCGGTAGTTCCAACGCCTTGAATGCGTTTACCAATGATGTTATAAAGCAAACTAACCGAAAGATTGGCCTTCTCCGACTGATAATAAAACCCTGCATTCACTATAAACGGGGATTGGCCAAACATTGACCGGTTTAAGTCGCGTAAGAACAGGAATGTCGAGTCATTCTCAACCCTGCTCCGGATAAGGGATGCATTGGCAACTACAGTCAGGTTTTTGAAGAGACTGAGAAAGTTATTATAATCTTCCCATATTCTCAGGTTTTTTCTCACATCAATTTCAACACCTAAACTTGTTGCCCTTACTGCATTCAGATATTTAAGGTCCCAACCACCGCTTGATACAGGTAGCCAGGTAGCTTCAATCGGATTGTCAAACTGTTTGTAGAAAGCACCTATTGTAACAATTTCACCCGGCGAAGGATACCACTCGTATCTTAAATCAAAATTATTGATGTAGGAAGACTTTAATGTGTCATTACCATAAACAATTACATTTTCCTCAAAGTCATAGAAAGCAAATCTTGCTTTTTCCCTGAATTCCGGCCGGTTGATGGTCTTGCCGTATGCAAGGCGGATAAGATTGGAAGGATTCAGATTTATAGTCATTGAAACCGATGGAAACAGGTCAAGTGTATCTGATTCATTACGATACTGAGTTGTATAATTGTCCGAGCCTGTTAAAACTATATGATACTTTTCAGCTCTCAAACCACCATAAATGTTTATAAAGTTAGTCACAGGAATTTTCAATGAGAAGTATGCAGCTTGTAACTTGCTACTGATATTATATTCGTATGTATCTTTGAAAACCTCACGATAAATTACCCCGTTATTGTTAAAATTAAAATTATTATCAAAGAAAACACTATCAATAGGCATGTCAAGCAGGTCTCTGTTATAAAATGGCGTTGACCAAACAATGCCATAAGGTCGTATGTAGAAATCCCTTTCCTTGTTCTCATAAAAAAACCCGGCTTGAATTTCCGGCTTAAAATTACCAATGATCAGCGTTGACTTATAGTTCATTCCGCCATTGTAAATATTTTCTCTCACCCTGGAGAACAATTTTGAGTTTGACCCTGCATTTACAGAAGTACTGTAATCTAACTGATAAGGCTCGTAAATAAGCGAATCGAGGTTTTTAACCGGTGCAAAATAAGAAATTGTGGTATGATCGGGTTGGCTGTTATTGGCATAGGAGTAGCCCAAAACCCAGTTCAGGCTGTTAAAGTCGTTAATTTTATGGGTTCCGCTGAGGTTTCCTGAATAGATGGTTCTGCTGCGGTAATCCATATCTGTTTTATAAATCCTCTGATCACCCCGATAATGATTTACACCGTAGCGCTCCGTTATTCTTGATGACCCGGTTTGATTCAATATATTCCGAAATTCAAAAATGCTGTTTCTGTATGAAACAGACCAGTTATGCAAGCCACCAATCTGAACAGAATTACTATAAAGCTTATCGTTTAGGTGCTCCGAGAAAACTGTGCCGGATGCTGAATAATTTTCAACACCTGAGCGGTAAATATCATTAAAATCATGGGAAGTTTTAAAGGTGAGACTGGTTGTGTTTCCAATGCTCACATTGCCGGGCTTGAACAAACGGACAATATCAAGATTAAACTTGTGATCGGGAAGAGCGATCCTTTGGTTAAGGGCAGCATTGTCGTTAAACGACCTTGATATATCGACCATTTTGTTTTTGCGATAGGCCCTTGTTGCTGAATCATCCTGTTCGTTGTTATAATCGAGTATAATTTTCATCTCTTCAACCGAAGGTACTGTACCAGGCAATTTATGTGTGCCATCGTCAAAACCAAGCCAGTCGAACTTCCCCTTATTCTGATATTTGAAATTTTCAAAGGTCGTACCCATATTGTAAGTCATACTGTAGCCAGCAGTAATCCTATTTGTTTCCGGTTGGTTTTTGGTAAAAATCTGTATATGTGCACCGGCAAAATCAGCAGGTATTTCAGGAGCAGGTGTTTTATATATTAGAATGTTATTGATCAGGTTACTTGGAATAACATCAAAAGAAAATGCCCGATTATCAGTTTCGGTGCTTGGTGCCGGTGAGTTATTGAGCCATACTGAATTATACCTTTCAACCAACCCTCTTACTATGACGAAACGCCCATCGGTTATCGTTATCCCGGGGAGCCGCCGTATTACCTCCGATGCATCCTTATCCTGCGACTTAGCTATCTGTTGGGAAGAAATACCCACAACAATCTGGTTGCTTTGTTTTATGGAAGAAATCATTGAAATATCTGTATCAGTCTTCTTACGGTCCTGAATTGTCACCCCTGAAAGTTGAGCGGTTATTTCTTCAATAAGAAAATCAAGTTGGGTAACTTTGTTGTTTTGAACTCTTACCGCACCTATTGTATCAGATTTATAAGAAATATAGGATGCGACTACCTGATAAACCCCTGCCTTTAAATTATCAATCCGGAATAAACCATCCAGATCGGTCGATTTACCGACAGTAGTCCCCAACAGGTAAACATTTGCACCTACAATGCTCTCTTTTGTATTCTTGTCCCTGACAATGCCTTGTATTGAGCCCTGACCATAAGAAAGGGAAATTGATATTACCAGATAAACCAGTAAAGAAAAAATATATCTCATCAAAAAAAATTTGTGCCAAAGGTATATTAGCCAAAGTTCGGGTGTGTTAACTATATATTAAATGTATATTTTCAAAATGTTAAGCAATTCCACTAAAATATTAGCTGCCATCAAACCCGGTAGTTTATCAGCACCTAAGCATTAGAATTTTGTCGACAATTATCTTAGCCAAATTGTAAGCAATTCACTATAATCATTTTCAGGGTTCTGGTGAATTGCAACAATTTCCAAATCGGGGTTCACCTAAGTTGAGCGATTTATCGCTGCACTCCAATCGCTCAACTTAGATATAAATAGTAATCTCTTTCTAATTACTTTTGCAGAAATTAAATCAATAATTGCATAACCCATAAAATTGTGCTTTTCGATAACATCCTTCTGGTTCTGACAATTCTCGGCTCATTAACCTTATTCCTATTTGGAATGAAATTAATGAGTGAATCCTTACAACGAATGGGCGGTAACCGCTTGCGAAACGCGTTTTCATCCATCGCCTCAAACCGTTTCAGGGCAATTACTTCAGGCCTTTTAATCACAGGAGCCATACAGTCATCTTCTGCTGTAACGGTAATGCTTGTAAGTTTTATGAATGCCGGACTTTTTAATCTTTCGCAGGGGTTGGGAATCATGATGGGGGCCAATATCGGAACCACTGTCACGGCCTGGCTGGTATCTTACTTTGGATTTCACCTTGATTTCAACATTATTTTATTGCCAGTTCTCGGGTTAGCCTTGCCATTAATGTTTTTGCATGGTAGTCAAAAAAGATCACTGGGTGAATTTATAACCGGATTTGCGTTACTCTTTTTAGGCCTTCAGTTTATGAAGAGCTCTCTTCCCGAAGTTACCCCTGATTCCATGTTGGTAAGTTATCTGAGCAATATTACCGGTTCCGGGCTTCCGGCTATTGTATTATTTACAGGTGCCGGGCTTCTGATCACCTTATTGATTCAATCGTCAAGCGCTACCATTACACTTACAATGGTTATGTGCCACAACGGCTGGATATCTTATGAAGCAGCGGCAGCAATGGTACTGGGTGAAAATTTAGGTACTACGGTAACGGCAAATCTTGCAGCTATTATTGCCAACCGTTCGGCGAAGAGACTAGCACTCGGGCATACATTGTTTAACCTGTTCGGTGCTATCTGGATGATAGCTTTCTTCTCATTTTTTGTCAGATTCTCAGATGCGGCTGCCACTGCAATAACCGGGTATTCTCCCAACGAAAATCCTTTGTCCACACCCATTGGCCTTTCTGTCTTCCATACCAGTTTCAACCTGTTGAATACATTAATTCTGGTAGGGTTTATTCCTTACTTCAAAAAACTTCTTGTACTTGTTATTCCATTAAAAGAAAATGAAAAAAAGAACTTCAGACTAAAGTACTTTAGCCCGGGCTTTTTTGGAATGAGCGAGATCTCTTTATTGCAGGCACAGGAAGAAATACGGATGTTCGGCCGACATGTTGCTTATATGTTCAGTCTTATACCCGACTACCTGATAGAAAAGCGTGAACAAAAATACCTCAAACTCCAGAAACGTATTTCCAAATGTGAGGAGGAAGCCGATGCTATTGAATCAGAAATCAGGCATTACCTCACCCGGACTGCCGAAAGCGATCTTACTCAGGCCGGGTCGCGCAGAATCAGTTCGATGCTGAAGATCATCGACGATCTGGAAAGCATAGCCGACCAATGCACTCAAATGGAACGTACCATAAACCGTAAAAATGCTGAAAAAGCCTGGTTCACACAGGAAATGAGGGACGGTATCAACAGCCTGTTCAACCTGCTAAAAGAGGCAATTGAGAATATGAACCATAACCTTTCAAAAGATTACAGGCCAGGCATTCTGGCAAAAGCGAAAGAAACAGAACTTAAAATAAATGAAATGCGCGACCGGTTACTTAATGAAAACAGCCGGAGAATTGAGCAGGGTGAGATAACCTATCAGCATGCAGCATTCTTTTCCGGGCTGGTGAATCAATGCGAAAAACTGGCAGACCACATCATCAATGTTAATGAAGCAATTGCCAGTAACGTTAAATAAGCAACAATTTAACATTAACTTAACATTAGTTCGCTTCAGAAACCGGTAAGCACAATAAATTTGCAAACCTGATGAATTAACGGCATAACATGGATAGTATTTATCTGATATTCGTAATAATACTTTTTGTACTTGCGTTTTCCGACCTGGTTGTCGGTGTTTCAAACGATGCAGTTAACTTTCTGAATTCTGCTGTTGGCTCCAAAGCAGCCTCCTTCCGGACTGTAATGATCGTTGCGAGTTTGGGTGTATTGATTGGAGCTACCTTTTCAAGCGGGCTTATGGAGATTGCCAGGAAAGGTTTATTTTTCCCGGCCCAGTTTACCTTTAACGAAGTCATTATTATTTTTTTGGCTGTCATGATTACCGATGTAATCCTGCTTGACCTCTTCAACACTTTCGGGCTCCCCACATCAACTACAGTATCTATCGTATTTGAACTTCTGGGTGCTTCTGTCGGAATTGCAATCATCAAAATAACCGGTTCTGAGCAAACCATGCAGGATATCGGCCAATATATCAATGCGGCCAAGGCGTTGGCCATTATAACTGCTATTCTTGTTTCAGTGGCACTGGCATTCAGCCTGGGAGCAATTGTTCAATATATAACCAGGGCTTTATTTACGTTTAACCTCCGCTTTAACCTTAAGTACTATGCTGCTGTCTGGGGCGGATTTGCCATCACCGGCATCCTTTACTTTATCGTAATTAAAGGTGCTAAAGGGGCTTCTTTTATTACTGAGGACACATTGAATTTCATAAATGCCCATACCGGAACAATCTTATTGATCAGTTTTACAGGCATTTCGCTGATACTCCAGATTTTAATGTTTCTTTTCCGGCTCGATGTACTCAAGTTAACTGTACTTACCGGAACCTTTGCACTGGCATTGGCTTTTGCGGGCAACGACCTCGTTAACTTTATCGGTGTTCCGCTTGCAGGGCTTAAAGCATTTCAGGTTTTTATTGCCACACCCGGTGCCGACCCCGACACCCTGATGATGAGTGCCCTGAATGATGATGTTAAATTAGACACCTGGATGCTACTGATTGCAGGCCTGGTTATGGCAGTCACCCTTTGGACTTCCAAGAAAGCACGGTCAGTCATCGAAACCTCTGTTGACCTGAGTCGGCAATCCGAAGGCTCTGAAAGATTTAACTCTTCGATTCTGTCAAGAAACCTGGTTCGCGGAACCCGAAATCTGGCTTTAACCGTCAACAGGTTTATGCCTGAAAAAATAATGAATAGGCTTGATAAGCGATTTGACAGCCCGGATGAAATTACCAGAAAATCAATGCCGGAAGGTGCTGCTTTCGATATGCTCAGGGCAAGTGTTAATCTGGTAGTTGCCAGTATTTTAATTGCGCTGGGAACTTCTTTAAAACTCCCCTTGTCAACTACCTATGTTACTTTTATGGTTGCAATGGGAAGTTCACTGAGCGACCGTGCCTGGGGTCGCGAAAGCGCTGTTTACCGCATTACAGGTGTCTTATCGGTTATCGGTGGTTGGTTCTTTACGGCTTTGGCGGCTTTTACGGTCTCTCTGATTGCAGCGGTAATCCTTTATTATGGCGGAATGGTGGCAACAATTGGCCTCCTTGCACTGGTTGCATTCCTTGTTTACCGGACTCATATTATTCATCTTCGCCGTACTGAAGAACGTAAAGAAAACGAAGCCCAGGATGCAATTTCAGAAGGGCTCAGTACCGACAGCGTCCTTACGCGATGTTCAATCACCATTCAGCAGGTGATGAATGAATGTCTGTCTATCTTCAATGAAACTATAATGGGCCTGGTAGATGAAGACCGCAAAATGCTCCGTAATGCAAAAAATAATGCTGCGGCACTGAATATTTCTACCAAAAGGCTAAAAATGCATATCAATGCCACACTGCTGAACCTGAAGGAAGATTCCATCGAATCAGGTCACTATTACGTTCAGGCAATTGATTACCTGCGTGAGGTTAACCACAGTATAACCTATATAATCAATCCCTGCTATGATCATGTTGAGAACAATCACAAGCCTTTGATCCCTGTACAGATTGAAGAAATATCACGTCTGAATGGTGAAATATCACTCCTTTTCAATGAAGCCATCGACATTCTCAAGAAAAACCGGTACGATGATATTGAACAAATAAAAGGCAGACAAAATAATATTTTGCGCATCGTGGAGGATACCCGCAAAAAGCAGATCAAACGCATTAAAAACGATGAAACCGGCACCAAAAACAGTATCCTGTTCCTCAATATGCTTGCTGAAATCAAGAACCTGACGCTGTTTATCGATAATATCCTGAAATCAAACCGCGATCTTTGGTTATCAGGAAAACCACCTGTTCTGAAAGAATAAACACTGCTGGGAGCAATTTACCTTTAGAAGGCATAAACAACCTGTTCGACCTTATCAAAGAGGCTATTGACTATATGAACTATAACCTTTCAAATGATTACAGGCCGGGAATCCTCGCGAAGGCAAAAGAAACAGAGCTTGGAATAAATGAAATGCGCGACCGCTTGCTTA
>Ga0105047_10008258_pt1 | contig 17367 bp, 17 predicted proteins | sample MAT04_FD_78384 | JGI IMG/M metagenome (GOLD analysis project Ga0105047, IMG submission 78384) | Freshwater microbial communities from Lake Fryxell liftoff mats and glacier meltwater in Antarctica - MAT-04 (megahit assembly) | ecosystem: Environmental > Aquatic > Freshwater > Ice > Liftoff...
GCTCGAACGACTACGCGATCAAGTTGCTGAGGTCGCAGTGCTCGTGCTCGAGGAAACTCGCAGCCTCTCGACGCGACTGGGCTACCGGTCCACCCGCTCCTGACGCAGCGCGCCCGCCGCCCCGGCTCGCCTCCTCGGACGCTTCGTCGAAGGCTTCCACGATGTTCCTGCTAGCGGAACGCTGTTTCAGATGTAATGTGACGGCATCCGCTACCGGGGGGAAGCCACCACATGACCGATCACACGTCACACCGAGCCAAGCGCTACCGCAAGGCCGCCTTGGCCACCATCGTGGGGCCGCTGGCGCTGGTCGCCGCGGCCTGCGCCCCGGGGGTCGCCACCACTGCCTCGGCGCAGGGCGGCCAACTCACCACGCGCACCATCAGCGTCAGTAGTGGGGCCTACTCAACCAATGCCGCCACCGGCGTTGCCGATGGCGGCGGCGAAGGCTTCACGCTCGACTACAACAGTTCGTCAGCGGTGATCGGTGTCAGCGGTGCCCTGGCCTACGGTGCCGGAGCCAGCCTGACGTTGAACCTCAGCGCTACCGCCTTCGGCATGGCGGGCTCGGCGACGCTCGTCGACCCGGCGGGGCCGGTGTCAGTGTCCATCAGCGGTAACGCTTCGTCGTTCTCGGTCGACGATCACGCCAACGAGTCCGGCTCCATCTCCGACGGGGTCTCCACCATCTCGTTCGCCACGGCTTCGCCGCAAGCACCGGTCGGCTCGGACCCGGCCCTCGAAGCGCTGCTCGCCGCCGAGACCGACTACTGCGCCCAGGCCCAGCAGAGCATCGCCGGGCTCGACCCATTGCAGGTGCCGGTCTCGTCGATCACCAACACCCGCGAGACCCCGCGAGCAGCGTTCGCCGCATCGAAGTCGACCTTGTCACCGCTGACGGTGCGCACCTGGACCGACGCCGTCGACGTCAAGACGTCCACCGGCCAACTCGTCACGATCTCCAAGCGCATCAGCTGCAAGATGCGGGCGGGAGATCACATTGCGACGACCGGGGTGACCACCTCGGCCAGTGACGCTGCCTGCCAGACGCTGAACCAGAAGTCCATCGACCTGGCCCTGGCGCAGATGTCACCCGCCGACGCCGCAGCGGTGACGCTGCCCACGCTCGGCGCCGACGTCGTTCGCCAAACGGGCGTCGAATGGACCACGCCGTTGGCGGCCGCCGCCGAGTTCAACGGTTCGACGCTGTCGGCGCACGCCTTGCTGGTCAACTGGACCGACCCCAACTACGCCATCTTCCCCGACTCCATCCGCGGCGTTCACTACTGCACCGTGTGGTCTCCGGCTTATGCCTACAGCCACCTCCGGTCGACGTTGTAATCCCTGCTGTCACCCCGACCCCGAAGGCACTCACCATGCGACCCCACGTCGAACTCATCGATGAAGCAGACCTCATCTGGCACCGCTCCGAGTTTCCCCACTCGGTCGGGGAGGCCCGCCAAAAGCACCTCGCCTACGACGAAGAGGACGGTTCGCTGTCGGCCAAAGTGGTGTTCGACACCGCTTGGCAGCGACCGTGCGGGGTGCACGACGCCGAGACCGAATGGTTCGTGCTCTCTGGTGAGGTTCGCCTCGGTCCAGCGGGTCCCGATCAACAGGTCCTGCACGAGGGCGGCTACTGGATGACACCGGCCGGCGTCGTGGCACCCGAGATCGATGTCGAAGCTGGCACCGAGATCCTGCTGTTCCGGGAGTACGGCGATTGGGCGTTCACCCCGGCCACCGTCGACCGCGACGGGGTGCGGCCCGACCAGGTGCTGGTCGTCGCGCACAGCGCCGAAATGGAGTGGGTACCGGTCGAGATCGGTAGCCCCATGCGGTTCGATCTGGGCGGCACACCCGTGCCGGGCCTGTTCATCAAGATGCTCCACCGCGATGCCGAGACCGGCTTCTACAGCCGCCTCATCAAGACGATCCCCGGGTGGCGCGAACATCCCCTCGCGCATCATCCGGTCTTCGAGGAGGCCTACTGCCTCGAGGGCGGGTTCGACTACAACTTCGGACGCATGTGGCCCGGCACCTACTTCTTCCGGCCGGCCCTGGTGCGCCACGGCGACTTCACCTCGACCGAGGACGGCTGCACCTGGCTGGTGCGTTGCGATGGCGACCTCGTCGACTGGTACACCACCGATGCCAGCATCGAGATGCACGGCACCGCCACCAACTGGGGGCCCGACCTCCCGCACACGATGGCACCGGTACTGCCCCAACCACTGCGTTCACGCTCGGTGGGCGACATGGCTGATCGCACCTATCAGTAGCGCCATGAGCCCCCGCACCCTCATCCGCTCAGCGGTTCAACTGCCGTTCTTCTCGATCGATGGCGTTGGGGCGGACGACCTGTTCGAACACACTGCGGCAGTGGCGCAGAGCGTAGACACCACCGGGTTCGACGCCCTGTTCGTGATGGATCACTTCCACCAACTCCCGTTCCTGGGCGGTGCCTCTGCGCCGATGTTGGAGGGCTACTCGCTGCTCGCGGCACTGGCCGCCCGCACCACCCGAGTCCGTCTGGGCGCCATGGTCACCGGGGTCACGTACCGAAACCCGGCCCTGCTCGCCAAGACCATCACGACCCTCGACGTCATTTCGCGGGGCCGCGCCATCGCGGGGCTGGGCGCCGCCTGGTACGAGGAGGAGCACACCGCCTTCGGCTACGACTTCCCCTCAACCGCCGATCGCTTCGAGCTCCTCGACGAGACCATCGCAATCCTGCGCGACATGTTCGCCGACAACGCACCGAGTCGCGTCGGAGCCCACAGCCGGGTGGCCGGTCCCCGCAACGTGCCGGGGCCCATCACGCCGGGGGGTCCACCGATCCTGGTGGGCGGCAGCGGCGAACGACGCACGCTTCCCCTGGTGGCCCGCTCGGCGCAGTCCTCCAACCTGAACTGCGAGTTGGGTGAGGTGCCGGGCAAGCTCGAGCGGCTGACGTCATTGCTCGCCGATGAAGGACGATCACGCGACGACGTCAACGTCACGGTGCTCTGCTCGGTCGTCGTCGCCGACGACGAGGCCGGCGCCGAGGAGAAGTTGCGCGCCATGGTCGCCGGTCGGGGCATGGATCCCGCAAGCCTCGACGACCCCGGTGTCCGGTCGATGATGCTGGCTCGCCTCATGGTCGGCAGCGTCGATCGCGTCGGCGAGCAGATGGCCGCCATGTGTGGCCCCGACGGCCTCGACGGCATCGTCGCCATGTTGCCTGCCGACGTCGCGAACACCGAGGGGCCGGCAGTCGTCGCGAAGGCCTTTCGTGCCGCCGGCCTGATGGACTGACACTCCCAGGAGCGCGGCGTCGCAGGATCCGCCCCCCTACGTCGACGCCCACTCCCGGGGCGGTTTACACGTTGCGCGGAATCGTTCGCCGGTCCGCTCGGTTGCACCCGCTATGGCTACGACCCCCCGCTCGGTGCAGTTCGGTCTCGACACCTTCGGCGGTGTCACCAAGGACGCACAGCAACGACCGCTTCACCACGCCCAGGTCATCCGCAACATCGTCGAGGAGGGTGTGCTCGCCGATGAGGTCGGCCTCGACTTCATCGGGATCGGCGAGCATCATCGCCGCGATTTCGCCGTCTCCAGCCCCGAGATGGTGCTGGCCGCCATTGCCGCCCGCACCCAGCACATTCAGCTGGGCTCCGCGGTGACCGTGTTGAGCTCGGACGATCCAGTTCGTGTCTTCGAGCGGTTCTCAACGCTCGACGCTGTCTCGGGTGGCCGGGCCGAGGTCGTCGTGGGCCGCGGCTCGTTCACCGAGTCCTTTCCCCTGTTCGGCCTCGAGCTGTCCCGCTACGAGGAACTGTTCGAGGACCGCCTCGGACTGTTCGCCGAAGTGGTGAAGGAACGGCCCGTCACCTGGTCGGGAACGACCCGCTCACCCTTGACCGCGCAGGAGATCTTCCCGCCCACCGAGCACGGTCTGACCGTGTGGGTCGGCGTCGGTGGCAGCCCCGAGTCGGTGGTGCGGGCGGCCCGGCACAACTTCGGGCTGTTCCTGGCGATCATCGGCGGCGCTCCCGACCGTTTCGCCGCCTATGTCGATCTGTTCGAGCGAGCCCAGGACGAGTTCGAGGTTGAACGACGGCCCGTCGCGGTGCACTCGCCCGGGTTCGTCGGCGCTACCGACGGGGAGGCCTACGAGGCGGTGTTCGATGGTTGGGTCGAGTTGCGCACCCGCATCGGCGCCGAGCGGGGTTGGCCGCCGCCCACAGCGGGCGACTTCGACCGCGAAGTCCACGACGGCTCGCTCTATGTCGGCTCGCCCGAGGCGGTGGCCCGCCGCATCGCGGCGACCGTGAGGGTGCTCGGCGTCGATCGCTTCGACCTCAAGTACGACAGCGGCTCGTCCAGCCACGAGGCGCTCATGGACTCGATCGAGCTCTACGGCCGCAAGGTGGTCCCCATGGTGCGCGACATGCTCGCTGGCTGATCCGGATCGGCGTCAGGTCAGATCGCCGCGCATGATGCTGTGACCAGAGTGCTGGTGGTTGCCGTCTTGGGGCTCGATCGAGATATCGACGATCGGGTACTTCGTAGGGTCGATCGCCGGCGGCACCACCACGTCGCTGCTGCCGGTCACCGTGCCGAGCGAGCGCGGATCGGTGACTCCTCGGTCGATCAGCCACAACTCGTACTCCGAACCTACGGGCGCTGGCGGCATGTCGGTGGCGTCGATGACCAGGTGAGTTCGGCCGTTCTCGGTGACGAGTTGGGCCGAGGCCGTGGTCGCGCCAAGTGGCTCGAGTTGCCGGAGCTCGGCGGTTGCCACGACCTGGTCGGTGGCCACGACCTGGTCGGGGGCCGACGGGGAGCGAACAGCGAGCAGCGTGCCGACACCGGCAACGAGCACCACGACCGCGGCGGCAGCCAGCCACCCCGACCCGCGCCCGAGGCGCCGCTTGTTCATCGAGACCACGACCGGCTGATCGATCGTCCGCTGGGCGCTGTCGACCGCAACCCGTTCGGCGATGCGTGCGAACAAGTCAGCAGGTGGATCGGCGCGGTCGAAGTCAGCATCGGTCAGGGAGCCCAGCAGGCTGGCCAGCCGATCATGGGAGGGATGCGACGAGATTTCAGGATCGCGGGGCGTCATCGAAGCCCCCCCACGTGCTTCTGATGGATCGCTGGGACCCGCTCGGGGGTTTGGACTGCCATATCAAACCGTTCGGAGCCGCCCGCCGCCGTGGAGGTATGGGTCGCAACTCCACCGAGCTGCGACCCATACTCACCCATCGGCTACCGGTTCGGCATCAGGTACTAGAGGTCGGCCGGTCGCAGGACCAGAGAGATCCCGTGGATGTAGCCGTTGGCCAGCGCTCCGCCGTAGTTGAACTTGCTGTAGACGACCCCGGGGTCGTCCGCGTTGGGGTCGAGGTCGCGCAGGACGATGAGACTGAGGTCGGGGTTGACGACATCAACCTTCACCTTGCCACCCTGCAGGGTCGTGAGCTCAGCGCCATTGGCGCCAAGCGCATCGGAGGCTGCGATCTTCGAACCGACGATGTGGTAGGTCAGAACGGTCTTCACAGTCGGCAGTCCGAGCGAGGCAACGGCATCGAAGACGCCCTGCTCATCGAACACGAAGTTGCCAGTGAGGCTGTACACCAGCGCCTGGAATGCCCGGTCGTTGGGCAGGAACACCGTCAACTCCGCTGCTGGATTTGATGCCGCAGCAACCAGGTCGGGGTAGAGCAGGATCGCCTGGGTGGCGATATCGAAGTCGTACCACTCCTCGTCGAACCCGGCGGCGTTGTCGCCGGTGTCGGAGAGGAGCTGCTGGGCGATGGTCTTCTCCGACGCCGCCGGCGGCGGAACGGTGCAGGCGCTCGCCGCCATGGCCAGGGCAAGTGGGGCGAGTAGGAAACGTTTGGACAGTTTCATCGTGTGCCTTTCTGTTGGGGAAGTTCTGGGAGGGAACAGGCCTCCCGCAGAGCGGGACTGTCGGTTCTCCCATGCTTCGTTCGGGCTCGCCCGCGTGGATGCAATGAATCCGCTGGCGGGCGGTCAGCTCGCTGGTGGGCGGCGTCAGCTTGCGGCTGAACGGCGACTGAGTCCGAACCACACAGCGACACCGATGCCGAGGACCCCGGACCCAGCCGCCACGCTCGCGCGGGGAAGCGTCGACGCGAGTACGACGCATCCAATGAGCCCCGACACCGCGATAGGCCGTCGCCAACGACGCTCCGCTGGCGGCAGCGTCCACGCCGCCGCATTGGTGATCGCGTAGTAGGTGAGTACACAGAACGAGCTGAACCCGATGGCGCCCCGCACGTCGACGGCCAATACGAGGACCCCAACGACGGCACCCACCGCCAACTCGGCGAGATGGGGCACCTGGTGGGCGGGGTGGACCGCGCTCAGCCGACGGGGCAGCTCGCCGTTGGACGCCATGGCAAAGACCGTCCGGCTCACCCCAACGATCAACGAGAGCAGCACACCCAGCGACGCGACCGCCGCCCCCACCCGTACCACCGGGGCGACAACACCCAACGAGCCCGCCGACACCGCCACGGCGAGCGGTGATTGCGACGCGCCGAGCGCCACTGGACCCACCGCCAGCAAGGCGGAACCGAAGACGGCCACGTACACGAGCAGGGTCACGCCGAGAGCGATCGGAACGGCCAGCGGGATCGTCCGGGCCGGGTTCTCGACCTCCTCACCCAGTGTCGAGATCCGCGCGTAGCCGGCGAACGCGAAGAACAACAGACCAGCCGACTGCAGGATGGCGTGCCACCCGCCGGAACCCGACAAGGAACCCAGATTGTCCATCGAGGCCTCCCCGCCGCCGAGGCAGGCCACCACGACGGCGAGGAGTGCAGCAAGCACCACGCCGACGATCACCCGAGTGAGCGCAATCGTCTTGCGTACCCCGTGGTAGTTGACCGACGTGAGGGCGACGACGGCACCGACGGCAAGCCATCGCCCCCACCGGTCCGAGACGTAGGACCCGAACGTGAGCGCCATCGCAGCACAGCTGGCAACCTTGCCCACGATGAATCCCCAGCCGGCGATGAAACCCCAGAAGTCGCCGAGCCGCTGCCGTCCGAAGACGTAGGTGCCGCCGGACTCCGGCGAGATCGCGGCGAGTTGAGCAGAGGAGGTCGCGTTGCAGTACGCGACGACTCCGGCGATCGCCAGGCCGATCAGGAGACCGCTGCCGGCTACCCGGGCGGCCGGGCCGATCGCCGCGAAGACACCAGCGCCCATCATTGCGGCGAGACCGATCACGACCGCATCGGACAGTCCCAGTCGACGGGCGAGCCGGTTGGGGTTCGACGCTGTCATCGAGCCGCATCCGTTGGAGCCACTGCCCGGTCGGTGATCAGGGCGAACAGGAAGCCGATCCTGTTCTCGAGCTCATCGGCCGTCCGCTCAAATGCCGGGTGGCTCTCGTCAGCGGAGTCGCCCTCGAGCGACGGGTCCGGGATGCTCCAGTGCATCGACATCGCTGACCCGGCAAAGTCGGGGCACACCTCGCGTACCCGGTCACAGAGGGTGACAACGGCGTCGAACCGGCGGCGGGTGAACCGACTGAGGTGTTTGGACCGGGCGGTGCTGATGTCGATGCCACGCTCGTGCATCACGCGTACGGCGTTGGGATGCACCGGCTTGGGATGGCTGCCGGCACTCATCACCTCGACGCCCCCGTCGGACATAGCGCCGAGGAGCGCCTCGGCCATCTGGGACCGAGCACCGTTGCCGGTACACAAGAAAAGGACCCGAGGCCGCCGAGCCTGCGGCGATAGGGCCGGCCGTGGCGCGACCGAGACGAGCCCGAGACCTGGGTGCAGGGCAACACCACACCTGCCGAGCAGTTCGCCGCATCGCTGGAGGTCGATCGCGTAATAGCTGGCGCGGCGGTCCGCCGAGCTGCGTTGCAGAGTAACGAGTCCCCCATCTCGCAGATGCGAGAGGTGGTACGACACGAGGCTCTGGGACGTACCCAACAGCGCCGTCAGCTCTCGCACCGCTCGATCGCTACGCGACAGCTCGACGAGCAACCGCCACCGAACCGGGTGGCCCGCGAGTCTCAGGAACGGTGGCAGCCCGGGCACCGTGTTGCTTGTCCCGCTGGCGATGCTCACAGCACGACAGTAAGCCCGATCCTCACATAGATCAATCCAAACTGATGGATCTGCGGAATCGGAGAGCGCCGGACTGTTCACGTCTGGACGCGGCTCAGTTGGGGAAGCGAGCTACGAGTCCGTTCACCCAGACCGGATCTCGATACCCAGCACGACAGGAGAGTCGCGATGTCCACCGATGAGAAGGTCACCCAAGAGTTGGTTCAGACCCTTGAGGACGGCAAGCAGGGATACGAGGCGGCGGCCTCGCGTCTCGAGGAGTCCGGGCACTCCGAACAAGCAGCGGTGTGTCGCAATTACTCAACACAACGGGCGGAGTTCTCCGACAACCTCAAGAGAATTGCTGGCACCTATGGCGACGATGTCGATCAGTCCGGCACCGTTACCGGCACGTTGCACCGAAGCTGGCTCGCACTCAAGGACGCATTGTCCGGATCAGGCGCTCATGCCGTCCTGGCGGCGGCGGTACAAGGAGAGGATCATGCCGTCGAGGAATACGACAAGGCGCTCGCGGCCGACATCTCCCCCGAGTTCAGGTCGACGGTGCAGCAGCAGGCAGCCGCGGTCCGAGAGGCTCGAGACCGCATGATTGCCCTTCGTGACGCGGCGAAGGACCGCTGACCGACCTAACGTTCCACCGTGTGATTGTCCGACCACCGCCCTCAGCGGAGACGGTTCCGCCGAGGCGGGGGCAACCCCTCATCCATGATGGCGTCCACTGCCGCCCTCGGTCCGCCCGCCCGGGCGATCGAGGCGGCGACGTCGCGTGCTCGCGCCGTCACTCCCGATTCGAGCAGCAGATCGACGGCGTCGACCAGTGCATCGACGGTCACGGTGTTGGGCGCCACAACCGCGCCGACCCCCGATCGCTCGATGGCCGCAGCCGCGGCGAACTGATCGGTCGAGAACGGCAGCACCACCATGGGCACCCCCGCCGCCGCTGCTTCGGTGACGCTCCCGTTGCCCCCGTGGTGGACGATGACATCGCTGTGAGCGAGCAGCGCCACCTGCGGGAGGTGGCGACGAACGAGGGCGCCGCTCGGCGGCGTTCCGATCAGCTCGGGTGATGAACTTCCGTGGGCGAGGGCGAGGCGCCACTTGCCAGCCTTGGCCGCAGCGACGGCGGTAGCGAGGACATCGTCACGGGCACTGAGGAACGAGCCCAACGCAACCGTGACGAGCGGGCCCGAACCGGTCGGGAGCGCGACGTCACCCAAGGGCTCGGTGCGGGAGAGTGCTCCGATGAAGCGGTGGTCGGCAGGGAGCGGCCGGTGCGGATCGTGGAGCTCCTCGGGATAGACGTAGATCGTGGGACGGCCTGCAATCGAGGTCAGGTCGCCGACCGTATCGATCTCGGGCGCTCGACGGGCACGAAACTCCTCGGACACCGCAGCGAGGTTGTCGACCGATACCCGGCATCGACGCGACAGCTCTTCAAGCTCGCTCGATTCCGGTCGCATCGAGACCGGCCAATCGGGAGGCATGCCGTACACCTCGCCGGCGACGGGGAGCGCACTGGGATGGCCGAGCACCACCGTTGCGGCCTCGATACCGAGCGCAGCCAGCGCCAAGCGCGCGCCGAAGGCCACATGGTCAACCACCACCCGGTCCGGTCGAACCGCCTCGATGATCTCCGAGACCCGGTCGAACACCCGGTCGGGCTCGTGCATGAGGTCGTGACGACGGGCATCGGCCTGGTACAGCAGCGTTTCGATGGGTCCGGCCCGGGTGGCGTCGAAGAAGGCGCGCAGGTGCGCTGCCTCCTCCCCCTGCTGGTCGCCCACGGTGATCACGCCGTCGTTGTGCCCGGCGCCGAGCCGGAGCTCGATCCATCCGAGCCCCGCGGCTTCGACCACCGACCGCGTGGCGTTCCCCGTTGCGACGACGACATCACCACCACGCTGCGCCCATGCCGTGCCGATCTGGGTAAGTGGCAGCGTGTGCGACAGGTAGTCGGGGCTGATGACGAGGAGCCTCATGAGCGCGATGAGGCCGAGCGCCCGTCGGTGGCGACCGAGCCGCTGCGAATGTCGACCGGTACCGACGGGACGAGCGCGCCGTAGACCTCGCCGAGCTGAGCGGCCATGCGCTCGACGGAAAGGCCCGAGCGCACCATCTCCCGCGCCCGCTCGGCACGGCCGGGCAACGCCGTGAGCGCCAGTGCGTCGACGATGGCGTCATGGAGCGCAACGATCGACAATGTGTTGCACAACACGCCCGTGTCACCGGGTCCGACGTAGGTGCGTGGTCCACCGCGCTCGGGCGCAACGACAACTGCGCCGGCAGCGAGCGCTTCCACAATGGCCAGACCGAACTCCTCCTTGTCGCTGGCACACACGTACACACCATTGAGCGCCGCAGTATCGGCCATCAGGTCGTGGACGACCGCCGGCGGGATGTGGCCGACGAGGGTGACGAGGCCGGGCTTTGCGCCAGCTCCGGCGAGCAGGACCCGCTCGACGGTGGACCGCTCGTCAGGCGAGGGACTATCGAGGTCGCCTCCGGCAATCACGATGTTGACCCGCGCCGCCAGTTCGGGATCGCCGGCGACGGCTTCGACGATCCGCTGGGACCCCTTGCTCGGATGCAGCCGACCCACCGTCAAGAGCCACGGCAGGGCCTGACGCTCGACAGGCATCGAGTCCACGATCCGTTGCGCCGCTTGGGATCGACCGTCGGTGGCCAATCGGGCCCCGGCCTGCTGGGCGGCGGCGAGGTCGACCCCTTCGGCGACGATCGTGGAGCGGCGAGCGAGGTCCGTCGGGTCGAGTCCGACCAGCTCGATGAGCTCACGGCGGATCGTTGGACGAGGGAACAACACGAGGTGGTCGGCCTCGGTGGCGAGCCGCTCGACCAGCCGCGCCCGAAACCAGAACTGCGCAGCGGCATCCTCGAACGCGAAGTTGGCGCGGTCGAGTCGGCCGCTGTCCTGCAACGCGTCGATGACGATGTGGGGGTCGGGCGCAGCGGTGAACACCACCTGATGGCCGAGCCGACGAGCGACGTCGGCGGCCACCAAGGTGCCGACATCGGCCATGCGGAGGTGCCACACCACTCGCCGGCCGGCGAGGCTCTCACCGAGAGCGACGAACGCCCGCTCGATCTGGGCGCGATGACGCCAACCGTTGCGCCACGGCATCGGCCCTCCCGATCCGACCATGACCCGTTCCACGCGATGGCCGGGCGCGAGCATTTCCGAGTGCGACTCCCCGTCGTGTCGCCGGGTGACGGTGATCACCTCGTCGATTCCTGCGACTGCGGGGAGCACGGCGCCGAGCGACCGGAGCAGGGATGCGATCCCGCCCGAGTCGCCCGAGCCAAGCTGTGATCCGAGGCGGTCGAGCTGGGCGTGCAGGAACGGCTGCACCACGACGATACCGGCGTCGGGGCTGGAGACGTCGCAACCGGCCGGTCGCTCTGGGGCGGAATCGAACCGCGCCCACTGCAGCAAGGTGCGTTCGGCGACCATGGCCGTGAACCCCCCGCTCACCACCAGCCGGCCCAATGCCACTTCGGCGCTGGCGCTCGGCCGACGCTCTTGCATCGCCCACGCCGCATGGGAGGCAAACGTAGGGTCACCGTCGCGCAGAACGTCGACCAGCAGCGCGTCAGCAATCTCGACCGGGATCTGGGCGAGCGCGTGGATGGCTGCGATGGCAGAGAACCCATCGCCGTCGCGAAAGAGCTCGACGAGACGACGCGCATCACGCTCGGGACTGGCGGAGCGCAACGCTGCCGAGCGCAGCGCTTCTGCTCGGCGCAGGGCCAAGGTCAGATGGGGCTCCTGGGATGTCGCTCGGAGTGCCGCCTCGAAAGCGTCATCTCCTCCAACGCGAGGGTTGTCTTTGGACACATTGACTCCCAGCAGCGGCGAACGTCAATAGTTCGAGACCGCGCCGGCATCTGGATGCACGACTTGCTCAGTGGTATTCGTTCACCGATGTTCCGGACTGCTGATACGCGGTCACCGCCGAGTTACCCATGACAAGGTCGGCGCCCACTGCGGCAAGCAGCCCGGGCACCACAAAACCGGGTCGACCGGTCGCCTCGGCGACGAACATCACCGCCGCGAGCGGCACCCGATATCCCGCACCGAGCGCGGCAGCGACGCCGATGATCACGAACAGGCTGATGTTGGCCGCGCCGATCGTGCCGCCGGCCACCCGACCGATGAGCGCTCCCGCCACCACGAGCGGAACGAACAAGCCCACGACGCCACCTCCGGCAACAGTCGCGATCGTGCCGCACAGACGAACACCGAGGAGCAGGACCACAACCCAGAGGCTGTGTTCCGGCTCGATCGCCCACTCGATGGCGTTGTACCCAGGGCCGAGCCCGAGGGATTCGCCGGCCGCGGCGTGAGCGATGATGGCCACCAGTGCGATCGAGGTGCCGCCGACGAGCACCGACACCCAGGGCCGCTGGCTGCGATGAAATCGTTTGGCCTCTCGCAGTCCCGCGGCATACAAGCGGATGATGATGCCGACGATCACACCCAGTACTGCGGCGCCCAGCAGATCCCGCAGGTCGAACGGTGCGTCGCCACTCACCGAGAGCAGCGGCTTCGTGTTGGTAACCGCGACGAACGACAGATATCCGCTCGCCGCACCGACGAGAGCGGGGATGAGCAGACGCCGCCCGAGGTCATCCCGATACGGAACCTCGAGGGCGAACACCGCCCCCGTCGCCGGTGCCTTGAAGATCGCGGCGACGCCCGCCGCGGCCCCGGCGACCATCAGCGTGTGGGCCGAGCTGCTCCCGAAGACCGACCGGAAGCGACGTTGCACCATCGTTCCGATGGACGCGCCCAGGTAGATCGATGGGCCTTCGAGCCCACCGGGCGCTCCCGATCCAAGCGTGACGACCGCCGCGGCCATCCGCCACGGCAGCGGCTTGGTGTCGAGATCGTCGTGGGCGTGAAAGCCCAGGACGTAGTCGTCCGCGGTCGACGGGGTGAGCCGACCGCCGCGTCGCAGCAGGACGGCCGCCACGGCGAGCCCCAGCAGTGGGGCCCACGGGCGAATGTTGACGGGAAGCGCGAGCACCGAGTCGAGCAGTCGTTCGATGGTGAGCCATTCGAACACTGCTACTCCGAGGCCGGTCACAGCCCCGACCACCGCGGCCAAGGCGATGGTCTCGCGAGATTTTACTGCGAGTTCGCGTAGTTCGTCTCGTCGGCGCGTCAGAGAGGTGGAAGTAGTTGCCTTGATGCAACTACTGTAGCCATGCAATGGCTTCTCGTGAAACTGCCGCCTCGCTCGACGACGTGGCCGACGCAGTCCTCGGTGCGTCGCGGGCACTCGTCGGCATCGCGGCGCGTTCGATGCCCGAGGGCGACGAGGTCACGTTGTCGCAGTACCGCGCCCTCGTGTTGTTGGCATCGCACGGGCCCATCACGTCGGGCACGCTCGCCGAACTGCTCGACGTACACCCATCGACGACGACCCGCCTCGTCGACCGCCTCGAAACCAAAGGCTTCGTCGAGCGATCGGCAACCGATGACCGGCGCGAAGTCGTGGTCTCGCTCGCCCCGAAGGCGATCGCGCTCCTGCGCGACGTGACGCGGCGACGGCGGGCCGAGATCCGCAAGGCGCTGCAACACCTTCCCGACGATCTGAGTCCCGACCAGCTCGCCGCAGCGTTTCGGGCGTTCGCCGCCGCCACGGGCGAAGTACCCGACGATCGATGGTCGATCATCCTCAACAATCCGACCGAGCCCGTTCGTACCTCAACCTCCAGGAGTTCGACATGACCGAGCCCACGAAGCCATCGTCGCTTCCCCACCACCTCGAACACCTCGCCATGGACGCCGACGACATCGTCGCGATGCTGACCCGGCTCCATCGCGACGGCGGTGACGTCCATCCCGAGGCGCTTCCGAAGGCCGAGCGGCTTTCCACCTCGCTCCGCCAGATGGCCGAAGCCTTCCGCACCCACGCACCCCTGGCCGCGAACGCTGACGACGTGCTGCGGATGCTCGGAATCGCTGTCCCGGACCCCAGCGCCGCCGAGGAGACACCCGGCTGAGTCGAGTGAAGATCGAACCCGAGCCGGATCAACCGCGATTCATCGTCACCGTTCGCGGGCTCGGATATCGACTGGACCCGTGACCCGGCGGCCTTCCGAGCCCGCCAGCTGGGCCTACGCCGATCGGGGAGGGAAGCGTTTGCGGAACGCCTCCTGCACCAGCGCCACGTCAGCGGTCAGCAGCGCGGTCGATGATTCGCAGCCGGCGACCACCAGCGCTGCCTGCGTTTCCAGGATCGGTAGTCGATCATCGAGGCCTCTACTGGCGAGTGATTCGTGAAGGAGACCAAGCGATTCGAGCAGGTACACGCACACCAACGGTTGATGGCGCGCCGCCCGTCGGACCTCGTCGAACGTGAGGGAGACCAGCTCGTCGGGTGTGGGCTGTTGCTCGAGCTGGAGTTGGCGACCTTGTGGACCTTCGATGACGTCGGGCGGCGCCGACCGGTGGAGGAGGTTCGCCAACACCGAGGTCGAATGGAAGATGGCGTCTTGGGCTGTGGTTGGGTCATTGATGCCCGGGGAGAGCGCCTTGAGGGCAACATCGGCGAGCTGGCGCAGCGCATAGGACGGGTCCTGTTGCGTCGTGCGGGTGTTGCCGAGGCCGACGGCAGCGCGGGCGCGATCTTGCGAATCGCTCTCATCGATCGGTGCCGGGATGATCGTGCAGATCGGTGTGCCGTGCACCGCGAAGCGGCCAGGAGCAACGTGGAGCACCACCGTCCCACCGGCGTCGGAGCACCGGGCCATCGCTTCGAGATCGATCTGCTGCACCCATCCGGAAGCATCGAATCTGGCAATCGCCGAGGACGATCCCGGCGCCGGCGTCCGGGCGATCACTGCGGCCAACTTGGTGTCCGAGGACCAGTCGGAACGGGCGTCGTCGATCGCTTCGCTCGAAACCCGTTGCAGGATCTCACTGATGTCCATCGAGTGAGCGCTGTGATTGATGAAAGCGACCACAGCCAGGATCGCAACGACGCCCAGCACCACGGCGAAGGCGACCGAAAGGTTCGGGATGACCGGATCACCGCCATCCTCGAAGGGTGATCGAACCGAGCGGAGCACGATGAGCGAATACGTGAACGTTCCGACGACCATCCCCATGACCCGTTTGTTGAACGGATCCCGAAACAGCGTGTGCACCACCCTCGGCGAGTACTGGCTGGACCCGAGCTGGATGATGAGGAGCGACACCGAGAATGCCACGCCGGCGAAGCTGATCGTCGCCGCGGCGACGGTTGTCAGAACGGCCCGAGCACTGTCGACGGTCGAGGTGAGGACTGTCGGCAAATCGGCGGACCCGTCCAGGCGCCGATCTAGCGCCAGACCGGCTTGGCCCAACAGCACGGCGGCCGCCACCGACAGCATCGGGACAAGAAACAGGCTCGACCGAGCCGTCTCGAGGTAGCGGTTCAACCGCAGTCGCACGTACCGATACCTCAGCGCCGCGACGGCTCGACGGAGTCGACGGAGTCGACGATCACCGCATACGAACCCAGCGAGCGGACGATGACGGCATCGATCGGCTCATGATCGGTGAGGACGCGAACGACCGCTCCGGTTTCGGTGTCGAACTCGACATCGTCGACGACTCCGACGTTGCGGCCCTCGACCGTCAGCACCCGGGATCCGATCATGGTGACATTTCCTTTGACGGCCGACTTCTGATGCTCGCCGTCGACGGTGATGCGGTCCGAATCCGAGGGCACCATGACGGCGTCGGTGCCGAAGGCTGTGATGGTCGACCACTCCACGACGTGCGCGTGCTTGCCGCGGCCGTCCACATGGACCGCTTCGATCCGGCGCCCGGCGGCATCCAGAACGAAGCCCTTCACGGTGCCGATGGACTCGGCGGAGTCCGACGCGATCACGCTCCGGCCCTCGACCTGCTTGAACGTCTCGATACTCATCGCTGCTGCCCCAGCTTGGCTGATCGATAGGAGGCGACGGCCGCTCCGAAACCGGCGAGGTCTCCGCGAACGAATTGGATGGCCTCGACCGGCACGACGAGGTTCTCTCCCGACAGCGCCATCTGTGCCGAGATCGGTATGAATGAGGTTTCAACGTGGCTCGGGGACTTGAGCTCGTACCCCACCGCCTCGGGTCGGTCACCGGTCGAGAGGATCACCGAGACCACCTCGCCCAGGTCGGTACCATCGGCCGACAACACCCTGTCGCCGAGGACCGCACGAGCGGCGCCCAGGTTACGAAGAGGCTCGCTGTCGTCGCCGTTCTCCTCGATCGCCGACTCGGATTCGATCATCACTGCATCCGGGCCGATCGCTGCCACCGAGCCCTCGGCGAGCACCGCCTTGAGTCGTCCGGCGAAGAAGCCCCGCTTGTTGAGGGTGAATCCGACCAGGCGGTGCGCCTCGCCGTCGTAGACGACATCGCGCACTTCCGCCACGTCCTCACCCGAGGCGATCGATACCACCGGGAGTCCCGTGACGTCAGCGGCACGCATGAGGTTCATTGCTGGCCCCCATCGGGGGACTTCGAGGCCAACACCGACCCGGAGCGACGCGCTCGACGGACAACCAGCAGTGCGCCCGCGAACACGACAAGCAACACCACGATCATGACCAACCACTCGACAGCGCTCATCACACAACCCCTTGACGTTTGGGCCGCCGAACGGCGACCCGCCCGACGATCGGGCATCTCGGCGTGACGCCGGCAACACTCTCCGGTGCCCAAGCGCCCGGCCGATCAAACCGGGGGTGCGCAAATCGCATCGGATCGCAACATCGCGCCGCGTGTCTGCCGCCGAGTTTGCTGACGCCTACTGCTGGCGCCGGCTGCTGGCGCCGGCTCACAACGCGGCAATAGCGGCCGGAGCCCACACCGGCCACCGAGGTGGGTAGTCGCACAGACCGTGACGGTAGGCCCCGACCTCGACCGGCCCATCGTCGGCGGAGTTGTCCCAGAACACGACGCGATGGCACAGCGGGACCGCTGCCGCAACGTTCGGCCAGAGCCGCTCGTAGCGTGCGGCCAGCTTGAGCGCCGGCACCGAGTGGCCTCCCGCCGCGACGCGGGCCACGACCCGAGGTCCAGACAACTCGAGCGGAATCATCACGACGTGGACGACGACGTCGTAGCCGGCGTCGACCGCAGCGACGACCAGATCGAGCTTGGAGCCGTGAGAGAACACGGTCTCGGTGCAGAAATCGAGCCGTGCGGCGATCAGCGCGACCCGGGCCGCCTCGGCGATCTCGGCAGCCTTATACGA
>Ga0105047_10008261_pt1 | contig 17365 bp, 20 predicted proteins | sample MAT04_FD_78384 | JGI IMG/M metagenome (GOLD analysis project Ga0105047, IMG submission 78384) | Freshwater microbial communities from Lake Fryxell liftoff mats and glacier meltwater in Antarctica - MAT-04 (megahit assembly) | ecosystem: Environmental > Aquatic > Freshwater > Ice > Liftoff...
CAGGCTGGAAGCCTGCGCTACAACGACGAAGTGCCGTCGGGACTTTAATTCGAGTCGTAGCGCAGGCATCTTGCCTGCGAGTTGCAACGGAACGGGCAGGCTGGAAGCCTGCGCTACAACAACGAAGTGCCGTCAGGCCGACGGGACTTTAATTCGAGTCGTAGCGCAGGCATCTTGCCTGCGAGTTGCAACGGAACGGGCAGGCTGGAAGCCTGCGCTACAACGACGAAGTGCCGTCAGGACTTTAATTCGGGCAGGCGGTTGTCTCCGCCAGCGTAAGCAATACGATCGTGACGTGCCGCTGAGCCCGCGTGGGCTTTTGCTGGGGACGAAAATGCAGCGCAATGAATCGAACCAGGGCTTCAATAAAGAGAAGCTCGCCTTTTTGGCGACGGCGCTGCTCACCGCGCTGGGCACCTACTGGTTTCTATCCAGCGGACCGGTGATGCTGGATGTGGGCGAGCCGATCGCATCGCAGCCCCCGCCGGCGACGGTGCGCAACGCCAGCGCCGAGAACCCGCTTCCTGAGAACTTCTTCGTCGTCGATGGCGCGCTGACCCGTCTGCTCGATCCGCGCACTTCAGCAGTCGTCAACCGTGAACGGAAGACCCCTTTCGCTCCGGCCCGCGGCTGGAAAGATAACGCAAACACGGCCGCCAAAGTTGCGGTCGGGCCACCGCCTACTCCCCCGCCTCCCCCGCCGCCGGCGCCGCCTGCCCCACCCAAGGTTGAAAAAGCCGAACGCAAATCGTGGGACGCCGCGGATATCCAGTCTGAAGTGGAGTTCATGGGCGTGGTCACCACCAAGGGCGAGCGCTACGGGTTGCTCAAGCCCAAGGACGGCAGCGCGCCGCAGCGCGTGAAAGTGGGCGACGTTCTGGCTCAGTACAAATACACGATTACAAAAATTGAAAGCCAGGCCATTCACATTGTCGACGAAGATAAACACCCGTTTGTGATTCGCGACCAGCGCTTCGCCGACGAGGCCGCGGTCTCAACGAGCAGCACGCGCAAGAAGGCGGATGCCGATGACGCCGAAGCCGAAGAGAAACCCAAGAAAAAGTTAGTCACGCCACCGCCACCCGCGAAGCCGTCGGCACCGAAGCCCGCCGCGCCCAAAGCCGCTGCGCCGGCCGCAACGGCAGTTCCGACGACACCCAGTTTGGCGGATCTTAAGAAGTTAAAAGATAAGTTCGATAAGGCGATGCACCGAACCGGCGCGAAGAAGCTGTAAGCAGAACGTAATCACTAATTTCTCAATCCATCCGCAGACGCTCAATTCAAAAAGGAGACGTTATGGGTTCTCACACATTCGCACATTTGGACTTCACGAAGGAGAAAGGATTTTTTCTGCTCGCCGCCGTTGCGAGCGTGCTGATCTTTTACAGGCACTCGGCGTCCGCGCCGCTGATCGTGCGGCCGGGCGAGGCGATCGAGAAGCATAACTTGACGGTTTCGCGCATCGACCCGGAGGGCATCTGGCTGCTGGATAATATGAAACGTGCGCTGCTTGTGAAAAACTCCCTGCACACGCGCGAGCCGTGACTTAGAATCCCCGCCCATGCTTGGCTACGTGCGGCTGGTCCGCCTTCCGAATGTTTTTACGGCTCTGTCCAACGCCATCTCCGGGTTCACTATCATCAGCGCGCTGCAGGGCGGGGCTCCTTATAGTGCGCTCTTCAAGGTGATGGCGGCCTCGGCGTGCCTCTATCTGGCGGGCATGGCGTTCAACGATGTGGCCGACGAAAAACTCGATGCCGAAGAGCGGCCCACTCGTCCCATTCCGTCGGGCGCTGTGTCGTATACGGGCGCGGTGATCTGCGGAATCGTGCTGATGCTGGCGGGGATTGGCTTTGCCGCGTGGGCCGGCGGCTTCGGCGACTTCCGCCAGAACGCTTCGCTGATGTATGCCGTGGCGCTCTCGGGTGCGATTTTAAAATACGATTTTGCCGGCAAACGGAACGCGCTGATCGGGCCGCTGGTGCTGGGCCTCTGCCGCTTTTTAAACGTGCAGCTCGCCATGACTGCCAGCATTTACTTTGCCAGCGCCTGGGCCAATTCGCGCTTCTGGCAGCCATTCTGGGCCGCGCCGCTGGCGGTGGGAATCTACGCCGCGGGCCTGACCGCGTTCTCGAAGCAGGAGGAAGCCGGGCACCAGCGCCGCGCGATTCTGCTGGGCTGGTTCTTCTGCGGCAGCGGCGTGCTGATCGCCGGAGCGACGGGTCAGAAGATTGCGTGGATTGCGCTGCTGCCGCTCTCGCTGGTGCTGATGCATCTGACGCGCCGCCTGCAGCGATTGAAATCGCCCGAAGCCGCGCGCGACCTGGTCCGCGCCGGCGTGATGGGAATCTGCGTGCTCGATGCGGGATTGATCCTGGCCTTTGCCGGTCCGGACGCATGGCCGTTTGCTCTGGTCTGCGTGGCGTTGTTGGCTCCGGGGTTATGGGTGGCGAAGTTGATCAAGCAGAAGGAGGCGTGAGCGATCAGCGGTACGTATATTGAAGGTGTATGGTTAAAGGTGTCATCAGGCACTTTTGATTTTGAACTGCCCTGGTTGTCAGCGCCAAAGGCGCGAAATGTGAAAGCCCAGGGCGGAGCCCTGGGTCGTCGAGCCCAATCGACGGCCAAGCCCTGAAGGGGCGAAATAGGTGCGTCTTATTACGCCCCTTCAGGGCTGTGAACCAACAATGGGGATTTGTCCAGGGGCTTCACCCCTGGCTATCGCATTTCGTGCCTTTGGCGCTAGCGGGTCAAATCCTGTAATTTTCCATTCTTTGGATTTGCATCTTGACACTTTGCCTCGACTGCATATTCTATTCCTTCCCGCCCGTTGTTCGGGCGGATTGTTTTTGACACAGGAGTTTTAAAGAGCCATGCCGGCCGTCGCTGAAAAACCCAAGTCTAACCAGAAACCCAAGCCCTATAAAACCTTTCATGCGAAGACGGGCGAAGTCAAGCAGAAGTGGTTCATCGTGGATGCGGACGCTCAGAATCTCGGCCGCCTCTCCGTCCCCATCGCCATGCGCTTGATGGGCAAGGACAAGCCGATCTATACAGCCCACGTCGATACCGGCGATTTCATCGTCGTCATCAACGCTCTGAAGATCCAGGTTCATCCCAAGAAGTACGACAGCAAGACCTACCAGAAATGGTCCGGCTACCCCGGCGGTCTGCGCGTTCGCACTCTGGCTGAAGAGCAGGCCAAGAATCCGACGACGATCATTCGCGAGTCGGTTCGGCGCATGCTGCCCAAGACCATGCTGGGCAAAGTGATGCTCTCCAAGCTCAAGATTTACTCCGGTGCCGAGCATCCCCACGGCGCGCAGCAGCCCGAAGCGTGGGTTCCGCTGAAGGCGAAGGACGCGAAAAAGTAACAGATTTAAAAATCCATGCCCTCCTTTTAAAGGGCTGAAACACTACGTGGAGCGATACCGATCGTGAGCAGTGAAGATAAGACAGGCGGATATTTCTGGGGTACCGGCCGGCGCAAGTGTGCAACCGCGAGCGTGCGGCTGCGCCCGGGCGGCAATGGCCAGGTCACGATCAACGAGAAGCCCATCGAAAAGTTCTTCAACCATGAAACGCAGCGCGCGTCCGTCACGTCCGCGCTGCGCTTCACCAAACTGGCCACGGCATTCGATATCTTCTGCCGCGTTCAGGGCGGCGGGATCACCGGCCAGGCCGAAGCGATCCGCATGGGCATCGCCCGCGCGCTTCTGCTCTATGACCGCAATCTCGAAAAGCAGCTTCGCGGCGAAGGCTATTTGACGCGCGATTCCCGCATGGTCGAACGCAAGAAGTACGGCCAGGCCGGTGCCAGGCGCAGGTTCCAGTACTCCAAGCGCTAAGTCTCGCAGCGGGCGGGGCGACCGCGCCGTACGTCTACGTTTTCAGAATCAAACTTGGCCCCTCCCCGCTTCACAGCGGGTTACGAGGGGCCGGGTTGTTTCGTAGCGCAGGCATCTTGCCTGCCCGGCTCTTGGCTCTTGTGGTTTGGTGGCAAAACGTTTTTTGTGCCAGTGTGATGAACTTCAGTGTGCGGTGGCGGGAAATTGGGCGCAGCGTTAATCTGTAAATCGTCGCTGATAAAAAATGTGTGAGCGGTTGCCGGCCTGTAACGAACATTGTCGTGCGAGGGGATATGAAACCGAAAACCAAGGCTGCGGCGCCCAAAGTCACGAAAGCCAAGAGCCAAGAGCCAAGAGCTAAGAGCCAGCCCGCCAAAAGCAAATCCGCCAAGCCGCCCAAGCAAACCATCGTCGACGTGCAGCGCTGGGACGGACTGATCCATGACGTGCCGGGTTTTCGGACGGCTTCGCTGCACTGCGGATTGAAGACGGCGAAGGAAGAGCCGCCGGATCTGGCGCTGGTCTATTGCGAGAAATCGTCGGCGGTGGCTGGCGCGTTTACGCAGAATCGCGTCTGCGCGGCACCGGTGACTCTCTGCCGCAAACACTTGAAGAAGAGTAAAAATCGCGGTCGCGCGCTGGTCATCAATGCCGGCAACGCCAACGCCTGCACCGGCGAGCAGGGCGAAAAAGACGCGCAGCGCATGGCCGAACTGGTGGCCAGGGGAATTCCTTGCCCGCCCGAAGAGGTGCTCGTTTTTTCGACCGGTATCATCGGCCGCAAGCTGCCCATGGAAAAGCTGGAGGCCGGGATTCCGCGCGCGACGGGCTTCGTCAAGGAGTCCAAGCAGACCGGCGATTTTGCACGCGGCATCATGACTACCGATCTGGTGCCGAAGACGGCGGGCGCGTTCTTTGAGTTTGAAGGAAAGACGTATCACGTCTCGGGCGCCTGCAAGGGATCGGGCATGATCGCGCCGAATATGGCGACGATGCTGGGCGTGGTGGTCACCGATGCCGCGATTTCTCCGGCGCTGCTTCAGCAGGCCGTGAATGAAATTGTCGAAGACACATTCAATTGCGTGACCGTCGACGGCGATACGTCGACCAATGACAGTGTGGTTTTTTTCGCGTCGGGACTGGCCGGAAATCCAACGATCGGCGCACGGAGCACGCCGGCGTTTGTGCCGCTGCGCGCCGCATTGCATGCGGTCTGCGACAGCCTGGCTCGGCAGATTGCGGCCGATGGCGAAGGCGCCGCGCATACCATTTCCGTCTACGTCGGCGGAACGAAGAACGATGCCGACGCCAAGAAGATCGCGCGCACGATCTCCGAATCGCCGCTGGTGAAGACGGCTATCGCCGGAAACGACCCCAACTGGGGGCGCATCATGGCGGCGGCGGGGCGGGCCGGAGTTGTTTTTGATCCGGACGAGGCGTCGTTGGTGGTGAGCGACCATGAGCTTTTTAAAAATGGGCAGCCGTTGCCGTTCGATAAGCCGACAGTCGCAAACGCGTTGAAGAATCGTGACGTAAGTGTGGTGTTGATGGTCGGAGACGGGCCGGGGCGGGCGAAATTTTACACCTGCGATTTCACGCATGGTTACATTTCCATCAACGCTGACTACCACACATAAGGAAGCGTGCGCAAGAGTTGGGCTAAAGCCCTTATGTCTGGTCGGAAAGCCGGCTGAAGCCCGGCTGGGGAAATTAATGAAGAGGTTGTTCCACAACCTGAAGGTGGTGGCAAGCAACAGCCGTGGTGAATCGAAAGCGTAATGGCAACCAACTGCCGTTGTGAAACTGAAGAGTGATGGCAAGTAACCAGCAATCGAAGGGAAACCAAACTTGAACGCCCTTGGCAAAGCAAAGGTTCTGCTCGAAGCCCTGCCTTACCTGAAGGAATTTGATCGTAAGGTTGTGGTCATCAAAATTGGCGGCAGCACCATGACCGATAAAAAAATCCTGCCGTCGGTGGTGCGGGATGTTGTGTTTCTGGAGCAGGTCGGCGTGCTGCCGATCATCGTTCATGGCGGCGGGCCGCGCATTACCGATGAGATGGAACGGCGCGGCATGAAGCCAACGTTTGTGAAGGGGCGGCGCGTAACGGACGAGGCGACACTGGAGATTGCGCATAAGGTTTTGATCGATGAGATCAGCGCCAACGTGATGGAACTGGTTCAGCAGGAAGACGGAAAGGCCATTCCGCTGAACGGACGGGGCTCGCGTTTTCTGCGCTGCAGGAAGAAGATTTTTGAGGAAGATCCCACGTTGGACCTGGGATTCGTGGGCGAGATCGACGGCATCGACACCGAACTGGCGCAGCGCATTTCGCAGGGCGGAGTCATCCCCGTGGTCGCGCCGATCGCGCGCGGGCCGGACGGGCATCTGTACAACGTCAACGCCGATTCGGTGGCGTGGAAGATTGCCGCCGAGATGCATGCGGAGAAACTGGTTTACCTCTCCAACGTGCCGGGCATTCTGCACGACAAGGACAAACCCGAGACGCTGATCACCAGCGCCACGGTGGCTGACTGCGAACGGCTGATGAAAGAGAACGTGATCGTCGGCGGCATGATCCCGAAGATCGAAGCGTGCATGCTGGCGCTGCAGGCCGGCGTGCGCAAGACGCACGTGATCTCGGGGCTGCTGCAGCATTCATTGCTGCTTGAGATTTTTACGCCGGAAGGAATCGGGACGGAAATACGGATGTAGCTGGTGGGGCAGACATTTCTGTCTGCCTGATTCGAGCAGACAGGAATGTCTGCTCCACCCAATATCATTAAGGATCAAACAGCATGCCGATGACGACAGAAGATGTTCAAGCAACCTACGCAAAATACGTCTTTGGCAATTACGGACGCGCGCCGATTGCGATGGTTCGCGCGGAAGGCTCTTACGTCTGGGATGCGAACGGGAAGCGCTATCTCGATTTGCTTCCGGGCCTGGGCGTGAACGGGCTGGGGCATTGCCCGCCGCGCGTGGTTGCGGCGATTCAGAAGCAGGCCGGCGAGCTGATTCATCTTCACAACAATTATTTGTGGGAGCAGCAGGCGCTGCTGGGCAAGGCGCTGGTCGAACGGCTCACAGGCATGGGCGAGGCGCGCGCGTTTTTCTGCAATTCCGGCACCGAGGCCAGCGAGGCGGCGATCAAGCTGGCGCGGTTGGTCGGAAAACAGAAGGGCGGCAAGTGGAAGCTGATCAGTCTTGAGAATGGTTTCCACGGACGCACGTACGCGGCGCTGAGCGCCACTGGCCAGACCAATTTGCAGAAAGGTTGCGAGCCGCTGCTGCCGGGATTCAGCTATGTGCCGCAGAACGATATCGCGGCGCTCGAGAAGGCGTTTGACGGCGAGACTATTGGATTCATGGCGGAGCCCGTTCAAGGCGAAGGCGGTATTTTTTCGTGCACCGCGGAATATCTGAACGCGGCGCGGGCGCTCTGCGACCAGCACGGCGCGCTGCTGATGTACGACGAAGTGCAGTGCGGCATGGGGCGCACCGGCGACTGGTTCGCGTACCAGACGCTCAAGGCGCCGGCGCCGGATATTATCTGGCTGGCCAAGGCGCTGGGCGGCGGATTTCCGATTGGGGCGATGTTGGCGCGCAGCGAGGTCGCGGCGGCGATGGTGCCGGGCACGCATGGGTCGACGTTCGGAGGAAACCCGCTGGCGTGCGCGGCGGGTCTGGCGGTTGTCGAAAGCATCGAGGCCGACAAGTTGCTGGCTCATGTGAAAAGCGTTTCGAAACATCTGGCCGGCGGGCTGGAGAAACTGCGCGCCGCGCATGGCGCAAAGATTAAAGAGATTCGCCAGATCGGGCTGATGGTTGGCATCGATCTGAATTTTCCAGGCAAGCCCGTACAGGCGAAGTGTCTCGAACATGGACTGATGATTAACGTGACGCACGATACGACCTTGCGCTTGCTGCCGGCGATGAATGTGACGCCGGAGCAGCTCGATGAGGGCTTGAAAATAATCACGGCGGTGCTCAGCGAATTTTGAGACGTTTAGTGAACGATTCAGGGGTCAATAAACGGAATTACCACAAGACACAAAGGCGCGAAGGATCACGACGAAAGAACAAGGGAACGGGTCAGTGATTTTATTTGTAATCCGTTCTTAGTGAAACTTTGTGTCTTAGTGCCTTTGTGGTGAAGGCTGTTTGTGTTCGGCATGGTTAAAGGGGTGTTGACGTGAGCGGTCAGAAAAAGCGCGATTTTATTACGTTCGATCATTTAAGCGGCGCGGAGATTACGGCGTTGCTCGACCTGGCGACGGAGCAGAAGAGCAATCCGGCTTCGTGGCGTCAGGCGCAGCCGCTGCGCGGGCGGGTGATCGGAATCTTCTTCGAGAAATCGTCGCTGCGCACGCGGTTAAGTTTCGAAGCGGCCATCTTTCAGCTCGGCGGACAGTGCATCTACTTTGGACCCGAAAGCGGCCGCATCGGCGAGCGCGAGTCTATAAAAGATCTGGCCAAGGTTTCGTCGCGTTATGTGGATGCTTTTGTGCTGCGCACGTACGATCACGAGACGATCGTGGAGATGGCGAAGCATTCCAACAAGCCGGTCATCAATGGGCTCTCGGACACGCATCATCCCTGCCAGGCGCTGGGCGATCTTCTGACGATTCGCGAGAAGCTCGGCCGGCTCGAGGACGTGAAGGTTGCGTTCATCGGCGACTCCAACAATGTCTGCCGCTCGCTCGCGCAATCGTTACCGAAAGTGGGCGCGCGCCTATCGGTGGCCTCACCACATGGTTACACATTTAATGCGGCGTTTATAAAATCGCAGAACATTTCCATGTGTAATGAACCCTCGGAAGCGGTGAAGGACGCGGACGTGGTGTACACTGACGTGTGGGCTTCAATGGGGCAGGAAAATGAAGTGGCTAAGCGGCGCTCGATTTTTCAGCCGTACCAACTCAACACGGAATTAATGGCGCTCGCACCGAAAGCGATTGTGATGCATTGCCTTCCTGCACATCGTGGTGATGAGATTACCGATGGCGTCATGGACAGTGCACAATCTGTGGTTTACGACCAAGCGGAGAATCGCCTGCACGCACAACGTGCCCTTCTGTACAGCCTCTTTCAGGATTAAATTAATGTTAAGAAATTTCAGGAACGAATGTAAATCAGTCGTTGTAAATCATGAATGGGGTGTCGGGAACCGATTTTAAATTGAAGCGGGCACAGCTTTTGTTCGTTATGACAGCTCACTGTTGCAGAATGCGAAAAGTTCGATAAGGTAAGGTTTCAATGTTAACGGCGCATCAAGCTATCAAGGTCATGCGGGTCCTGATTGTAGACCCACAGGACGATAGTTTGTGCAGTCTTCTCGCCAAGCTGAAACACGAAAACTACGAACGGATCTTCACCGCGAATTCTGGCGAAGAGGCGCTTCGTATTCTCTCGATGGGACTGGCGCGGCGCGAACCGATCGACCTGGTTTTGTTAAGCTTGAACCTTCCCGATCGCCCGGGGCTTGAAACGTTCGCCGAAGTCCACAATCTTTTCGATGTCGCCATGGTGCTGCTGGCCAATCGCGAAGACCGTCACAGCGCGCTCGAAGGCATGGGCCGCGGTGCCGACGATTACATTCTCCGGCCGCTGAACGTCGAATTGTTCATTTTAAAAATCGAAAAACTGCTGACACGCCGCTTCCTTCATAAGGAGCTGCGCCGCTCGACCGCTCGCAATGAGACTTTATTTCTGAACGTGCTCGCCGTCATGGCCAAAGTGCTTGAGGCGAAAGATCCGTACACGCGCTTTCATTCGCAGAAAGTCTCCGAGCTGGCGTCGAGCGTCGCGCGCGAGATGGGCTTTCAGGATGACGAGGTACGCCGCATCGGGGTTGCCGGAATCCTGCATGACATCGGCAAAATGGGCATCCGCGAATCGATCTTGCGCAAGCCCGGCCCGCTCGACAAGGCCGAGCGTGAGATGGTCGAGCGCCATCCGATTATTGCGGCGACGATTCTCGAACCGATCGAGCAATTGCAGAGCGCTGTCGGATACATCCGCCATCATCACGAGCACTTCGACGGCAGCGGTTATCCCGACAAACTCGCCGGTGAACAGATCCCGCTCGGTGCGCGGATCGTGCACGCGGCCGAAGCGTTCGACGCAATGGTTGCTCAGCGCAGTTACAACAAACAGAAGACGCCCGAAGAAGCGCTCACCGAACTGAGGCGCTGTTCGGGCCAGCAGTTCGACCCGCAGGTCGTCGAGGCCTTAACGGCGGTGCTTCGCCGCACGGGCCAGTTGGATTCGCACACCGAAGTCCCGCCCAAGAGTCTCCCTGAACTTCTCGAAAATTTGATCGGCCAAGTCTCGCTGTAAGCAACCGTCTCTGCCCGCGCGGGCACAGAGGCCCGCGCCACCTTCACCCCATGCCGCCAACCCCACAGGAGAATTCATGACTTCCACCAAACGCTTCGACCAGCTTCGTGCCATCACGATCGAGCCCGGTTTCATGCCTTACGCCGAGGGATCGGCGCTGATCTCCTGCGGCAACACAAAGGTGATCTGCACAGCCTCAATCGAAGAGACCGTTCCGCCATTCCTTGTCGGAAAAGGGAAAGGCTGGCTGACGGCCGAGTACGGCATGCTGCCGCGCAGCACGCATACGCGCAAACCGCGCGACGGTTCACGCGGCAAGCCCGATGGCCGCACCGTGGAAATCCAGCGCCTGATCGGCCGCGCGCTGCGCCCGACGGTGGACTTAAGCAAGCTCGGCGAGCGCACCATTCTGGTCGACTGCGACGTGCTCCAAGCCGACGGTGGCACGCGCACCGCCTCGATCACCGGCGCGATGGTCGCCGTGGCCATGGCATTGGGAACGCTGAAGACCAAGGGCAAACTGGCCGCGCCGCCGCTGGGCACGTTCGTCGCCGCCGTGAGTGTCGGCATCGTCAAAGGCGTCCCCACGCTCGATCTTTGCTATGAGGAAGACGTGAGCGCCGAAGTCGATTGCAATGTGGCGATGACCGAAGACGGCAAGTTCATCGAAACCCAGGGCACCGCCGAACACGGCCCGTTCTCGCGCGACGAGTTTAATAAACTGCTCGATCTGGCCGCGCAGGGCATTCAGGAATTGATCGCGATCCAGAAAAAAGCGCTGGGTGTGGAGCGGCTGGCGTTGGTGGGGCGCTGATTCAAAAATGAAACGCACACTGATCATCGGAACTGGCAACACGCACAAGGTCAGCGAGATCGCGCCGCTTCTCGCGGGGCTCGATTTCGATCTCAAGGCGGCAGGCGAGTACGGGCCGTTCGCTCCGGTCGAGGACGGCGATACGCTTGAGGCGAACGCGGAGATTAAGGCGCGCGCGGCGATAGAGCTCAGCGGCGAGTGGGCCATTGCCGATGACACGGGGTTGTTCATCGACGCGCTTGATGGGCGGCCCGGGATTTATGCGGCGCGATATGCGGGTGAGCACTGTTCGTTTGCCGACAATATTAAAAAAGTGCTTGGTGAAATGCGCGGCGTGCCGGATGAAAAACGGACTGCCACGTTCAGTTGCGTCATTGCTTTCGCGCGGCCCAGCGAGGCGATAAAACTGTTTCGCGGCGATTGCAAAGGCGAGATCACAACCGGACCGCGCGGAAATGGCGGCTTCGGTTACGATCCCATCTTCGTGATCAGCAGCGTGAAAAAATCCTTCGCCGAACTGAGCGCCGGAGAGAAGAATGGAATCAGCCACCGCTCCATTGCAGTAAAACAGTGCCGCGATTTTTTGAGCAAACTGTTAACTAGAAACCCGAAACCTTAAACCAGAAACCGATTTTAAATGCGCATCATTTCATTGCTCCCCAGTTCCACCGAAATCGTCTACGCGCTCGGCCTGCAGGATGAACTTGTCGGCGTCAGCCACGAGTGTGATTATCCGCCCGAGGCGCGCAGCAAGACCGTGCTGATCGAGAGTGTGCTCGGCGACGAGAAGCACCTGCCGCCCGGCGAGATCGATAAAAAAATTCGCGAGACCGTGCGCGCTGGCCAGAGCGTGTATCGATTCAAGCCCGGTGCGCTGGAGCAGGCCAGGCCGGAGCTGATCATCACGCAGGGCATCTGCGATGTCTGCGCCATCCCGTATCAGTTCGTGGTCGAAGCGGTCCGCAAGATCAAGGGTCTCGACCCGCAGCTCATCTCGCTCGATCCGCAGGATCTCACTGGAATCCTGACCGACATCCGCCGCGTCGGCGAAGCGACCGGAACCGTCGACAAGGCCGGCGAGGTCGTCGACGCTTTGGAAGAGCGCGTCGGCGAAGTGGCCGGTCGCGCGCGCGCGATTGCGCCAGATAAACGCGTGCGCGTCGCCGTGATCGAATGGACCGACCCACTCTACGCCGCCGGGCACTGGGTGCCGGAGATGATCGAGCTGGCCGGCGGCATCGACGTGCTCGCCAAGACCGGTGAGCCGTCGCGGGTCGTGGAGTGGGACAAAGTCCGCGCGGCCAATCCCGAGGTGATCGTGCTGGCGCCGTGTGGATACGACATCGAAATGGCGCGCGCCGAATTGAAGAATCTGTCGTCGCGTCCTGGCTGGAACGAAATCGCCGCAGTCAAGAATGGCCGCGTCTACCTGATGAACGCCACCGCGACGCTCTCGCGCCCCGGCCCGCGCATCGTCGACGGGCTCGAGGATCTGGCGCAGCTCATGCATCCCGACGTTTTTCCCGTCACCGGCAAACCGCGCTGGGAAAAAGCGTAAAACTTTGTAAAAGTCGCAGCCGTTTCACGGGTGGAGCAGACATTCCTGTCTGCTCGAATCAATTTTTGATCGGGCAGACAGGAATGTCTGGCCCACTTCACTGTGCCCCCCTCAACCGAAGTCACTTTCCCAAGCCGAAAGTGAGCGAGACGACTGCGTTCACGTCTTTGTCGATGGTGCTCGTATCGTAAATGCCGGAGGCGCTGACGTCGGTGCAGTTGGGGCGCGTGATCTGCAGCACGCCCATGCGCGCGGAGCGCACCTCCGAAATGGCGCAGCCGGCCTTGGTGACGATCTGGTCGGCGCGCAAGCGCGCGTCTTTGGAGGCTTCGCCGATCATCTCGATCTTCAGGTCGCCGATTTTTGTGTAGTAAAATTCCGGCACGTGGGAGGAAATATCAAGCCCCTCCTGAAGCAGTTCGGTGATCTCGGGCGCGGCGCTGACGACCGAGTCCACGCGCGGCGAGGTGATCGTGAAGGTGCGGCTAAGCGTGTAGCCGACGATCTCCTTGGTCTCATTGCCGCGCCGATCCTGGCTGTACTTGGGCTGCGAGCTGATCGCGCCAAGCGCGATTTCATCGGCGCTGAACTTGCGCGAGTCGAGGAATTTGCTGACGCGGTCGGTGCCGCTCTTCAGATCCGTAAAGCCGCTCTTCATGTCCACGCCGCTGCCCGAGATTGTTATCTGCCAGACACCCAGGTCCGACTTGATGCGCTTGCGCGCCGAGCCGGTGACCGCCAGCGACTGATCCATCTTCTTAGGATTTTCAAGCCGATCTCGGTAGGTGCCCGTCACGACCAGCGTGCAGACGATGACCGCGACCATTGCGCTGATGGAAATGACCGCCGCGACACTGAACAGATTGCCTTTGATTTCACCGGCCATGGCGTGGAACTCCGAAAAGGTGGGCTGAAATATAACGAAATTTGACTCTACTATCTTCGGTAGACGGCGAGGGTTTCTTGAAGGAATCTGGAAGAAATCACGTCTGGAATAAGGCACCTATTCCGATAGACTCCAAGCATGGAGATCGTGTTGATCAAAACAGGTGATAAATCGCTGACGCCGAACGGTCGGCCTATTCAGTGCGAGGAGGATCTCGCCCTGCGTGAATGTCCACATCCGTACGACCCGGAGCTGTAGCACATGAAGATTGTGTTGGTTAAAGAGGGGAATGGCTACCGCGCTGAGTCGCCTGCTGCGATGGCAATGCTGCCGGATCGCTTCACTGTAGAACTTAACGAAAAAGGTGAAGGCAAAATCGCAGAGATCTGGACAGATATCTTTCCGGCAACCGCTGCTGAATTGATGGAGCAATACAAGAAAAAGAAGAAGCAAAAGGTCGCGAATGGCCCTGAAAACTCTTAGGGTAAAGTATCAGTTTGATGCACGAGCTCGCGATTATCTCCCACTGATGCGCGTTTCGATGCGATCCACGACAGATACGATGTTAGAAGGAAATGCATTGCTCGACTCAGGTTCTCCTTTTAACTTGCTGCCTAATGTGTTTGGCCGACAACTAGGCTTGGATTGGAATGCCGCAGAACCCTATGTAACGCTCGGTGGCGGTCTTGCGGGCTGCGCTACCCGACTGGTTACGATTCCAGTTACTGTCGCTGAATGGGAACCTGTGGAATTGGATTTTGCGTGGGCAGAAAATGATGCCGCGCGTTTTATCCTGGGCCAGACCGATTTTTTTCAGAACTTTAGAATCTGTTTTTACCGCGCCGAACTCGCTTTCGATATTCGCCCGGAGAAGGTCAAGCCGCATCCATGAGCACAGAACTGACACGCAATTTCTCGATCATCGCACACATCGATCACGGCAAGTCCACTCTGGCGGATCGGCTGCTTTTGAAGTGTGGCGCCATCACCGAGCGCGAGTTTCACAACCAGATGCTCGATGACATGGATCTGGAACGCGAGCGCGGCATCACCATCAAGGCCAGCGCGGTGTGCATCGATCACATTCGGCCGTCCGACGGGAAGAAGTATTCGTTCAACTTGATCGACACCCCCGGCCACGTCGATTTCAATTACGAAGTCTCGCGCAGTCTTGCCGCCTGCGAAGGCGCGCTGCTGCTGGTCGATGCCACGCAAGGCGTCGAGGCTCAGACGGTGGCCAACGCGCTGCTGGCGACGGAGCACAATCTCGACATTGTCCCGGTGCTCAACAAGATCGACCTGGCTTCGGCGCAGATCGATGCCAGCGCCGCCGAGGTCGAGCAGGTGCTCGGCATCCAGCAGGAGCGCTGCATCCTGGCCAGCGGCAAGGAAGGCATCGGCGTCGATGAAATTCTCGAGGCCATCGTCACGCTGATCCGCCCGCCGTCCGGCGATGCGAAGGCCTCGCTGCGCGCGCTGATCTTCGATTGCAAGTACGACGATTACCGCGGCGTGATCACTTACGTGCGCATCGTCGACGGGCAGATGAAGCGCGGCGACAAGATCCGCATGCATCATTCCGGCAAGACGTACGAGATCGCCGACATCGGGCGCTTCCGCCCCAAGCCCGAGCCCTGCGATCTGCTCAGCGCCGGCGACGTCGGTTACATGACCGCGACGCTGAAAGATATTCACGAAGTGAAAGTCGGCGACACCATCGAATCGGCGCTGACGGCGAAGGGCTCGATCGAGCCGCTGCCGGGATACAAAGAACCCAAACCGATGGTCTTCTGCGGACTGTTTCCGGCCAACGCCAATTCGTTCGAGGGGCTCAAGCGCGCGCTGGACAAGCTGGCGCTGAATGATAGCGCCTTCGTCTATCAAGCGGAGAACTCCGACGCGCTCGGCTTCGGGTTCCGCTGCGGGTTCCTCGGTCTGCTGCATATGGAAATCGTGCAGGAGCGGCTTGAACGCGAATTCAATATCGAACTGGTTCAGACCGCGCCGAACGTGACCTACGAAATCGAATTAAACGACGGCACAAAGTTTCTGATTACCTCGCCTAGCAAAGCGCCGGATCCGTCGTTAATCAAAGAGTACCGCGAGCCGATCGCGCATGTCCAGATCATCGTGCCGACCGAACATATCGGTTCGGCGATGAAGCTGGCCGAAGACCGGCGCGGCAAATTCCTGAAGCAGGATTACCTCGGCAAGCGCGTCATCATCGACTACGAGATGCCGATGGCCGACATCGTCTTTGATTTTTACGATAAGCTGAAGTCCGCGACGAAGGGCTACGGCACGATGGATTACCATTTCATCGGCTACATGGAGGCCGACCTGGCCAAGGTCGACATTCTCGTGCACGGCACGCCGGTCGACGCGCTCTCGATGATCTGTCACCGCGGCACGGCCGAAGTGCGTGCTCGAAAAGTTCTGATCCGGCTGCGCAAGCAGATTCCGCGTCATCTCTTTGTGATCGCGCTGCAGGCAGCGATCGGCGGCAAGATCATTGCGCGCGAGAGCATCTCCGCCACGGCCAAGGACGTGACCAGCAAGTGTTACGGCGGCGACATCACGCGTAAGCGCAAGCTGCTCGAGAAGCAGAAGGAAGGCAAAAAGAAGATGCGCTCCCGCAACATCGGCGCCGTCGAAGTGCCGCAGGACGCGTTCCTGGCGGTGCTCGATAATCGCGATGATGACGATTAGGACTTTGGGCCAGCGCTGATTGACGTTGGTATTGCTGGCGGGTAACATTATTTATTGTAGTTGAGGAGATGCGATGCAATCTATTGGCGTGTTACAGACGGCAGAGCAGAAAGTGCTCCACGATATCAAGGCGCTCGTGGCAAATCTCCGTGTTGCACTCAAGAACGATCCCAAGGACGTTTGCGATGCGGCGATGCTCTTGTCGGAGCTCCGAAAGCTCTGTTATGAAGATTTGAATCAAATTCAGCACGAATACCTGATCCTTCAAACAATCTCATGGCTCACCCGGACGCACATCGTTGCCGCCAATGTAACTTGGAAATGGAACCCGCGACAAACGGGAACGTCAAGTGAACCGGATCTTGAAGCTGCACGGGACGGCAACGTGACTCTTTCGGCCGAGGTTACGACATCGGAGCGGCCCGTTGGGACTATCCGCGCCAGAATGCTTCGAACGCTACGGAAGCTCAGCGCTATGCCCGGGATCCATTATTATGTTGTCAAGAACAGCGTCATGGCGAAAGCCGCAGAACGTTTCGCGTTGGATGCCTGCCCCGACGCTCGAATCGCAATCATTAATGATGACATATTGGCCAAGCGGCATTTGGTTGTTCCAATTAAAGCTGTTCAAGACGTCAACTTTCCGTATCCGCCCGAGCCGGATTTCGTCGCTGAAATCGAAACTGAGACAACTAAGCCCAAGTGAGCTATGCCGGCATTGTACGAACTTTGGCTGGCGCAGGTAAAGCTTCGCAAAAGCGAAGACCTTCGGCCGATCGTCATCGTTCAAATCGAATCTACGCAACTTCAAGTAATGGCTGTATCGAGCCAGATGGATATGTTCCGTGAGGGCGTTGATTTCAAAATTGATGTGCAAGACCCATGTTTTAAAGCGACCGGCCTGCGCAAAACCAGTTACGTGATTGCAGGCATTAAGCCGGAAATTGCGCATGAATGCTTAAAACGCCGACTTGGAAAATTAGAAGGTTCATTGCGGACTGATTTCGAGCGTTGGGCAAACGACTGATACAGGGAATGAGCGGAAAAGTTTTGCGAGCGCGCCGCCGTGCGGCGTCTTTCAGGGAATACACTTACGCCGAGGACTGAATGACAACCCAGCCAAGCGAGGAATCTCAGAAGAAGCAGCCCTCCTTCTGGGATAGCTGGCCGGCGCTCTGTTTTCTCATCGCCGCGATTTTCTTCGGGCG
>Ga0105047_10008263_pt1 | contig 17362 bp, 11 predicted proteins | sample MAT04_FD_78384 | JGI IMG/M metagenome (GOLD analysis project Ga0105047, IMG submission 78384) | Freshwater microbial communities from Lake Fryxell liftoff mats and glacier meltwater in Antarctica - MAT-04 (megahit assembly) | ecosystem: Environmental > Aquatic > Freshwater > Ice > Liftoff...
CTGATCGCCATCAACACTTACCCCGAAGGGGTTATACAAAGGCCCGTAGCTCGCCATGTACAACCCCTTCGGGGTAGGCTCTGGGGGGATGGGATTACCCAGGGTGCGCGAAGCGCGACCCTGGGCTGTGGAATTCAACCCCTTCGGGGTAAAGGCAATCCTCTGCGCGGAGCGAATCACTCAGCGAGCGCTTCATTCAGGATTCAGGCGCACCAGAGAGATCGCACCCAGCACACTATGATCATCCAATAAAAGACGTCTATGGTGCCACGACGACAGGCGGAATCGTACCCCTTTCCGTTTTCAGCCCAACCGCTCCACCACCCTCGGCAGCAATTCCCCCGCTTTGCCATAAAGGCCAATATCGGCGTAGTCGCTGGCGTCGGTCTTGGTCAGGTTGAATTCGATAACGGTGGCTCGGGTCGGTCGGTCGTCGTGGACCTGGCGGGCGATGGGGATTAAGCTGGCGGCGGGGTGAACGACGGCGCTAGTTCCGACCACAAGCAACACGTCGCACATGGCGGCGGCAAATTGGGCTTCTTGCCAGATGCGTTCGGGAAGCGATTCGTGAAACCAGACGATGTCCGGTCGGAGAAGAGCACCGCAACGCGGGCACTCGGGCAATTCGCCGAGCGGTTCGAGCTCGCGATCCTCGATACATCGGCAACCGGTGCAGCGGGTGCGACGTAGGCTGCCATGAACCTCGAGTACGTTAATGCTGCCGGCCGCTTGGTGCAGGCCGTCGACATTCTGTGTAGCGAGCGTGAAAGCACCGCCGAATCGCACTTCGAGTTTCGCGAGTGCGATGTGTGCCGGGTTCGGTTGAACGCGGGAGACGTTCTCGCGCCGGGCGTTGTAGAACTTCCAGACCAGACTAGGATCGCGTCGAAAGCCATCGGGTGTGGCGACATCCTCGATGTGATGGCCTTCCCATAACCCGTCAGACGCCCGGAAGGTCGGCACGCCGCTCTCGGCCGAGGCGCCGGCGCCGGTCAAAACGGCGACGCGCTGGGCTTTTCGGAGGGCGTTAGCTGCTTGTTCGATCATCGCTTCCATGGCCAGCCTCGTGGCGTGCGTCGAAGCTCAACTCAAGCGCTGGTCGCCTGCGGCGTCACCGGATCCGGCGCGCCCATCCGTTTCAACCAGCGGTAGTGCGATTTCATACCGGCCCAGAAGGTCGGGTGGACGGCGTAGCGGATGCCGTACTCTTTGCAGGTCCCCTCGACGATCTTCGAGATCGCGGGGTAATGGATGTGGCAGACCTTCGGGAACAAATGGTGTTCGATTTGGAAGTTCAACCCGCCGAGAAGCCAGCAGAGCGACCAGCTCGTTCGAGCAAAATCGACCGTCGTTTCGATCTGATGGACCGCCCAGGCGTTTTCCATCTTCACGGTGCCGGGGATCGGCAGGGGGAAGTCCGCCTCTTCCACGCAGTGGGCCAACTGGAACACGATGCTGAGCGCTACGCCGATGATACTCGTGATCATGAAGTAGAACAGCAGCACTACCCACCACTCATGCCCGGCCATGATGGGGATGGCGAAGGCCACGGCGAGTGAGTAGATCTTGCCGGTGAAGAAGAGGACGAGGTCCCACCCCTTCGGCCGGGGATACTTGTGCGGCGGGATGTTGCCGGCGACGAGGTCGCGGAAATCGCCGAAGAGATGCCAACGGCTGGACATCAACCCGTAGGCGGCCCACAGGTAGATGTGCTGATAGCGCTGGAACCAATACTTTTTGGCATGGGGCGAGAATCGCCCGGCGGCGCCGAGGTCGATGTCGGTGTCATGGCCTTGCACGTTCGTGTAAGTGTGGTGGAAGATGGCGTGCTTCCAGTACCACAAGTACGACGAAACGCCGATGAGATCGAGCGACCAGGCGGCTATTTTGTTGATGGTGCGGTAACGCGAGTAGGCGTTGTGGCCGCCATCGTGCTGAATGCTGAACCCGATCGCGGCCATCGACACGGCAAGCACGATCGCCAGCGAGATGGCCTGAAGAGGCCCCTGGGCGAAGAAGACGAGAAGGATGTACGACGAGAGATAGCCGGCCATGATGATGGCCGTCTTGAGGTACATCTGCCAGCAGTCGTTGGGTGATTTTCCCGTGCGGGTAAAGTAGCCGTCGATCCGGCGTTTGAGTTCACTGAGGAACCCATCGGCATCGGGGGCGAACTTCAAACGAGTCGCATTGCGATCGAGCGTTGGAAGAGCCGCCTCCGTGATGGTCGACACCGCAGCAGCGTGTCGTAGTTCCGTGGATTGAACGAGTGGTTGTGGAAAGATGCCGACTGGCCCCATGAAACGGCTCCGCCTGGTTGAGATCCCTTAACCTTATTTGTATGACACGAACGGCCGTAAGAACAACGATCCTCGCGATTCTTGTGGAAAAAATCGAGACGGATGTGATTCTTTCGCGTTGTGCCTCCAAGTCCGCCATGAGATGATGAGCGAAATTTCCGCCCGCCGCCTCACAAACCTGTCGAAAGATCGTTGAAACGGCAGAGGCTTGAAGAGTGACGCGGGCAGCGTTTGCCCATCTTGCCTAATCGTTGAATCAGGAATGGACCCATCAAATGTCTCACCTCGTTCAGTACGGGACGCTGGCCATCGTCTTTCTCGCCGCGGCTCCTAACGTGAATGCGGCAGGCCGTTCGCCGCAAGCCGTTGCGGCCGACGTCGACGCCCTGATCGAAAAGATGCTGACCGAAAACAAGGTGCCGCTCTCCGCGAAGGCCGACGACGCCGAGTTCATCCGCCGTGCCTCGCTCGACATCACCGGCCGCATCCCCACGGCCGAACGTGTCAGTGCCTTCCTGTCGGAAACGACACCGAACAAACGTGCTCGCTTGATCGATGAGCTCCTGGCAGACGAGGAGTATGGCGAACACTTCGCCATCATCTGGTATCACCGCATGGTCCGCATTGACGATGACAATCGATATACGGTTCGCGGCAACACGTTCGCCGGTTGGCTCGAAAAGAGCTTCAACAGGAACGATGGCTGGAATAAGATCGCCAGCAACATTCTGATGGCCCAGGGCCCTCGCGACAAGAATCCCGAGACGACGTTCTACCTGGCGAATGTGGATGACAATAAGGCGGGCTTCAATCCGGCGCCGAACAAGATCACGTCGGCCGCCTCGAAGCTCTTCCTGGGCATCAAGCTCGAATGCTGCGAATGCCATAACCACCCGTTCAACACGCTCAAGCAGACCGATTACTGGGGCGTGGCCGCGTTTTTTGACGACATTCATGGCGACAACACGCGCAAGAAAGAGCTCAAGGATGGAGCAATCCCCGGCGTTCACGAAGGCGCCGCGGTCACGAAGAAAAAGGATTCCTCAAACGCTCCCTTCGGCTCGATCGAGATCCCCGACACCAAGGGCAAAACGGTCAAGGCCAAGTACCTGCTCGGAACCGAAGCGCCGCTCGCCAATCACCCGTCGCTTCGCAAACTCTTCGTCACCTGGATGACCTCGCCGCAGAATAAATACTTCTCCCAGGCGGCCGTCAACAAGATGTGGGCCAACTTCTTCGGCCGCGGCATCGTGGAGCCGGTCGACGATATCGACATGGACAAGGCAACGCATCCCGACGTGTTGAAACTTCTATCGAAGGATTTCGCGGCATCGGGCTACGACCTGAAGTATCTCATCCGCTGCATCTGCCTGTCGGAAACCTATCAACGCACCAGCGCCGTCCTGCCCGGCAACAAGGACGACGAAAAGCTCTACAGCCACATGCGGGCCAAGGTCATGAGCGCCGACATGCTGTACGATTCACTCGAAGTCGTGCTCGGCCACGGCGTCGGCACCAGCGGCAAAGGCCCCGACGTCAAGAAAAAGACGGGTGGTGGACGCGAAGAGTTCCGCAAGTTCTTTCATGCCGACGCGGATGACGATGTGGGCGTCGTCGACGACTACACCCATGGCGTGCCCCAAGTGTTGCGGTTGATGAACTCCGGCGCCATTAGCAATTCCAACGCTCTCGTCACCCGCCTGATGAAAGCCGGCGAACCGGAGAAGGTCATCGACTCGATGTATTTGACGGTCCTCTCGCGTCAGCCGACCGCGGCCGAGGTCCAGAAGATGACGGCCTACGCCGCGGCCGACAAGTTCTCCACCAAGGCCTACGGCGATCTGGTCTGGGTGCTGCTGAACAGCGGTGAGTTCTTGTTCAATCACTAATTCAATTGCGGAATTCGGAATGCGGAATTCGGAATGACCGAACAGATAACTGGAGATTCATGATGGCTTCCATGCTCAACGAATTGTCCCGCCGGCAATTGTTTCGACTCGCGGCGATGAGCGGGGCCGGCGCTCCCGTCTCCGGCTGGCTGAACACGCTGGCGGCCCACGCGGCCGATGAGTCCAAAGTCGGCAAGAAGAAGCACAAAAGCTGCATCCTGCTCTTCATGACCGGCGGGCCTTCGCATCTTGACACGTTCGACCCCAAGCCGGCGAACAAGTCGAGTGCCTTCAAGCCGATCGCGACGGCCGTCAACGGCGTGAAGGTCTCCGACCTTCTGCCCAAGACCGCCACGATGATGAAGGACATGGTGCTTTTACGCGGCATGTCGACCAGCGAAGGCAGCCACGGCAGGGCTCGCTACTACATGCACACCGGTTATCGCGAAGGCGTGGGCGGCGTCGTCCACCCGAGCCTCGGCGCCATCACTTCGCACTTCCTGGGCAAAGCGGAAGACGACCTGCCGAACTTCTTCAGCATCGGCGGTCAGTCGTTCGGCGCGGGCTATGCCGGCCCGATGCACGCTCCGGTGGAGATTACCAACCCGTCGACCGGAATCGAGAATCTGAAGCCAACTGATAGTTTGAACGCCCTTGATCGCCGTTCGAACTTGCTGCAAGATCTCGAAAAAGGCTTCGTCGACCGCGTGCAGACCAGCGGAGCCGAGGCGCATAAAGCAACTTACGAGCGGACGCTCAAGCTCATGCACTCGGAAAAGGTCAAAGCGTTCGACATCAGCCAAGAAACGGCCGCGACGCGCGACGCCTACGGCCGCACCAAGTTCGGCGAAGGTTGCCTCTTGGCCCGCCGTCTGGTCGAGACCGGCGTCTCGTTCGTTGAAGTGACACTCGGCAGTTGGGACACCCACCGCGATGCCGAGAACCGCCTGAAGTCGCTGACGGGCGAACTCGACCCGGCCTATTCGGCCTTGCTCAAAGATCTCAAAGAACGCGGCATGCTTGATGACACGCTCGTCGTCTGGATGGGCGATTTCGGCCGCACGCCGCACGTCGGCAAACAGGGCGGCCGCGATCATTACCCTCGAGCCTGGACCAGCGTCCTCGCCGGCGGCGGCCTCAAGACCGGCCAAGCGGTCGGCCGCACCAACGATCAAGGCGCCGATGTGGAAGAAGGCAAAGTCGGCACCGTCGACTTCATGGCCACCATTTGCAAAGCCTTGGGCATCAACTACGAGAAGAACCTCTACGCCGGCAACCGCCCGATGCGGGTGGTGGACAAGAACGAGAAGGTTGTGAAAGAGATCTTCTAAGAAGATGGGCAGTTAAAGAGCCCTGCGTGACAAATGTCACGCAGGGCTCTTTTTGTTTGCCACGTGACAGTGGCATTCCCCTTTCCCGCAAAATTCCCGATAATCTCAACGAGCCCCTGTCGCCTCATTCGTTCTCGTCCGCGAAGTTGCATGAACCTCATTCCCACGACGCCGAAGACGCTTCCCCACCTGTTCACCGACATGCCGACCCATCGGGCGATCGCCTTGATCGCTCTCTACATCGTCGGCTTGCTGCTGGCCATTGGTCTGTTTCTGATTCCTGTTTATCAGCTCGGCCTTTACCTGCTGGGGTACAACGTCTGGGGCTTCACGCGCGGGATCGGCATCCTGCTGCCGCTCTTTCTCGCAATTGTTTCAACCGGGTACGGGCTCCGTTGGGTCTTTCTCATGGTGATGCTGGCCATGAACTATTGGCGCGATTACCGCCACCCCTGCCCCTTGCCCGAACATTGGCCGTTCGTCTCGATCTTTCTGCCGGCCTACAACGAAGGCGACCAAATCGAAGGCGCCCTCGAAGCGTTCAGCGTCATGGATTATCCGCGTTTCGAAGTCATCGTCATCGACGACGGCTCGAAGGACGACACATTCGATAAAGCCAAGAAGTTCGAAGGCAACTACGTTTGGGGTTCGATCCGCGTCATCAAGAAACCCAACGGCGGCAAGTGGTCGGCCCTCAACCTCGCCTATCAGATTTCGACGGGCGAGATCATCCTGACGGCCGACGCCGACGGCCGGGTCGATCCCGATGCCGTCAAGCGCATGGTCGCCCGCTTGCTGGGCGGACACAACGTCGTCGCGGTATCCGGGTACACGCGGGTGATGAATCGCACGAACCTGCTGACGAATTGCCAGACGCTCGAGTTCGTGATGTGGTCGGGGGCATTGCGGATTCCGCAGAGCCTGACGGGAACGGTGCTCTGCCTGCCGGGGCCGTTGTCGATGTTCAAGCGCGAGGCACTCGTCGAGGTGCATCGCCGATTCGGCACCTTGAAAGAAGCGGAATTGAAACCGGGCGAGTATGACGGCCCCTTCGAAGGCAGCACGTTTGCCGAGGATTTCGACGTCACCATCGCGCTGTTGCAACTTGGCGGCCGCATCGAATATGACCCACTTGCCGGGTGTGACACGGACGCGCCGGAAGACGTCTTCACGCTCATCAATCAGCGCTACCGCTGGGCTCGCGGGTCGGCCCAGGTCATCGTCAAGTATTTCCGCCGCATGCGTGAGTTCGGCGTGGCCCGCCACTTCCGGCTCTTCACCTGGTTAATGACGAGTTACGTTTACGACATGGCCCTGTACGCGTTCGGCGTCGCCGCCCAGATCGTCGTCTTCGTCATGGCCCTGAGCGGCATGCAAGGCGCGTTGACGATGCTGATGGCATTCTTGCTCTACCAGTTCGTCTTTCGGCTAGTCATCGGCTCGATCATGATCACGACACACCGCGAGTCGTTCAAGCCGCTACATGCCATCCCGTTCCTCGACCTTTATGGAAGCTTCCTGCTGGGCGGGGCGTTTATCATCTCCATGGTGGACGAACTCTTTGGTTCGCGAATGCGCTGGTGACCCATGACGATCCGATTGATTCCGCTGAAAACACTCTCTGGCCCGGCCAACATGGCTGCCGATGAGGTCATGCTCGCGGCCGCCGAACGCGGCACGGCAACCTTGCGTTTTTATGAATGGTCGGAGCCGACGCTCTCGCTCGGTTACTTTCAGAACGCGGCCGAGCGATTGAACGATCCGCTGTTGCGCGACCTGGCCTGGGTGCGCCGGCCTTCAGGCGGAGGGGCGATCCTGCATCATTATGAATTGACCTATTGTCTTGCCGTTCCCGCCGGCACGCCCTGGCACACGCGCGAATCGTGGATCTGCCGCTTTCACCATCTCATCGCGACATCACTCTTGAGCTTTGGCGTCGACGCCCGGCCGGTCGTCTGTGGGAACGAGAAGAATCTGGGCGACTTCCTCTGTTTTCAGCATCAAACGCCCGCGGACCTGCTGATCGGCGGGTCGAAGATTGCGGGCAGCGCGCAGCGAAAACGGCACGGCGCCATCATGCAGCATGGCAGTATCCTCTTGCGACAATCCGAATTCACGCCCGCGTTACCTGGGATCGGTGAACAGGCGGGAAAAGAAATCACGCCGATGGAACTGTCGGAAAGTTTGGTTGAAGTGTTGCAGCAAGCGACGGGCTGGCAAGTTGACGAAGCAACATTCACGGACGACGAATCGCGGGAGATCGAAATGATCGTCCGCGAGAAGTATGGATCGACTGAATGGAATGAGAAGCGTTGAGGGTTGACTAAGACGAGCTTCAAGCTGCACTCGATCGTTAGTCGACCGTCTCTCGTTTTTTCAATTTCCGGATCTGAGCAGCCGTTAATCCAGTTGCTTCTGCGATCGTTTTGGCCGGAACGTGCAGTTTGAGGAGTTTCAGAGCAATTTCTTCTCGACCTTTCTCCATGCCTTCTTCTCGTCCTTCTTCGAGGGCTTCCTGATAGACGCGGGTCTGGCGCACGTCGCTCACTTGTAACATTTTCTCGATCTCCGTTCTCGACATGTGCGGAAACTGGTACAGAATCACCGTCTCGATAAATTGTATCACGATTTTCCGAAAAGGGATCGGCCGTTTCGACCCCAAGATACGAGGAACCATCGCCTTGGCTTTCTCCAGGGCGACCTCCGGTTTGGCGGCAATTAATTCGAGGATACCGAGTTCGAACTGGTCCGGCTGCGCGGGTGGCAGCTCATCTTGATAGATCCGCACCAACTGGTCCGAATCGATCAAACATCGATAGGGTCGAAGGTTCTCTTGCTCCATCGACCGATTCGGGTAGATCACCACGGCGACCCAATCCTGCTTGGGATCGCCGTGCTCCAGGAACCGGCCGATTTTCGACAGCAGGTTCGCATACACTTTTTCCGACGAGTAGTGCTGGGCCTCCCGAATGTACGCTGGATCGACCTCTGGATGACGAGGCAGAAACACGCCATCGAGCCGTACCGCGGTCTCTTTGTATTCGATCGCTTTCAAATCGTAACGCTCGGCATCGCTCTCAGGGCGACCGACAAGCTGAAAGAAGCTGCCGGGCAGCTCCTTGAAATAGCTGAAAAACAAGGAGTCGCGCTTCATTCATCCCACCTTGGTTCATCTGATTACGTGGTTACGCCATCACTTCCTTCGCCACCACACCCTTGACATCCGTTAGCCGCATGTCACGGCCGGCGTAGCGGAAGGTCAGTTTCTCGTGGTCCAGGCCCAGCAAATGCAGAATCGTGGCGTGCCAGTCGTGGATATGCATTTTGTCCTTGACCGCCTCGTAACCGTAATCGTCGGTTTCGCCGTAGGAGAAGCCGCCCTTCACGCCGCCTCCCGCCATCCACATGGTGAAGCCCTTGTTATTGTGATCGCGGCCGTCGCCGCCCTGGGCGTACGGGGTGCGGCCGAACTCGCCGCCCCAGAGAACAAGCGTATCTTTGAGCAGGCCCCGCGTCTTGAGATCTTGGAGCAGGCCGGCGATCGGCTTGTCGATGCTCGTGGCCTTCGTCGCGAGATCGGCCTTGAGGTTGCGGTGGTGATCCCAGCCGCCCGAGGTCACTTCAACGAAACGGACGCCGCCTTCAATGAAACGCCGTGCGAGCAGGCACTGCTTGGCGAAACCATCGGTGGCGTTGTCACCCATCCCGTAGAGCTTCTTGGTTGCGGCGGATTCATTTGCCGTGTCCATGAGCTTCGGCAAATCCTTCTGCATCCGGAAGGCGAGTTCGAACGACTCGATCGAACCTTCGACGGCAGCGTTGTGCGGGTCACGCTCCAGTGCCTCGCGGTTGAGCGACTGGATGAAATCGAGTTGCATCCGCTGCGTGTCGGTCGTCTGTTTCGGGTTCTTGATGTTGCTGACGTTGCCGCCCCCGCCACCCGGGCCGCCCATCGGCGGGCCGCCGAAACCGCGGAAACCGTTGTTGACCGGCGTGCCTTGATAGATCGCGGGCAAGAAGCAACTGCCGTAGTTGGTCGGCCCGCCGTTCTGGCCGGGCGGGTTGATGGTGACGAAGCCGGGCAGATTCTCGTTCTCGGACCCGAGGCCATAGGTGACCCACGAGCCGAGCGACGGGCGTTTGAATTGCGATATGCCCGTATGCAACTGCACGAAAGCCTGCGGATGGGCCGGCACGTCGGTGTGCATACCGCGGAGCAAGCAGAGTTCGTCGGCCTGCTTGGCCAGTTCGGGGAAAAGTTCGGAGATCCATTGGCCGCTCTTCCCGTGCTGGGCGAACTTCCAGGGCGATGCCATCAACTTGGCGAAGGAGGTTCGTGCTCGCGGCATCGTCTTGCCGTCGTCGCTGGCCAGCTTCGGTTTGTAATCGAAGGTGTCGACATGCGAAGGGGCGCCTTCCATGCAGAGGAAGATCACCCGCTTCGCTTTGGCCGCGAAGTGGGAGGCCTTGGCGGCCAACGGATTGTTCTTCTCGGTCGCCCAAGTCGAGAGACCGGCGAAGGCCAGATAACCGAAACCAGCGGACACCGATTGTAGGGCCGCGCGGCGGGAAAAGAACGGATGTTCAGAATTCATGAGTTGATCTCCAAGTGAGAACACTGAAGGTATTTGGTTAAGTTTGTTACCGGTGCGCGAATTCCGCGCTGGCGAACAGGGCCTGAGTCAGGGCCGACCATGTGCCTCGTTGCGATTGTCGTTTGCCATATTGTTCCAGGAAGCTCTGGGCTGCCGTCACTTCCTTCACGGTCGCGGGGCGTGAGAAGAACGTCAGGTAGGCCCGTTGAATCTTCTCGACGTCGCTGCCGGTCGTGGCCAGGAGTTTCTCGGCCGTCGTCTCCGCTTGCTTGATGACGAATGAATTATTCATCAGGTAGAGCGATTGCGCGGGGATCGTCGTGACGGCTCGTTCGCCCGTGATCAAACTGGGATCGGGGAAGTCGAAGAGCGAGAGAATCTCCGGCAGTTGATCGCGAACAATCGGCAGGTAAACGCTGCGATGCGGATCGGTCGCGAAGGAATCGATCGGCCGGAAACGGAGCGCGAGGCCGACGTTGCCGTCGCCGTTACGCCCCAGCGGCGAGCCTTCGGGCGCCTTGCTATCAAGCAAGCCGCTGATCGAGAGCATGGCGTCGCGGACCGACTCGGCTTCCAGCCGGCGTTTGCTCAGACGCCAGACCAGCACGTTGTCCGGGTCCTGTTCGTAGTTCTTTTCGTCATACTGCGACGAGAGTTGGTAAGCGTGGCTGAGCATCAACGATTTGATCAGCTTCTTGACCGACCAGCCGTTGTCGACGAACGTCGAAGCCAGGTGATCGAGCAAGGCGGGATGGCTGGGCTTCTGGCCGGAGGCGCCGAAGTTATCGGGCGTGACGACCAGGCCGCGACCGAAGAGGTGTAGCCAGACGCGGTTGGCCATGACGCGAGCCGTCAGCGGGTTTTCCGATGAGGCGAGCCAGTTGGCGAGTTCGAGCCGGCCGCTGCCGCGGGCGATCGTCGGTTGTTTGGCGACGAGCACTTGCGGCAGGCCGCGCTGCACGGTCTCGCCCGGCTGATCGAGTTCGCCGCGAATGTAGACTTTGCTGTCGGAAGTGAAGGTCTTTTCGCGGACGCCCATGGCCTGAAGTTTCGGTGTGCCATCGGCTTCATACATGGCCAATTGACTTTCGAAGGTCGTGATCTGAATCCGCAGGCGGATGCCGTTGAACGAACCGAACCGATCGGCCGCGGGGACCTTCTCCATCTGATCTTTGACGTCCGCCAATTGCTTTTCGATGGACGCTCGCCGGGTGGCCGTGAGCGGCTCGAGACCGGCAACAGCGTTGGATCCCTTCGGCAGATTCAACAAGTCGCTCGGGTGATTGTTCTGAATGACGCGCACCGTTCCGTAGCACGTTTCCGTGCTGCGGAAGATGCCCGCCAGGGAGTAATAGTCCTTCGTGGGAATGGGGTCGAACTTGTGATCGTGGCAGCGAGCGCAGGCGACGGTTAGCCCCTGGAAGGCCGTGAAGGTCGCGTCAATCTGCTCGTCGACCACGTCCATCTGGAACTGTTGCGGGTTGCGTTCATTGTGCGCCTTCGGCCCGATGGCGAGGAAGCCGGTGGCGATGAGCAACTCGGCCTTGTGGGCGTCGTCGCGCGGCCTGAGCATGTCGCCGGCAATTTGCTCGCGGATGAACTCGTCATACGGCTTGTCCTTATTGAACGCGGCAATCACGTAGTCGCGGTAGCGCCAGGCATTGCGGTAGGTGAAGTTCGCCTGCTTGCCGCTCGATTCCGCATAGCGGGCCACGTCGAGCCAGTGCCGGCCCCAGCGCTCGCCGAAGCGGGGCGACTCCATCAGCCGGTCGATCAGTTTTTCCAGGGCGGCCTTCGGCGAAGCGGCATGTTCCTTGACGAACGCATCAATCTCTTCGGGCGTCGGCGGCAGGCCGGTCAGGTCGATGCTGATGCGGCGCACCAGCGTATAGGCGTCCGCGTCGGCCACGGGCTTCAGGCCCTTGGCTTCGAGTTCCGCGAGCAGGAAGCGATCGACATCGCTTGTCGCCCAGGCGGCGTTCTTGACGTTGGGCACCGTAGGTTTCTTCACCGGTTGAAACGACCAGAACTGCCGGCCCTTCTCGATGTCGATTTCGTTCTTGGCCACCTTCGCGGAGCCTTCGCGTGGATCGGGAGCACCCATGGTGATCCATTTTTCGAAGTCGGCAACGATGGCGTCTTCCAGTTTCTTCTTGGGCGGCATCGCCAGATCATCGACGTGCTTCAACGCCTTCACCAGCAAACTCTTGGCCGCGTTGCCCGATATGAGCGACGGACCGTTGTCGCCCCCCTGCCGCAACCCGACGCGGGTGTCGAGACGCAGGCCGCCCTTTACCTTCTCGGACTCGGCCGAGTGACAGGAGTAACACTCCTTCACGAGCACGGGTCGAATGCTCTTCTCGAAGAAGGCAAGGCCCTCGGCCGTGGCAGGCTGTTCAACGACCGGCTGTTCTTTCTTGGGCTCGGTCTTGGGATCGAAGTTCTTCTTCATCCCGTTCGGCGGACCGAAGCGTTTGAACTCTTCGAGCGTGATCGATCCGTCCTTGTTCGTATCAAGCACGTTGAAGAGGAAGTCGCCCCCCTTGGCGTTGTCCTTCAGCTTGGGCGCGTTATCGGCGAACTTCTTCCATTCGCCCTTCGAGATTTTGCCGTCGCCATCGCCATCGGCCTTCTTGAAGACGATCTCGGGATCGATCTTCGGCGGCTGAGCCCCGAGATCGTCGCTGTTGCTGATGATCAGCGCGGTCAGCAAACCGAAGAGTGGGAACGTGAGTCGGTAGAGAGTCGACATGGAAAGACCCCTAGATGGCGATTACTTTTTCATCGGCAGCTTCATCCACTCCACGGCCCGTTGGCCGAAGAGCGGGAAGACGAACTTCTGACGTAACTCGGGCTTATAGTTGGCCGTGTAGAACTCCCGCTTGCCTTCACGGCCGTCGAGCGGGTACTCGATCTCGTCCTGATTCTTGGTTTCCAAAAGCGTATACGTTGTGGTCATGCTCGGCGCCTGGAAGCCGGGACCGCCCGCGGGACGTTGCAGCACCAATCGGCGCAGGACCTTGGTCTCGGTATCGATCTCCAGCACGGCGCTGCGCACCGCCGCCGGGAAGCGACCTGGCTTGAGGTTCGCCCGAATGATCTGAATCGACGAATCGGTCGGAGAATCCTCGCGTTGAAGATCAAAGTCGCGAAGCACGTCGCTGAGCAATTTATCCGGCTGCATGGAACAAAGATCACTGTAGACCGAGAGCCAATGCGGCGTTTCCGCTTGGGTCAAGAGAATGCCCTCGCGCGGGCCGAAGGTCATCCAGATCGTCCCTTGCTCGTCACGGCCCCAGTAGTTCTTCATGCGGGGGAAAGCCGGGAACGTTGTCTCCATCCAGAAGCGATCGCCACGGGTCCAGAGGCGGGTCTGCTTGGCCTGAGACACGAACGGATTGCTCTCGTCAGTCAGGTTCACTTCTCGCTGAACTTCGACGAGGTAACAGCGATAGACCGGTTGATGAAACGTCTTTTGGGTTTCTTGAAGCAGGGCCTGCGGGCTGGCTCTGAGCGGCTCATCGGTTTTCCAGAAGAACATGCCGGCCACGACGAGACAGGCGGCGATGGTCGTGAAGCCGATGGCCCAAGTCCAGCGTGACGAGCGAGTTCGAGGTACAACGGGTGCGGGAGGCGTCTGGGCGGCCCGTGTAGCGCGGATGCGTTCGATCAGGGCAGCGGCGTCGTAACGTTCCGCTTCACGCTCGTGATGAGCGTTGAGCAGCCGATCGAGGCTATCAGGAATCGGAGTGCCGTTGTCGTTCATCCGACTGTTTCAACCTGCTTTTTCTTCGAGGTAAGGAGCCAGTTCCGCCGCCATCGCTTGCCGAGCCCGATGAATCAGGACCCCGGCGTTTGTTGTCGTCAGGCCGAGCGTGTCGGCGATGTCTTGCACCGAATGATCGAGCATTTTCAACTGCAAGGCCGCCCGCTGGGTAACGCTCAGGTTCGCCATGCCGCGCTCGATCGCTTGTTCGAGTTCGCTCACCCGCATTCGCTCGTCCGGGGCGGGGCCGCGCGCTGGCAACAGGGCGCTGCCGAGCGGTTTGCCGTCGGGGCCGACGGCGTCGAGGCTCAGGAGCGACCGTTCGCGCTGAAAGCGATTGATGGAGGCATTCGTGATCGAGCGGTAGAGCAGTCGTTGGCCGTCGCGGGGGAGATCGTAAATATCCGCCTTCCGCAACAGCCGGCAGTAACAATCGTGGGCGACATCCTCGGCGGCGATCGGATCGCGCAGGATCGATCGCGCGAAGGCGACCGCCCGCGGCAACGTTTCACGCACCCAGTTGTCGAGAGCTTCCGCTTCCGATTGGCTCTGACTCGCCAAACCACACCTCAACCGCCCGCCGGCGGAAACGTCCACCCATGCATAAACCCGGACGCGGGCATGGTATTACAAGATACCTTAAAACGCGGTGAAGGTTTTCGCGAGTTCGAAGAAAGCGATTTCTAGTGCGCCAGCCGCTTCAACAGTTGCGACTTGAGAAAGCGAGCCTCGAGCCGGTCTGGCCAATCGGCTAAATAGGTAAAAACATAGCGATCGGGGACTTCGCAATGATCGACGCCGTAGAGGAAGCGTGAGAGCCAGAGCGCCCCTTCGAACGAATGCCCCGCTTCGAACGCGAGGACGGCTTTGAGGTAAGCGAATACGGGATGATCGGCTATCGATCGATCGGAAACGCCCCGGAAAGCGAGATAGGTCTCTTCGGCGTCGGTCCGGCGCAGCAGTCGCGCCAGCAGCGAGGCCGCGGGATCGTCTTTCAGGCGGCTCAGAGCGAAGAAGTAGGCCAATGCGCCGTCGGTGGATGGTTTGATGCGGGAGAGATAGGCCGTGGCAAACCAAACCTTATCGTCGGTGGTCCCCTTGCCAGGATGAGAGAGGACAAGAAGCGTCCGCATGATGCGTAGTTGAACGATCGCGCGAGTGTCGAAGGGAGTGGCGTTGATCAAGGAGGGAAAAGCGCTGAGCAAGGTGTTGAGCGATTGCCGGGCCGCCCGATCGTCACCTGCCAACGATTGGGCATAGGCAAGGGACCGCATGGCGCCCTCGTTGATGGTGAACGTGTTGTTCTCGGTTTTGACGCTCGCCAACTCCTTGATAAGAGGGATCGCCTCGGCGTACTTGCCGAGTTCGATCAAACTGCCCGCGCGCTGGCCGATGCGATCCTTCAGGAGGGTGGGTGAGTAATTCTTGGCGGTGCGAGCGATGGCCAGAGCCTGCTCATATGCCTTGTCAGCCTCCGCGACGCGGCCCAAACGCATTTCGAGTCGGCCGAGAATAGCAAGGTCATCCGCTCCCTCGCCGGTGCGCAGCTCGCCGGCTTTCTTGGCAACGTCCAGCCATTCACGCATCTGGACGACGCTTTCGCGATAGCGGCCTTGATCGTTCAACAGGGTGGCATAATTCCGCAGCGGGTACATGAAGTTCTCTGGAGCCGGCTTGGCGAGTTGGCGAAAGCGGACCAAGGACACCTGATAGATCTCCTCCGCCAGACCTTTCATGCCGGCTCCGTCACAGGCGACGCCACAACGATTCAGATCGACGGCGATCTCGAGTTCCTTGCCGCGTATAAGCGGAATGAGCTTAATTGCCTCACGAGTATCTCGTTCCGAAAACGACCTATTGCCTTGCTTGGCGTGCAGGATGCAGCGTTCGATCAGGAGGAAGAACCGCCAACGATTTTGCGGTCCAAATCGGTTCGCGTTGGCCTGCAACGCTTCATCGAGTAGCTCAATCGCTTCTTTCGGCTTTTTCAATGCCAGCAGAATCGAGACGTGATTGACAATCGCGATGCGGGCTCGGGGATGTTCGAGGCCGGCCGTCGCGCGCATGACTTTCAGGCACTCCGCCATCCATTTTTCGGATTCGACGAACTTGTCTTGGTGAGACAGGGCTGCACTGAGTTCGTGCAGGATCAAGACGAGATAAATGTTGTTCTCGCCCAGTTGATTGCGGGCGACCTTCAATGCCTCTTCGAGCGACTTCTGGGCGGCCACGTAAAAGCCGAGCGACTTGGACGTCAACCCGTCTTGAAAAAGCTCGACGGCCCGGAAGTTGTCTGCACTGCCTGTTTGTTTGACATACTGTTTAAGGTCAAGCAGTAACGGGAAGGCCTGCAACGGTTTGCCCTGATCGAAATAAAAGCCAGCCAGACCACCCTTGACAATGATGGTCTCGCGATGGAGCGGCCCATAGAGTTTGGTGCGCGCTTCCATCACGTTCTTGAGCAACGGCTCCGCTTCCGGCAGGCTGTCCATCGCCAGTACCCAGGCGATGTGCAAACGGGTGTTCACGGTCGCGGGGTCGTCCTTGGGCAGCTTTTCTTCCTGAATTTTGAGTGCCTGACGGTACATGCCCTCGGCCTTGTCGAAATCGCCGCGATCGAGATAAAGCCAGCCGATATTGAACATCGCCGCCGCCACTTCGGGGTGGTCGGGGCCGAAGGCGCTTGAACGCAACGACAGGGAATCCTCGAGAAGCTTGAGTGCTTTATCGAATTCACCCATGCCTCGATAGACGTCGCCGATGGTCGCCAGCAAGGTAGCCCGAACCAGCGGTTGATCCTTGAGTTCGACATTGATCTGCTTGCTGCCCCGTTCGAGAAGATCGAAGGCCGTGAGTTTGCGGCCCTGCTCCTGGCTCGATCGCAAGGCGTAACCCCCGAAATCGAACGGGTCGGAAACACGGAATAGGCTTGTCAGGAATTCAAGCGATTTGCGCGTACGGTACGCTTCGGAAAGTGCTTTGCCTTCTTCCTCTTTCGCTTTCAAGCTCGACGCAAGCGCCTTGGCTTCTTCTTCCTTGGCCTTGGCGCTGGCGGCGATGGCCTTTTCTTCTTCTTCCTTCGCCTTCTTCAGAGATCGGACCGCTTCTTGCTCTTTCTCCAGCGCGTTCAGCTTGGCGTCGCGCTCCAGCAGCACCAGCTTCGCGTTCTCGTTGGCGGTGACTTCCTGAGACCGGCGCGCTTCGTCGGCCTCAATGCGGGCGGCGTGCTCGGTTTTTTCGCGAACCAGTGCCTGCCGCCACTGAGACGTGATGACGACGAGGCTGGTCAGAATCAGGAAGAAGATGCTCGATAGGAGAAGGGTGACCGCCGGATTACGCGTCATCCATTTGCGGGCGCGACCGATGGGGCCGATCGGCCGGGCCAGGATCGGTTTGCCGTCGAGGAATCGCCGCAAGTCAGCCTGTAGATCGGCGGCACTGGTGTAGCGAGCGGCCGGCTCTTTGCGAAGACATTTCAGAC
>Ga0105047_10008265_pt1 | contig 17362 bp, 13 predicted proteins | sample MAT04_FD_78384 | JGI IMG/M metagenome (GOLD analysis project Ga0105047, IMG submission 78384) | Freshwater microbial communities from Lake Fryxell liftoff mats and glacier meltwater in Antarctica - MAT-04 (megahit assembly) | ecosystem: Environmental > Aquatic > Freshwater > Ice > Liftoff...
CCGAGACACTCGCTGACGACAACACGGGCGACTACGGCGCGTCCTTCCGGGACGCGCTACTTTGGCTCGGAGTACCTACCCACGAATTCGACGCGGCGCCGACGCTGCACCTGTCGCGCAACGACCGCGGCGAGGTACTCGTGTTGCATGAACTGACCGAAGTCAGCCTTGGCGATGTCGACGCGATAGCACTCGGAACCGCGGTGGCCACCTGGGGCGGTCCGCTCGTCGGCAGCGATGCCTTCGCGACTCTCTTCGGGCCCAAGACCGCCTGGATCGCGGTCGCGGACAGTGCCGCCGAAGAAGTCACGAACGCGCTCGAGCTTCGAGACCTCGTCGAGGTCGACACGGAGGACGGCATTGGTCGCTCGGCCGACTCGGGAGTCCTTGTCGTCGGTCCCGTAGACGGCTGGGTGCTCGCCGTCGGAATGTCGCTGCTGCTCGATTCGCCAAACGCGGCGGCCTTGTCAGCTCGATTGAACGCCCCCGTGCAGTACTTCGCGAGCCATCGCGTCGTCGAGGGTCACCAGTGGACGCTCGCCGCCGAGGGAGCTGTGGTGCGGTCGTTCCGATACCTCCGCGAGACAGGCGAACGCGAGGAGACCGGTGCGCCTACGGATGCGGAGCACTCGATCGGCGTGGATGCTGACGACTTCACGCCAGGAGAGGACGATGTCTTCGCTATCGCAAGGGCGTGGTCGATCGATCCGACCCATGTGAAGGTCGAGAGCCTGCCGATCCGAGGTTGGTGGGGCGAGCGAGCCCCGGAGCGGCGCTGATGACGGAATCGCCTCTTGAGCACGCTCTGGCGCAGTTCGAGGCGGTGGAGGCGAACCTGCACCGGCTCGAAGCCGTCGCCAACGAGATGGCCGACCTGACGCCCGACGGCGCCTACATCGACACGAGCAGCCCGGAGAAGCGCCGCCACGACGACCTGGTCCGGTCGTTCAACGCACTACTCGGTGGTCTGCCGCCGATCAGTGGATTGACCATCGAGCCCGTTGACCTCTCGTACACCGAGATCGGGCGGATCCGCTTGGACCTGCTCGACCTCGGCGAGCCGAAGGCGGACCTCGACTTCAGCGAGCAGGTGAACAAGCCGTCGGTCCAGGTCGATGACTATCGGCATCGATTCAACCAGTCGCGAGCGAAGGTGGCGCGCGATCGAGTCCAGGAACTAGCCGGCGAGATCGACGCCATCCTGCCTGGGCTCGTGGAGGACTGGGAGCACGGCTCGCAGGTCGTCGACGATGAACGCTTCTTCCGCGTCGGCGAGTGCTTCGCAGAGATCTCGCGCTTGCTTGGCAGCGCGGTACCCCGAAAGGCACGTTGGTCCGAATTCTCGCGGCACCTCTCGTTCGGACAGGCGGGCGATCTACACGACATCGCCAACATGGACTGGCCGTCCGTCCGCTCCGAGCTGCGCGACGCGCTCTACGGGGACGATGACCCGATCCCCGTCGATGTGGCCGACCTCGCGGACCTCGTGCGAACGAGGCCCTCGGGATCGGTGTCGACCGCGCTGCGATGGGATCTCCTCTCAAGCGAGGACTTCGAGCGTCTCGTCTTCAATCTCCTTCTGGATACGCCGGGGTGTGAGAACGTCGACTGGCTGATGCATCCGAACGCACCCGACCAGGGACGTGACATCTCGGCGGTGCTCGTCATCGAGGAAGGTCTGTCAGGCCTGCGCCACGAGCGCGTGATGGTCCAGTGCAAGCATTGGCGGTCGAAGCCGGTTAGCGCTCCCGACGTCGCTGCGCTGCTGGCATCGCTGCAGCTCTGGGAACCGCCACCGATCCACATCGTGGTCATCGCAACGAGCGGCCGCTTCAGCGCAGACGCCGTCCGTTGGATCGAGGATCACAACCACGCCGGCAATCGGCCGCGCATCGAGCCGTGGCCCGAGAGCCACCTCGAGACGTTGTTGGCGGCGCGACCGCACCTGGTAGCGAAGTTCGGGCTTCGCGATTGAGTTCGAGAAGTGGCACGGTGTGGCACGCGCCGTCCGATCCGGAGTTCGGCCGGAGGAACTCTGCGCCAAGCTGAGAGCGCGCGGCACGTTCCGCGCCTCCGAGGGCGTGCCACATTCGTGCCACAACGGAAAGAACTTCGGCGGACCGGGGCGAACGGGCTGGTACCAGAAAAATGCCTCTGAGCTGCCCGTATGCGAAAGGACCAGGTCAGAGGATCGGGCCAGATCGAATTTCCAAGCTGGAAACGCGAGTTCGATTCTCGTCACCCGCTCCACACAAGCCCAGGTCAAGGGCACTTTTCGGGCCGGCAGAGACTCAGCATCGGCGGCCTGGCGCTGATCGCGTTTGCGCAGGTCAGAAGGCATATAAGAATGGATCTCAACTATTTCACGCCTGGATGCGGCCTGGAGAACCTGAAACCGCTGGTCACAGGGCGGAGATAGTCGGCCCGGCCGGCTGATGATCGCGAGCCTGTTACTGCGGTTGACCGCAGGAAACCCTCATTGACCGGTGTGGCCCAGATGTGTATTGGCGCACGCCTGCTGTGGGCGAATGCCCTGGTTAGCGGGGCGGGATACATCTGCCTGCGTGGCTGAAGTACTCGAGGCACACCCCGCGCTCGACCGCACCAGACCCTCGTCGACCGCCGTCGCGAATCCGCCGGTCGGCAACAGGGGATCGCGCCCGGGTTGGGAAACCGATAGCCCATTGAGGCTTCATCAGACCCAGTGCGGCTCGCTGCGCTCGGCGTTCGCTCCCGTGGGGGTCAGCGCGAATTGGCCGGTGCCAGGGTTATCCGGATCGACTTGGAGGTGGGCGTATTGCTCTTGGTGGCGACGCTGCCCACGGGGACCAGCACGTTCGCTTCCGGGTAGTACATCGCCGCGCTCCGGCGGGCGATGGGGTACGGCACGACCTTGACCGAGGGCGCGACGCGGGTTTGGCCGTCGAAGTGGCTGGTGACGTCGACGAGTTGGCCGGCGCGCAGGCCCCCGGCGGCCGCATCGTCGGCGTTGATGAAGATCACTCGCCGGCCCCCGAACACGCCGCGGTAGCGGTCGTCATCGCCGTAGATCGTCGTGTTGAACTGGTCGTGGCTGCGGATGGTCGTGAGGAGATACTCATCGGGTTGCAGGGCATGGACCGGCAACTCGGCGATGGCGAAGTTCGCCTTGTGCGTGGACGTCTTGAACTCGCGTTGGCGGGCGGCGTTCGGGAGGTAGAACACGTCCCGGCGGATCCGGTCGTTGAAGTCCTCGAACCCGGGCACCACGTTGGCGATGTGATCCCGTATGCGGTCGTAGTCGTCGGCGAGCGCCGACCACTCGACAGTGCCCGACCGACCGAGCACAGCCTCGGCGAGGCCCGCCACGATGGCGGGTTCGCTGCGCAGGTCGGGTGCCGCAGGTTCGACGCTGCCGCGGGACGACGAGACCACGCCGAGCGAGTCCTCCACGGTGACGAACTGCTCGCCCATGCGCTGCCGATCCACCTCGGATCGCCCGAGGCAGGGCAGGATCAGCGCGGTCCGACCCCCGACGAGGTGCCCGCGGTGCAGCTTGGTCGAGATCTGGACGGTCAACGAGCAGCGCTGGAATGCGACGGCGGTGTAGTCGGTGTCGGGGGCGGCGCCGAGCAGGTTGCCGCCCATCGCCACGAAGACCTTCACGTCGCCGGCGTGCATCGCGCGGATGGCGTCGACGCTGTCGAGACCCGCGTCAGGCGGCGGTGTGAAGGAGAACTCGGCGCCGAGCGCGTCCATGAATCCCGGGTTCATGCGCTCCCAGATGCCCATGGTGCGGTCGCCCTGCACGTTTGAGTGCCCGCGTACGCAGCACGCGCCCGCGCCGGGCCGGCCCATGTGGCCGCCGAGCAGTAACAAGTTCAAAACGGTGGCGACGTTGTCCACCCCGTTGCGGTGCTGGGTGAGCCCCATCGCCCAGCACGCGATCATGCGTTTGGCCTGGGCGGCGATGCGCCCGGCGGCGCGGATCTGACCTTCGTCAACGCCGCACGCGTCAACGATGCGGTCCCACGTCAGCGAACGCAGATCGTCGGCGAACGCCGAGAAGCCGTGGGTGTGGCGTTCGATGAAGCGGTGGTCGAGGACCTCGCCCGGCCGCTGCTCCTCTTCCTCGAGGACCGCCTTCATGATCCCCTTGACCAGGGCGACGTCACCGTTGACGCGCACGGGCAGGTGCAGATCCGATAGCGCCGTGCCCGCCCCGAGCAACTCCGGCAGGAACCGGATCGGGTCGGGGGCTTCCTGGGGGTTGGGGTTGCGTACACGGAACAGGCCGGCCTCGGGCAGCGGGTTGATCGAGACGATCGTCGCGCCGTTGCGCTTCGCGCGTTCCAGCGCGCTCAGCATCCGCGGATGGTTGGTGCCCGGGTTCTGGCCAATGATGAACACCGTGTCCGTGGCGTCGAAGTCGTCGAAAACGACGGTCGACTTCCCTACACCGATGCTTTCCACCATGGCCGTCCCGGAGGACTCGTGGCACATGTTCGAACAGTCCGGCAGGTTGTTGGTGCCGAACTGGCGGACGAAGAGCTGATAGAGGAAGGCGGCCTCGTTGCTGGTCCGGCCCGACGTGTAGAACGCGGCCTGGTCCGGTGAGTCGAGCTGGTGCAGTTCGTCGGCAATCAGCGCGAACGCGTCGTCCCAACCGATCGGTTCGTAGTGATCGTGACCGGGGCGCCGCACCATCGGTTCGGTGAGCCGCCCCTGATCGTTCAACCAGCGGTCCGACTCTCGGGCCAGCTCGTCGACGGACCAGCGCGCGAAGAAGTCGCGAGTCACGCGCTTCGTGGTGGCCTCCGACGAGATCGCCTTGGCCCCGTTCTCGCAGAACTCGGCGACGTTGCGCTTCCCATCCGGGCTCGGCCAGGCGCAGCTCTGGCAATCGAACCCGTCCTTCTTGTTCGCCTTGAGATAGAGGGCCACACTGCGGCGCGCGCCCATCTCTTTCAGCCCGAAGCGCACGGTCTCGACGATCGCCCGAGGACCGGCCGCCGCCGACGAGCGAGCACCGATGGAAGCCCCTTCGCCCCGCTCGATCGGCGGTCGAGCCCCGCGCGCGCCGGCAAGCTCAGCCGCGCTCGCCGGCTCGTCCATCGCACCATCGCCGCCCCGGCTGGTCGATCTGGGCCGATGCTGCGCGTCCGGTCGACTCTCCTCGCTCGTCTCACGTTCCACCATGTCCCCCAATTTCACGAACCACCGGCTGCCCGAAAAAAGCTGCCCTCGACAGCCACATTTCAACTCGCTACCCAAACGGGCCGAGCGGATAACCCTCGATGTACCGAAAACCACGCCGAACCGAGCATGGAGGTCACGGCAGCGACCGTAGCCGTTGTGCGGACGGGCTGTCGCCGCCCGCGCGCCTGCGTTTCGGGCAGGTCGCCCACGATCACGCCGTGAGCATGAAGATCGACGATGCGACGCTCTACTTCGGCTGGCCGCGGGAGATGATCATCGGGCTGGCGAACGGTGGCGCCTTTCCGGACTTGCTCACGCCGGCCATGCGGGCCCGGAGCCGTTCTGTCTTCGTGGCGTCGGGGTGCTCCGGGCCTGTCCCCTTTCGTCGAGCTCATCGAGAAGGCAGGCCCGTCGATCGCGGTCCTGTCCTGTTTCGGGCGGCGCAACCTTGCCTCGCCGCCCAATCGCCTCGAGGTGCTGATCCGCCAACGTTGTTCGGGATTGCGTCCTCAGCCGTACGGCACGCGGCGAGGTGTAGCAACGATTGCAACGAGAGCGATGCAGTGAGGATCGACCCGTTCGGCAATGCCACCCGGACTGTCGAGAGGTTGAAGCGACGCACCAACGTCACGGGCGATTGATGATCCGCGTCGCGCTCACTGATACGGCGCCTCTGTGACAGGCGGCCCTCACTTGTAGAACTCGACGACGAACACCGCTCCATCCCCCAGCTCGATGTGGTGGGCGACATCGGGTTCGATCACCTGCAGTTCCCCGGCGACCAGCGGGCGGCGCTCACCCGTCGCTTCGAGCACGAACGTCATGGTCCCGTGCCGCACTCGCACGAGGCCCCACACGTCGGCGGCGACGCGGTGCGCCTTCAGCAGGCCCGCCGGTACCGTCTGGCCCGTGAACTCGGGTGTGGTCCGAACATGTTCCACGTCAGGAGGAAGCGACACCGCAGAGAGCACCACCGATGCTTAGCACCCGAGACGGATGCTGCGGTCCCGGGATAGGCCTGTCACCCCGACCCAGCGCGGGTACCACCTGGCTGACGGGGAACGGACCTCCGGCAAACATCGAGCCCCGATCGGATCGGGTCGTCGCCGAACGAAGGATCCCTGTTGATTTCGGGAGCGCGTCCCGCCATGCGCCCATTCGGATCCTTGAACGGAGAACCATGATGCGACGCCTGACGATCATCGGTTGCGTAGTTGCCACGCTGGCCTTGGCGGGTTGCTCACGTAAGGATCCGGCGGTGAGTCCACCACGACGGCGAAGGCCGGAGCTGGCGGGGTCGCAAAGTTGTCGGACGCCGATCGCGTCACGGTGGCGCTGGCCATGGTCAACCTCACCAGCGGGAGCGCCGACGCCGCCGCGAAGATCAAAGGGCGTCAATCCTCCGGCCGACGGCGTGAATGCGATCGACTCGTTGGTCGCGTCGGGTGGCATCAAGGGTGTCGACTCCGCCAAGGCGTCGGAAGTCGTCACCACGTGGGTCGGGGCCGCCTGCCCCGGGCAGTGACCTGACGCTCGGGACGGTCAGTTCCGGACCTGCCGATCCGCGGTGATCACCGATAGATCTCGGCTCTGCCGCACCACGCGCGCATCGAACCCTGCGTCACGGCGCCATCGGAGCTGATCGGCAAGTCGAACCGGACGGTCCTCAGCCGGGCAGAGACGTGACCATGTCGGCGGGATCGTCGGTGCCGGTGCCGGTGCCGAGGTCGGACACCCGCCCCGGTGCTCCGCCAGAGAGTCGGGCCGCCAAGTCGCCGTCGTGTCCCGCAACGTACGGTCCGCCGGAGCCTCCTGGCTGATGAGCGCGAGGTGCCGCTCCGGGAGGAAGTGGAACTGGCTCATGGTCGTGTGTCCCCGGGATCGGGGAGCAGTTCACGCGCCGACGTACGCCGCCAGATGCTCGCCGGTGACCCGCACCGTGGCCGGTCTCACCCCGGCGACCCAGTATCAGCGCGAGTGGGTGACCCACCAGGCAATCCTTCCCCCCAGCAACGCCGCCGGGCTGGTGGTCACATCGGCCGGCGTCTTCACCACCGCCCCCTGATTCTCCCTCCCGGTGTTCGAAGCCCGGCGTTCGAAGCCCGGCGCACCACGCCGGGCTTCGTCCGCGTTCTGTCGGACCTATGCGCGCCCCAGCTTCGATGAACGGTGACGGCGGAGCGTCCGCTCCGCCAGGTAACCCGTCGGCGGAATCGTCAACCGGTAGGGCCCTTTCACCATCCAACTCGGCAACCGGGGGTGGCGTTCCTCGTGGGCCACGCGCGCCCGGAGATGCTCCTTGCCCATGACCTTGGGTCGCTCGGTTCGAAAGTCGATGGCGCTGATGAACTTGCCGCTCTTGTAGCCGTACTGGCTCGGTGCCACCAGCCGCAGCGGCCCGCCCCGACGGTCGTCGAGCGGATCGCCATCGAGGTGCGTCGCCAGGATGACGTCGGCGGCGGCGGCATCTTCCCAGAGGAACGCCACACTTCGACGGTCCTCGCTGCTGGCGACCAGGTACGGCGCCAGCGGTTCGGTGATCCCGACGGATGCGAAGACGTCGCGCAGCGGCACGCCCCTCCACACCAAGCCGGTGACTGACCATGTGGTGACGCAATGGAAGTCGGCGACATGGTCGCGGGGTCCGAGCGCCTCCAGGTCGGCGCCGCTCAGAACCGCGATCGGCGCGCCCTCGTTGGTGATCTCGAACCGGGGCTCGGCCGCCATGTCCGGAGGAGGCTTGAAGGGACGGTCCGTAAATCGGGGCATCTCGGTCATCAGTCGCTGTCCGGGCGGAAGCCCGGGCGCTCGTCGGGGCCAGTAGATCTTCATGTGGTCGCCCGTCGATCGATTGCCGCCAACCAGCTTCGCCGGATCAGGCCGCTCGGGCCCCTGATCAGGAGCCAGTAGCGGCCGAAGGCGCGGTTGGCGGCGTCGTCGGTTCCCACGACTCGGGTCTCGGTGATGACCTCGGCGTGGTCACCGTGATCGACGACTTCGAGGGAGAACGCCGTCTTCGCCATCCCGGGCTCCGAGAAGGCGATGAATGCTTGCCGACTGCCGAGGACCACCGGTCTGTTGCCCGTCGGCGACCAGAACCTTCCCACCGCGCCATAGACCACCACCGCGCTACCGCCGGTGACCACCGGATCCCGGTAGAGCTCGATGAACCCTTCCTCCTGGAACGCTTCGAGGATGGGAGCCCGATCCGTGGTTCCCGCGGTCACGGGCTGGCGCCGCACGAGGGCGGGGAGCGACCGCAGTGCCATGAACGGCGCCAACAGCCGAATCTCGCGCGGTGTCACCTCCAGTGCGGCGGCCCACGCCCGCTCCACCGGGGCGCGCACGATGCGTCGGTGGCGCTCCGAGAACTCCGGGGCGGCGAGCACCTCGTCCAAGTGGCGGTTGTCCCTATCTGATCCGTCCCGTTGGGAGAGGCTCTGCATGCTCCCACTCTGACACATTGTGTCAGGGTGGTACAAGGTGTCATCCATCACGTAGGATCGGCGGATGGCTGAGCTACAGGCACGCCGGAACGCCGAGACCACAGACGACATCGCCACCGTGGCGCTCGGCCTGTTTGCCGAGCGTGGTTTCGCACAGGTCACGATGGAGGACATCGCACGGGCCGCCGGCGTGTCGCGGAGTACGCTCTACCGGCGGTTTCCCACCAAGGACCACGTCGTGCTCGAGGTCCCGAAGCGATGGCTGGCGGCGTGGGACGCCGCGGCGGCGGAGCTCCCCGATGCGGACCCCCTCGTCGTCGCCGAGGCGTCGATCCGCGCCGTGGCCCGCTACATCGACGCCCACCGGGTCGAGGTGTTGACCGCCTTTGCCGCGCTCGACGAGTCGCCGGCCCTGCGATCGGCCGGAGCCAGCAACGACGAATGGATCAATCGGGTGGTCACCCTGCTGCGCCGGGAACCGATCAACCTGCCCGGGTCGACACCAGTCGTGATCGCCGGGGCTTATCTCGGAGCGATCGACGCCATGATGACGCAGTGGATCAGCAACGGTGGCCGAGGTTCGGTGCTCCGCGAGACGACGGCGTTGCTCAAACGCCTCCGGCCGATCTGGCCGGTGACCGGAACTGGCTCATGACGCTCGGTCTGGTCAGGTGCCGACGTAGGCGCCGAGGTGCTCGCCGGTGAGGGTGGAGCGGGCGGCGACGAGGGCGGCGGGTGTGCCCTCGAAGACGATCCGCCCGCCGTCGTGGCCGGCGCCAGGGCCGAGGTCGATGATCCAGTCGGCGTGGGCCATCACCGCCTGATGGTGCTCGATTACGATCACCGACTTGCCGGAGTCGACGAGCCGGTCGAGCATGCCGAGCAGTTGCTCGACGTCGGCGAGATGGAGCCCGGTGGTCGGCTCGTCGAGAACATAGACATCGCCCTTCCCTGCCATCTGCGTGGCCAGCTTGAGGCGCTGCCGCTCGCCACCGGAGAGCGTGGTGAGCGGCTGGCCAAGGGTGACGTAGCCGAGACCGACCTCGGCGAGCCGTTCCAGGATCTTGTGCGCGGCGGGTGTTGCCGCCTCCCCCTCACGGAAGAAGATCTCGGCGTCTGCCACGGGCATGGCGAGCACCTCGCTGATGTCACGACCCCCGAAGTGGTAGTCGAGCACCGAGGCGTCGAAACGTTTGCCTTCGCACACCTCGCATGTGGTGGCCACGGTGTCCATGATCCCGAGTTCGGTGTAGATCACGCCGGCCCCGTTGCAGTTGGGGCACGCGCCTTCGGAGTTGGCGCTGAACAACGCCGGCTTCACGCCGTTGGCTTTCGCAAACGCCTTGCGGATCGGCTCGAGCAGCCCGGTGTAGGTGGCGGGATTGCTCCGACGTGATCCCCGAATCGCACCCTGGTCGACCGACAACACGCCTTCGCGCGAACCAACCGAGCCGTGGATGAGCGAGCTCTTGCCTGAGCCGGCAACCCCGGTGATGACCACGAGCACGCCCAGGGGGATGTCGACATCGACGGCCTGGAGGTTGTGGGTGTTGGCACCACGGATCTCCAGCGCCTCGGAGGAGATCCGCACCGTCGCCTTGAGCGACGCTCGATCGTCGAGATGGCGCCCGGTGACGGTGTCGCTCGCTCGCAGTTCTTCAACGTTGCCCTCGAAGCAGATGGTCCCGCCGCCGGTACCCGCACCGGGGCCAAGGTCGACGACGTGATCGGCGATGGCGATGGCTTCTGGTTTGTGCTCCACGACCAGCACGGTGTTGCCCTTGTCCCGCAACTGGAGCAGCAGCTCGTTCATGCGCTCGATGTCGTGGGGATGCAGGCCGATCGTGGGCTCATCGAACACGTACGTGACGTCGGTGAGCGACGAGCCAAGGTGTCGGATCATCTTGGTGCGCTGCGCCTCACCGCCCGACAAGGTGCCGGCCGGCCGGTCGAGACTGAGATAGCCCAGCCCGATCTCCACGAACGAGTCGAGCGTGTGACGCAGGTTCGCGAGCAGGGGCGCCACCGACGGGTCGGCGAGCCCACTCACCCAATCGGCGAGATCGCTGATCTGCATAGCGCAGGCATCGGCGATGTTGATCCCGGCGATCTTGGACGACCGAGCGGGCTCGCTGAGCCGTGTGCCCTTGCACTCGGGACAGGTGGTGAAGGTGACCGCCCGCTCCACGAAGGCACGGACGTGCGGCTGCATCGCGTCGACATCCTTGGACAGGAACGACTTTTGGATCGAGGGGATCAGTCCTGAGTACGTGAGGTTGATCCCCTCGATCTTGATCTTCGTCGGTTCCCGGTGAAGGAGGTCGTCGATCTCTTTCTTGTTGAACTTGCGAAGCGGCTTGTCCGGGTCGAAGTAGCCGCAACCCCGAAAGATGCGCCCGTACCAACCTTCCATGGTGTAGCCGGGAATCGTGAGGGCACCCTCGTTGAGCGACTTGCTGTCGTCATACAGCTGGGTGAGGTCGATGTCGTTCACATTGCCCATGCCCTCACAACGCGAACACATGCCGCCGAGGATGCTGAAGGTCCGCTTCTCCTTCGTCGTACGGCCCGCCTTTTCGATGGTGACTGCGCCAGCGCCACTGATCGACGGGACGTTGAACGAGAAGGCTTGGGGGGAGCCGACGTACGGTTTGCCGAGCCGGCTGAACAGGATCCGCAACATCGCGTTGGCGTCGGTGGCGGTGCCCACGGTGGACCGGGGGTTGGCGCCCATGCGTTCCTGGTCGACGATGATCGCTGTGGTCAGACCGCTCAGGACCTCGACGTCGGGCCGAGCCAGCGTGGGCATGAAACCCTGCAAGAACGTGCTGTAGGTCTCGTTGATCATCCGTTGCGACTCTGCCGCAATCGTGCCGAAAACCAGCGAGCTCTTCCCCGAGCCAGAGACGCCGGTGAACACCGTCAGCCGCCGCTTCGGAATCTCGACGTTGACGTCCTTGAGGTTGTTCACGCGTGCGCCTTGAACCCGGATCAGATCGTGCGTGTCGGCGGCGTGCAGCCCCGACGCCGAGTGGGCCGTGGCCTTGCCGACCTTCTTCACGGCACTCTTCGTGGCCTTCTTCGCCGGCGTGTTGGCTGGGGTCTTGGCCGTGCTCATCGCGTCTCCATCTGATCGGTGGTGCCGTAGTCGGAACCCCCAGGGGCTCGTTGGCTCGTTGGCTCGTTGGCTCGTTGGCTCGTTGGCTCGTTGGCTCGTTGGCACCAGCTTTGACGTTCAGGCCTGCGCGATGCGAACGAGGTTGTCCGACCGATCACGTAACGCGCAGTCCCGCGCCCCCAGGGCTGGGGTACCGGCTCCTGCAGCACCTCGGCGCCCGACTCCCGGACCTTCTCGAAGGTGGCATCGAGGCCGTCAGCCCGGAAGATTGCCGCCGACAGGGTGCGTGCTCGCTCAACGGCACCGGCCGCGCACCGCCACCTTCGCGTTCACCAAGCCTGGGTCCGTTCGAGGGCTTCGTCGGCCTCGTCGCGCTCACCAACGTCATCGTGGCTGGCGTGGCCCACCATCGACGCAAGCGGGCGATCCGCTGGCTCGAGCAACTCGAGCAGTCCGGGACCGACGCCGACCTCTTCTCCCCCTGACGCCCCGGCGTTTCAGCCGATCCTCGTCGCCTCGGCCAGGGTTTCAATGCCGGCGACGAAACACTCGATGTCGTCTTCGGTGGTGACAAAACTGGTCATCCATCGGACCATGGAAGTGGCTTCATCCCAGTCCCAGAAGAACGACCAGTCCTGCAGGGGACGGATCAACTCGTGGGGCAGGTGAACGAACAACGCGTTCGCCTCGGGTTCGTGGGCGATGCGCACCGACGGGATTTCCCGCACCCGATCAGCGAGCAAACGAGTCATCGCGTTCGCGTGAGCGGCGTAGTGCAGCCACCGATCGTCGTGGAGCAGCGCCAGCATCTGGGCTGATACGAAACGAGCCTTGGACGGCAGTTGCCCGGCCTGTTTGCGCGTGAACTTTGCCGCCCCCGCCAGCTCCGGCTGCAGGAAGACGACGGCCTCGCCATACATGGCGCCATTCTTCGTGGCGCCGAACGTCATCACGTCGACCCCGGTGTCGCGGATCATGGTGGGGAGATCAGCCCCCGCGGTCGCGACGGCGTTGGCGATCCGTGCGCCGTCGAGATGCAGCTTCATGCCGGCGGAGTGGGCGGCATCGCCGAGCGCGCCGATCTCGTCGACGGTGTAGACGGTGCCCAGCTCCGTCACCTGGCTGATCGACACCACCCCGGGCTGGGGGTGGTGCTCGTCGCCCATCCACTCACAGCGGCGCTCGATCGCCTCCGGTGTGAGCTTGCCGTCGAGCGAGGTTTCAGGCAGCAGCATCGAGCCGGTGAAACGGGTCGGGGCGCCGCACTCGTCGACGAAGATATGGGCCGAGTCGGTGCAGATGATCGCCTGGTGTGGTTGCAACAAACTGGCGAGCCCCACCACGTTGGCACCCGTGCCACCCCAGCAGAGCAACACTTCCACCGGTGCGTCGAACAGCGACCGGAACTGCATCGTGAGCTCTTCCGTCCAGCGGTCGGCGCCATAGGCGAGGGCGGCCGGGGTATTGGCGGCAACGAGCGCGTCGATCACCTCGGGTGCGACGCCGGCGGCGTTGTCGCTGGCGAAGGACGATTGAGGCGGCCGGGGAAGCACAAGGGCACGAGCGGATTCGGTCACGGCTCGATCCTCTCACTTGCGGTGTCGAGCGCCACGGTCGTGATCTCGATGCCTTGCCCGGGCCCAAGGGCGCGCCACCTCGTACCGCAACGAAGAACAGTTCTCAGGTGCCTTCGCAAACCGTCTGGCCGAGCGCCGAGCGCGGCCCGACGAGGTGGTCCCCGCGTCGCGACCTTGCCATGCCGTAGGGGTTCACCGCGTGGGTACCGGACGCGATCGGCAGAACGGAATGGGTGGCGGGAGGCACGGCCCCAAAGGGCCCGACGTCGGCGAAGAACGCCGCAGCCGTGGGTTGATACGACGAAGGACGCACCGCTGTGTGCCGGCGCGCACACACGACGTGTGGCGGATCCAACAGCCGCAGCGCACGAAATCACGGAAGGTTCTCGTGTGCCTCAACGCGGGGCCGAAACGAAAGGACCTCCCATGACCATCGTGCGCAAGATCATGCTCCCCGTCATCACCACCGGCATCCTGAGCGGCGGACTCCTCGCCGGCACGGTCACGCCGGCCAGCGCCGCCAACGAGTGTGGCAACGGCTACCACCAGCAAGAGGACGGCACCGTCTCTGCTTCCGAGACCCGGTCCCAGGACGGCAAGTCCATGACCGCCTCGGTGAACGGCAAGGTGCGGTGGTGCACCCGGGACCGCAACGGCACCCGCGATCAGTTCTTCCAGCGGGTGAAGGTGGGGGTTCCCTCCCGGGTGCTCCACCGCGGCACCTTCTCGGGCACGAACCGAGTGAAGATCTGCGAGACGGCGAGCTTCACCGCCACCATCTCGGGCGGTCGTTCCGTCGACATCACCATCGGTACCGACGGAGTGTCGGCCACCGCTTCTTCGCCCTCGGACACCTCCAAGACCGTCACCCTTCCCGCCCGCTGCAAGACCGGTACCGCCGCACAGTCCACCACGGCCTTCGAGGACAGCATGTACAACTTCTCCGCCACGGCGAAGAACGTGAGTGCCACGAACGTCACCTGCCCGCACATCAGCCGGGTGACCGTGTCGACCATCACCTCGATGACCTACCGCTACGGCAGCACCGAGCGGACCTTCACCGTGCGGGCATCGAATACGGATGTGCCCAACAACATGCCAGCGATCGGCTGCTGAACCGCCGTGGCCGAAGCACAACGGCACCGCCCCGGCCCACTCGGCTGGGGCGGTGCATTCGCGTTGCCGCACCGGCAGGATCGAGCAGCCCGACCGCAGAAGGTCGTGCACCCAGTCGGCCGTGGCACATTCCGCGGCGGACTTCCCGCCAGCAATTCTGGTCCGACGGCTGGGCCCCGGATTGCATGAGCAGTCCGACGATCGCGCACTGTTCTGCTCGTGCCCGTTCGTCGCCCGTGGCTGCCGGCACAGCTCGACCTCAATTCGTTCGGCGACCGGCTTGAAGTGATCCCGATCCACGCAAAGCACGCTCACCGCTTGGCGAGCAATGGTGACGGCGGCAGTCCGGTAGTGCGCCCAGAAACCGGCGCGGTTGGCCAGACCTCCGCCCTCCTCCGGCCATGGCTCACGACGAGATCGGTCGAGGGTAGTTCGTGCAATCGGAGCTCCGTTGGGGCGGACCACGACGACGTGACGGTCAGAACAACCACGGAGAGGTGTGGATGCCGAGGGTGTCGCGAAGGCGATCGGCGGTGACCCGTGCCAACCCGGCGGGCCAGTCGATACCCCGCTCCGCGAACAACGGACGTGCCCGCGTCACCAGCACTTCGGCGACGCCGAGTCCGAAGCCGACGACGCCGTGGCGGGTGGCGCTGACGGGTGGCAACGCGGCCACCACGACAAGTTGCTCGTCGGTGTAGGTGCCGTTCCAGATCTTGCCCGGTGGCGGTGCGTTGAGCTCCGCGAGGAAGACCGTGGTGAGCAAGCCGAGCAGGTGCGGCACCCCGGCCATGTGGCGAAGGTGCTCATCCCGTTGCACCATGCTGATGAACGGACCAGCGAGCCCTCGGAGTTGCTCGGCGACGGCGTATTCCAATGCCTCGTCCACGTTTCTGTACCGAGTTCCCGACATCATGCCCACCACGTAGTCCGTGGTCGGTTGGAACTCGAACGCCTCGCCGTTGTAGACCACGATGTCCAGCGTGAGGCCATCATCGGTGACGGCGTTGATGATGAAGGGCAGGATCGGCGTGCGAGCGAACACGGTGGGGGGTGATGTCGGCCAGCCAAATCGGCCAGTCGGCCAGGAAAGCATCGTGGGTGTCGGGATGACCCACCACCTGCAGATCCAGGTCGCTCCATTCGTCGGCCGTCCCGGTCGCAATCGATCCGCTGATCGACACTGACCGCACGCGATGGTCGGCCTCCAACACCGCAATCGCCCGCTCGGCCAGCGCGGCATATCGCCCGTCGACGACATCGAGTCCACCCATCGGTCCTCCATCAATCGGCAAGCACCCGGACTGTACTGCCGATCTGTCGCACCGTTCCGGGCCGCCGCTCCTCCCGCCGCCGGGCCATAGGCTGCCGATCGCGTCCCGACCTCGGTACGCGTCACGACCAACGACCACAGGGGGAAGCTCATGGCCTGGGATTTTTCGACCGACCCGGAGTTCCAGGAGAAGCTCAACTGGGTGGAGCAGTTCTGCCGCGACGAGGTGGAGCCGCTCGAGTACGTCTTCCCCTATGCCGTTCGTTCCCGTGATCCGAAGATCCGGGCGTTGGTGAAGGGCCTGCAAGATCAAGTGAAGGCCCAAGGCTTGTGGGCCATCTTCCTCGACGAGGAGCTGGGCGGCCCGGGGTACGGACAGCTCAAGCTCGGACTGCTCAACGAGATCCTCGGGCGCTACCCGTCAGCACCCCAGATGTTCGGCGCCGCCGCACCCGACACCGGCAACATGGAGATGCTTGCCGCCTATGGCACCGACGAGCAGAAGGAGCGCTGGCTCACACCAATGCTCAACCAGGAACTGTGGTCGGCCTACTCCATGACCGAGCCCCAGGGCGGCTCCGATCCGAACCTGTTCCGTACCCACGCCGTGCGCGACGGCGACGAGTGGGTGATCACCGGCGAGAAGTGGTTCACGAGTGCCGGGCGCGTAGCCGACATCCTCTTCGTGATGTGCACCAACGGCATGTTCGTGGTGCCGCGCACCACGCCTGGTGTGGAGATCCAACCCGAGCCTCGTAACCACAATCACATCATCTACAACGAGGTGCGCATCCCCCTCGACCACCTCCTCGGCCCGGAAGACGGCGCCAAGATCCTCGCCCAACGGCGGCTGGGCGGGGGACGCATCCACCACGCCATGCGCACGATCGCCCAGTGCAAGCTGGCCTTCGACATGATGTGCGAGCGGGCCCTCAGCCGCGAGTCGCACGGCAAGATCATCGGCGAACACCAGATGGTGCAGGAGAAGATCGCCGAGTCCTACGCCGCCATACGCATGCTCCGACTGTTCGTGCTCGAAACGGCGTGGAAGATCGACAACACCAGCACCCAGGAGACTCGCACCGACATCGCCGCCGTGAAGTACACGATGGCCAAGGTGCTGCGCGACGTGTCGTTCAACGCGCTGCACATCCTGGGCTCGCTCGGCACCACCAACCTCACGCCGCTGCAAGCCATGTATGCCGCCGCGCCCACGATGGGAATCGCTGACGGTGTGGACGAAGTGCACAAAGCCACCGTCGCCCGCAACGTACTCAAGAGCTACCGGCCCCATGAGGGCTACTGGCCCACCGAATACTTCCCGGCCAAACGGGCGGCGGCACGCGAGAAGTTCGAGCCGATGTTTGCGGCCGACCCCGACCTTCGGGCGCTCGCCGACGGCTATGCCAAGTACTTCGCCGGCCGCTCCTGACCGCCGAATCGCTCCCGAACACAACTCCAATGACGCGCTCCGACGCCGGGCCCGATGAAGGAGCGGTGCCGCAGAATGGAGAAGGATTTCTTTGGGATTCCCAAAGAAATCCTTCTCCATTCTGCGACCCAAGGGCGGTTTGGTCCCTGTCGGCCGCGTCGAAGATCAGCGGCGGCGATGCGCTCAGCTTTGAGGGTGTCGGCCGCCTTGGCCGCCTTGGCC
>Ga0105047_10008266_pt1 | contig 17361 bp, 16 predicted proteins | sample MAT04_FD_78384 | JGI IMG/M metagenome (GOLD analysis project Ga0105047, IMG submission 78384) | Freshwater microbial communities from Lake Fryxell liftoff mats and glacier meltwater in Antarctica - MAT-04 (megahit assembly) | ecosystem: Environmental > Aquatic > Freshwater > Ice > Liftoff...
CTCGATAACGACGGCCTCGAACATTTCTTAACGCACCACCTGCCGTACTTGCGGAGTCTGCCGACGGCCATCCTGGGAAACATCGCGGGGAAGACCGAGGACGAATTTGCCGCGATGGCGCACTGCGTCGCCGAAGCGGGTGACGGTCTCGCCGGGTTGGAATTGAATCTGTCGTGCCCCAATGTTTCGGGCGGGCTCGACTTCGCCACGAATCCGGAGGTGACCCGGCGTATCGTGAAGCGCTGCCGGGAGGCTTGCCCGAATATCCCGTTGATTGCGAAGCTGACGCCCAACGTCACGAGCATCGTTGAGATCGCCAAGGCCGCGCAAGATGGTGGTATCGACGCTGTGTCGTGCGTGAACACGTTCCTCGGTTTAGCGGTCGATTGGCGCCGGCGCAAACCGAGTCTCGGCAACGGCGTTGGCGGACTCAGCGGCCCCGCGATCAAACCGCTCGCCCTCCGCTGCGTCTGGCAGGTGGCCAGTCAAGTCCCCGGCTTGCCGGTCATCGCCGTCGGGGGCATCGCCACCATCGACGACGTCATGGAGTACCTCGTCGCGGGGGCGAGCGCGGTTCAAATCGGCACCGCCAACTTCTACGATCCGGGCCTCAGCGCGCGATTGGTCGAACAACTGCCGGGGGCTCTGGATGTGCTGAAGGCGAGCAGCGTATGCGAGGTCATCGGCACCTTGCGAACCCCCGGCGAATGACTCACTTCTTCGAGCCCACAAAACCAAAAGCGGCCGGTCGAGTCAGAGGACTCGACCGGCCGCCGTGTGGGTATCCCGCCGGGGATCGCAGAGCCTCTTCCGTCCCAGCCCCGGTTCCGACAGGGTGGTGCGGGCCGGCGTGATAGTATTGGCTTAGCAAGAGTCGTGCCAAGCCTCAATTCGAGGGAACTGGCCGGAAATCGGGCATTTCTACCGTACGCATGCAACTCTTACAACCGCGGACCGGTAAGAATCACGCGAAGATCCATGACATTCGTCCCCGTCAGGCCGGGTTGTAGCAAGTCGCCGGTTTTGACAAAGTACGGGTAAGCGTCGTGGCGTTCCAAATGCCCGATGGCATCCTCACCGCGGTCGAACGTCCCCGCGTCGGCGATGGCCCCGGCCGCATCGGTCGGCCCATCTTCACCGTCGGTGCCGCCGCTCAGCACGGTCACATCTTTCATCCCCTCGCGGCCGAGTTCGACGAGCATCGCGAGGACGAATTCCTGATTGCGCCCCCCCTTCCCCGGGTTCGCGCCGAGGGTCACGGTCGTCTCCCCGCCGGACAGGATGCAGACGCCCCCGGCCGCGATCGCGCGGACGAGACCGGCCGTGGCCTTCGCCACTTCTGCCGTCTCCCCTTCCACCTCGGAGCCGAGATCAATCACACGGTAGCCTAGCGCCGTGGCTTTCGACTGGGCCGCAGCCAGCGAGATCGCGTTGCTACCGATGACGATGTTCCGCACATTCGCCGGCAGGAACTTCGGTGTCTCGGGAACGTCGCCGCGCTCGAGGTGACGGCGCACCTCCGATGGCGCCGCGTCCCACAAATCGCGATCCTTCAAAATCCGAATCGCGTCGGCGAACGTCGTCGGATCGGGCGCCGTCGGCCCGGAGGCGATGACATCGAGCGGATCGCCGACGACGTCGGAAATGATGAAGCTCAGCAGCAACTTTCCCCGGAAGGCCTCCGCAAGTCGCCCGCCCTTGACTCGGGACAAATGCTTGCGGATGCAGTTCATCTCGCGGATGGTCGCGCCACACGCGGTGAGTTGTTTCGTCACCGCGAGTTTGGATTCGAGCGAAATGCCCTCGACCGGCGCCGGCAATAGTGCCGAACCGCCGCCGGAGATCAGGCAGAGGGCCACGTCGTCCGGTCCCGCCCCGGCGAGCAGCGCGAGCATTTCGTCGGCCCCCGCGACGCCCTCGGCCGTGGGGAAATTGGATGCTGCCGGTCGCGCCGGGTGCAAACGGATGCGTTGCGTTCGAACCGACGATCCTTCCGGGACGTTGACCAATCCCGTCAACGCGTTCAATCGGTGGGCAAGAGCGTCTTCCAAACCCGCCGCCATTTTCGCACCGGCTTTGCCGCAACCGACCACGAGGATTCGCGGGGCCCGGTCGATATCCGAGCGATCCGAAGCGCCGAGTTCGCGCCAAGCCCGGAGCATCAACGGCCTCGGTCGAACGGCATCGACGCCCGCGATCCAGATGTCGAGGGCGTGTTGTCGCAAAGGGCCCCGCTCCTGCAAAAGGCTCAAATCTTTTCCCGGTCGCCCGGCTGCGGGACGACGACGTCGGGGAAGCCTTCGCTTCGAAGCAGTACCGCCAAGGCTTCGGATTGTTCCTGCTCGCCATGGATCAAACGGATCTTGCCGACCCGCCCCCGCAGCGGCTCCAAATACGCCAAGAAATCGTTCTGATCCGCGTGCCCGCTGAAGCCGTCGAGGTGGACGACTTCGATCCACTTGTTCCACTCTTTGCCTTGAAAGAAGACCGTCGGCTTCGGCTCCATCAAGCGACGGCCAGTGGTGCCGGCGGCTTGGTAGCTCACGAGGATCACGGTGTTACGGGGGTCGTCCACGTTCTGCTTCAAGTGCGCGACGATCCGCCCCGCGTCGCACATGCCGCTAGAGGCAACGATGATATGCGGGCCGGGTCTCAGCATCAATTCGGTGCTCGCTTCGAAGGAGCGGACGAATTGCACGCCGTCTCCGCCGAGGATGCCGTGCCCTTCGCGCACCGCCTCGGCCACGGTTTCGTCGAGGGCGTTCGGGTGGTTGCGGTAGACTTCGGAAATGTCGGCCGCGAGGGGGCTATCGACGTAAATCGGCACCTTCGGGATTTTCCCGGCCCGCAACCCGAGCTGCAAGAAGTGGACGATCAACTGTGTCCGACCGAGGCTGAAGGCCGGGATCAGCGCTTTGCCACCGCGCTCGATCGTCGTGCGGATCGCGGCGTAGAGTTTTTCGATGGTATCCGAAAGCGACGCGTGGATGCGGTTGCCGTAGGTGCTCTCGCAGACGAGGGTATCGCACGTCGGCAGCGGGGCCGTCGGCTTCAACAGTGGGATGCCGCGCCGGCCGAGGTCGCCGCTGAAGGTCAAGCGGCGGATCCCTTCAGTCCCCTCGAGATTCATCGAAACCATCGCGGAGCCGAGGATGTGCCCGGCTTCGGCGAAGGTGAACGAGACTCCCGGCGCGACCGCCGTCTCCCGACCGTACGGGACGCTCACGACGCGGTCGAGGGCCCGGTCGACATCGGCGAACGTATACAGCGGTTGCACCCACGGCTCGGTGTAGTTCCGGGCGATGTTGAGGTGCGCCGCGTCCTCCTCTTGGATTTTCGCGGAGTCGTTCAACATCACTTTCAGCAGGTCGCGCGTCGGTGGGGTGGCGAAAATTTTCCCCGCGAAGCCCTGCTTCACGAGCGTTGGCACGTTCCCGCAGTGGTCGATGTGCGCATGGCTGAGGATCAAGCTGTCGAGCTGGTGCGGGTGGAATGGAAAGTGGCTATTCCGCTGGCGCGCTTCGTCGCGCTTGCCTTGGTACATCCCGCAATCGAGGAGGACTTGTTGCCCGGCGGCTTCCACCAAGTGCATCGAGCCGCTCACGCTCGACGCGGCTCCCCAAAAGGTCAATGTCGGTTCGATGTCCCACGATGAATCTGCGCTCTGGTTGGTAATCATTCCCGCATTCTAGGTATCCGATTGGGAAAGTGGTCACTGAATAGTGGTCGGTGTAATGTGGTCAGCGGTCAGCACTTTTCGACCAATGTCCACTTTCCCGGTTTTTTCTGACCACCATGCACCGGCCACGGCTCATTTCGTCCGTTTCAAAACGAAGTCGCGGAGCGCGATGGCCACCGGGTCGGTCGACACTTTGGCCGAAGTCAAAATGGTCATGTGCGTGCGGTCTTTGAATTGGACGATCTCGAAGTCCACCTTCCCTTTCTTTAGGGCGGTCCCGAACGCCTCGGCTTGCTGCGACAACCCGGCCATGTCTTTGTCCGCGTGCAAAACCAAAAAAGGCGGATGTTTCTCGCCGATGTTGTGGATCGGAGACGCGGCACGGCAAACCGCTTCGGCTTCACCGAAAACGCCGTGGAAGAATTTAGCTTTGGAATCGATGGTGAAGACGCCGCTGAGGGGCGCGACCCCGCGGATGTCGCCGAACGATTTCTTCTCGGCCTTCAAATACGATTCGTCGGTCGCCAGCAGCGCCGTCAAGTGACCGCCGGCCGAGTGCCCCGAGATGCAGATCTTTTTCGGGTCGCCGCCGTACTCCCCGATGTGGTCCACCGCCCACGCGAAAGCCTTGGCGACATCTTGAATATGATCGGGGTGCTTCGCTTTCGGGGAGAGCCGGTAGTTCGTCGAAACGGCGACGATACCTTGCTCCGCCAGCATTTTCCCGGGGCCTGCGAAGGCCGACTTGTTTCCGAAGACCCACGCCCCGCCGTGTACGAAGAAAACGACCGGGGCCCCCTTGACCCCCTTCGGGACGTAAACGTCGAGGGTATTCCGCTCTTTGTCGGTACCATAAGCGACGTCAGTTTTGACGGCGACTTCGTACTTCTCCGGTTCCGCGGCTCGAGCGACGGGCAGGATGACGAGCATCAACAAGGAAGCGAGGAGCGGAAATCGCATGGGGGCCTTTCGTAAAAAAACGGTATCCGTTCACCGGGGAGTCGCGCCGTGACCACTATCGCCGATTGGGTCCAGTACCTCGGAGACTTCGCCCCGTTGCACCTCGCCGCGAATTGGGACAACGTCGGCTTGCTCCTTGGTGAACGGGATCGACCGTGCGACCGCGTCCTCACTTGCCTGACGGTCACGCCTGGGGTCGTCACGGAAGCGGTGGTCGGGTCCGCAAATATGATCGTATCCCACCACCCGATTTTTTTCAAAGGGGCCAAGAATCTGTCGGACAATACCCCCGAAGGGCGATTGCTCCTGCCGCTGTTGCGAGGCGGGATCGCGGTCTATTCCCCGCACACAGCCTTCGACAATTGCGTCGGCGGCATCAACGACGGCCTCGCGAATTGTTTCGGGTTGAGGAGCGTCCGACCACTTCGCCCGGCCGATGCCCCGGCGGAGTGCAAGCTCGTCGCATTCGTGCCGGAGGCCGACTTCGCCACAGTTTCGGAGGCGATCTTCGCCGCGGGTGGCGGGGTCATCGGTGGCTACGGGCAATGCAGTTTCCGTACGTCGGGCACGGGGACGTTCTTCGGAACCGAGGGAACGAATCCGGTCGTGGGACAACGCGGTCGGCGCGAAGAGGTTCCCGAATTCCGCATCGAAATCGTCGTACCGGAATCTAAAATCTCCTCCGCCATCGCGGCCCTCCGGGGCGCTCACCGCTACGAGGAACCGGCATTCGATGTGTACCCATTGAAGCCGAAACGCGGCGGCGGAAGCGGGCGAATCGGTGAACTCACCAGCCCGATCAGGCTCTCGGAATTCGCCGCGCTGGTGAAGCGGTCCTGCGCGGGGAACTTCACTCAGTTCGTCGGCGATGCGGAGAAGTCGGTGCTCACCGTGGCTCTCGCCTGCGGGGCGGCCGGGGAATATTTGACTGACGCGATCCGCGAGAAAGCCGATGTCTTCGTCACCGGCGAAGCCCGCTTTCACGACCTGTTGACGGCGGAAGCTGCGGGGATCGGCTTGGTATTGCCGGGGCACTATGCCAGCGAACGTCCGGCCGTCGAAGATTTGGCCGCGCGATTGCAAGCGGCGTTTCCCAAAGCCGTCGTCTGGGCCAGCCGGGCGGAGCGCGATCCACTCACCACGGTGTGATGCCGACGCGGATCGGTTTCTCGGTTTCGGCAAAAGCGAAAGCTTCGGCGACTTCCGCAAGCGGAAATGTCCGAGCGACTTGAGCGGAAAACGGGAATCGATCGACGCGTTCACTCAAGAATTCGATCGCCGTCTGCAAGTCGATCGGCGCGTAATTATGGACGCCTCGGATGGTCAGACACCGGCGAACGAGATCGTCCGCGTGGATCGGGATCGGTCGGGACGGGAAGACGCTGCCGACGAGGACGACCGTGCCGCCGATGCGCACCGAAGCGAGGGCCTGCTCCACGGCGGTCGACACGCCGCTCATTTCTAACACCACATCGGCCCCGCGACAGGAGCTTGAGTTCCGCAGACAGTCCGCCAATTCACCGGGTGTCACGGCATGCGTCGCGCCGAAGGCCTTGGCCAGTGCCAACCGAGCCGGTTGCGGATCGACGACGATCCGATTTTTCGCCCCGCCCATCGCGGAGGCGGTCAAACCGAGCAACCCGGCCCCGATGATGACGGTGGTCCCAGATGGGTCCGCACCCCCGGCCCGAAGCGCCGCCGCGACCGTCGCTGTGGCGCACATCGCCGGGGCCGCGACGGCATCGGGAATCGAATCGGGCGCGCGGACGATGGCGGTATTCGCCAGCAAGTGACAATGGGTTGTCAGTCCGCCCGACGGACCGCGAGCGGGGTCGACTTTCACGTGGCCGTACTTCTGCAATTGATCGCACTTCTGCGGAAGTTCATGCTCGCAATAGAAACAGTGCCGGCAGGAACAAGCCACACTCCAAACGACGCGGTCCCCCAGTTGCAGCGGCGTTCCCGCGAGGTCGCTGGCCCCGTGGGTTTCGACGATTTCCCCGACGATTTCGTGGCCGAGCACCGTCGGCAACGGAGTTGTTCGACGGCCGAAATACGTGTGCAAATCACTACCACAGAGGGTGCAGAGCGAGACTCGGACGAGCGCTTCGCCCGTGCCGATTTTCGGAAAGGCGCGCTCGACGAATCGCAGCGGCAGACCGGGCCCGTCGAATTCCACAGAGGTGATCACGGAGAGGTCTCCCCGCGGGGAATGCTGGCTCGACGGACGCAAAGGACGCCACTCAAGATCATCAACAGGGTTCCCACCACGGAGACAACGAGTGCGAACGGCACGATGAACTTCAGCCGGTTGAACTCGCCGAAGGCTAAGTCGCGCAGCAACTGCAAGAGTACGCTGCCGGTGTAACCGACGCCGTCGGCGAGTTGAATGGCGAATGCCGCAGTCCCGGCGAACCGGCTCGCGGCCATCATCCGCTCGAACAGCACGGCTCCGAAGGGCACGTAGGCCAAATACAACCCGACACCCATGGCGACCATCCACGAATAGCCGTCGACTGCGTCGACCAAAAACGCCACCGTCCCGGCCCCGATGATCGCGAAGCCGGTGGCGATGACCGCGTACACGGCGATCAAGGCTTTGCGGTGATGGCCAATGAGGTTTAACCCTGCAAGGGTCAAAATGACCCCGAAGATCGCCCACTTCTCGGTGGAGGAGAAGATCGCGCGTTTGTCCCCGAGGCCGAGGTCGTTGAAGATTTCCTTGCCGTAGTGGTCGCGAAAATCGCGGAAGGCCGTGAGGAAGAAATAGGCCGCGAGCAACATTCCGAAGCCGAGGCCGTAGTGCCGCAGGAAAGCGAGCCGTTGGGCTCGACTCATGGCGCCCCGTTCGGAGCGCACGGCCACATCGGCGACCGACGGTGGCGGGATTTGGTTTAATAAAAGCACGCCGAGGAAAAACGGACCGAGGAAGAGCAGCCCCGTCGTCACCGGCATGTAGGCTTCGGGCACGCCCCACATTTTCATGACGATGTCCACACCGATGTCGCGCGTCGCGGCACCCGCGATGATGTAGGAGCAGCTCATCCCGGCCACCATCACTTCCGTCGCGCGACGGCCTTCCAAATACCGCAATACCAACCCCCAGACCATCCCGAGCGGCAGGCCATTCAAAAACATCGCGAACGGTTTGAAGTCGGACGGGAGGACGGCGAAGAGATAGAGCGCAGACTCGGCGAAGAGGATCAAACCCATGAGCAGTAGCCAGCGCCGGTTCGCGGAAACCTCGGAGCAGAGCTTCGTGCCGATGTACTTGGACAGCATGTACCCGATGACTTGGGCGATCACGCAGGCGGTCTTCAATTCGATGCGGGTGTCGAAGAAACGCGAGCCGGTGAACGTGGTCGCGTCGAACGGCTTGCGGAAGGCATACATGCAGAAGTAGGTGCCGAAGGCCGCGAGCGCGCAATAGGCAATGAGCAGCGCAAGCGGTGCGCGCCCCAACACCCCGGAGAATCCCCGCGTGGAACCGGACGGTGGGGCGATGGACACGGGTGCGATCTCGGCGGGAATAACCAATGTTTTCTAGAAACGCCGTCGGCAGTCGGACGAGAAGATTCAGTGAAGCAGTCCGAGGGCGCATTCGACGACGGCGTCGACTTCGGCCATGGCGCCGACGCCGATGTCGCCGCAGGCGAGAAGTTTGGAAATCGGCGCCGCGATCCGCAGGTTCACCGCGCGTTCGTTGATCTGTCGAATCAACATGTCTTCGTCGAAATGCCCCGGCAGGTGGGCGGCACCGAAGTCGGCGGCGAGCGCCCGCAGGTGTTTTTTTGTGAAGGGGTTCAGCCACATCACCGTGTTCATCGCCGGGGCGAGCGCGACCGGTTTGGCGTGATCCCATGCCCGCCAGACGCAAGTGAGGGCGTTGTCGCAGAGGCCCACGGCCAACTTCGCCAAAGTGTTCGCATCGAGCGGGGCGATCAGAAACAAGTCGGCCCAATCGCGGAGTCCGATGTGGAGCACCGGGTCGCCGCGAGTGAAGCCGTCGACGGGCCATTCGTCCGCATCGAGGGAAACCAGTTGCGTATCGCGTTGCCCGGAAGTACCGATTACGGCCGGGTTGAAGAAGTGCGTCGCGGCGGCGGTGGCGACGATGCGGACCGTGTGACCGCGCGTTGCCAGTGCATCGAATAAGGCCGGCACGCGGATGGCCGCCACGGAACCAGTTGCGCCCAAGAGGATGTTCGCCATCCCGATATTCTACCGCGCGCCGGCGACGGGTACCGCGAGAGGTGGGGCTTCGAGTTTCGCGAGGTGATCTGTCAAGACCTTGTTAGGATCCGGCACGACTGCTTCGAGCTTCGGTAAAAGCGGACCGGGGTTCGGGTTCGTCCGTAACGTTTGGATGTAATCCCGGATCACCTTGGCATTCGCGGGGGTGCTGTGCAGCAGGAAGTGAACCCACGCCCACGCCTCTTGGTACTCGGGCTTCTCCATCTGGTGGACTTGACCGAGCTTTTCGAGACGCGCGAGATTCGGCGCGAATCCGGATTTCCGCAAAGCGTCGAGGTGTTGGGCGTTGACCCCGACTTGACGCGCCGGCTGTTCGAAGACTCCGGCGATCCCCTCGTCGAGCCAGAGCGGCACGGCCTTCAATACTCCGTGCAACAGGGCGTGCGTGAGTTCGTGGCGGAGGTCCGTCCGCAGGTGTTTGCCGACCCACGTGCAAACCGTCAAGTCGTCGGGCAGGCTGGAACCGCGTTGCTCGGCGAAGAAATAGGCTCGCCGCACCGGGAGCTTCGGGTAACGCGCTTGAATGTACGCTTCGTACTTCTCTTGATCTTCAAATAGGAACACTTGGATGATGCTCGTGCCCGTCGGCAGCTTCAACTCCGCTTGGATCTGGTCGGGCAGCCCTTCCAACTCGGCGAAGAGCGGGTCGGTCGGTTCGAGGGGGAAGTCGGAGTAGAAGACGTATTGCGAGACGCGGTGGAAATACTTCCCCGGTTTCTTGGGCGCCGTCGGGATCGGCAGAGCCGAGGCGTTGGAGGCCGGTTCGGCTGTGCTGTGGGCCGGCGCTTTCGCGGAGCGCCCCGGGAGCAAGCCGCAGCCGGCCGACCCTAAGCTGAGCGCCGCCACAGCGCGGAGCATCTGCCGGCGCGACCAATCCGTTCGGCCCGGGACACGATCCGTCATCGGCTTCCCATTCCGAAGGAGTGCCACAACGCGGGTGCGGATATACCCGCAATCCCCCGCTCGGGCTAGTGGAATCGCCCACCACCATCATCGGCGGGAGCGCGCGGCCGGCTTCACTATCCCCGGCGATTAAGCCAGAACTCGACCCGAGCGGCGGTTCTTCTCGATTTTGGCTAAAGTCCCGGCGGCGATAGCCCGCCAGAAGGCTTTCCAATCGGCCGGCGGCCGCGAACTCCACGACGAATAGGCGCGCACGAACCGGAGCCGATCCGTGCGGGTCACTAGGGCCGAATCCGCGAAACTGGCGTTGAGGCGGGCGAGGTTGCGGATCCGTTCCGCATCCGCGATTTTCAATCCAACGCGGACCCCCACGAGATCGATCAACACCGGCTGGCCGTCGGCGATCAGGATGTTCGGCGCTTTCAAATCGCGGTGGCTCACACCCCGGTCGTGGACATCGCGGAGCAACCGGCCCAAAGTCTCGGCCAATCGTTGTCGCTCGGTCCCACTCGCCTGGACCATGGCTTCCGGAAGCTCCACGGCATCGGCGATGAACTCGAAGATCAAGTATCCTTCGCGCGGAAGGCCGTGGCGATAGCGTTGCAAGACGGCGAGCGGCCGGGCGGTGGGCAATCCGCGATCCCGCAGGCTCTGGCCGAAGTTCCACGACCGCAACGCGGGGGATTGCCGCAGGCGATTTTTGATCCCGGTGAGCAAGCCGCTGCGACGGAATCGCTTGACGATGTACTTCTTGCCGCCGTGCTCGAAGAGCGCGACGGTGGAACTGCGGGAGTCTTTGAGAAGGGTGGAAGTCGCTCCTTGGAAAACTCCATCGGAATCAGCGATCCACAGCGACAATAATTCTTCGGGTAATTCCTTGACGGCGTGCCCGCGGACACCCGGCCCGCGGATCTGGCGGTATTCGCGGTTGTTACCGAGATACCTTGACAGTCGGTTCTGCCAGAAACGGCGGTTCGATTCCCGCGTCTGCGATTCCAACTCCTTCGGCAGAACCTTCGACTTCTGCGAAGTGTAAGCCCGCCAAAATCGCAATCGATCCATGCGCGTACTGCGCATTTGGAACCAGCGGTTCAGCAACACGAGATTGCCATCCGCCGGGGAAGTCGAAGTCTGCACCGCGTGGACATCGAGAAGATAAAATCGCGGTGAGTCGATCCACTCGATCAGAAAATTCCCCGGGTGCGCATCGGGGTGGACGACGCCGGCGTCCCGCAACTTCGCCAAATACGCGCCGAGCGCCACCGCGAGCTCGCGCCGGCGCGGCGGGGTCAACGGCCGTTCCAAGAACAAATCCAATGGCTCTGCGTTCGATTGCTCCCGCGTCACGATGAAGCTGTCGCCGGGCCAGAGTCCGTCGGACATTCCCCACGCCAAGGGCTCGGTGCAGCCGATGCCGTGCGAGCGCAGTGCCAGCGAGTTGTCGAATTCCAACCGCGCCTTCGGCGGCCGGAGAATATCGCGTATCCAAGCGCGCGGCGTGTTCGTCCGGCAGAGCTTAAAATAAATTGCGCCGCCGGGGAGCGCGACCCGCCAAATGCTGCGTTGGAGGTTCTTTTTGACGAGGGTCGCCCAACCGCGTTGCTCCCATTCCGCAATGTCCGGAATGCCGCCGAGGAGTTCCGCGGTTCCGGTTCGGAAGTGCCAGATTCGCCCGTTGGCCCGTCGCGTTTCCAGCGGCTCGGTCGCCTGCACCGGTCGCAACTTGCGGAAGAGGTGGCTCAGCACGGGGCCCCCTTCCCCACTCGGTTCAGGAGTTCGACCCACATCGCCCCACCGACATCGACGCTGTACTTCGCCCGGACTTGCTCGCGGCCGGCAGCGCCGAGCCGGCATCGCAAGTCCGCATCCGACACCAGCGCGCGGATCGCAGCGATCCATTCTTCGATAGTCGTTGCCAAAAATCCATCGACCCCCGGCCGGACGATCTCGGCTTGCACGCCAACGGGATTGGCGACCACCGGCAACCCGGCGGCCTGATATTGCAGCAGCTTGAGGGCGCACTTCCCCCGGCTCCACGGGTCATCGGGCACCCAGCCGATGCCGATGTCGGCCGAGGCGAGTTCCGCCGTTTCCGTCCGTTCGTCCCAATTCACGGCGTCGATGGGCAGATGCTCGAACTCCGGAAAGCGATCGCAGATGACCTTCAGCCGCAGGGCCGGGATCGCGCGGCCGAGCGATTCGAACAGTTCCCGCTGCGTTTCGAGACCCTTCAACGTGCTCGACGATCCGATCCAGACGAGTCGGATGAAATGATCGGTCTTCCCGACTTGCATCGCCGAGTAGTGTTGCGTGTTGATGCAGGTCGGGATGACCGTGGCCTTCGACCCGACTTGCTCCGCGAGTATCGAATTACCGGCGACCACCGCATTGGCGGAAGCCGCGATGGCCCGGAATCGCCGCGTGCGCTTCGCATCATCGAACCCCTTGCCCGAGTGCGAATCGCGCAGCCAGATCGCATCGTCGAAATCGAAGATCAACCGGCGGGCTCGACGCCGCAACCACCCCGTTTCGAATCGGGAGATCAGCTTGCGCTGGAGGATGACTACGTCGGCATACCGCGCGGCCGCTAGGGCTTTCAACCGCCCGAGGAAATCTTTCGGAAGCGCCCGGATGGCCAGTGTGTGGCCCGCGGCTTCGAGGTGCGGCCGGAACGCCGCGATGCGGTAGCGGCAGCAGACGTGATTCTCAGCTTCGACCAACGCGAGGATGTTCACGGGGCGTCACCCGCGCCGACGGCGGGACATCGCGCGATCCATCTCCCGCTTCGCTTCGGAGTTCTTCAGCGACTGCCGCTTGTCGTGGACCTGCTTTCCCTTGGCCGCAGCGATCTCGACTTTCGCCCGGCCGTCTTTGAAATACATCCGCGTCGGGATCAGCGTGAAGCCTTTTTGATCCGCCTTCAATGCGAACTTGGCGATCTCCCGCCGGTGCAACAGCAACTTGCGATCCCGCTTCGGGCGGTGGTTCAACCGGTTGCCGAAGGTGTACTCTTGGATTTCGCAACCGACGAGCCAGATCTCGTTCCGTTCGATCTTGGCGAAGGCGTCCTCCAAGTTCGCGTTACCATCGCGCAGGCTCTTCACTTCCGTGCCGACCAACACGATCCCGCATTCGATGGTGTCGTGCAGTTCGTACTCGTGAGACGCGCGGCGGTTCCGGCAGATCGGTTGGACTACCGGCTCGTCGTTGCTACCGCGTTGGCGTGCTATTCCCATAGGAGTTGATTCTATCGCCCGGGCTGGCTTTTGGCGGCCAAGCCGCGCATCCGCTGCAAAACTTCGCCGCCAAACTCGGCCATCGCCTTCGTTTTCGCCAGCGCGATGGTGTCCTTCTCTTCGATCACGAATGTCGGCCGGATGATCTTGCCGATGCCCTCGGTCTGCACCGACGTATAAATGTAGCTGTTGTCGACGTCGATCAAAACGCCCTCCAACAGGAACAGCGAGTCGCGGTGGCTGCCCGGGACGACGTAGCCGCCCAGAATCGTGAGGTTGAAGGCCGCGGCGAAGTTTTTGTAGCTGTCGGTTTGGACCGCCCCGCGAATGACGAACAGCACATCGGCACCGCATTTGGCCGCGGCGAGCCGGAGTTCTTTCACGTCCCCTTTGCCCGCGAGCATCTCCGGCAGCAAAAAGACATCGGAGGCGACCCCTTCATGGATGAGCGTTTCCGACCACGATTTCAACGCGGCTTTGTCGTCCGGAGTCCAATGCCAATCCCCGCGTTCTGGTTGGAAATAGACCGCGACCCGGCACGGGAATTTCAATTGCGGCTTCAAGCTCCGCGCTTAGGCGATGGACGAATCGGAGATCTGGAGGGAGCCGTCGTTCAAGCGCTCTTGGAGGGCGTTTCGGTCGAACCCGCGGGCGCAACCGAACAGCAATACCGGCGCGAGCAGCGCGAGACGCTTCCGGAGAAACACGGCGACCTCCGTGGAAATTCGATTCGAGCGATGTGGCTGGGAAACCGCGTTAGCGGAATTGCGGATTCGAATCAAGGCGGGTTGCGATGCACTGGCGGAAATAGCCCGTCGGCGTAACCTACACTGAACGTTGTTGCCGGTGCTTCCGATCTTTCGAGCCGTTGCCGATGAGCCTTACCGAAGAGCAAATGCGGGAGTTCCGGGCTAAGCGCTACAACGCCACCGTGACGCACCTGGAAAAACGCCACAACGACCTCCTTGTGATGCGTGTCCGACTCGACAACCCCCGTGCGGCATACCTCTCCGGCCAGTACTGCACCCTCGGCTTGGCCAACTTCGAAGAGCGGGCCGAAGGATGTCAGCCGGAATCGCTTTCGGTCGATGATCTTTTGAAACTCGTCCGGCGATCCTATTCGATCAGCAGTTCCGTCTTCCGCGACGGCGATGCGATCCGCGATCCGAACTATGACGACTGGCTGGAATTCTACATCGTGCTCGTGCGCGATAACCCCGACGGCCGGGTGCCGGCATTGACGCCGCGGTTGTTCAACTTGTGCGTCGGCGACCGAATTTCGGTCGGGGAAAAAATCGCCGGGCACTTCACGCTCGCGACGGTCCAACCGGGCGACTCGGTGGTTTTCCTCTCGACCGGTACTGGCGAAGCGCCGCACAATTCGATGCTCGCCGATTTGCTCCGCACGGGCCACACCGGCAAGATCATCGCGGCCTGTTGCGTCCGCTACCGCCGCGATCTCGGCTATTTGGAAACGCACGAGCGCTTGATGACGCTCTACCCCAACTACCGCTACCTGCCGCTGACAACCCGCGAAGCCAGCCGTATGGGGAAGGTGTACATCCAAGATTTGATCGGCAGCGGAGAACTCGATCAGCACCTGAAAGACCTCGGCGCGACGGGCCTGACCCCGGCGAGCACGCACGTGTTCTTGTGTGGCAATCCGAAGATGATTGGCATCCCCGCCAAGAGCAAAGAAACCGGCCTCTGGGAATACCCGCAGCCGCAGGGCGTGGTCGAAATTCTCGAAGGCCGCGGCTTCCGTGCCGACAACCCGATGCTGAAGATCGAAGGGAACATCCACTTCGAGAAGTACTGGTGATGCGAACATTCGGCGATTCGATTTCGTAGGGTGGGTCGAGTCTTCGAGACCCACCGATGCCGGCCGGGATTGCGGTGAGCCTCGAAGACTCGACCCTACGGCCCAACACAACAGGTTCCACCATGGCCGACATCGGCGCCACGATCGGCGGGTACAAAATCCGCTCCCTGCTGCAAACCGGGCAAACGTCCCAGGTCTTCGAAGTCGTCGAACCGACGAGCAACCGGCACTTCGCCATGAAGATCCTGCTACCCGAATTTTCGTCGAGCAAAGCGCACCGCGGCCCGCTGTTCCACGAAGCTGAGATCGGCAGCAAACTCCGGCACGCCAACGTCATCAACATCGTGCGCGTCAGCCGGAGCCTGGAGACGCCCCACTTCGTGATGGAGTACTTCTCGGCCGGGAGCATCCGCAAACGACTGCAATCGAAGGACCCGAAGGACAAAGAGTTTCTGAAAGATCATGCCCGGAAAATCTTCAAACAGGCGGGCACCGGGCTCGCGTACATGAACTCATCGAATTACGTCCACTGCGACGTGAAGCCGGACAACATCTTGGTCAACGCCCTCGGCGAGACGAAGATCATCGACTTTGCGATCTCGAAGCGGGTCCAATCCGGCTTCCTCGCGCGGCTCATGCGCAAGCGCGACAAACCCGAAGGGACGGCGAGTTACATGTCGCCGGAGCAGATCAAATGCGAACTCCTCGACGCCCGCTCGGACGTCTACAGTTTCGGTTGCGCGATGTACGAAGTCGTCACCTTCCGCCCGCCGTTCCGGGGGAACAGCGTGTCCGATTTGTTCCGCAAGCACCTGTCGGAGAAGGCCAGCCCGCCGTCGGTGTACAACCCCGACGTCACCGATGAATTCGGGGCGATCGTAGTGAAGATGCTGGCGAAGAACCCGGCCGACCGGCACAAGAACTTGCTCGAAGCGATGATGGACTTGCGGAAAATCAAGAGCGTGTTCAAGTCGCGGCAGGACCCGGAAGAAGACAATCACGGGATGTAATCTGGCGGCGAGTGTTCCAACTTGCCGCCGTGGTCTATCCGGCGGAGAGCGGGAACACTCGCCGCCACAATCGTCGGAAACATTCCATGATCCCGGTTCCGCTCCCGTTCGAAAACGACATCCATGCTCTCGAAGAATCGCTGGCGAAGCTGGAGAGCGCCGCCGGGGAGGGCGACGAGGCCAAGCGAGTCCGACGCGAACTCGCCACGCTGAAGAGGGCCAAATACGCCACCCTCACGCCCTGGGAAACGGTCCTCGTCTCCCGGCACCCCGCGCGGCCCCAGACGCTCGATTACCTCGACCTCGTTTTCGAAGAATTCGTCGAACTCCACGGCGACCGTGCCTTCGGCGACGACCGCGCCCTCCGCACCGGTTTTGCCCGCATCGACGGGACGCGCGTCCTATTCATCGGCCATCAAAAGGGGCGCACCCTCGCTGAGCGGCAGCAGTGCTTCTACGGTTGCACGCACCCCGAGGGGTATCGAAAAGCCCAAGGAAAGATGAAGATCGCGGCGAAGTACAAACTACCGGTCATCTGCTTCATCGACACGCCGGGGGCCTATCCGGGCATCGGGGCCGAGGAGCGCGGGCAATCGCAGCTCATCGCCACCAGCATCTTGGAAATGACCGTCCTGCCGACGCCGATCATCTGCGTCGTCATCGGCGAAGGCGGCTCCGGCGGCGCGCTCGGCATTGGCATCGGCGACCGCGTCAGCATGCTGCAGCACGCCTATTACTCGGTCATCAGCCCCGAGGGGTGCGCCGGGATTTTGTGGAAGATCGCCAACGACGAGACCAAACCCCGCGCGGCCAACGCGTTGAAATTGACGTCGACCGACCTCAAGAAATTCGGCGTCGTCGACGACGTCCTCCCCGAACCTTTGGGCGGGGCGCACCGCAACCCGCGCGAGATGGCGAACACCCTGCGGACATATCTGGTACGCACCCTCCGAGAATTGGTAGGCACGCCGACGGACGAATTGCTGCAAGCGCGCTACGAGAAGTTCCGCAAGCTCGGCGAATACACGACCCTGGCGGGGTGACCAAAGTATGGCTCACGCGGGTGCCAGCGTTTTTTGGCCCACGTGAGAACTCCAGAAGAAGGGTTGCTCACCAGCCTACCGACTACGTACGGTTGACACAAAAGCGACTGCCTTTGGTTGGCACCTGTCATTCAGGAGTACCGAGAGCCTCGCTTCACGAGCCGTCTGCGTGAAGCGAGGCTCTACCAATGAACGAGCCCACGGAGCCGTCGGTGGGTTCGGTCACACTCGAAGCGGACGACTCGTCGTCGCCGACTCAGATCGCTAACACAGGGAAAATGTGATGAGGCGATATTTTCTGATTGCGTGATGGGTCACGAAGCTGGTTAGCTAGAGCGGACTTCACTTTAACGTAGCGAGCTGGTACCGTTTCAACCGGTTTGGTTTTTCCAGTCGTGCCAAGGAGGGTGTGATGGCCGCGATATCCATGGATCTTCGCATCCGCATTTTCGAA
>Ga0105047_10008267_pt1 | contig 17360 bp, 16 predicted proteins | sample MAT04_FD_78384 | JGI IMG/M metagenome (GOLD analysis project Ga0105047, IMG submission 78384) | Freshwater microbial communities from Lake Fryxell liftoff mats and glacier meltwater in Antarctica - MAT-04 (megahit assembly) | ecosystem: Environmental > Aquatic > Freshwater > Ice > Liftoff...
CTTGGGGCAAGAGTGATGCGGCTTTGTCGATGCTTATGACACCTTTTTTTACAGCGTGGTCTATCAGCAGTTTGGGGTCCATGCCTCTACCGTCATCGGCGATAGCAATGGTGACATGGTCTTTGTCCCGCAGTACTGATATGGATATGTTTCCCTGGGCCGGTTTGTTGCTTTGAATACGTTCATCAGGAGTTTCCATGCCGTGATCAATGGCATTTCGCAGTATATGAATCAGCGGCTCTGTAATTTCTTCCAGAACTCCCCGGTCAAGTTCGATGTCCTTGCCGATAACATCAAAGATGACCTCCTTTTTCTGCGAACGGGCCAGGTCACGAACGAGTCGCGGAAAGCGTTCTGCCGCATAGGCAAATGGCAGCATGCGAGCCTGCAGAACCACATCCCTTAATTCGCGCAACAACGTCGAAAGTTGTTTCATCGGGGCCAGAAGTCCGGCTGTAGGAGTTTTTCTTGAACAGTTAGCCAGTTGATGTTGCGTGGTGTACAGTTCACCGGTAATGTTTACGAGGCGGTCAAGGGTTTCAGTTCGGATGCGTACACTTTTAAGTACATCAGTCTTTCTGAATAGATGGTTTGGCGATTCATCAGGAGATTCAGATGTAGATGGCTGTCTGGCTGGTTGGGAAGGGCCTGATATTGCAATGGTCAGTCGTTTGGCTAGCGATGTGCAGTCAGGCATCTGAGAATTATCGCTGTTCTCGATGGAGGTAATCATGGCAGAGAGAATATCATTTCCCTCCAGAAGGAGATCGGCTGTTTCTGCTTTAAAGGAATGCTGGTTATCTCTGATTTTATCAAGCAGGTCTTCCAGCAAATGTGCCAAGTTACTGACAGGGTCGAACTGCATGGTGGCAGCCATACCCTTCAGGGAGTGCATGTGCCTGAAAAGCTCATTGATTACAGCAGGATCATTATCATCTTTTTCAAGGCTGACGATCAGTTCGTCAAAGTTTTTGATGTGATTACGGGACTCGGATACAAACAGGTCGAGGTATTTGGAAAGATCCATGGTCAGCTCTCCAGGCGTGACAGTACCTCGGCGACATGTTCGGGAGTGAATGGTTTCTGAATAAAGGCTTTCGCTCCCATGTCGAGAGTTTTCTGAATCATCGGTTCAGTCCCGATGGAGGAGCAGATTACAACCTGGGAATGTGGTTTTGTTTTGATGATGGATTCCAACAGGTCAAGCCCGTTACTGTCTGGCAGTATGATATCCAGCAGTATGATATCGGGTTTTTCGAAGTGAAGTTTCTTCATTGCGTCAATGCCGCTGGCAGCTTCTCCGATAACGGTGTAGGAATTTTCTTCCAGGATTCCACGCAATATATTTCGAATGAACAGGGAATCATCGACTATCAGAACGCTTTTGCCCATTTTGTTCTCCTGATCGGAACCTGAAAGAAATGATGTTTAACTATCCTTGCAGTTTTTTCAGCAGTAGTTCGTTAACTACAGCGGGGTTGGCTTTGCCTTTACTGACTTTCATCACCTGGCCGACAAAAAAGCCGAACAGTTTGTCCTTGCCGCTGCGGTACTCGGCTACCTGCCCAGCTTCCTTGGCCAGAATCTCATCAATAATCAGCTCGATGGCACCACTGTCTGAAACCTGAACCAGCCCCTTTTCTTCAACGATGGTTTTTGGTTCCTTGCCGCTAATCCACATCTCATCAAATACTGTCTTGGCAATTTTGCCGGAAATTGTGCCGTTGTCAATCAGGCGGAGCAATTCGGCTAGCAGCCGTGGTGTTACCGGGCAGTTGTCAATGGATAAGCCGGATTCATTCAGCGCGCGGGTGATTTCTCCCATGACCCAGTTGGAAACGACTTTGGCGTTATGATGAAAGGCGACGCATTCTTCGTAGTATTCTGCCAAAGCCCGGTTGGCTGTCAATACCTCGGCGTCGTACTCCGGTATGCCGAATTCAGTGATGAAGCGCTGACGTCTGTGTTCCGGTAATTCAGGCATTTCCGAATGGGTTCGTTTGATCCAGTCGCTATCAATAACCAGTGGTACCAGGTCCGGATCAGGGAAATAACGATAGTCGTGAGCCTCTTCCTTGCTGCGCATGGAACGGGTCTTGCCACTATTCGGGTCGAACAGGCGCGTTTCCTGGACAACCTTACCACCGTCTTCGATCAGATCGATCTGGCGTTCAATTTCATATTCAATGGCTTGTTTAACGAACTTGAATGAGTTGACGTTCTTGATCTCTGCGCGGGTACCGTATTGTTCGGCCCCGACCGGCATGACCGAGACGTTGGCGTCACAGCGGAAACTCCCCTCTTCCATATTGCCGTCACAGATACCGAGCCAGGTAACAATCTGGTGGAGCTGTTTCAGATAGGATACTGCTTCGTCGGATGAACGCAGGTCCGGTTCTGACACAACCTCAAGCAACGGCGTACAGGCCCGGTTCAGGTCCGCTCCAGAACCTTCTCCCAGACCGGAAACGTCGCCATGAACCAGCTTGCCGGCATCCTCTTCCATGTGGATGCGGGTGATGCCGATGCGCTTTGTTTCACCTTCTATGACAATATCCAGCCAGCCGCGCTGGCAAATCGGATCTTCAAACTGGCTGATTTGATATCCCTTGGGAAGGTCTGGATAAAAATAGTTTTTGCGGGCAAAGATGCTGCGGTGTGTAATCGAGCAGTTTGTCGCCAGCCCGGCCTTGATGGCGAATTCAACAACCTTTTTATTCAACACCGGCAGGGCACCGGGCAGCCCCAGGCAGACCGGGCAGGTATGGGCATTAGGCTCGGCACCAAATTTAGTCGAGCAGCCGCAGAAAATCTTGGAATCGGTTTTAAGCTGAACATGTACTTCAAGTCCGATAACTGGTTGGTACTTCATATAATTAACTCCGCAAGTAGAAAATTAGATCTGGGCAGTTCGCTTGTGCCACTCAGTTGCCTGTTCAAAGGCATGGGCAGCCCGCAGGATTGAATCCTCACCAAAAGGTTTTCCGATCAACTGTAATCCAATCGGCAGACCGGAGCCGGAAAAACCGGCCGGTATGGACATGGCACAGGTGCCGGCCAGGTTGGCTGGTATGGTGAAAATATCTGACAGATACATCTGTAGTGGATCATTAATCTTCTCGCCAATTTTGAAGGCCGGGGTCGGTGCAACCGGAGTCAGGATCATATCTACATCATTAAAAGCCTGGATAAAGTCGCGCATGATCAGCGTTCTGACCTTCTGGGCTTTGACATAGTAAGCGTCATAATAACCAGATGAGAGGGCATAAGTGCCGAGCATAATGCGGCGTTTGACCTCTGCCCCAAAACCTTCGCTACGGCTTTTGGTCATCATGTCAATTAATCCTTCGGCCTGCTCGGTTCGGTGTCCAAAACGGACACCCTCGTATCGGGCCAGATTGGAGCTGGCTTCAGCTGTGGCGATCAGGTAATAGGTCGCTACGGCATAGTCGGTATGCGGTAGCGAAATGTCTACGAATTCTGCTCCCAGTTTCTTGTAGGTTTCAATCGCCTGGTTCATTGCTGACTGTACATCCGCATCCAGGCCGTCAATGTAATATTCTTTTGGCAAGCCGATTTTTAGTCCTTTTACACTGCCTGTAAGTGCGGCGGTGTAGTCAGGTACCGGGGTGTTGACGCTGGTTGAATCCTTGGGGTCATGGCCGGCAATTGCATTCAGCATGATGGCGCAATCGGTGACGTCTCTTGTCATTGGTCCGACCTGATCCAGCGACGATGCATAGGCAATTACGCCGTATCGTGAAACACGGCCGTAGGTCGGTTTGAGGCCAACGCAGCTGCAGTGTGAAGCGGGCTGCCGAATGGATCCGCCGGTGTCTGTTCCCAGGGTTGCAGTTGCCAGACGTGCTGCCACGGCTGCTGCTGAGCCGCCAGATGATCCGCCTGGAATACAGGAGGTGTCCCATGGGTTACGGGTGGGGCCAAAAGCGCTGGATTCGTTGGAAGAACCCATGGCAAATTCATCCTGATTGAGCTTGCCCAGCAGAACTATTCCCTGTTCTTTCAGCTTCTCATAGGTTGTTGCACTGTAAGGCGGGATAAAATTATTAAGAATACGAGAAGCGCAGGTGGTTCGAATGCCCTCTGTCAGGAAGATATCTTTCAGGGCCAGCGGAATACCGGTCAGTGTTCCGGCTGCCCCTTTGGCAATCAACTGGTCAGCAGCCACTGCGTCAGCAAGCGCTTTTTCCCCGGCAACAGTAATATACGCGTTAATCTTGGGGTCAGTCGTGTCAATACGTGCCAGCAATGATTTGGTCGCCTCGAGAGAAGAAACCTTTTTGGAAGCAAACAGCTCATGCAATTCATGTATGGTAAGGTCAAAAAGTTCCATCAATTGACTCCGTTATATTTCGTTATTCAATAACTTTGGGTACTCTGAAAAAGGTTTCCGCCCTGTCTGGTGCATTCTGAAGGGCTTTGTCTGTGCCTATTGATGGACACATCAAATCCGCGCGGAATGAGTTTTCCATCGGTACGGCATGTGATGTGGGCAGGATGCCATCAGTATCAATCTCTTTCAGCTTTTCCACATATCCGAGGATGGCATCCATCTGTCCGGCGAAAAGGGTTTTGTCCTGCTCGGAAAGCTCCAGTCGAGCTAGTCTGGCAACATGTTCTACATCGGTAACGGTAATCTTCATGGTTTATACCCCATTATAATCTTAACATTCTTAAGCTTTGTACCATGAAACAGGGGGTTTGACAACATTGTTCAAGTTTTGAATATTCTGTTTAAATGTAGCTTTGGTTTTTTTTCTTGACATGATGACAACCATTTAGTAATTTACACCTCTTCGAAAAAATTATGGCTCGATGCGTCCAGGTTGAGCGTATGTGTGAGGATTATATGAAAACGCAAGTTGCAAAGCTCGAAAATGTTAAGCGTGACTGGTTTGTTGTAGATGCACAGGATGTTGTTCTTGGTCGACTTTCCTCCAAAATTGCCAACGTTTTGCGTGGAAAAAACAAGGCAATCTTCTCCCCAAGTGTTGACACCGGTGACTTTGTCATTGTTATTAATGCAGAAAAAATTGCTCTGACCGGTCGCAAGTTGGCCGATAAGATCTATTACAGCCACTCCGGTTTTACTGGTGGACTGAAAGAAATCACCGCCGGCAAATTGCTTGAGAAAAAGCCGGAAGACCTGATCAAGAAAGCTGTTAAAGGCATGCTTCCTAAAAACAAGCTGGCCCGTCACATGCTGAAAAAACTCAAAATCTACGCTGGTGGCAGTCATCCACATGATGCACAACAGCCCAAGAACCTGACACTTTAAACTCTGAGGAGAGGTACGATATGGCAGCAGTTAGCTTTTACGGAACAGGCAAGCGCAAGAGTTCGGTAGCCAGAGTTTGGCTTAAGCCGGGTTCTGGTCTTATCACAGTCAACAGCAAAACTTTGGATGAGTATTTTGGTCGTGAAACATCCAAGATGGTTGTTCGTCAGTCACTTGAACTTACCGAGAACGTCGGTAAATTTGACATATACATCACAGTGGCCGGCGGCGGCGACTCCGGTCAGGCCGGTGCTATCCGTCACGGTATCACCAAGGCACTTCTTGGTACAGATCCTGAACTGCGCGGCACACTGAAAAAAGCCGGTTTTATCACACGCGATTCACGCGTTAAGGAACGTAAAAAGTACGGTCGCAAAGCAGCCCGCGCCCGCTTCCAGTTCTCCAAGCGTTAAGAGCTGGTATCATATTTATTCAAAAGGGGAATCCGCACGGGTTTCCCTTTTTTATTATTTTCCCCTCCCTTGACGGGATGGGTGAAGTTGCTATGCAAATTCCCACTTACACTAGCCGTTATCCGATAGTCTGCATGCAGCCGCAAGCTGAAATTACGGAGCGGTCACGTTAATAACCTGACTCCCTTGCCCCTCCTGATTAACTACCTGAACTCTAAAATCCTTGTTTACAGGCGAATACGGGTAACGCTGGTATATCAGTCTGGTGCAATCAATATAAATAAGTTTCTCGCGTTCAGAGGGCTGTATGTTTTCTTTCCCACCAATGCGCTGTCCATCGACGTAAATGGATGAGTTCTGGCTGAAATTTTTGCCGTTAATATTCAACTCATAATAATTGACATATGTATTGCCGATGGAAACCTGACTGATTTCCGGCGTGGTGTTAATGGATAGTCCTTGTGGAATTGAGCTGATATCCGGAGAATTTTTCACAACTATCTGATGAAGTCCGCCTGCAACCTGGGGAACAGTAAAAGCGATCGTTTCCGGTGATATCAACCGACTTTTGATGGCGGCGCCGTCAAAAAACAGAATTGATTTTTCACCGAAGTTCTGGCCGTTTGCGATTACTTCGCGCTCCTTGCCCTGCGCGCATGAGTTGAGTTGGTCAGGTGTGAGTCCGGTTAATATCGGGCGTAACGGCAGTACAGTAAAATTGTAAGGTCGTCCAGTTGCTCCATCCTCACGTCTTAGGTAGAGGACATAAATTCCGGCTTCCAATTGTACCGGAATGGTAAATTCGATCTTTTTACTGTCCAGAGTCCTGATAATTATTTCGCTTGTACCGAGAAAAGCGGATGGTTTTTCGCCAAATCCTGTACCAAAAATTGTAATGACCCCACCCGGTTCAGCCTGGGCCGGTATGATACTTAAAACAGCAGGTGACGCCGCGCGTACAGATTTTTGCTGAGTTTTGGGCCGTTGTAACCGTTCTGCAGAATATGAGTAATCAGCAGGTGCTATTGCAAATAACAAAGTTGTGGGCAGCAAAATTAAAAATTTCATTGATATTGCCTCCGGTTTGTAAAAAACATCTGGCATTGAAAGTCTTTGAATTATAGCAATATGGTCATATGAAATTCCAACATAATAGTTTGTATGTTCATAATAATAGTTGCCGGCTCGATTTTGTCCAGAATCGATAAATACCGAAATCAAGGTTATTGACATATGGTCCACCATGTAAGTATTGTTATAAGGATATGTTTAATGATTAAACCCAAACCTGATATGGTAGATATGGTGGTTTAAACGAGCTATTTTTGCTTTTAAACCATTAGTACTGTGATATAAGGCTGATATATGGCGCTTTACAACTGCAAACTTGGATCAACAGACGGAAAGATCATCTTCAGGGACTTTGAGGCATCCGAAAGGGATGTGCTCTGTAAAAGTCTTGAGGAACAGGGTTACTATGTCTTTTCTGCCGAGAAAAAGCGTTTTCAGTTTTTATTTGATAAAGGTATGCAGCGCAGTCGAGTTGATAATAGATCTCTGTTAACTTTCAATCAGGAGATGTTGGTACTTTTGAAGGCCGGTATACCTGTTATGCAGGTACTAGACACCATTCTCGAGCGCCACGAGAGTGGAAAGCTGGCCGAAATTCTTCGTCAGGTGCGCGAAGATGTTAAATCCGGATCATCACTCTCGTCGGCACTTGAAAAACATAACCGCATGTTGCCAAATCTATATGTGGCATCGATTCGGGCGGGTGAGCGTACGGGCGACCTGCCGCATACCATCCGGCGATTTATCCAATATTTAAAGCGTATTGATGGAATCCGAAAAAAAGTTGTCGCTGCATTATTCTACCCTTCAATCATCATGACTGTTGCTTTTTTAGCTGTCATGCTTCTGCTGGTTTATGTTGTCCCGACGTTCAGCCAGGTCTACGCAGATGCGGGTTCGCAATTACCAATACCCACTCAGATACTTATAGCTTTTACTTCGTTTTTACGCCGTTTCATACTTCTGGGAGTGCTTCTGGCTGTCGGACTTGTGGCACTGTTTCGTTGGTGGGTTTCAACAGAGAGCGGAAAGTACACTGTTGATCGCTTTAAGTTGACAATCCCTCTGCTTGGCGATGTTTATACAAAATATTCCGTGGCCGGATTCAGCCGAACGCTGGCTACAGTTCTGGGCAGCGGGATCCCGATAGTGGAGTCGCTGCGCATGTCCATTGGCACGCTTAATAATGTATATATGGAAAAACGACTGCTGGAAGCGGTCAGATACATAGAAGAGGGTGGGCTTATCTCGGTTGCATTTGAAAAAATCTCCATAATGCCGCCTCTGGCATTACGTATGTTGAGTGTTGGTGAGTCGACTGGATCGCTGGAGGATATGCTGGTTGATATATCCGACTATCTGGAAGATGAACTTGAAGAGCGAATGCAAAAACTGACAACAGCAATCGAGCCGGCTGTTATGGTGGTTATGGGTGTGATTATTGGAGCTATTATTATTACAATGTATTTGCCCGTCTTTAAAATTGCCGGCACTGTCGGGTAACTGCGTTCTGTTTAATCCTTGTTGGCAGAGATTGATTGCCTTGCCAAGCGATCGGTTCCGCCTTACAATAATAATATAATTTGCAATGTGCCATTGATATCACTTATGAATTTTGTGTAAATAAAGTCAAGGGATTTGATGAAGCCATTCAGAAGACAAAATATAGGAAATATCCTTTTAGAGCATGGCTGGCTTTCTGCTGAACATTTGCCCGCTGTCATCGAAAAACTGGGCTCGACTCGTCAGCGTTTCGGTGAGATTTGCATTGCAGAGGGCTTCATTAATGAAGAAAATCTCGCACGTTCACTTGCTGAACAATTCGATCTGGAATATGCGGATTTAACAAACTTCAAAAAAGACGAGGAGTTACTTAATAGTCTCCCTTCCGATGCCATCTTCCGCTTTCGTTTTATTCCATTGCAATCAACAGCTGAATATCTGCTAATTGCCGTCTCTGACCCGACTGACATACTCAAATTCGATGACCTGGAACTGCTGCTGGGCCGACCGCTACGGATTGCTGTTGCTACGGAATATGCAATAGCGTCATTTATCAAATCAGGCGAAGGAGCCAGTCGGGTTTTGCGGGAGGTTTCCGAGGATTTCATGCTGCAGTTGGTCAAGGAGACCGATCGTGGTGAAGAGGTTCTTTCTGTAGAAACTATCTCGGAAGACCTTAGCCCGATCATCAAGCTGCTCAACACAACTTTGCTGGATGCGCTAAATCGTCGCGCCAGTGATATTCATATTGAAACCAGCAATGATGGTGTGGAGATCAAATATCGCATAGATGGAGTCCTGTACCGGGCCAATGATCCCATTGACGTTCACTTTCAAGCGCCAATCATTTCCAGGCTGAAAGTTATGAGCGAACTGGATATTTCAGAGCGCCGTATTCCGCAGGATGGACGTTTTAAAATCAGACTCGGTAAAAAATCCATCGATTTCCGTGTTTCCATCATGCCCAGTACACTTGGTGAAGATGCTGTAATCCGTATTTTGGATAAGGAAAGCATTGCCAGTGACCTTAAAGGTTTGACGCTGGAAAATCTTGGAGTTAGTGAAAGGGAAATCAAGCGGCTGAGAAAGAAAATTCGTGAGCCGTATGGCATGGTGCTGGTTACCGGGCCAACCGGTTCGGGCAAAACTACAACTCTTTATGCAGCCCTGACTGAGATTCATACCGGTGAAGACAAGATTATTACCATTGAGGATCCGGTTGAATACCTGCTGCATGGTGTTTTGCAAATACCGGTCAATGAAAAGAAAGGACTGACGTTTGCCAAAGGTCTGCGTTCAATTCTGCGCCATGATCCGGACAAGATTATGGTTGGTGAAATCCGCGACCCGGAAACAGCCCAGATTGCAGTACAGTCAGCTTTGACCGGCCATCTTGTTTTTACAACGGTTCATGCCAATAACGTTTTTGATGTTATCGGTCGTTTCATCCACATGGGAATTGATCCGTATAATTTTGTTTCCTGTTTGAACTGTGTTATGGCTCAGCGTCTGGTTCGTAAAGTATGCCGTAAGTGCCGAAAAGAAAGGGCTTATAGTGATGAAGAGCTGATCGATGCCGGGGTAAATCCAGAAATGGTTCGCGGTGTAACTCTTTACGAGGCATGCGGATGCGATGTCTGTAACGGAACAGGATATCGTGGTCGTTCAGCCATAGTGGAACTGCTGGAGCTTAATGACCATATCCGTAACCTGATCATTGCCAGAGTTCCAGCCGTTGAGCTTAAACAGGCTGCACACGAAGCTGGTGTTGTCTTTCTACGTGAGTCCGCCCTGGAAAAACTGATTGCAGGCGATACTACTTTAAAAGAAATCAACCGTGTCACTTTTGTAGAGTGACCGGAACAGGATATTTATGCTGTTTAATGGGAAATCAGCCGGTTTAGAAATCAGTCCGACTGGCCTGGCATTTGCCCTGCTGGAAGGGTCACAGTCCTCACCAAGTCTTGAGAGGCTGGCGTTTCGTCCATTGGCTCCAGGGGTTTTGCGGCCTTCTCTACGCGAGCCAAATGTTCTTGACGGCCAGGTGTTCTCGGACAAATTGCGTGAGGCTCATGCCCTGCTACTGCATCGTGGTTCACGTCTGTCTGTTTCCCTACCGGATTCTGTCGGCAAGGTAGTTATCCTTGATCTGCAAGAACGATTTAAAAACCGTGCGGATGGTTTGGATATAATCCGCTGGAAATTGAAGAAAAATCTCCCGTTTGATATCTCTGATTGCCATCTCGACTACCAGATTCTAAATAAAAGAGAAAACGGTGAATTAGTGCTGCTGGTGACCTTGGTCTCCCGTTCAGTTCTTGAACAATACGAATCACTGATCAGTGCTGCCGGGCTATCACCGGTAAATATCGATCTTAACGCTTTTAACCTGTATCGCACTTTTGAACGTAGTCTCTCACTTCTGGAAGATGGTGGCCTGATCTCATTTTATGGCAGTACTCTGGGAATCATGTTTTTTTTCGAGGGGATTCCGGAATTCACAAGGTTCAAGGAGCTATCAGGGACATTGGATAATGCCGGTCGAATTTACACTGAAATCAGCAGCTCTTTACTGGTTTACAGGGAGCGCTTTCCCGAACGGCAGATAAAAAATCTGCACTGTATTGCTTCGCCTGGATTGTCCAGGGATTTCTGCGATATGCTGGAAGAACTGGGTGGCGTCAAGCCGATTTTGCTGGAAGTCAATTCGGCTATTAAACCTTTCAAGGACGCACCTGCGAATCAGGAAACTCTTTTCCCTTATACGGCAGCTATCGGCGCAGCCTTGAGGAGTCTGTAATGCACTTTACCATTAACCTTGCCACACGAACCTACATCAACCACCAATTGGTGAATCGTATTTTTGCAATTACCTCGGTTATTCTCTTGATTATGTTGGCCTGGAGTTTTAGAAGCATCTTTACCGGTCTGGGTGAAATAAATCGATTCAAAGCAGATATTACCGGGTATGAAAGCCAGTTAAGTGCCAGACCGGATGGGGTTTCAGAGCAGGATTACGCACGCATGCAAGGCAATATCCGTTTCTATAACAATATCATTCAAAGGAAAACCTGGGATTGGATTGGGTTGTTGGATCAATTGGAAAAAGTTACTCCCGAAGGAATCGCGTTAACATCATTTGTCCCGGATCCAAAATCCAGAGAGATAAAAATTGAAGGTGAAGCAAGAACTTTTGCTAAAATACGCACCTACATTGAAAAACTGGAAGAGTCCAAAGCATTTCGCAACATCCAACTGCAATCACATCAGGAAGCTGCGGCGGCGGATAAAGTCAGAACCGTGAAATTTGCAGTTTCCTTTCAGGCGGTGATTCAATGATACCGATTCTGCTGGAAATAGTCCGCCAGAAGAAAAAAGCTCTGCTTCTGGTAGCTGCTTTGCTCATATGTAATATTGGTGTTTTTGTCGGTATTAACAACTATCTGACACCAACTTCAACAAGCCTGCAATTAAAGTGGAGTGAGTTGCGTCGCAAAGTTGCAGAGACCGGCAGCATGGATATAAATGCCATGTACAAACAGGGCCAGATTGATCTGGGCAAGGTTGCCGAGCGGATACCGGTAAAACGTCATTTCCCGAGAGTGTTGGGTGATATTCTTGATACTGCCGCCTCGAACAATGTCAGCAGCGGTAATATTTCCTACAAGCAGGAAGTGGTTAAGGATCAAAAGCTGCTGGCCTATGTTTTAACCATGAATGTCAACGGAAGCTATGCCGGTGTCAAAAGCTTTCTGGCAGATATGCTGGTTGCTGAAGAGCTGATTGTGATTGATAATCTGATAATTTCTCAGACTGATGCTATGACGGAAAATGTGACCATGGGACTTAATATGACGGTTTATATGCGGGAGGGCGCATGAACCGTCAAAAATTGATTCTAGCGATTGCCCTTGTTTTACTGACCATTTCGATTGGCTGGAGTTATCTGAACTGGCCACGTCAAAAGTCTGTCGAGGTCCTGAAATACGCACCTGGCCAACCACCAGCTCAGGTGAACAGGGTTGGCGACAAAAAAATAGCTCAAGATGATGAACGCACTGTCAATCTTGCAAGGCTTGATCAGGAACAGACAGTTTTTAGTGGATATCGCCGCAACATCTTCAAACCTTTGTGGTTGAGTGAGATGGCTGTAATCAGGCAGAAGGCCGCAGCCGTCAAGCCTGCGTTGCCTCTACCGCCACCGCCATTGCCGCCGCCGGTTGCGCCGGTTTTGCCGCGTCGTGAACTGACTAAATTTATTTTTATGGGGTTTTTAAAAGTAGGCAACCGTCAAACAATTTTCCTGGGTAAAGATAAAGAGATTCTGTTGGTAAAGGCTGGTGAAACCTTTGGCGGCAGATTCAAGGCTGTTCAGATAACAGATCGGGCATTGACTATCAAAGTTCTGGATAGTGAAGAGCAAATAATAGTGCCGTTGGTTGATAACATGCCGTTGGGAGCAGCAAGATAGTACCAAAACAGTTCTAAAGGAGACGCTAATAATGCGCTACCTGTCTCATTTTACGATAGTAGGTTTGATTACCGCATCTACACTGCTCTCCGGTTGTTCCACAGCCGGCAAGGCATACAACAAGGGTGCTGATCTAGAAGAGGAACATCGTTACGAAGAGGCCATGTACAGTTATGCAGATGCTTTTGCAAAGGCACCTGATGTCAGCCTCTATCGTATGAGATACGTCAAAGTCCGCGAATTGGCTGCTGATCAAAGATTTAAAAAGGGAATGGAGCTGTTTAATATAGAGGATTATGCCTCTGCTCTGGCAGAGTTTCAGACTGCAAGCACACTGGACCCTTCAAGAGGACGTTTTGTCCAGCAGGCTGCACTGGCAGCCCGCCTGAAAGACGCCCAGAACGCTTACAATGAAGGGCTTGATTTCGAAAAGACCAATAAATTCAAAGATGCTGCTCTCTCATTTGCCAAAGCGATCGAATTGAGTCCTGAGAATAAAGATTATCAGACGGCCCAGTCCCGCGTACTTTTACAGCGTAAAAATAAACTGGAAGGGTATGAACTCAACCTGAAGTCTGCTAAACCGATCAACCTCAAGTTCCGCGACGCCAAGATCAAGGACGTTTTTAATATCATTACTCAGCTGTCCGGTATCAATTTTGTCTTTGATGAAAGTGTCAAGGACCAGCCGGTTACTGTCTATCTGGAAAACGGTACGTTTCAGCAGGCCCTCGACCTTTTGACCAATATGTTTAAACTGGGTCGTAAAATAGCTAACGAAAGCACCGTTATCATTTACGCTAAAACTCCTGAAAAAAGTAAACAATACGAAGACCTGCAACTGCGAACCTTTCATCTCAACTATATGGATGCCAAAAAGGCGGTTAATCTGATCCGCGGCATGCTCCAGGTCAAGAAAATCTACGTCAACGAAGAAACCAACTCGGTTGTTCTGCGTGACACAAACGAAGTAGTTGACGTGGTTGAAAAAATCCTCGATGCCAATGATGTACCTGATCCGGAAGTCATCCTGGATGTGGAAGTGATTGAAGTCAACGACTCCAACACGCAGCGCCTGGGGCTGCTGCTCAATCCATACAGTGTGCAGATGGGGGCTTTCAATGGTACTGCACTGCTGGCAACAACGCTGGCCGGAGCAGTCTCAACCAACAGCACATCGCCCATCACAACAACACCAGCCACCATCGGAATACAAAACCTGGTTCGTGCCTTCACCATGAAAGGCTATGGCGGCTTCGTCACCGTCCCCAACGCCACCTTCAACTTCGGCAAAACACTTTCCAAGGGTGAAGTTCTCTCCAATCCTAAAATCAGGGTCAAAAACAAGGAAAAATCCAAATTCAATGTTGGTACCAGGGTACCGATCACCACCTCCAATACAACCAACTCAACCGTTAGCGTTAACGTCCAGTATATCGATATCGGTGTCAAGATGAGCGCCGAACCAAACATTCAGCTAAACAACGAAATAGTTATCAAACTCAGTCTGGAAGTCAGTCAGCAAATTGGCGGAGCCAGAGATGTGGGAGCCGGCACCAGCGTAGTCACCATCGGTACGCGTAATCTTGATACCGTCCTTAGCCTTAAGGATGGGGAAACAAGCATTATCGGCGGACTTATTTCACGCAGTAATGGAAATGAAAAGAATAAACTGATCCTGCTTAGTGATATTCCGTTTATAGGTGACTTGTTTACCGATACCAATACAAACAACAGTAAAAATGAACTACTGCTGGCAATTACTCCACGCCTTGTGCGTGGTGTCACAGTTCCGCATAGAAGCCTGATGTCCTTCTCTTCCGGCAAAGAGGATGATCCGTCGTTGGTCAAGTCACTGGCCTCATTCAATCAGGAACCGGTTTATGAGGTGATTGCGTCTGGTCAAAGCCCGGCAAACTTGCCTCCAGGCTTTACAATGCCGCCTGTAACAGTTCAACCTCCAGCATTTACCAACCCGGCACCCAGTACGCCTCCTGTTAGCCCTGTCTGGCCACCATCACCTACTCAAAAGCCAGGTTCGCTGCCTCCGGGCTTTGTTATGCCGCCAGTAACAGTTCAGCCGCCGGCATTTACTAACCTGGCCCCCGTTACGCCTCCTGATAGCCCTGTCTTGCCGCCATCACCTTTTGGCGCAGCACCACCGCCAGCAGCGGGGACGTCGTTGGCGGTTACTCCTCAATTTACTGGCAACATGCCCGCCGGGATTGCCCCACCTGGAGTATCAATGCCAATACCGGTCAGCTCAACTCAGCCGGTTGAATCTTCTGCCAACAGTTCAAGTGACGTGTTGGCTGCTGCAGCTCAGACATTACCAGCCATGCTGCAGATTTCGGCAACATCAAATGTATCTGTCGGCCAACAGTTCGGAATTGTAATTAACCTAAATAATGCTGCTGATATTGCTACTGCACCATTTGTGCTGAAATATGATCCGGCCTATGTTCAGTTTGTATCGGCACTAGAAGGTGGTTTTTTTACTAAAACCGGTAAAACATCGGTTTTTTCGAGCAAACCTGACCCCAAGGCTGGAACTGTTGAGATCAGACTTGTCAAAACAACAGGAGACGGTGGGGTAACCGGTAGCGGTGATATTGCTACCGTACTGTTCAGAGCTGTTAATAAAGGATCTGCCAATTTCGGTTTTGGTAATCTTGCTTTCAGTGCATCAGACGGTAAACCAGTAACTATTCTGCCATTCAGTACGCTGGTTGAAATAAAATAACGGCATGATGAAGACCCTGAACAAACGTTGTGGCCTGACCCTGATCGAATTAGTCATCACGATCACCATCCTGGCTATCCTGGCTGCTGTTGTCATGCCGCTGTCGCAGATGACAGCTCAACGGACAAGGGAGTTGGAGTTGCGTAGAACCTTGAGAACTATCCGTATGGCTGTTGATGATTTTAAAAAACGCTACGATAAAGCTGTAACAGATAAGAAAATACCCGCGGTGTTGAACAAATCCGGATATCCTGAATCATTGAAAACACTTGTGGAAGGGTTTGATTTTGGCGATGCCAATGGTACAAAATTAAAGTTTTTGCGAAGAATACCGTCTGATCCGTTTAATCCACCTAAAGGAAAAGAAGAACCCAAGTGGGGGGTGCGTTCCTATGTGGACAGGCCGGATTCAACTAACTGGGGCGGCGAGGATGTATATGACGTATATTCACTGAGTGAAGGGATAGCAATTGATGGTACAAAGCTTAAAGATTGGTAGCAAGGCCGGAACTAGGAACTCGGAACCCGGGACTGGGACAATCACAATCGGTGATCGGGGTGGGTTTACGCTGATTGAGTTGTTGATAGTTATTTCAATTATCGGCATTCTGGCCGCCATAGCCGTGCCCAATTACCAGTGGAGCGTTATCAAGGCCAAGGAAGCGGTCTTGCAAGAGGATCTATATAATTTCAGAAACGTCATTGATCAATATAAGGCTGACAATGGTAAATACCCGGATGCGCTGTCTGATCTGACTGCCAAAAAATATCTGCGCGATATACCTAGAGACCCGTTTACTAACAGTAACACTACATGGATAACTGTTACACCTCCTGCTGAGACGTCAAATGTGGGTGGTGAGCCGGGTGCTGGTGCTATAGTTGGCGTGCCGCCAGGCAATGTATATGATGTTCGCAGCGGATCAAAGCTAATCGGTACCAACGGAGTACCCTATAACGAGTGGTAAGAAAACATGATTTTGAAGGTTGTCTTGTTACTGAGATAACGGCAGGTTTACAGTGAATATAGCACCATGGTCAGAATTCGAGACTGATATTGACCCGTTATGATTTTGCAGGATCCGTTTGATGATGGAAAGGCCAAGTCCGGTGCCGTGTCGTTTGGTTGTGAAAAACGGGTTGAAGATCATGTGAAGAATTTCAGCCGGAACTCCGCCGCCGGTATCGGCAAGGCTGATAGTAATGTAGTCAGCAGCAGGGTGGTTTTTCTGAACCTTGATTTTAATTGATCCACCTTCCGGCATTGCGTCGGCAGCATTTAAGAGCAGATTCAGGAATACCTGCCGTAGCTGCTGGGCATCCCCAATTACAGTCCAGGGGCCTTCCCCTAAAAATGATTTTACCGATATATTGTGATCTTCCATGGTCGGGGTGCAACCTTCTAGTCCGTCCTTAATAATTTGAATAAGATCGCACCGGTTGTAACAGATTGTCGGCTTGCGTGAAAAGGCTAGAATGTCCGTTAGCATCTTTTCCAGATGTCCAGTCTCCCTCTCAATCGTTTCCGCATATCTCAACTCACGTGAATTTTCTGGCAGTGCTTTAACCAGTCGTCCTGCAAAGCCGCCGATTGTTATCAAGGGATTTTTCAGTTCATGTACAAGATTTGTCGCCATTTCACCGATAGCAGCCATACGCTCGCCGTGGATAAGTTGTTCGCGCGCTGTGCGAAGGCTCGAGTGCGCTTCCTGAACTTGATTGTACAGCATCGAGTTTTCCATTGCCATACCAGCCTGGTTTGCAAAAAGCTGTAGGAAGGCAGTGTTGTCGTCTGAAAAAGGTTTGCTGGAGCAATGGTTGTCGACGATAATTATACCGATAAGTTTTTCGTTTGATATC
>Ga0105047_10008268_pt1 | contig 17358 bp, 14 predicted proteins | sample MAT04_FD_78384 | JGI IMG/M metagenome (GOLD analysis project Ga0105047, IMG submission 78384) | Freshwater microbial communities from Lake Fryxell liftoff mats and glacier meltwater in Antarctica - MAT-04 (megahit assembly) | ecosystem: Environmental > Aquatic > Freshwater > Ice > Liftoff...
CCCGGCGATGCGACCGCCGCCGATATCGAGGGATTGGGCGAAACCGTTCGGGCGGACGTTCAAAGTAAACGGAACGTAAACCTCGAATGGGAGATCAAGAGGATCGGCCGCCCGCTCTGAGTTGATCCCAACATGACCCGCCCATTCGCAGACCTGCACGTCGCCGTCCTGATGGGCGGGCTGTCGTCCGAGCGCGAGGTGTCGCTGTCTTCGGGCAAGGGTTGTGCGAATGCGCTGGAAGGGCAGGTAGCGCGGGTCAGCCGCGTCGACGCCGGGCGCGACCTGGCCCAGGTGCTGGTCGATTTGAAACCCGATCTCGTGTTCAACGCCCTGCATGGCGCATGGGGCGAGGACGGCTGCGTCCAGGGCGTGCTGGAGACGCTGGGCCTTCCCTATACCCACTCCGGCGTGCTGGCCTCGGCCCTTGCCATGGACAAGGACAAGTCCAAGGCGGTGCTGCGCGCCGCCGGCCTCATCGTGCCCGGCGGGGGGCTGTTCGACCGGCACGCGGTGGCGGCGGGTCATGTGATTCCGCCCCCCTATGTGATCAAGCCGAATGCCGAGGGGTCGTCCGTCGGCGTCTATCTGGTGCGCGAGGGCGAGCCGCCTTGCGCGGCGCCGGGCGAGTCCTCGTGGACCTGGGGCGAGCTGATCATGGTCGAGCCCTTCATCGCCGGCAAGGAATTGGCGGTCACGGTTCTTGGGGAAAAGTCCGGACCGCACGCGCTGACCATCACCGACATCACGCCGGTGAAAGGCTTCTACGATTATGAGGCCAAATACGCCCCGGGCGGCTCGACCCATGTGCTGCCGGCGGATCTGCCGCCGCATGTTTTCGAAGCCGCGCTGCGCCAGTCCGAGCTGGCGCACACCGCCATGGGCTGCCGCGGCGTGACCCGATCCGACTTCCGTTATGACGATCTTAAGGACGATCTGGTCCTTCTGGAGGTCAATACCCAGCCGGGCATGACGCCGACCTCGCTCAGTCCCGAGCAGGCCGCCCATGTCGGGATGGATTATAAAACCCTGGTCCGGTGGATGGTGGAGGACGCCTCATGCCCGCGGTAGTACGCGGCGGTCGGCGACAGAGTTCGAACCAGCCTGCAAAACGCGGCGCGGCTCCTAAATCACAGGGACGCGGGCGTGCGCCCCGCAATGCCCAAGGCCAGGGATCGGCTGCTCCGGGCAAGATGGCGGCGCTGGGTCGGCTGGACCTGTCTCCCCGCGCGGTCGTCATTTCCATTTTCGCCGGCGTCGTTGTTCTGGCGATCGTTCTGGCGACCGGTGCCCGGGCCGAGCGGATTGGCGCGTCTGTCCGCCATGGCGTCGATGGAACCGCCGCCGGCATGGGGCTGAAGCTCGAGAAGGTCTTCATCGAGGGCGAATCTCCCGAGGCCACAGCCACGATCCAGCGCGCCGTCCAGCTGTATGCCGACCAGCCGATGACCGCGATCGACCTCGACGCCGTGCGCAAGCGGGTCGAGACGGTGGGCTGGGTCAAGAACGCGCGCGTCGTCCGCCTGCTGCCCAATACCCTGATCGTCCACGTCACCGAGCACGACCGACTGGCCGTCTGGCAGGCCGCCGGCCACAACGTCGTGATCGACAGCCATGGCGTGGTGATCGTCGGTGCCGACGCCGGTCGCTATCCCGATCTCCCTTTGATCGTCGGCAAGGGGGCCGAACAGGCCGCCTCCGAAGTGTTGCCGCTGATCGCCCAGAGGCCCGGTCTGCAGGCGCGGGTCGAGGCGCTGGTCCGGGTCGATGAGCGCCGCTGGGACCTGAGACTCAAGGACGGCAGCCTGATTCAGCTGCCCGCCACCGACCAGGACGCCGCCCTGATCCAGCTCGATGCGCTGGACCAGCGCGAACGGCTTCTGGAACTCGGCTTTGACCGGATTGATCTGAGAACGCCGGGGGAGGTCGCCGTCCGGCCCTCCGCCGGCGCCGCGTAGAGTTTGGGGGAACGATTATGGCCGGACGGTCTGTGGATAAAACTGTGGACGGTGCCAAGGGCGCCGCAGGACGCGCGCCGGTCGTGGCCGCGCTGGATCTGGGCCAGTCCAAGGTCGCCTGTTTCATCATGAAGCCTGAAGGCGTGCGCCACGCCGACCGCACCATCCGCGTCGCCGGGGCCGGCCACGTCCAGTCGCGCGGCGTCAAGGGCGGCGGCATCGTCAACATGGACGAGGCGGCGCAGGCCATCGGTCATGCGGTCGAACGGGCCGAGCGCGCTGCCGGTTCGCCAGTCTCGGGCGTCGTCGTCACCACGGCCATCGGCCAGATGGCCAGCCACCGGGTCCAGGCTCGCGTCTCGCTGGGGGCCACCCCCGTCGGCGACGCCGAACTGGCGCGCGCCATCGCCATGGCCCTGGCCCAGATCCGCCTGCCCAACCGCCGCCCGATCCACGTCCTGCCGATCGCCTGGTCAGTGGACGGAGCACGCGGGGTCCATGATCCGCGCTCGATGAAGGGTCATTCGCTGGGCCTCGACCTGCTGGTCGTCTCGATGGCCGAGGGGGCCTTCAACGGCCTCAGCCACTGTCTCGAACTGGCCCACCTGGACCTTCAGGGCGTGGCGGCGGCACCCGTCGTGTCGTCGCTGGCGGCTCTGGAAGACGACGAGATGGATCTGGGCTGCGTCTGCATCGACATGGGCGGCGGCTCAACCTCGGCGGCGGTCTGGGGTGGACGCTCACTGCTGCATATCGAATCCCTGAACGTCGGCGGCGATCACGTCACGGCCGACATCGCCCGCGGCCTGTCGACCTCCAAGGCCGGTGCTGAACGCCTCAAGACCCTGCACGGCTCGGCCATGGCCTCGGCCAACGAGGACCGCGAGATGCTCGAGGCCCCGCCGCGCGGCGAGGATTCGTCGGCCGGCCCGATCTTCGTTCAGCGCGCCATGCTGAAGACCGTCATCGCGCCGCGTGTCGAGGAGACGCTGGAGCTGCTGCGCGATCGGCTGCGCAACGCCGGCGTGGGGCTTGAGCCCGGTGCCGGTCTGGTTCTGACGGGCGGTGCTAGCCAGCTGAACGGTGTGCGCGAACTGGCCGTGCGCGTGTTCGATCGCCCGGTGCGGCTGGGCAAGCCCCAGCGCGCGCCCCACCTCGCGGACGCCGCGTCCGGCCCGGCCTTCTGCTCGGCTGCCGGGGTGCTGCTGCGCGCCGCCTACGGCCCGCGCGAGGCGGTTTCCGCCCGAAAACTGATGTCCCGGCAACTCTCGGCCGCAGACGCGCCGCGTATCCATCAGGGCGGGATTGTGGCCCGGGCCGCAGGCTGGTTGCGCGAAAATCTTTGAGACGCCCAAAGGTTGCGACCTTGGGGCCGAACGGCGTGTCTGGTCCGTGTCGCAACTGTGTCCAGATTGTAACAACGGCCGGCCAGAGTGGACGCCAAGCCGCCACAATGCCTTGCCGCTCGTCACTTAACTGCTAGCGTGACCATCCGAAGTAGCGTCCGCCTCTAGAGCGGGCACTGCCGACTGATTCCATTCTTTGGCCGGGGCCCAGAAACCATGCTTCTCAAGCGCAAATACCTCTTTGGCACGACGATCCTCGCGGGCGTCATGGCCGTAACGGCTCCGGCCTTCGCCCAGAGCAGCCAGCTGCCGGGCGTGACCGTTCAGGGCCAGTCCGATCAGGACGCCACCGAGATCGGCGAAGTCGTCGTCACCGGTTCGCGTATCCGCCGCGACCCGACCAACGCGCCGACCCCGCTCATTCAAGTCTCGCGCGAAGCTCTGCTGACGACCGGTCAGGCCACGGTGATCGACTATCTGGCCACCATCCCGGCCCTGTCGAACTCGCTGGTCCCGTCCGACACCACCGGCTCCAACCTCAACGACGGCGGCCTGTCGTTCGCCAACCTGCGCTCGCTGGGCACCGGCAGGACCCTGGTTCTGGTGGACGGTCGCCGCCACGTCGGTGCGTCCGAAGGCAGCCTTTCGGTCGACGTCGACTCCATTCCGCGCCTGCTGATCGAAAGCATCGAGATCGTCACCGGTGGCGCGTCTTCGGTCTACGGCGCCGACGCCGTCTCGGGCGTGCTGAACTTCGTCATGCGCAAGGATTTCGAGGGTCTCGAAGTCGACGCCAACTACGGCATGATCAACCAGGACGGCCAGGCCAACAAGCGCGTCTCGGTGCTGGCCGGTGCCAATCTGTTCGATGACCGCCTGAACCTCTATGCCTTCGGCGAGTATGAGGACATCGACGAGGTCCAGAGCCTGGACATCGACTGGCTGAAGGACGCGCGCGCTCTGGTCGGTGTGGACGCCGATCCGACCACCGCCACGAACGATGGCAACATCGACGCTCAGGTGTTCAGGGGTCTGACCACCCTGTCGCGTCCGCGCTGGGGCGTTCTGACCCTGGCCAACGCCCAGCAGCCCAGCGCGTTGAACGATCCCGACGTGCCGCTGACCTCCTGCGTCACGACCGCCCTTCTGATCAACCGAAGCGGCAACTGCTACAGCCTCGATCCCACCAAGACCTTTGTGTTTGAAGGTTCGACGGCCCGTCTGGCCAACTTTGGCCAGCGCATCGGCAACACCGGTGCCAACCGTACGCTGAACATCGGCGGCGACGGCGAAAACCCGGCGGCCTTCGGCCAGGAATCGCGCGTCGGCCAGTCGACCTCGTCCCGCTTCCAGGTCGGCGCCAACTTCGCCCTGCTCGACAATGTGATGCTGCGCGGTGAGTACAAGTTCATCTCGGAAGACACCTTCGACGTGTCGCAGCCGACCTTCTACGATTTCTTCCTGGACGATTCGCAGTATCTCGCGAACCAGACCAGCAGCGTCTATGCGACCAACGCCTTCGGTCTGCGGTTTTCGGACAACGCCTATCTGCCGGCCAATGTGAGGGCGGCCATCGCCGGCAACACGGTCACCAACTTCACCACCAACGCCACCACCCCCGGCACGCCGGTCGCGCCGTCGGTCGCCCGGGCCTGGGCCCGCCACGCGATCTTCGGTCCGCAACGGACCCAGGACAACCATCGTGAGGTCGAGCGTTTCGTGATCGCCCTGAACGGCGACCTCGACCAGATTGCCTTCGTGAAGAACATCGCCTGGGACATCGGCTACACCTTCGGCGAGGCTCGCAACCGGAACATCGAGCGCGGCACTGACAACCAGCGCTTCAACCTCGCAGCGGACGCCATCGTCGACCTTGCCGGTGTCGTCAACGGGCGTCCGGGCGAAGTCGTCTGCCGCTCGCGCCTGATCCAGGCTCAGGGCGGTGCGCCGACCGACAACTTCTTTGGCGGCCTGCTGTCGGCCACGCCCGAAGGTCGGGCCGCGCTGGCGGCCTGTACGCCGCTCAACGTCTTCGGCCAGGGCAACCAGAGCCAGGCGGCCCTCAACTATGTCGACGCGTCGATCACGGTCTCGCACGTCAACCAGCAGGAACAGGGCATCGCCTCGGTCTCCGGCCAGCTCTGGGACTTCTTCGGTGCCGGGGCGATCGGTGTCGCGGTCGGTGCTGAGTACCGCCGTGAATCCACCGAGGGCATCGGCCGCTCCGCCGGGACCGGCAACCGTTCGCTGTTCCTGAACACCGGTGCGGATTTTGCGCTCGCTGAGTACGAGTCCGAGGAAGCCTTCGTCGAACTGTCACTGCCGCTGTTCCGCGACAGCTGGTTGGGTGAGTATGCCGAACTCAGCGGCTCTTACCGCTATTTCGACTACACGACCGCCGGTACGGGTGACGTCTATGGCGTCAACCTGGTCTATCGCCCGATCCAGGACATCACCTTCAAGACCAGCTTCAACACCTCGTTCCGGGCGCCGAACCTGTCCGAAAACTTCCGTCCGTTCTCCCAGACGTTCGCCAACGGCTTCGTCGACCCCTGCGCCACGCTCCAAATCGCGGCCCAGACGGCGCAGATCCGCACGAACCGGATCGCGAACTGCACCGCCCTCGCCGCCTCCCTGGGCTTTACCGGCCCAACCGGCTTCGATTTCGCCGGTGCCACTGTGACCAACGCCGACGACTTCAACCCGAACTATACCTCGGGCATCGCCGGCGTGACCGGCGGCAACCCAACGCTGGTTCCGGAAACCTCCGAGAGCTTCACCTTCTCGACGGTGCTGCAGCCGCGGTTCATCCCGAACTTCAGTCTGGTGCTCGACTACTACGAGATCCAGATTACGGACGTCATCGCCTCGGTGGGCGCGCAGCAGTTGCACAACAACTGCGTCAGCGGCCCGACTCTGAACGCCAACGCCTGCGCCACCCTGGTGCGCCTGAACCCGACCATCCCGTTCGGCTTCGGCAACGTCGCGACGTCGCCGACCGGTGCCTTCATCCAAGGCTCGGTCAACTACGCCTCGCTGCAGACCCGCGGCCTGGACTTCACCGCCACCTACTCGCTCGACCTTGAAGAAGTCCTCGGTCGCAGCTGGGGCAGCCTGAACTACCGCATTGGTGGTCTGTGGCTGATCGAGCAGAAGCAGTTCCTGAACGCGGCCAACCCGGCCGATTTCGCGGAACTGGCCTCGGGCGTCTTCTTCCCGCGGGTTCGCTTCACCTCGTCGCTGACCTATGTTCCAAACGATACCTGGAGCGTCAACTGGTCGGTTGACTGGCAGACTGCCCAGAACAGCGTCTTCAGACGCGATCTGGTCGCGCTCGGCAACCTTGATGCCCGTCCGACCAGCACTTACAACACCGGCGACTTCGCCCGCCACGACTTCACCATCCGCTACAATGCCAGCGACGACCTGTCGGTGCGCTTCGGTGTGGTCAACGCGTTCGATGCCGAGCCTGCCGAGTACCTGGGGACCGCGACCACCAGCAACTTCGATCCCTTCGGCACGCGCTTCTTCATCGGCCTGAACTACCGCCCCTACTAGGACGGACAGACCGGAATGATACGGAAAGGGCGGCTCGCAAGAGCCGCCCTTTTTCGTTTCCTCGCGGAAAACTCCGGCGAAGGTTAACGAAATCCATGGCTCCGGGCCCGACTCACCCTATCGGGTAACACTCCCTTAAGCAGTTCGGGCGCTTCCTTAACGCGCTCATAACCAAGGCGGATCGGCGGGTTTTCGCTTTGGTGACGGCAAGGGCAGGGTCGGATAAGGTCGGATAAAATATGTCTCTCTCGCTGGTGCGTCCGCAATACACGGAACTGAAGCCCCGGATCGTCGTTTTCGGCGTCGGCGGCGCGGGCGGCAACGCCGTCAACAACATGATTGATGCCGGCCTTGAAGGGGTCGAGTTCGTCGTCGCCAACACCGACGCGCAACATCTGTCGTTCGCCAAGACCGACCGTCGCGTCCAGCTGGGCGAGACCATCACCCAGGGCCTGGGCGCCGGCGCCCACCCCGAGGTCGGCATGAACGCCGCCGAGGAATCCGCCGAGGAAATTCACGGGCACCTTGAAGGCGCCCATATGGTCTTCATCACCGCCGGCATGGGTGGCGGCACCGGCACCGGAGCCGCGCCCGTGATCGCCAAATGCGCCCGCGACCGCGGCATCCTGACGGTCGGCGTGGTGACCAAACCCTTCACCTTCGAAGGCCGTCACCGCATGCGGCTGGCAGACGCGGGCATCGCTGAGCTGCAACGCTATGTCGACACCCTGATCGTCATCCCGAACCAGAACCTGTTCCGCGTCGCCAACGAACGCACCACATTCGCCGACGCCTTCGGCATGGCCGACCAGGTGCTGCATTCCGGCGTGCGCTCGATCACCGATCTGATGATCCTGCCCGGCCTGATCAATCTCGACTTCGCCGACGTCCGCGCCGTCATGTCCGAAATGGGCAAGGCCATGATGGGCACGGGCGAGGCCTCGGGCGAGGACCGCGCCTTGCAGGCCGCCCAGAACGCCATCGCCAACCCGCTGCTGGACGAGACCAGCCTCAAGGGTGCCAAGGCCGTGCTGGTCAACATCACCGGCGGCATGGACATGACGCTGCTGGAAGTCGACGAGGCCGCCAACGCCATCGCCGGCGAGGTCGACGCCGACGCCAACATCATCTTCGGCGCCGCCTTCGACCCGGCCCTGGACGGCAAGATCCGCGTCTCGGTCGTGGCCACCGGCATGGAAGACCTGGCCGCCGCCCGGACCACGCCGAACGCCGCGCCCTCGGCCTTCGACACCCGCCGCCCGGCCGCGCCCTATGCCGCCTCGCGCGCCGAGCCCGTTCGTCACGATCCGGTCCGCGAACAGGTTCGCGCCGAAGCCCCGCGCCAGCCGGAATCGGCACCGATCGTCCCCACCTTTCAGTCCGCCCAGCCGAACTTCGGCGCAGCGGCCCGCGCACCCGAGCCGCGCCCCGAACCCGTGATCCACGTCGCCGAGGACCGCACTCTGGCGCCGATCGTCGATCCGTGGGTCGAGGAGTATGAATCCTCGCCGCGCGCCCGCACCGCTGCCGAAACGACCGCGCCGATCGCCCAGGGCGACCTCTATATGGACCGGTCGGCCGACCGCGCCGCATCGCAGCCGGAACCGCGTCGCGAAGAACCGGCCTATGACGACTATGACGACCGTGATCACCGCAAGTCGGGCTGGAGCCTGTTCGGCCGCGGCAAGCGCCAGCCGGCGCAGCCGACCTATCCGTCATCGCGCCCGACCGAGTCCCGCATGACCGAAATGCGCCCGACCACCCAGGCCCAGCCCGCGCCGGAGCCTGTCCTGACCCAGGCGGAAGACGATCTGGAAATCCCGTCCTTCCTGCGCCGTCTCGCCAACTAGGACCGGCCTCTCCCGCCCCTTCATGGGGGGGGATTGCGGCGCGCCAGCGACGACAGGGTGGGGACTCCTGAAGCGACCATGATCCGTGCCGGACTGGCGTACCCTACCCGGGCTCGCCGTTGGCTCGCCGTCCCTCCCCATGAAGGGGAGGGAGAGGGTTAACCAGACCGAAACAATCCGAAACCCGACGTTCATTTCGCTCTTGCGAATGCGCCGCTAGACGGTTGCTGGGGAAATTTCCGCACGGGCTGCGGGCATCGCAATTCAAGAGAGTTCAAGCTTGTCGGTCAGCTACGACCATCGCCAGAAGACAACTATCGCCCCCGCGATCATCGCGGGCGTGGGCGTGCATACGGGCGACCGGGTGCGTCTGGCCGTGCGTCCGGCCCCGACCGGCACGGGCATCGTCTTCGTGCGCACCGATATCAAGGACCGTGACAACCGCATTCCGGTCTCGGGCGAGGCCGTCGTCGACGCCCGCCTGAACACCATGATCCAGAATGCCGCCGGCGTTCGTCTGTCGACCATCGAACACCTGATGGCCGCCTTCTCTGCTCTCGGCGTGTCCAACGCCGTGGTCGAGGTGGACGGCCCCGAGCTTCCGATCCTCGACGGCTCGGCGCTACAGTTCGTCCAGCTGCTGGACCGCGCCGGCTTCCGCCGTCAGGAGGCCCCGGTCCGCTATATCGAAATCCTCGAGCCGATCCGGGTGCAGGAGGGCGACAAGACCGCCGCCCTGCTGCCCTGCGACCGCTACGAGATGCGATTCGAGATCGATTTCGACACGCCGGTGATCGGCAACCAGGTGGTGGACTTCGTCGTCGACGAGGACACCTTTCGCGCCGAGATCATGGCCGCCCGCACGTTCGGCTTTGCCCATGAGGTCGAGGCCCTGCGCGCCGCTGGTCTGGCGCGCGGCGGCAGCCTCGAGAACTGCGTCGTCATCGACGGTGACCAGATCCTGAATTCGGGTGGCCTGCGGATGGAACGCGAGTTCGTCAAGCACAAGGCGCTGGACGCCATCGGCGATCTGTATGTGCTCGGTGCGCCCCTGCTGGGCCGCTACGAAGGCTTCAAGGCGGGCCATGCCATCAACAACCTGCTGGTCCGCGCCCTGCTGGCCAACCCGCAGGCGTGGCGTGAAGTGACCCGCCTGCCTGAGCTGGCGATGGCGGGGTAGCGCCGGCCTTCTCCCTTTGGGGAAGAAGGGTTTCAGAGCCTGATCGCGCTCATCAGCCGCCCGAAGTCCGGCTCTCCGTTCAGAAAAGCCCGGCGGTTGGAGAAGAACCGCGCCTCGTCCGCCCGCGTGTCGTCGCCGGTCCAGGCCGTGTCGCCGACCCCGGCCTGTTCGAGACGCCACAGCACGAAACCCGGCAGGTCGAACAGACGTTTGTCGGGCGAGGCTCCCCGCTCGAAGAACCGGACGCTGCCGGGGTCTTGGTGGTCGAACCTGTCCTGGAAGGCGGCATCAACCTCATAGCTGGCCTGGGCGATACAGGGACCGACCACAGCGACCATGCGGCGCGGTTCAGCGCCCGCGGCCTGCATGGCGACGACGGTCGAGTGGATGATGCCGTCCAGGGCCCCCTTCCAGCCCGCGTGAGCCGCGCCCACGACCCCGGCCCGGGGGTCGGCCAGCAGCACAGGCGCGCAGTCGGCGGTCAGGACCGCACAGATGACGCCCGGCGCGGCGGTGATTGTGGCATCGCCCTCGGGACGGTCGCCGTTCCAGCCTTCCCCGGCGACGCGGGCGAGGGTGGAATGGATCTGGAAACAGGCGGCAAAATCGTCGGGGACGCCGCCCAGATGTTCGGCGATCCGGCGGCGGTTCTCGGTCACGGCGGCGGGATCGTCGGTCGAGCCGACGCCGGTGTTCAGACTGTCGTAAAGACCGGTGGAGACGCCACCCTGACGCGTGAAAAAGCCGTGGCGGACGCCGGCCCGGTCCAGCAAGGAGTGTGTGATTGGCGAGAGAAGCATGGTTTCCAGTCGTCGATCTCGACCTGACCCGAGCATCGGGGGCGGGGCGATTTGGCGGGCTCAGGATGGCCCTTTCACCCGCGTCCGATCAAGTCCGCACCGCCAACGGGATCGTCCTGGCCATGGGTCAGGCCCGAAAATAGCAGCGGCACTCAGGGTTACGTCCGGGTTTGGCGCAGGCATCGGGCAGTCTGTGACTCGACGAGACCGGAATTCAGACTCCTCAAATCAGGGTCTGAAATCCGGCCTCAAGGAATTTCAACGGCTTGGGAGCATTTTTCAGACGATTCAGACGATTCAGACCTGATTTTATCGGCGCCGACCTCAGTCCCCGAACCCCGGAACGATCAGCGTCCGCGGCGAGAAGATCGCGCAGGCCTTGAACAGCGTTCCCATCTGGTCGTCTGCCGTCAGGCGGGCCAGCTGGCGCTCAATGACGGGCGCAGCGTCCGGCCGCCCGGCTTTCAGGCGGTCGGCGCGGGCCTCGATCCCGAGCCGCCCCAGGAACGCGCCCTGGGCCAGGGTTCCGGTGACGTCGGCCCCGCCGCGCACCGCCGCCTCCAGCACGGTCGGGAAGTCGGCCCACTGGGTCAGGTCGGCCTCGCCCGGCGTCGTCAACGGATCAACCTTCTGATGCCGCTGCAGGGCCTGAAGCGTGTCGCCCGCCTCGGGCCTGGCCCGGCCGTAGTCTATCAGCAGGGCGGCACCCGAGGCTGCCTTGATCAGAGCCGCCACATCACGACCGAAGGCAGCCTGCTGGTCCGAAATCTCTACCGTCTGGCCGGGCTCGACCGGGTATTCCGGGCGTTGGAAGCCGCCGGTGATCCTGACCAGGCCGAAGATCAGGCCGCCGTCGTCGGCGACGCCGACCCGCCGCTCGGCCCAGCCGTCTTGCGTCTTCACGAACTGGCGGGCGGGCAGGCAGTCCAGCACCTCATTGGCGATCAGGATCACGGGCGCATCGGTCTCGACCCGGGTCAGGTCGGCGACCCAGCGCGGGTGGAGGTCGCTGTCGTTCAGCATCCGCGACTGGGCTGCGCGCAGGGGTGGGCTGGGCTCGATCAGGACAAGGTCCACGGCGGCCAGGAAGTCGGGGGCCAGCCGGGCCGCTCTCAAGGCATCGGCCATCAGGGTGCCGTCGCCGGGGCCGACCTCGACCAGCCTCACCCGTTCCGGCGCGCCCAGCCTCTGCCACAGCTCGACCGCCCACAGCCCCATCAGCTCGCCGAACATCTGGCTGATCATCGGCGCGGTGACGAAGTCGCCGGTCGCGCCGATCGCCGGGCGGGTGGCGTAATAGCCGCCCTCGGGGTCATGCAGGCAGCGGGCCACATAATCCGCCACCGTCATCGGTCCTGTCAGGGCGATCTCGCGCGCCAGTCTTTCCGCGAGCGACATGCGTCAGGCGGCGGCGGCCGGCCGGCTCCACGCGCGCCAGATCAGGACGGCCCCGATGATCATCATCGGTATCGACAGGATCATGCCCATGGTCAGGCCCAGCGGCAGATTGTCCAGGCCCGCGTCGGGCTGACGCACATTCTCCAGCAGCGCGCGCGACATCCCGTAGGCTAACAGAAAGATGCCGGTGACATAGCCCGGCTTGGCCAGCAGTTTCGCCTTGTAAACGGCGAACCAGAGGATGCCGAACAGCAACAGGCCCTCAAGCCCGGCTTCATACAGCTGGCTCGGATGGCGCGGCACATCGCCGGCCGGGCACCCGTTGTAGAGGCGGTAGATGCGGTCGTTGCAGAAGCGGACCGCCCACGGAACGGTCGTCTCGCGACCCCACAGCTCGCCGTTGATGAAATTGGCCACACGCCCGAAGAACAGGCCGATTGGCACGGCGGGGGCGACCACATCGCCAAGGCTTAGCAGCCGGATCTTATGCCGCGACGCGAACCAGACGATCGCCAGCGAGACCCCGATCAGGCCGCCGTGGAAAGACATGCCGCCGTCCCATAGCCTGAACAGCCCCAGCCGCTCGCCCCAGTTCGCCCCGGCAAACAGAAGACCGTAAAGCTCGGGTTGATAGAAGAGGGCATAGCCGAAGCGCCCGCCAAGGATGATGCCGAGCGTAATGTAGAGGACCAGGTCGTCCAGCTGAAGGGTCGTCACCGGCGGCTTGACCGGTTGCCACAGGGCATGGGCCTTGACCAGGCGCGCGGCAAACCACCAGCCTAGGACGATGCCCGCCACATAGGCCAGGGCATACCAGCGGATGTCCAGCGGACCGATGCTGAGCAGCACCGGATCGAACTCGGGAAATTGCACGGGCGCTCCTGTCGGGGGATCTACCGGTGCGGTTTAGCAAGCGTAACGGGTCGCGTCCCTGAATTTTCCCCGAACCCTGTCCGCCGGTGCCCAAATCACGCCATAGGTCGCATCGACAGCAAGGTTTCGTTCACCATATCGGGTGAACCTTCATTAACGACGCTCGCCCTTCGAGCCGGAGCCCGCCCAATGCAGACGCGCAATCCCCTCCTCGACGAGTTCGCCAAGCTCACGACCGGTGCCATGGGCCTGGCGCAGGCCGCCGGTGAAGAAGCAAAGACCGCCTTCCGCGCCCAGACGGACCGGATCGCCGCCGAGATGGATCTGGTCCGCCGCGACGAGTTCGACGCCCTGAAGGCCGAGATCGCCGTCCTGCGCGCCGAGGTCGCGGCCCTCAAAACCCCTCCGAAGGCGGCAAAAAAGCCTGCCACGGGAACGTCCACAGCGTCGGTTCCCCCTGAGGACGCAGTCGGTTGAGCCGAATCTGCGAACCCGCCTACCGTTCCGAGACAGGGCGTGAGTCGCGCCCGGAGAGTGCCTGATGGACGCTGTACGGCCCGAAGAAGTCGATGTTCCCTACGACCCGCTGGATGTCGTAGAGCACGTCCTGGTGGCCGAAAACCTGCCGTTCGACCGGACCGACGAGGGCGATCTGGCCTTCGCCTTGGCCGGCGACTGGAAGGATTATGAGATGTGGTTCGCCTGGCGGCCGGAGGGAGATTGCCTTCAGTTGTGCTGCGCCTTGGATCTGCAGGCGTCGAGGCGGCGGCGGGCGGCCGCATATGAGCTGGTCGGTCTGATCAATCAGCGCACCTGGATGGGCCATTTCGAGGTCTGGGCCGAGGACGGCGAGATCGTCTTTCGCCACTCTCTGGCCCTGCCGATGGGTGAACGCCCGACCTTGGCCCAGGCGGCCTCGATGATCGACGCGGCGGTCGAAGCGGCGGACCGCTACTATCCGGCCTTCGACTTCATGATCCGCGGATCGAAGAATCCGAAGGAGGCGATCGACGCCTGCCTGTTCGAGACCGTCGGCACGGCCTGACGGCCATGAGGTCTTCCGCGTCCTCCGGCCCCGTCATCCTTCTGGGCTGCGGTCGGTTGGGTTCCGCGATCGTTGAGGGCTGGTTGAAGACCGACGCGGTCGCGTCCTTTGACCTGATCATCCTGACCCCGTCCGAAAAGGCGGCCGCCGAAGCAGCCCGGGCAGCCGGTGCCCGGATCAATCCGTCCTCGGACCAACTAAAGGGAGCCCGCGTGCTGGTGCTGGCGGTCAAGCCGGCGATGTGGCGCGAAGCCCTGACCCCGCTGACCGCCCATCTGGGTCCGCAGACCCGGCTGGTTTCTGTGATGGCGGGCGTGTCGGCGGCGGATATCTCCGAGGCTGCGGCCCGACCCGTGGCACGGGTCATGCCGACGACTGCGGTGGCCCAGGCGCGCGGTGTCGCCGCTCTTTGGTCGTCCGATCCCGAGACGCGCGAGATGGCCCGGGCGCTGTTCGCACCCATGGCTGACATCGTGGATCTCGACGATGAGGCCCAGATCGACACCGCGACGGCAGTGGCGGGGTCGTCGCCCGCCTTCATCTATGCCTTCGTCCAGGCTTTGGCTGCGGCCGGGCAGGCGGATGGACTGTCTCCTGAGGCCGCGCAGCGGCTGGCCCGGGGCGCGCTGCGCTCGGCGGGTGCCGGGGTCGAAACGGACGAGACCCTGGCCGCGCTGATGGCCCGCATCGCCTCTCCTGGCGGCACCACTCGGGCAGGCCTCGACGCGATGGAGCAAAGCGGCGAGCTGAAGCGGGCGGCGACCGCCGCCGTCAGCGCCGCCCTCCAGCAGGCGCGGTCGCTTCAGCGGCTGGTGTAGCGCCCGGCGGCGAGGTTCACGGCCAGCCGGCGATAGGCGTGGTCGGCGTCCTGCCAGGTCGCGAAGCCGCGGACATCCTCAATGCTGTTGGAATACCAGTCGTACCGGATCGGGCGCACCGCACCGTCCGCCGTGGTGATCTGACCTTCGATCGCGGCTCCTCCGACCGAGATGCTTCGGAAGCCGTCAAGGCCCGGCCGGTCGACCAGTTGCTGGAAGGTGGGACGGTTGGGCTTCAAGTCGGTCAGGATCAGCTCGATCCGGGCCCCGTCCAGGGCTCGCCGGTCCGCCAGGGTGCGGGCCACGACCTGCGCCAGACGGTCGGTCTGTTCGGTCACGTCGCGCTGGCCCAGCGTCTCGACCTGGTCCTGCAGATCTGGGCCGAGGGTGACGGTGACGGTGACGGGCTCGGCCAGGGCCGGCACGGCGATCGCCAGCACGGCGGCGAGCGGAGCGAAGAAAGTGAGTTTGCGCATGGGTTCCTCCATTGCCTGTCGGGACCCAAGATGCACGTCACGGTCCCGCTTCGCCAGTGACGGCAAGCAAATGTGATCAGCCGGGCAGGCGGATCAGGGCGCGCAGGCCGCCCATGTCGCTGCGTTCCAGGGTGATGTCGCCGCCGTGGCCGCGCGCCACGTCCCGCGCGATTGCAAGGCCCAGCCCGACTCCCTTGTGGTTCTGGTTGCGCGAGGCGTCGAGGCGCGAGAACGGCCGGAAGGCCTCTTCGTGCATGTCCTCCGGGATGCCGGGGCCGTCGTCCTCGACGGCCACCTCCAGACCGCCAGAGGGCAGGGCTCGGGCGCTGATCCTGACGTGATCGCCGTGAGCCGCCGCGTTGCCGGTCAGGTTCGCCAGGGCCCGCTTGAAGGCGAGGGGGCGTAGCGAGGCGGTCAGGTCCGTCGGTGCAATGACCTCGACCTCGGCACCGACGCGGCGCGCGTCTTCGCCGGCGGCACCCAGCAGGTCCGAGATGGAAACCACCTGCGCAGCCTCGCCCGACTCGCCGCGGGCGAAGGCCAGGTATTCGTCGATCATATGCTCCATCTCGTCCAGGTCACCCCGCATGGCGTCGGCGCGCTTGAACGGCGGGGCCAGCGCCAGCTCGAGACGGAGGCGTGTCAGGGGCGTGCGCAGGTCGTGGCTGACCGAGGCCAGCAAGGCGGTGCGCTGGTCGATATGGCGCTGGATCCGCTCACGCATGGCCAGGAAGGCGACGGCGGCGGCACGGACCTCGCGGGCACCGTGGGGCTTGAACCGCTCATGCGTCTCGCCCCTGCCGAAAGCCTCCGCCGCCTCGGCCAGCCGCTCGATGGCGCGCACCTGATTGCGGATGAACAGAATGGCCACGCTCATCAGCAGGACCGTCGCGATCAGCAGCCAGAGCACGAAGATATGGGCTTGGGTGGCGACGGCGCGCTCGCGCGGGGCGATGATGCGCATCACGCCCTGCGGCTGTTGCACCCGGATGTCGACATAGGCGGGGTAGCGGGTAGTGTCGAACCAGAACGGCTGGTCCAACCGCGCCGCCAGCGCCTTCTCCAGCGTGCGGTCAATGACGCCCACCGGGCCGCGTCGCGTCTCGTCGGGCAGGGTCGCGCCATCCTGAAGGACGATGGACAGGGACATCGTCCGCTGAGCCCGATCGCCGATGACGGCCATGTTGCGGGGCGTCGGGTCGTCGCGCCAGCTTTCGGCCGCCCATGCGATGTCACCGGCCAGTCCGTCCGAAAGTCGGGCGGTCACCGTCTGCCAGTGCATGTCGAAGAAGGCCCAGGTGACAGCCACCTGCATGACCAGCACCGGCAGAACGATGATCAGCAGCGACCGTCCCCACAGCGAGGTCGGCATCTGCCGCTTCAGGAACCGCGGCCAGAGGCTGGCGGGAGGCAGCCTCATTGCGAGGTCAATCCGGAGCCAGCATGTAGCCGACGCCGCGCACGGTCTGAAGGTAGCGCGGGTTCTTGGGGTCCGCCTCCAGCTTGCGGCGCAGCCGGGTCACCTGGACGTCGACGGCGCGGCCGGTGATGTCGGCGGTGTCGGGCGACAGGCTCATACGCTCGACGGCCGAATGGGCGTGGATGGCCAGGGTTTTCAGAAGTTGCGCCTCGGCCTCGGTCAGCCGCTGCATCTTGCCATCGCGCATCAGCTCCAGCCGTTCCATGTCGAACACCGCCGGCCCCAGCTTGATCTCGCGCGGCGTCAGGGGCTTGCCGCCGGTTCGCCTGAGGATCGCATCGACCCGCAAGGCCAGTTCGCGCGGGTCGAAGGGCTTGGACATATAGTCGTCGGCACCGCGCGACAGGCCCTCGATGCGATCGTCCGGATCGCCCCGGGCGGTCAGCAGCAGGACCGGGGTCTTCGAGGTCTCGGCCTTGCCGCGCACCCAGGTGGTCAGGTCGAAGCCGCTCTCGCCCGGCATCATGACGTCCAGCACGACCAGGTCGAATTCGATCAGCTCCATCATCCGCTTGGCCGCCGCAGCGTGGGCGGCACCGGTGACGCGATAGCCTTCGCGGGCGAGGAATTCCTTCAGCA